>Ga0302312_10000142_pt1 | contig 64688 bp, 40 predicted proteins | sample III_Palsa_N2_1_FD_200529 | JGI IMG/M metagenome (GOLD analysis project Ga0302312, IMG submission 200529) | Peat permafrost microbial communities from Stordalen Mire near Abisko, Sweden - III_Palsa_N2_1 | ecosystem: Environmental > Terrestrial > Soil > Palsa > Peat permafrost | place: Sweden... | reverse complement strand
AAGACTCCTCCAGGTCCTGGTACAGCTTAAGGGAAACATACGCCCTGGATTCCGAGAACTGGGTGCCGTACCGGTCAATGGCCTCTTTGGCGCTCTCTTTCAGGCGTGCGTCAAACTCGAGTCCCAGGTAACTGCAGGAACCGAAATTCACCACCCTTTTTCCCTTGAGCTGGATATAATTTCCACTGAAAGCCTGGTCCTCATTATACAAATGAAGAATGTCCTTATGGACTCCATAAGTGATGATCTGGTCGATGGTCTCGTAAAAGGACACGCTCTTGCTCATATGTGGTGGGGATTTTAATCCCTACAATATGCTCAATATATCGACCTGAAATGTCGTATAAAACACTGATTTTTATTAGGTTGACTTAGTAAATTTTCCTACGTGTTTAAACGGATACGGTGCGATACTCAAATAGCATAACTTTATGTAAAGGCCTCAGCTATTGGACAAACGAATTCATAAAATCAATAAACTGCTCACAGAATATTCCGTAGGAAAATTTGATAAACGATTGGAGCAGTCCGGTAATATGGATGATATTGATGCGTTCATCAGTGGGGTCAATATGTTGGGGGAAGAATTAAAGGACAGGACCATTCGCAGGGATTATTTCTATAATATCCTGAATTCGGTCTCTGACATGGTCATTGTCGTCAACCGGGGCGGAAAGATAGAGGAATGCAATAATGCGGGATGCGAGCAACTGGAGTGCGGAAAGGAATTAATTATCGATTCCATGCTGGACCAGTGGCAGGAACCCGGGAGGCCTTCCCTGTTCACCTATATCTCCCAACACCTTAAATCCGGAAAGGAATCCGTCATCCTGGACAGTTTTTTCTCCTCCAAAACCGGGAAAAGGATTCCCGTCCACGTCGTCGCTTCCTATATGGTGGACGAAATGAAAAAGAAGCGCACCATCCTGGTGACGGCAAAGAATATCACCAAGCAGATCCAGTCCGAAAACCTGATCCTAAGGGCTATCATCGATACCCAGGAAAAAGAAAGGCAACGACTGGCCCAGGATTTGCATGATAGTCTCGGACAGCAGATATCCGCCATTAAATTTTATATCAGCGCCACCGCCGCCACTACAGCGGACCCAAAAAACAAGGATATATTGGAGAAATCCAACGAGGCCCTAATGAGAGTCCTGGCCGATATGCGCAATATTTGTTTTAATTTAATGCCGAAGACCCTCGAGGAATTTGGGCTGCTCAAGGCAGTGGAGGAGCTCTGCAATCAACCCGCCTATGTGGGGAAAATCAGGTTTATCAGGGATTTAAGCCCTTCCTTCCCCCAACTGAAACAACATGTGGAGATCGATATTTTCAGGGTCGTCCAGGAATTCATCCATAATGCCATACAGCATGGAAAAGCAGATACTATCTGGATGAAATTTCACTGCACCCGAACCGGGATCCGGATTGTGCTCAAAGACAACGGGCAGGGATTTGACCTTAACCAGGGAGACCCTCATTCCGGCCGCGGGCTGCAAAATGTGCGGTCCCGGATCAAGTCGCACAACGGAGAAGTGAAAATTAAGAGCGCACCGGGATGCGGCACCGAATATTTATTGGCCATACCGATACACCACTAATACATTCATATATTATTTTCCTATGACATCAGAATTAGAATCATCCCTTCACTTGATCAACCTGCTGATTGTTGATGATCATCAAATGGTAAGGGACGGCATTAAAGTAATGTTGCAGTCCAAGAAAGACATCTATCAATTTTCTATCGACGAAGCCGAAAACGGGGAAGAGGCCATCAAAAAAGTGATTAAGAAAAGCTATGATGTCATCTTGATGGATTACCAAATGCCTGATATGAGTGGGGCTCAAACGTCGGAAAATATCCTGCAATACCAACCCAAGGCAAAGATACTGGCGCTTTCCAATTATGATGAGCTGCCCTATGTAGAAAGAATGATCGCCTCGGGGGCAAAAGGATACGTGCTCAAGAACATAGAGCCTTCCCAGCTTTTAAATGCCATCCGGACTATTCTGGAAAACAAAACCTTCTACTCCAACGAAGTGGCCTCAAAGCTACTGGATGCGGCCAACAAGGACTCCGTAAACAATATCCTGGAGAAACATGCCCTGACCAAACGGGAACTGGAAGTCCTGCAAATGATCGCCATGGAAATGACCAATGAAGAAATTGCCGAAAAATTGTTTGTGGGCAAAAGGACTGTGGATACCCACCGGCAAAATCTGCTCAATAAGTTGCATGCCCGCAATACCGTTGGTTTGATCAAGGCTGCTTATAAGCTGGAACTGGTCAAGTAGTCTCCGGTGCCGTGAGTTAGTGCAATGAGCCGCCCTCTTCCAGGGGGTTTGGCGGGGCGGGGGCCCCGGTCGCACCTGAAGCCGTCGTCTTACGCCTGTCCTTGTCTATCTTTTCCTGGAAGGCTCTCCTGAATATGGGGCTGGGCCCCTTAAACAGGATGATCAGGCTGCCGTACTCACGGGCATATGGATTGGTAATGCTGTCTATCAATTCCGCCGACGCGAATTGATGAATAAAGGCGTGCTGCATTTCTTCACGATCATCCGTGACCAGCAGAAAGACATTTTTCTTACTGAAATCATCCGGCAGCCAATAAAGGAAGCTCGCATTGTCGCTGTAGGCAGGAGGGAGGTGGTATTGGGGTCCGTAATAATTCAAGGCACCCGCCTCCCCGTAATTATCACAAAACAGGAGGGTTTGGCTTTTTTCAGTACTGTCCAGGGAATCATAGGCCTTGGCTACTTTTTGGGTCATTTCCTTCCAGGACAGCATATCGGCAAAATCCTGGGGCAAGGGGTGGTCTTGCAGGTCTTCCCATCTCAGGGATCCCGACTTCCGGGCTACACTGGTCCTGGCGTAATAGCCAGCCAGCTTCTCAGGGGCAAGAAAGGGCAGTGAAAGGGTGACAAAAGTGTATCCAATGAACAGGGAAAACGCGACCATCACATACCGCATGACTTGTATCCTGCCTGTTGCCCATCGCTCCAGGCTCAGCGCTCCGAAGCCGAGCAGGATGGGATAAGCTCCCATGGCGTAATAGTTCTTACCATGCCCCACCAGCAAAATAATAATGACGAAGGCGTATGCCCAACCAATGAAGCGGTAGGGTTTACCCGCCCTTGCAAAACTCACCCAATACAACCCCGACAGCCATATGAACACGGACGGCAGGTTCAGCAATAATTGATCGATCAGGAAACTTGCAGGACTGATGTACTGCAATTGACCACGCTCCAACTCCTTCATATGATAGACCACCGGGAATCCATGGGCGTATTGCCAGATCAGGTTAGGAAGAAAAATGACAAAGCCTGTGAGCATCGCATAATAAAAATGTTTGTTCAACAGTACCTTTCTTTCTTTGGTGAGTAACAATCCCAATAAAAGGCTTGCGGCAAAAAAGGACACCGAATACTTACTCATCATTCCCAGCCCCAGCCCGATCCCTGCTATATATAACCCCCGCACCTTCTTCGTCTGGGCATAACGAACCAATCCATAGGCCATCTGGGTCCAGAAGAAAATCTCCAGGAAGTTGGGCTGGAACAAATAATGCATCCGCAGATAGACCCCGAAAATAAAGGGTAGGAAGGCCAACACGAGGGCGAACCATTTCCCGCCAAAAGAAAGGATCATCCGTCCTATGAACAGGTAGGTCAGTGCGCCAAAAAGTGAGGGCCATAGCTTAATCCAAAAAAAACCGCCTCCCATTGCCTGGGTCAACCAGGCAAACAAGGACAATAATGGAGGCACTTCCATAAATCCCCAGGCCAGGTGCTTCCCTTCCGCCAAATACAGGAACTCATCGCGGTGGGGTTCGTACGCAGCGTTCTGAATGAAGAAAGGCAGTATTAATTTCAGTAGAGCCAGCAGGCAAAGAAGAAGGGTCAGATTGTTCAGCGGGCGTGGTTTATATGACATTCCGTGCGTTCTTTCGCTTAAGGTAATAACAATTTCCTAAATTGGGCCTATGTCTACATTCAACTACGCCCGGCTTGCGTCCTGCCTGCTTATGTTTGTATTTGCAACCTTCAGGCTACCGGCGCAAAAGATCTCCTTCCTTGACGCCCATGCCTCCACCAGTTTCAGGGGGCTGTCTGCACCCGGTGCAGGCGTGGTATGGGTGAGCGGTAGCTCGGGGACGATAGGGCGTTCCACTGACGCAGGACTTCACTGGACATGGATAACGGTGCCCGGGTTTGAAAAACATGATTTCAGGGATATCCAGGCATTTGATTCCAATACCGCAGTGATCATGGGTATCGATACACCGGCCGTTATCCTCCGGACCACCGACGGCGGATGGCATTGGAATGTCGTCTTCAGAGATGATACGCCGGGGATGTTTTTGGATGCGATGGAATTTGATCCCAATGGAGCAGGTATGGTGGTGGGAGATCCAATGGGGAAGGCGCCCCAGGCAAGGTTCTACATGGCCTACACCCAGGATACAGGGAAGACCTGGGCTCCTGTGGCCCTTGCGAACAGGCCACTGGCGGACAGCGGGGAAGGATGCTTTGCCTCAAGCGGCACCAATATAACGGAGGGACACAGTACCAATATCGTCTTTCACCCGTTTGTAAGCGGGGGACCCCGGAGCCGGGTTTTCAGAATTGATGAAGGGGAACCGCTTCCATTAATTCAGGGCGCCACAACGACCGGGGCCAACAGTATCGGCATTGAAGGTGACAACTGGGTCGTCGTAGGCGGGGATTTCAGCCACGATACGATAAGCGCGGGAAATTGCGCTTATTCCCTGGATAATGGTTATCACTGGCTCGTCCCCCATACGCCGCCTCACGGATACAGAAGCTGTGTGTTGCACCTGTGGGATAAAACCTGGCTTTGCTGCGGCACGAGCGGAGTGGACATTTCCACGGATGGAGGAGACCACTGGACATTGATCAGCACCGAAAGTTTTCATGTAGCTAACTACCCGGGGAGCGGGCGGACCGTTTTTCTGGCAGGGGGGAAAGGAAGGGTTGCAAAATTAGTATTATAAGAAAAAGGCTGCCACTTTCGTGACAGCCTGGTATCAATAAATAGGGTATTGATTAACGATATTAGTGCAGGTACACCGTGCCAACGTTAGTAACCGTACCGGGTGTAATGCTGACATTGCTCTGTGTGGAATCTGCATACCCGTTGGCAGTGGCAAAATAAGTCACGTCTACTGTGGACGTTTTGATGCCCCGGATCTCAAACCTGCCGTCCAGGCCAGGAAGGGCGATAAGGGTGTCCGTACCTGAGACGCAAGCCACAAAAGCATCGGCTCCCCTTGGCAATACGGCGCCTTCCAATGTGCCGCTGTTTTGTTTCGTAAAGAGGCGGATAAATGGTTTCAATGCAAAATGCTGATGCCATACTTCGATGATGGAATGAGCCGCATCGAAATCCAGCCATAATTCCAGGGTGTTTGAGTTCACCTGCTGACAATTGTCTACGACAATGTCAAAAGTTTTACCCCAGTCCAGGTCCAGCTTGAACTTTACGCTGTCAGCCACTACATAGTTGCTGTCACCCAGGTTCAAACGGATCCTGACGATCTTTCCGCTTTCGATATTCGTACTGGAAAACAGTGTGTCGAGTCCATTCTTAAAATTCAGGATGTTGTACTCACCCGGTGAGATATTCAAGGTGTCCCAGTGATAGCAAGGAAAAGTACTGTCTGCTCCGACAAAACCGGCTGCAGAACAGGAGTCTGTTTTAATTAATACTTCAATGGATTTGATGTCGATCAGGACTTCCTGATAATTGACAGGGCCGTCGGTGAGATACATATTGAACTGTTGCTTGCCTGCGGGAACACTACCGGAAGATCCTGACGATGATGCGTCTTTGTGACATGCAGTGAATAGCATTAGCGCTCCTCCCACGCATAGCAATCCCAATGAAAACCCCTTCACATTTTTCATACATTTTTGTTTTAGTTTGGAAATAGTAGCAGTGAGCAAGCGGAGGATTGGACATCCATACCTTAACAAAGTTTACACCAAACTCTAACAAAATTTTATGGTAAACCCACTGAAAAATGTAAATCGTTGTAAATCAAATAAAGAGAAGAAAAATAAATTTATACAATAGACGGAGAAAAAAAACGTTGCCGGAAACCAACAATAGTTAATACACTATATTATCAGGATTAATTCTTTCCGGCCAGCAAATACAACACCGCCATCCGGACGGCTACTCCATTTTCTACTTGCTGCAGGATCAGCGAGTGCCCGGAATCCGCCACATCGCTATCCAACTCCACGCCCCTGTTGATAGGCCCGGGATGCATGATAACGATCTCCTTGGACAGCCCGTCCAGGAGCTTCCTGGTCACTCCGTAAACCAGGTTATATTCGCGAAGGGAAGAAAACAGGGGTTGGCTTTGCCGCTCCAACTGAATACGCAGTACATTGGCTACATCGCACCACTGAAGGGCATTTTTTATATTATACTCCACTTTCACCCCGAAAGCTTCCTGAATATAAGGCGGAATCAGTGTGGGGGGCCCGGCCACCATTACTTCAGCTCCCATTTTCTTTAAGAGGTAGATATTACTCATGGCTACCCGGGAATGCATGATATCTCCTATAATAGCGACCCTGATCCCTTCCAGCGTACCCAATGCCTGCTTCATGGAGAGGGCGTCCAATAAGCCCTGGGTGGGATGTTCATTGATTCCATCTCCGGCATTGACAATGGCTGCCGAAATGTGGCGGGAAAGAAAGTGGGGCGCTCCGCTGGCGCTGTGCCGCATCACCACCATGTCCACTTTCATGGAAAGGATGTTATTCACCGTATCCAACAGCGTCTCCCCTTTTGACACGGAGGAACCGCTGGCCGTAAAATTAATGGTATCTGCAGATAACCTTTTTTCTGCTAGTTCAAATGAGATCCGCGTGCGCGTTGAATTCTCGTAAAACAGATTGACGATGGTCACGTCCCTTAGGGAAGGAACCTTCTTAACCGGTCTTTGTAAAACGTCTTTGAATTGCTCCGCAGTGGAAAGAATGAGTTCAATATCCTGTCGGGTGAGCGCCCGTATCCCCAGTAGATGTTTAGTGGACAATTGCATCTTAAGGTGCAAAGCTAGTTTAAAAATAGTAATTCCAAAATCATTTATGCGATTCTGCTTTGTTCCGGCGCTTGTCAGTGCAAGATCACCTGCTCCTGTTCCCACTGGACGGTTACCCGTTGGGTGACAATCGAATCGATGGTCCATCCGCAATAATCCGGCTGAATGGGCAATTCCCTGCTGAATCTACGGTCTATAAGGGTGCAAAGAGCAACTTTCTCAGGGCGACCGAAATCGAGCAGGGCATCCAGGGCGGAACGGATGGTTCGGCCTGTGTAAAGCACGTCGTCGATCAGGATGACCGTCTTGCCTTCTACGGAAAAATCGATCGTTGTCTGGTTGGCTATATGAATTTCCCTTCTCACGTCGTCGCGGTAAAAAGTGATATCCAGCTTTCCATATTGTACCTTTTCCCGGGGATACAATTGGCGGATGCACTCAATGATCCTGTCCGCAAATTTGATACCCCTGGGCTGTATGCCGATAAATACCGTCCGCGTAAAATCGATCTCATTCTCTGTCAATTGGTGCGCCAGCCGTTGAATGGTCAGTTTTAATTGTTCGGGATGGAGGATAATCTTCATAGTGAATGTCATTGAAGCGTGGCCGTGATGAGCCAAAGATAGGGCCCGCCCTTACAATACCAGCGGGCCCTTGCTATTATTTTATATTAACCTAAAAATGGATACCGGTAATCCACGGCAGGGTTAAATGTTTCTTTAATAGTTCTTGCGCTGAGCCAACGGTAAAGATTCAAGGGCGACCCGGCTTTATCATTGGTGCCTGAAGCCCTGGCGCCCCCAAAAGGTTGTTGGCCTACCACCGCTCCCGTAGGCTTATCATTGATATAGAAATTGCCCGCACTGTTTACCAGGCGCCTGGTGGCGTGTTCCACTATGTAACGATCCTGGGCAAAAATGGCGCCTGTCAGCGCATAAGGAGAAGTATTGTCCACTAAATCGAGGGCTGCATCAAACGCTTCCGCTTCATACACATAGATCGTCAGAACGGGCCCGAACACTTCTTCGCAAAGAGTAACGTAGCCAGGGTCCGTCGTTTCTATGACCGTAGGCTCTATGAAATACCCCACTGATTTATCGCATTTGCCCCCTACCAGGATGGAAGCTTTGGGATCATTTTTCGCTCCATTGATATAACCGGCAATCTTGTCGAAGGACCTTTCATCGATCACTGCATTGATAAAGTTGCCGAAATCCTCCACGGTCCCCATTTTCAAGGTCTTTAATTCTGCCACCAGTCCCTCTTTAATGGCGCCGGCCAGGTTGCTTGGTATATATGCCCTGGAAGCAGCCGAGCATTTCTGCCCCTGGTATTCAAAGGCTCCCCTGACGAGTGCCGTTACTACCGCGTCGACCTGCGCACTTTTGTGCACTAGTACAAAGTCCTTTCCTCCGGTTTCCCCTACAATCCGGGGATAGGTCCGGTAGTTATCTATATTTCCCCCAATCGTCTTCCAGATATGGTTAAACGTGCGAGTGGACCCGGTAAAGTGAACCCCTGCAAAGTCCCTGTGTTTGAAAACCACGTCCCCGAATGAAGGACCGTCTCCATATACCAGGTTGATGACACCGTCCGGCAGCCCTGCTTCCTGTAGGATCTTCATGATCCATTGTGCAGCGTACACCTGGGTATCAGAGGGCTTCCAGACCACAACATTGCCACAAAGGGCGGGGGCGGCAGGCAGGTTGCCGCTGATAGCGGTAAAATTGAAGGGCGTGATGGCCACTATAAACCCTTCCAGAGGGCGGTATTCCAACCGGTTATGGATACCCGGCGAACTGATCGGTTGTTGGTGGTAGATGTCACTCAGAAAATGGACATTGAATCGCAGGAAATCGATCAGTTCGCAGGCGCTGTCGATCTCCGCCTGATAGGCATTTTTGCTTTGCCCAAGCATTGTGCCCGCATTTAGCTGGGGCCTGTATTTGGTAGCCATCAAATCCGCCGCTTTCAGGAAGATATTGGCCTTATTCTCCCAACTGATGGCGGCCCACTGCTCCTTAGCCTTCAGGGCAGCCTGTACAGCCTGTGTAAAATGGGAGGCTTCCCCCTTATGAAAATGGCCGAGTATGTGCGCGTGTTCATGGGGTGGACGTAAAGTCACCTTATCCCCCGTGCGGATTTCAGTTCCGCCGATATACATAGGAATATCCACCGGCCGGGCCTTTAATTCCTTCAATGCCTTTTGTAACAAATCCCGTTCCTTCGTACCCGGAGCATAGCTCAATACGGGTTCATTCCCAGGCATCGGATAATAGAAATAGCCGTTGTTCATGAATAAAAATTTGTGCAAAAGTACGAAATGTCCTTTTTTGCAGTCAATGGGATATTTTTTCCGCTTTTGGTACCGCGTGATCTGGACGGCTTTATATATCATATTTAGCCGGAGAATAGAGACCAGCAGGGCTTACAGGTTATTGAACGACATCGAAACCCGGTTTGGAGGAACCTTTTCACCCGCTACCAGGAGGAAGATTGCCGTCAGTTACGGCATCTATACACCCATGATCTGCGATGCCTTTACGGCTTTACATGGCAGGCGGACCAATCCGGGGGAGAAAGAGCGGTTTATCCACTATTTTATCTGCAGCTCCCTGTTTGATGATTTCACCGACACCATCGTGATCCCCGAAGCTGAATTGAGGACCCTGTCCTTCTCCCCGGAGACTTTCGTGCCCCGAACCTTTGATGAGAGGGTCTTTAAGGAATCTCATCTGCTGTTGAAGAATTTCGTACAAGACCCGCCCTCCTACCTTACCGTGACCAAAACCCTGTTCCAGGCGCAATGGGATTCCAAGAAGCAGTATAAGGGCGCGGCGGATCCGGCGGGTGCGCCCGGAGAGGGGCTGCTCTCAGATGAAGCGATCCGGCGGATCACTTTTGACAAAGGAGGAAACTCGGTACTGCTTTGCAGCTACTACCTGGACTTGCCTGCCAGCTCCGCCGAAAAAGAATGCTGGTACCGCATCGGCACTATCATCCAATTGACGAACGACCTTTTCGATATATATAAGGATTTGGGGGACCATATTGATACGTTACCCAACCGGATGACAGACGCAAGAATATTCCGGGGGTTCTTTGAAGAGCAGGTATTGGGAATGCAGTCCCTGATAAGGGACCTGCCCGTCAGTCCGGGCCGCAAGGGCGCATTCAGGCTATCTATGGCAGGCATCTATGCCTTCGGGCTGATTGCCCTGGAGCAGTTAAACGACCTCCAGGGGGCCGCTAATGAGTTGCCGGCGCTGGCTTCCTTGCCCAGGGCTGCCCTGATTATCGATATGGAGAAAAGGAAAAACCTCTTGAAATGGCTGCGGCTGACATACGAGCATGCGAGGAGGTAAGCGGGCGGCCCCGTGGCCTACTCCTCGTCCTTGGTCATCATCAGGTAGGCCTTGATGAACCCGTCCAGGTCCCCATCCATGACGGGCCCAATATTATTGACTTCGAAATCGGTCCTGTGGTCTTTGATCATTTTATAGGGATGGAATACATAACTGCGGATCTGGGAGCCCCATTCAATCTTCTTTTTGGAGGCGTTCGCAGCATCTTTTAGTTCTTCCCTCCTGCGCAATTCTTCTTCATACAGGCGGGACTTCAGCATTTTTAACGCTTTTTCCCGGTTTTCTCCCTGGGTACGCGCCTGTTGACATTCCACAATGATACCCGAAGGAATATGCTTCAACCGAACGGCTGTTTCCACCTTATTTACGTTCTGTCCTCCCTTACCGCCGCTGCGATAGAATTCCCATTCCAGATCAGCAGGGTTTACTTCAATCTCTATGCTGTCATCCACCAGGGGATAGACAAATACGGACGCAAAAGAAGTATGCCTGCGCGCGTTTGAATCAAAAGGAGAAATCCTTACCAACCGGTGTACGCCGCTTTCGGCCTTTAGGAATCCATAAGAAAAAGGGCCATCGAATTGCAAGGTGGCGCTTTTGATACCCGCTCCTTCCCCTTCCTGAAGGTCCAGCTCGGTAACGCTCCACCCTTGCTTTTCTCCGTACATCCGGTACATCCTCATCAGCATTTCAGCCCAATCCTGGCTTTCCGTGCCACCGGCGCCGGAGTTGATCTGCATGATTCCAGGTAATTCATCTTCAGGCTGGTTCAGCGTACTTTTAAATTCCGCCTCGTCAATGGTCTGCAGGGCTTTGTCATAGGCCGTCCGCACTTCGGCTTCCGTTCCTTCTCCCTCTTTCCAGAAGTCAAATAATACCGCAAAATCTTCAATGGATGCAGCCACCTGCTCGTATAGCTTCACCCAATATTCATTGACTTTTATGTCTTTGAGTATCTGGGTAGCCTGTTCGTTGTTATTCCAAAACCCGGGGGATAGCGTCAGTTGCTTATCCTGGGTAATTTTATCCCGTTTGTCCGGGACGTCAAAGATACCTCCTCAGCACCGACAAGCGGTCCCTCATATCTTTCAGTTGCTCTTGTGTCATAGCCGGCGAAGGTAATAGATTTTTCCCATTTGATTCGGTGAACCTACTTTCGTACGTTTGTGGTAAAGGGAATTATTGAATTATATAAAACGATACGTACACTTTGCCATCACCTGGTTCATTCTCCTTCAAAGTGCCCTTTCATTTGGGCAATACCAGCATATTAGGTTCAGGCGCATAGGCACTGGCAATGGCCTGTCCCAAAGTAATGTAACCTGCATCCTGCAGGATAGCCAGGGGTTCATGTGGTTTGGCACCCAGGATGGCCTTAACCGTTATGACGGTTATCAATTCACCGTCTACAGAAATGATCCCTCCGACACGAACACCATCCCCAATAACTATATAAAAAGTATCCTGGAAGACAAGAAAGGCATTATCTGGGTGGCGACCTGGGGAGGAGGCCTAAGCTTCTATAACCAGAAAGAGGGACGGTTTATTCCCTATAACAGGGGGAAATTGCCCGCTGATCGTATCCCGGACGATTTCATCAACTGTATTGTAAAAGATGGTAAAGGAAACATCTGGGCAGGAACGGAAAGTCACGGGGCCTGTTATCTGGACCTGAAACAAGGCACGGTATCCAGGGATGAGCCGGGGATAAAAAATCCCGCGAGCATCAGTGACGAAAATATCACGGATATCCTCATAGATAGCCGGAGCCAGGTCTGGTTTGCCTCTTTTAACGGAGGTTTGAGTCTTTTAAATCCGGATTCCCAAACATTCACCCGCTTTCAACACCGGGAAAAAGACCCTCGTTCGCTTGCCTCCGATCATACCGCCCGCCTTTTTGAAGACAGCCGGCAAAGGCTTTGGATAGCTATTAACGGAGGCGGACTCGACTTATATGAAAGCGCCGGGAGAGATACGATTGACGGCCGCTTTCGGCACTTTACCCATGACCCTCTCAATGCCCATAGCCTCCCCCATAACGTAGTAAGGACCCTGGGTGAGGACGCTGACCACCATTTATGGGTGGGTACTGAAAATGGTGGACTGGGCATTTTGAGGGACGACATGACGGGTTTTACGAACTATGAACAAGACGATATTGACAACACGAGCCTCAGCAATAATTCCATTTATTCCATTTATAGGGACAGGAATGACAATATGTGGGTAGGAACCTACAGCGGGGGGATCAACATTTATAACCGGGATGCCAGGACTTTTGGATTGTACAGACATAGTACCGATCCGGGGAGCCTGGATAACAACAATGTACTTGATTTCTATGGAGAGGGGGACCTGCTATGGATCGGCACGGATGGAGGGGGGGTAAACCTGCTGGACGAGCGCACCGGGGTATTTCAGCATTTTGTTCAGCACGCGAATAATGTACATTCTATCAGCGATAATTATGTTCTGGCCGTCCAGGGCGATGACCAGAACAATACATGGGCAGGGACGGTAAGCAAGGGACTGATGTGCATTGACGGCAATCATCGCATCTCCCGGTTCTTCCGGCATGATCCTTTAAATCCTCACAGCATCGGCGGAGACGATATCTCAGCCATCACTTTTGACCTGGACAAAGAACTATGGGTCGCGTCCTATGCGGTAGGCCTGGATAAGTATGACGGGAAAACTGGCCAGTTCCAACACTTTCCGCACGCCCCATCCAATCCGAATAGCCCGTCCAGCAACCGGATCCAGAAACTGCTGGGAGACAGCCGCCATTTATTATGGCTGGGAACCTTTGATAAGGGGGTGGATGTATGGAACAAACAAACCCGGACTTTTACGCATTATACCCATGACACGTCTCGCAATAGCCTGAGTAACAATACTATCAATGACATTCTGGAAGACTATTCGGGGAATATGTGGATAGGCACCAATTACGGACTGAACTATTGGAACAGGCAAAGTGGAAAATTTACGGTCTTTCTGGCCAAAGATGGTCTGGCAGGAAACATCGTGCGGGCTCTATTGGAGGATGAAAAGGGGAATTTGTGGATGAGTACGGATAAAGGCATTAGCCGGTTTACCCCTGGCACCCACACCTTTAGGAATTTTTCCGTGGCTTATGGCGTGCAAACAGGAGAGTTTAAAGCACATGCCTCCTGGAAATCAAATTCAGGAAAAATGTACTTCGGGGGAACGGGCGGGTTCAATGTATTTTACCCGGACAGCATTCAGGAAAACGACTTTGACCCTCCCCTGGTAATGACCAACTTCTTGTTGTTCAACAAAGAAGTCTCCATGGCTCAGAGTGATTCGGACGTACTGCCCTTGAAGGATGATATCAGCAAGACGAGCACTATTACAATGCCCTACGATCACTCGGTCCTCACCCTGGATTTTGCCTCCCTCAATTATACCACCGGGGACAAACGACAATATGAGTACGTCCTGGAAGGTTTTGAAAAGACGTGGAATGCGAAGGGAACCCGTCATTCTGCCACTTATACAAACCTGGACCCCGGAACATACCAGTTCAAGGTGAAAGGCCTTACAAATAGCGGAAATTGGTCCTCCAAAGTGCTGACCCTTCAATTGGTGATATTACCCCCCTGGTGGAAAACCTGGTGGTTCATCCTCCTTGAAGTCCTGGCCGCCGTTGGAATATTTTATGCCTTCTATATCATAAGGACCAGGATCATTAGGGGACAAAAGAGCCACCTGGCCCGGCAAGTGGAGGAACGAACTGAGCAACTGGCCTTGTCCACGCAAAAGGAGCGCCAGGCAAATGAGGCGAAGAGTATTTTCCTGGCTACGATGAGCCACGAGATAAGGACGCCACTGAATGGAATCATAGGAATGTCTGCCCTGCTTTCAGACACTTCACTCAGCACAGATCAACAGGAATACGCAAATACCATCCGCAACTGCGGAGATACCCTGATGTCCGTCATCAATGATATCCTGGATTTCTCAAAGATCGAGTCCGGCCATATGGAGCTGGAAGACAGGGATTTTATCCTGAATGAAGTGATAGAAGAGGTCCTCGAATTATTTGCTCCCAGGGCATCCGAAGCAGGAATTGACCTGATAAGTGATATCGAAGACAGTGTACCCAGGATCATCAGGGGGGATAAAATGCGGCTCAGGCAAATCCTGTTGAACCTGATATCCAATGCAGTCAAGTTTACCCGCAAGGGAGAGGTCTTTACCAGTGTAGTCTTGCAAACCCAGGGACCCGGATCAGAATTACTACTGGCCTTCACCGTCCGTGACACAGGTATCGGTATTCCTGCAGATAAAGTAAGCCGGCTGTTTAAAGCCTTTTCCCAGGTAGATGCTTCTACAACCCGGCAATATGGGGGTACGGGACTCGGGTTGGCCATTTGTGAAAAGTTGGTACACCTGATGGGAGGAGAGATTGGATTAGACAGCACCGAAGACGTAGGAACAGCCTTTCACTTCACCATCGGCGTCCACAAAAGTAACAACCAGGTTATCATGAGTGAAGCACTGCATCCCGCTTCCTCGGAAATATCCAGTAAAACAATATTGATAACCGATGACAATTATACCAATCTCCGGATACTGGAAAAACAGCTGGCCAAGTGGAACATGACTTGCGTGGCGGCTTCTTCAGGCAAAGAGGCGCTCAGGCTGATGGAGCAAGGGCAGTCCATTGACCTGGCGATCCTGGATATGCGTATGCCGGACATGAACGGAGCGGAATTGGCCTTAGCGTTGAAGGAAAAAACACCCGGTTTACCTGTCATTTTACTGAGTTCCGTCGGGGATGAAGCCATTCTGGGACACGACCATCTGTTCAAAGCAGTCCTTCATAAACCGGTAAAACAGCAACTACTATTGACGACCATTCTGGGGGTCATGTTCAAGGAATTAAAAAAGCAAACCGTTCCTCCTTCAAAAAAACAGCTCAACGCCACATTTGCTGCAAAGCACCCCATGGAAATTATGATTGCGGAAGATAATCCGGTCAATCAAAAGCTAGTGGACCATGTCTTGAGAAAATTAGGCTACACGCCGGAAAAGGCGGCAAATGGGAAAGAGGCCGTCGAGAAAAGCGGGATCCAATCATTTGATATCATCCTGATGGATGTCAGCATGCCCGAGATGGATGGATTACAGGCCACCCAGGCTATTCGTAAAAGAGGGGGACACCAGCCTTTCATTATTGCGATGACAGCCAATGCCATGGAAGGAGACAAACAGATCTGCCTTGACGCGGGCATGAATGATTATATCAGCAAACCCATTCAACTAGATCAATTACTTGGAACCTTGGAAAAATGGAGTATCATTACCGGAGAATGATCACATGGCGAAGGTTCTACACACGATCCGATATCTCTTGATTGTTGCCGTATCCGCCGGGATACTTTATTTCCTTTTCCTATTGTTCCCCGAACCTTTTTTCAGGTACAACGAAACGGTTGGTAATATTACGCTATACGCGGAGAAGCCGCTGCCTCCCAATACACCGGATTTACTGAAAGCCGTAAGCAGGCTGCTCCGCCGGTCAACAATCAATGACACGACTATTCACCACCGGGTTTTTATCTGCAACAACCTCACCCTATTTGGATTCCTGACCAGGGGCAGGTCTAATTTGGGGGGACTTTGTGATGACCGGCTCACGCGTAATATCTTTATCAGGCCGGCAGACATAGCCAAAGGCAGGATCCTTCCTCCTCCCGAATGGGCATCAGCCTCCGACGACAGGCCCCTCTCCTATTTTATTGCCCATGAGATCACCCATAGCCTTGAATCTCATGCAGCCGGCAGGTGGAATGTAAAAATCCCTATTTGGCTATGGGAAGGATATGCGGACTATATCGGAAAGGGGCCGGACAGTTTCCCTGAATTCCTGGAGCAATACCGGACACATGCTCCCGCGATGGATCCGGCCAGCGGCCTGTATACCCGGTATGAACTGTGGGTAATGTACCTGCTGGACTATAAGGGAATGGATATTAAGGACCTCTTGCGTCATCCTCCCGCACTCAGCGCAGTGGAAGAGCAGATTAACCATTTGGGGGAATAGCCCCGTAAACGGCCCGGTTGTGCTCTACAGGTACCGTTCCTCCTATTTCTATCCGGTTAATCAGGACGCCATTCAACCTTTTCCCTAAAACCCAGTCTGAATTTAGGTTTTACAAAAGCCAAGGACATTTTGCAAATCATTCACATTTAAAAGCATTTATATTAGGAATAATTCGTAGCTTTGCGGCGCATTAAGGTACCTAAGAACACACAAACGGCTGAGCCTCCAAAGGGAGGGAATCAGTATCTAACATTCCTGCTTACCATATCCGGCCATTGCCAGCGCCGGCTTTCTTAAAAACTGCACCTAGATCTGGGCTTCTACCTGCAGCGATACAATAGTATCAAAATACCATAGAAAGAGAAAACGAAGGGAAAAAACTACTGGTCACGGAAAATAACCGTTCATCCAGCATTTTTAACCAAATATAGTATCCGGCATTGCATAGTACCATTTTTAATCCATATCTTTGTATCACAAACAACGATAAGAAACAAGTAAAAAGAAATTATATGAAACCCGCATTCAAGAACACCCAAAACACAACGCACACCACCAGGAACATGGCCGCCTTATTAGTAATATTATATAGCACGTTCCTGATGTCATTGGTTACTGTAGCCGGCACCCGGGATACCGTTTCCAAGAAGGATTCCTGCTGCTCTACCGGCGCCGCTACAAAGGCCGTCAGTACTACTACCGTAAAGAGCACTACACCCGTTGAAACGCCTTCCAACACTACGGATCCCAATGCGGCTCCGGAAGCGATGAAGATGAGTGCCGCCGCTTTTCAGGTGCAGGTTTCCAGTTCAGACGATGACCTGAACAATCACTTTGCCAGCAGCAACTTTCAAGCAAGCGCCAACGCCCATGTCGCTACCTGCGATGCCCTGACTGACGTTCAGGCTCAACGCGAAGCACTGGTTTCCTCCTTCCCCAAAGGAAACGCCCAATTCGTAGCGGCAGACAGCAAGATTGACCAGTCCTTCCGGGCTTCTTTCAACCTGGATACGCCTTTTGCCGCTGAAAGTGCCACAAAATTGTTAATTCACAGTGACAAAAACCTCACGCAGCATTTTAACCAACAATATGGTATGGAAGTTGCGAGCGTTAAATAATATATACAAAGAAAGTTTCAGTTATTAGTTTTCTCATGTCTCTTGCGGGTCGATGTTCTCATCGACCCAATCTTTTTTTAGGAAAGTTGGCGAACGGTGGCCTTATTTTGGGGGCGGATGAATGGGGACATTACTTTGAATTATATTTACGGTCCCTTTAAATCAATTTACATGAAGAAACAAACCGTCCTATTTTCTCTTTTAGTGGCATCTGCCCTGACTTTGCAGACGAAACGAAGTCTCGCACAGGAGGTGCAACCCTTGATTATACATGCGACTACCGAGATGGTCCGGCCGGACAACGGAGGAGACGATCCCAATCCTCCGATCGAGACCAGTACGGTCATCTACGTGAAGGGGAGCCATATCAAAAGCGAATCCAAGTCAGACTTTGCCCATAATATCACGATTATCGACAAAGACGCTAAAAAGACGACGACCCTCAGCGAATCAAACGGCCGCAGGTCCGGATACTATTCTATTGATACCCCCAGGACGGCCCCGGTGGTAACAGATTCAAATGCCCAAAGACGCCCGACCACCAATATCGAGTATGTAGATTCCACCAAGACCATAGCAGGGTTTGCCTGCAAAAAGGCCGTCGTGAATACTTCTTTTGGAGGTCGCCAGATCGTAACTAATATCTGGTACACCACCGACCTGCCACTTAAGGAACCTCTTCCGCAGGGAGGGAGGGGCTTTGGCGCAGGGGGATTCAGCAAGCTCAAAGGCTTTCCCATGGCCTATGATATTACTATGTCCAACGGTTTTTCCATGCAATACAAGGTAACCAAGGTCGAATTGAATGCGAAGGTCAACGACAATGAATTTGACGTTCCAAAAGGTTATGATGTAAAGCCGGAAAGTGAACGCCCCAGGGGCGGTGGATTCGGCGGCGGCGGCGGATTCCGTGTCGGGGACGGCGGGCCTGGAGGCGGTGGACCTGGCGGCGGCGGACCCGGAGGCAATTAATAAAACCCAAATAATTTGAAAAAAGCGGGAGATACGGCGGTATCTCCCGCTTTTTCGTTTTTACAAACCGTATTTTTGCAGCCGGATTTAATAGAGGAAAGCATGGCCATCACAGAATTGATAGCACAATCGGTTATACAGGCGCTAAAAGCCCTTTATCAGGAAGAGGCTGACGTACGTGATTTTCAGATCAATCAGACCAAGCCAGAATTTGAAGGTGATTATACGGTCGTCATTTTTGCATTGGTGAAACGACTGCGCAAGTCCCCGGACGGCCTCGGAAAAGAATTAGGAGATCACCTGGTAGCCAGCCGGCCAGACCTGTTTTCCGCTTATAATGTGATCAAGGGCTTCCTCAACCTAAGTGTTGCTGAAGAGATATGGAAAGAATTGCTGACCCGCCACTATGGAGATCCAAAATATGGCTTTCACCCTTCCCGGGGAGAGCGGGTCATGGTGGAATATTCTTCTCCCAATACCAATAAGCCCCTTCACCTGGGACATTTACGCAATAACTTCTTGGGCTGGAGCACCGCCGCCATTCTGAAGGCGGCCGGATACGAAGTGGTGAAGACCTGCATCGCCAATGACCGAGGCATTCATATCTGCAAAAGTATGATTGCCTGGCAATTACTGGCTAACGGCGCCACACCGGAAAGTACCGGCATTAAGGGGGATCATTTCGTGGGCGATTATTATGTCGCTTTCGGTGAGATATTGAAAAAAGAAGTGGCCGTACTGGTTGGAGAAGATATGTCTCCTGAACAGGCGGAAAAGGAAGCCCCCATCATGAAGGCGGCCCAGCAAATGCTGGTGGACTGGGAATCCGGAGAACCCGAGGTGATGGCCCTTTGGAAAAAGATGAACGGATGGGTTTACAAAGGATTTGCTGAGACATATAAGGTGATCGGGAGCGATTTTGATAAAACGTATTACGAAAGCGATACTTATCTTCTGGGCAAAGACCTGGTGGAAATAGGCCTAAAAAAGGACGTATTCTTCCAGAAAGACGATGGCAGCGTCTGGATCGACCTGACAGCGGACGGACTGGACCAGAAAATCGTTCAGCGAAAAGACGGAACATCGGTTTATATCACGCAGGATATAGGCCTCGCCGAACGCAAATACGAGGAATACCATTGTGAGGAGAGCATTTATGTAGTGGGAGACGAACAAAACTATCATTTCAAGGTCTTACAGCTGATCTGCCGGAAACTGGATATCCCGGGTGCTTCCGGGATGCATCACCTGAGCTATGGCATGGTGGAATTGCCCTCCGGGCGTATGAAAACGCGGGAAGGGACGGTGGTGGATGCAGATGATATAGTGGCTGAGATGGTGGAGATGGCCCGGCAGAAAACGGAAGAACTGGGGAAAGTGGAAGGTTTCAGCGCTGAAGAATTAAAAGAACTCTACTCCACCATTGGTTTGGGAGGCCTCAAATTTTTCCTGCTGCGGGTAGACCCGAAGAAGCGGATGATCTTCAATCCGGAGGAGTCGATCGACTTGCATGGGTACACGGCTACCTTTGTACAATATGTGCATGCGAGGATCCGGTCTATTTTGAGGAAGGAAGGAAAGGTGCAGGAGGGAGACCTCTTACTGGTGTCGGCTATCCCTGCGACCGATCCCGAAAGCCCTCTGCCACTGCTAAAGCTGGAAAAAGAATTATTGATCATTTTGGAACAATATCCCGGGGTCATTGAGACTGCCGGCAAGGAGCATGATCCCTCCATGATCGCCAACTACGCCTTTCGCCTCGGGCAGGTCTTTAACTCATTCTATGCAGAGCATTCCATTGCCAATGCAGAAAAGCCTGCGAAACGAATGCTGCGCCTCGCCTTGGCAGAAATGACGGGGAATGTCCTGGCTTCTTCTATGGGGCTCCTGGGGATCCGGGTACCGGAGAGGATGTAGGGCTCAATTACGAAAGCCGGTCCGTAACGAAGCCGATTTAGTATATTTATAGGCAGGTTCTGCGTCTTTTGCAGGCCCGACCCCGTGTATGAATGAACAGATCAAAGATTATAGCTCCATCAGCCCTTCGGCTCAGACCCTCCTTTGGATGAAAGCGTTAACGGACATTCCGTTTGCCAGGGAAGCGGCCAAATTGATATTTGGAGAGGAGGCGTTACCCACAGAAATGGATGAGCGCGTTACAGATCATTTCCTGAAAAGGCTTCTGCATTTTGAAACACGCTATTGGTCCATCAATACGGCCCTGGACATGATGGGTATTTCTAATGTCCTGGAACTATCCTCCGGCTTCTCATTCAGGGGCCTTAATAAGGTCCTCTACGAGGACGCATTCTACATCGATACAGATCTTCCCGAAGTCATTGAAGTAAAGGAAACGCTATTAAAACCATTGTTGAGGACCTTACAGGAACATTCCATCGGTCAATTGTTGCTTAAGCCGCTGAACGTAATGGACGCCGACGCCTTTTTTGAAACCGGCCGCCGTTTCCCCCCCGGCCCGCTGGCCATTATTAATGAAGGCTTATTGGTCTACCTGGAAGAAGCAGAAAAAAGGAAATTGTGCGCCACGATCCGCACCGTCCTTGAGCAGCGCGGCGGATATTGGATCACGGCCGATATCTATGTGAAGAACAGAAAAGAAGAAACGCTTTCGCTTGCGGCAGCTGTATCTCCTTCTATTTCCAAGTTCCTGGCGGATCACCGAGTGGAGGAAAACAAGTTTGACAGTTTTGCGGGTGCGGAATCCTTTTTCCTAGGCTGTGGCCTGAAACTGGCCCACAAGGCGGTCCCGGACGTCAATATGCTAAGGTCTATGGAACTGATTAAAAGCAGGTCCACAAAAGATACCACCCAGGTGACAAGGCAACGTATCAGGGAAACCTGGATCCTGGAAGTCCTCCGTTAAGGGCCTTTTGGCCGGGAAGGGCCCCCCCGATTAATAGTATCCCAGTATCTTAAGCATGCTTTGAGCCGTCTGCTCTTTGGCATATACCCAATCCACCAGCTTCCCGCTCTTATCACGTCCAACGATAATGTGTTTGGGGGAAGGGATCAGGCAATGTTTGATCCCACCATATCCGCTGATCTGATCCTGGTAGGCGCCGGTATGGAAAAACCCGACATACAAGGGCTCTTTATCGCCATTGACCTTGGGCAGGAAGACTTCATTAATGTGCTCTTCCGAGTCATAATAGTCATGGCTGTCGCAGGTAATGCCTCCCAGCACTACCCGTTGATATTCATTCCCCCATTTATTGATGGGCAGCATCAGGAACTTCTCCCCTATGCCCCAGGTATCGGGAAGGGTGGTGATGAAACTGGAGTCGATCATATACCAGATCTCGCGGTCGTTCTGGGTCTTTTCGGCAATCACGCTGTAAATATGAGCCATGCTTTCTCCCACCGTAAAGCTGCCGAACTCGGTATATATATTGGGAACGGGTACTTTTGACTTTTTACAGACCTTTTTAATCGTGGATACGATCTCGTTGATCATGAACTGGTAGTCATATTCAAAGGCCAGGGAATGCTTAATGGGAAAGCCGCCCCCGATATTGATGGAATCCAGTTCCGGACAGATCTTCTTTAGCTGGCAATAGAGGTTGACGATCTTGTTCAATTCAGACCAATAATAGATATCATCCTTTATCCCCTTGTTCAGGAAGATGTGCAACATCTTCAACTGGAACTTATCCTCATATCCTTCAATCTTGTCTACATAAAATTCCAGGATATCCCTTGGGCGTATTCCCAGCCTGGAGGTATAAAATGGAAAAGAAGGTTCTTCTTCGGCAGCCACCCGTATCCCGAGTTTGAAAGGCACCTTTACTGAACGCTTGTACATATCCAGCTCGTCCTTGTTGTCCAGTACCGGAATGACGTTCTTGAATCCGCTATTGAGCAATTTGGCAATCCTGGTTATGTATGGACGCTGCTTGAATCCGTTGCAGATGATATTGATATCCTTGGTGATCTTCCGTCGCTCGTACAGGCGATTGATGATCTCGATATCGTAAGCATAAGAGGTTTCCAGGTGAATATTTTGTTTCAGCGCCTCTTCCACGATGAAAGAGAAGTGAGAACTTTTCGTACAATAGCAATAGAAATATTCCCCTTCGTATTTATGCCGCTTAAAGGCATTTTCAAACATCTTTTTTGCTTTGTCGATCTGCATCCCGATCTTGGGCAGGTAGGTTAACTTCAGGGGGGTCCCGTATTTATCAATCAGCGCCTTTACATCGACATCATTATAACGTAAGTAACCATCTTCGACTTTGAAATCTTCCTGTGGGAAATGGAACGTTTGATCCACCAGGTCGGCGTACGTATTGTTCATTGACAGTTTTTGCTCTTTGATGATGTCTTGATTTTAAAAATTAGGTAAGCAAAAGTAGTTCTTTGCTTGGTTCCACGAAACAGGAAGAGCATTTTTTTACCAGGGGGAGACGAAGGGAGGGAGAAAGCGGAAAGGGGCATGCCGAATCCTGTCCCAAGGCGTAAAGAAAGGGGCGCTCCGCGCTCCGGCCTATGGCTGAAAAGGAGTGGGCCACCCGAAGGGCTGAAATGGAAACGGCCACCCGAAGGTAGCCGTTTCAAAATATATTACAGAATCTAGTGATATTACCTATACCCTATTTCACGGAAGCGATCAGGGTCTTGAAGGACTCAGGCTCATTCATGGCCAGGTCAGCCAATACCTTACGGTCAAGGCTAATGCCTTTTTCGTTCAGCTTATGGATGAACTGGGAATAGGACAGCCCTTGTTCACGCACGGCAGCGTTGATACGAACGATCCACAGGCTGCGGTATTCGCGTTTTTTCAACTTACGGCCGATATAGCGGTATTGCAAGCCCTTTTCTAAAACGTTCTTGGCTACTGTATAAACGTTTTTGCGCTTACCATAGAAGCCTTTGGCTTGTTTTAGGATCTTTTTCCTTCTGGCCCTGGATGCTACTGCATTTTTTGAGCGTGGCATATAAAATTAATTTAAAAAGTCAATTGAAATGGGTTGGTTACTTCAAACGCAATAAACGCTTCACAAAAGGCAGATTGGCCTTATCCACCAGCGCGCCACCCCTCAAGGAACGCTTACGCTTTTTGGATTTTTTAGTAAGCAGATGGCTTTTAAAGGCTTTTGCAAAGGCTATTTGGCCAGTCCCTGTTACTTTGAACGTTTTTTTCGCTCTTGAATGTGTTTTTACCTTGGGCATTTTACTCGCGTTTTACTGTGACAGCAACCCCCCTTATCCGGGTGTTGCCAGTGAGACAAATTGGTTGGTGATTCGGGCATCAAACAATGGAATCTCGTGGAAATTCGGTCGGCAAAGGTAGGGATTTGTAATTATACATCCAATTCTTTCCTAACCTTTTTGGGCAATTTTTCCACCACCAATCCATAAGAAGCCGCCAGACAGTCCTGCCATTCCCTGCGGGACAGTGCGCTGGCTTTCAACACTTGCACCCATTGGTTACGGGCGAAATGAGGGGCCTGGATGATGTCTTCCCTGTCCGTTAACCGGGCAAAATCCTCTTCCGAGCATTTGAAGGCCACTCGCAGGGGTTGGGCAAGGCTCGCCAGCGCAAAGATCTTTCCTCCTACCAGGAAACACAGCTTATCCTCCCACTTGACGTCTTCCGTCACAGCAGGTAAGTCTTTGAGTAGCAATCGAAGATCCTCGGGAGACATTTGGCGTGTTTTAGTTTACTTTGCTATATGGGCACAAGTTATAAAAGACTGGTCATTAAAATAGGTTCTAACGTACTTGCGGGGACGGACGGACTGCCAGATGAAGGTCGTATGCTGCGGCTGACGGAAGAGATCGCCTCGCTAAAAAAACAAGGGAGGGAAATTGTCGTTGTTTCTTCCGGAGCCGTGGCGGCAGGCAGGAGTATGGTCAAGGTGTCCCCTGCATTCGACGAAGTGGCGGCCAGGCAACTATTGGCTTCCGTCGGACAAGTGCAGTTGATCAGGCGCTATGCTGATCTCTTCAAGGCAAAAGACGTTATATGTTCCCAGGTCCTGGTCACCAAAGAGGATTTCCGTGACAAGCTCCACTACAAAAACATGCTCAGTTGCTTTGAGATACTGCTTGACCACGATATCATCCCTATAGTCAATGAAAACGACGTTATTTCCGTGACGGAATTGATGTTTACGGACAACGATGAACTGGCCGGGCTGATCGCTTCTATGATCAAAGCTGACGCACTCATTATCCTGACCAACGTGGACGGGCTTTACAGCGGAGATCCGGCAGAACCGGGATCTGTATTGCTGGAAGAGATCCTCCCCACAGAAACCGGCCTTTCCGTATATATCAACTCCAAAAAGTCCGACTTCGGCCGGGGTGGTATGCTCACCAAATGCCGTATGGCGATTAAAGTGGCAAGGCTGGGCATTAATGTGCATGTAGCGAGCGGTATCAGGGACCATATCCTGCATGCCATCCTACACAAGGAAGTGCCCCATACCCATTTCCTTCCTTTAAAGGACACTTCCGCTTCGAAGCGGCGTATTGCACACTCAGACGACTATGCCAAAGGGTCCGTGCATATAAACGAAGGAGCCAAAGCGGCCCTGCTGGGACCTAAAGCTTCCAGCTTGTTGCCCGTAGGCATTGTCAGCATATCGGGCGATTTTGGTAAGAACGATATCATTATGATCAAGGATCAGGAAGGCGCATTCGTCGGACTGGGAGTGGCAAAATATGGTTCGGAGACAGCAAAAAGCCTTTTGGGCAAGAAACAGCAACCGCCGCTCGTGCATTACGATTATTTGTACCTGAACCAGACAAAACCCGACTGACCACCATGGATTATGCACTCTATTTCCGTAAAGCCAAAGAGGCAACGCATGTGATGAACGCCCTTTCCGGCGATCAGATCAACACGGTGCTGCAGGATATCTCCGGGGAATTGGTCCGCCATACGCCTCTCTTGCTGGGGGCGAACACCAGGGACCTTGCCCGCATGGACAAATCTGATCCGAAATACGACCGTCTCGAATTGACCAAAAGCCGCATTGAATCGATTGCAGCGGATATACTCAATGTGGTGGGACTGGTCTCTCCGCTGGGGTCGATATTGTCTGAAAAGACATTGCTCAATGGCCTTCACGTAAGCAAAGTCTCCGTACCGCTCGGGGTGGTAGGCATGATTTACGAGGCCAGACCTAATGTGACGGCCGACGCCTTCGCCCTATGCTTTAAAACCGGGAATGTGGCCTTATTAAAAGGGGGCAGCGATGCAGAATACTCCAACGGGGCTATCCTGGAAGTCCTTCAAACGGTATTGACACGACATGGTATAGATCCGGCTGTCGTGCAGTTGCTGCCCCCTGAACGCAAATCCACAGAGGCATTGCTTCATGCGGTTGGATGGGTGGACGTGGTGATCCCCAGGGGCAGCCAGCAATTGATTAACTACGTACGGGAAAATGCTAAAGTGCCCGTTATCGAAACAGGGGCCGGTGTAGTACATACTTTCCTCGATGAAACGGCCGACCTGCAGAAAGCGGCTGATATTGTACTCAATGCAAAGACACGCAGGGTCAGCGTATGCAATGCGTTGGATTGCCTCCTGGTACATCGCAAAAGGCTGAAAGACCTACCCGCCTTACTGGAGCGGTTGGGCGAAAAGGAAGTAGCGTTGTACGCGGACGAGGAAGCGTATGCATCCCTTAACGGACATTGTCCTCCCACCCTGCTCCACAGGGCTACGGAAGCTGACTACGGAACGGAGTTCCTGTCCCTCAAGCTGGCCGTAAAGACTGTAAACGACCTGGATGAAGCCCTGGCCCATATCCGCCATTACAGTTCCGGTCATAGCGAAGCCATCCTCACGGAGGATCAAAATAATGCGGATCGCTTTTTAAAGGCCGTGGATGCGGCGGCGGTTTATGTGAATGCGTCCACTGCCTTTACAGACGGGGCGGAATTCGGGCTGGGAGCAGAAATAGGTATCAGTACGCAAAAACTGCACGCGCGGGGGCCCATGGGGCTGGATGCGCTCCTCAGCTACAAGTGGATTGTACGGGGGGATGGGCAAATACGACAAGGGTAGCGCGGGCCTCCGCCAAAAGCGGGAATACAAAACGCCCGGGAGCTTTTGGCGTCCCGGGCGATTAAATGCGGTTAGATATTTGATATACCTTACTTCTTCTTGCTTCCTTTTGGTGCAAACATGACCAGCATGCGCTTGCCTTCCATCTTAGGCATCCCTTCCAAAACACCATGATCAGCCAGGCGTTCGGCAAATTTCAGCAGGATCAGTTCACCACGTTCTTTGAACATGATAGCGCGACCTTTAAACTGTACATAGGCTTTCACCTTGTTGCCTTCTTCCAGGAATTTATGGGCGTGCTTGACCTTAAAATCAAAGTCATGGTCATCCGTATTGGGAGTAAAGCGTACTTCTTTTACTTCAGAGGCCTTACTTTTGGCCTTCATCTCCTTCTCTTTACGCTTCTTCTCGTACAGGAACTTATTATAATCGATGATCTTACAAACGGGAGGGTCTGCAGTAGGTGAAATTTCAACCAGATCCAGTCCTTGATCGAACGCCATTCTCCTCGCCTGGTCAGTAGGATATACACCTACTTCAACATTATCGCCCACCAACCTTACATTGGGGACCCTTATCCGGTCATTAATGCGATGTTCAGGCTCTTGTTGCCTTCTGAAATTAGGATTATTAAATCTTCCTCTTTGTGGTAATGCCATTAAACGATATACAATTTTAATTTACGATGTGCCGGTATTTATTTTCGGTTTTAGGGATCAAATCTACTTTAAATTTTACATAACCTATCTAAATGTTCTTTATGATACCTGTTCTTCCGATGTACGATTCTTTATTTCATGCAAGATAGTGTGGATGAAGGCGTCTACAGACTGGGTTCCCAGGTCACCTTTTCCCTGCCGGCGGACCGAGATGGTCTTCTCAGCCGTTTCTTTTTCTCCCAGGACCAGCATATAAGGCACTTTTGCCAGTTCGGTATCCCGTATCTTCTTTCCGATCTTTTCGCTTCTGTCATCGACTTCAGCGCGAATATCCGCATTTTTCAGGGATTCTTCGACTTCCTTGGCATACTGTAAGAATTTATCACTGATAGGCAATATTTTAACCTGCAGTGGGGCCAGCCACACCGGGAACTTGCCGGCGTAGTGTTCCAGCAGGAATCCAATAAACCTTTCATGAGTGCCCAGCGGGGCCCTGTGAATGATCAGCGGTATTTCAGTATGGTTGTCCTTCGTGGTATATTCCAGTTTGAAACTCCTTCCCTGGCTAAAATCCACCTGGTTGGTCGCCAGCGTAAATTCTCTCCCGATGATGCTCCAGATCTGTACGTCAATTTTGGGACCGTAAAAAGCCGCCTCATCCGGGACTTCTACAAAGGGTATCCCCGCTTCGATCAATACCTGTCTGACCATTGCCTCGGTTTCTTTCCACAATTCGGGCGCGTCCACGTATTTCTGTCCCAGCTTGGCGGGATCATGCAGGGATAACCGCATAACGTATTTGCCGATTCCGAAAATGGAAAAATATTTCAGATACATGTCATTCACCGCCCGGAACTCTGCTGCGAACTGTTCCTTGGAACAATAAATATGGGCATCGTTCATATGCAGGCAACGCACCCGCATGAGCCCGAATAATTCCCCACTCTGTTCGTAACGATAACAAGTCCCGTATTCAGCCAGGCGAAGCGGAAGGTCTTTATAGCTCCTGGGCTCCGCCGCATAAATTTTATGGTGGTGCGGACAGTTCATGGCCTTCAGGTAATATTTTGTACCATCCAGTTCCATGGGAGGGTACATACTATCTGCATAATAGGGCAAATGTCCGCTGGTGAGGTAAAGGCTTTCTTTGGCGATATGAGGGGTCACGACCCTCTTGTACCCGGCCTTTGTCTCTGTTTCCTTTGCCAACCGCTCCAATTCTTCTATAATGACCGTTCCATTGGGCATCCATAAGGCCAGCCCGGGACCTACCTGATCGTCAAAGGTAAAAATGCCGAGTTCTTTGCCCAACTTTCGGTGGTCCCGCTTTTTAGCCTCTTCCAGCAGGCGAAGGTGTTCGTCCAATTCCTTTTGCTGGGGAAAAGTGACCCCGTATATGCGCGTCAGCTGCTTATTTTTCTCATTTCCCTTCCAATAGGCCCCTGCGATACTAGTCAGTTTAATGGCCTTAATGGCTCCGGTGGCGGGGATATGAGGCCCCCTGCAGAGGTCCGTGAACGCCCCCTGGGAATAAAAGGTAATCTGTCCATCCTGCAACCCATCTAAAAGGTCCAGCTTGTATTCATCCCCTTTATCACTAAAATATTTAAGGGCATCCGCCTTACTGATCTCACTCCTCACGTACGCATTGTTCTTTTTGGCCAGCTCTGTCATCTTTACTTCCAGCCGAGCCAGGTCTTCCTCTGTAACATGCCTGTCACCCAGATCCATATCATAATAGAAACCATTTTCCACGGGGGGGCCAACCCAGAACTTTGCACCGGGGAACAAGGACTCTACCGCCTCTGCCAGTAAATGGGCGGAAGAATGCCAAAAGGTGGTCTTGCCATCTGCATCATCCCAGGTCAATAGCTTCAACGTCGCATCCGCCTCTATCGGGCGGGTCGCATCCCAAACCTGGTCGTTGACCTTTGCCGCCAATACTTTCTTTGCCAGCCCTTCTGAAATGGACCTGGCTATATCAATGGCTGAAACTCCGTTTTCATATGAACGTACAGCACCGTCCGGAAATGTAATTTGGATCATGTCTTTAGATTCGTCTTCCTAGTATCTGCAAAATTAACGAACTATTGAGTTATCTGACATGGATTAATGCTTAATTTACCTTGAATGTTTGACGACGGGCGCTGGGCAAAGGCTACAGGCTCCTAAAACAATGATGGATGTTGCGCTTTTTACTTTGTTCCTTTGCTTTGCTACTAGCTTTCAGTACTCAGGCACAAAATTTAAACGGTCAGTGGAAGGGCAGCTTTACCTCCGCCATCACCGGTGAACAGGATGAGTACGTCCTGGAATTGCAGATTTCAGGGAAAACGCAGGTCAGCGGTTACTCTTACACCTACTTCTACGAAAACGGATTTCGTTATTTCACTATTTGCAGGATAAGCGGCTACCTGGAAGAAAAGAGTAAAACCATTACGGTTACCGAATTCGAGAAAGTCAAAGGCAATATTCCGCCTGGTATTATGGACTGCCTTCAAGTTCATACATTGACCTATTTTAAAAGCGATTCGGCTGAAAGCCTTGAAGGGAGTTGGAAGCCTGCTCCCGGTTTTGACGCAGGTTGCGGGAGCGGTACTACGGCACTGTCACGTAAGATGCTGGTCCATACGAAGCTCCCGGGCAAAAAACCCACCATTACAGGGGCGCCCAAACGGGCTCAACCACGGGTTGCGACGACAGGCAAACCGACTCAACCGTCCGTTGCGACAGGCAAACCGACTCAACCGTCTGCGGCGGAGGCCACACCGACCCGACCGTCGGGGTCGACGGCCAAACCGTCAAAGCCGCCCACCAAAGGCCCCTATGCCCAGGGCCCGGGCGGCCCCTCGCATGCTCATGGCGACACGGCGCATGCCCGGGGTGGAGCTTCGCATGCCCTTGCCCCCGGCAAAAATGGCCGTCCTCCACGGATAGACTCCGGTAATGTACATCGCTTGCGGATGGACACCAGCAACGTCCCGGCCCGGGAGGGAGCCGGCACCCCCATCACGCGGCCTCCGGCAAACAATACAGTATTGGTCCCCCTTCCTTTGGCGGTTCGCCAGCGGTCCAGCGACATCCTGCAAACCATTGACGTGAGTTCACCAGAAGTCAGGATTGAATTGTATGACGACGGAGTGATCGATCACGATACGGTAACGGTCTATTTTAATGGCAAAACCGTGGTCTATAAGGCGATGCTGAAGCACCAGCCTATTCGGGTGACCTTGACGGTGCTGCCGGACCGGGACAATGACCTCATCCTGTACGCGGACAACCTAGGGGATATACCTCCTAATACTGCCCTGATGGTGGTCATCGCGGGAGAAGACAGGTACGATATCCGGATCACTTCGGATGAACAAAAAAACGGGGCCATCCGTTTCAGGCTTAAAAAAAATAAAACGCCATAACCGGCAAATCCTCATTTGACATATATTCACTGCAAAAAATGCCCGGACACTGGATCATCGAGCACCAGGCTATGCTGGAAACCCTTTTCCTGGTGCTGATATATGCCTTATCGATCGTTGCCGGATTCAAGGTGATTACCCAGACTTCACAACCCGCTAAGGCCTTGGGCTACCTGATGCTGCTTTTTTTTATTCCGGGCATAGGACTCCTGATCTACGTGGGCATTGGAGAAAACCGGAGGATAAATAAGATCTACGACCGTAAATTGTTCCGGGACCTCAAACGGTACGACCAGGTGAAAAAGCGCATCACCGCTCATTCCCAGGAGAATTTCAGCACTCATGAGCAGGAGTTGTCAAAGTTTAGTAATGTGATCCATTTATTGATGAAGGACACCCTGTCTCCCCTGACCCAACACAATGAAGTCCGCGTGCTCGTTAACGGGGAAGCTAAATTCCCTGCCGTGATCCGGGCATTGAAAGCTGCTGAACACCATATCCACCTGGAGTATTATATTTTTGAAAGCGGCCTCATCGGGGACGAGATCAGGGCCATACTCATAGAAAAGGCAAAGGCCGGGGTGGAGGTCCGTTTTATATACGACGATTTTGGCAGCAAACGCATCAGGCGAAAATGGATCAAAGAACTCAAGACATCGGGCGCTCAAGCCTTTCCATTCTATAAGGTCCATTTCTTTGCCAACCGGCTGAACTACCGGAATCACCGTAAGATCATCATCATAGATGGAAAGACCGGATTTGTCGGGGGTATCAATGTATCGGACCGCTACAGCAACCTATTGCCCAAGAGGCCCAAATACCGCATGTCCAGCCAACCTTCCTCCGCCAATACTTTGTATTGGCGGGACACCCATCTTCAGATATCGGGGAGTGCCGTTAGTTCGCTTCAATACGGGTTCCTTTCCGATTGGTCCTTTGCCAGCGGGCAGGACGTTGAGTTTCACGAAAGTTTTTTCCCCAAGCTTTCCGTACATACCAAGACCCTGGTGCAGATCGCCTCCAGCGGGCCAGACTCGTTGAATCCATCCATTATGCTGGCGAGTAATGCCATCATCCATAATGCCAGGGACTACGTCTACTTTACCACCCCTTATTTCATTCCCAACGAATCTGTCTACGATGCCATCCGGACGGCAGCCCTTGGGGGATTGGATGTGCGCATGCTGGTGCCGGGGCGTTCAGACTCCTGGTTGGTGAATAAAGCGGCCTCTGCTTATTACGAAGACCTGCTGAACTGTGGGGTTAAGATATACCGCTACCAAAAGGGGTTTATCCATGCAAAAACGCTGGTAACGGACGACAGCCTGGCTATGGTGGGTTCGGCTAACATGGACAATAGAAGTTTCGAACTGAATTTTGAAACAAATGCAATCGTATATGACCGGGAAGTTGCCGTTCAGCTAAAAGAACAATTTTTGAGTGACTTGGACGACAGCATGTTGCTGGATGCCGACCTCTGGCAGAATAGGAGGCCATTTACCAAACTCCAGGAGTCGGTGGCCCGCCTCCTTTCAGGCGTATTATAACCGGCACAGCTCCCTGATCAGTGTTTCGTGGTCGGGAAAACGTTCGGCAAGGAATGCTGCCTCCCCCATTTCAAAATCCTCAAAATCAAATCCGGGGGAAACGGTGCAACCCACGAGCGTATACCCTTCCCGGCTGGCCGGCCTGGAGGCAAACCAGCAACCGGCGGGTACCACAGCCTGGAACAATTCTCCTTTTCCGGGATCATTCCCCAGCCTGATGACATCCAGTTCACCGGAAGGCTGCAGTATATAAATATGCAGGGGGACTCCCTGATAAAAATGCCAGCACTCATCGCTGGGTATCCTGTGAAAGGCTGAAAACTGTCTGCCTTCCAACAAAAAATAGATGGCTGTGGAGAACGCCCTGTCTCCCCGGAAGAAGACAGGAAGTCCCTCCCGGTTAAAGGTCCCGGATGAACGATAGGTCTCCCTGAAATATCCCCCTTCCGGATGCGGTTCCAATCGCAAGTCACGGACCAGTGTAGCCGCTATTTCGTGCATAGGATCATTTTATTGCGGCCCGAGCCACGCATCCCTGGCCGCCTTTTCCGCGGAAAGCTTCGCAGCATCACCGTCCGCATTCGTTTGCAAACCAAACTGTCTGGCTTCCTCCAGGGTAATGGATAACGTTCCGTGTTTCCCCCTGCTGAGGTATTCAACGGCCACCTTTTTCCCCACAGATTGCAAAGCCAGGTAACCGGTGATATCCGAAGGCTGATGTATCGCCTGCCCATCTATGGAAAGGATCGCGTCTCCTACGTCCAGTCCCGCATCATACAGGGCAGTTCCCCTTACAGCCCCTCTATCGATCACTATATGGCTGCTGTCATCTACTTTGTATGTCACGTTTCCCCACCCTGCCTTAGCGGTTGCCTGGTTCACTTCCCTCAATCCCTCCAGGGCAAAATAGGGATCCCAGTCATCGTGCCGGGTGCTGTATACGTAATTGTCAAAGAATTTCTTCGCATAGGCAGGGTTGGTAATAGACGCCAGGGTTGTTTCCAGGTCTTTCACATCGTACCAGTGCGCCACCTTCCCGTAATGAACCCACATGGCTTTCATAAAGTCATCAAGGGTCTTGTTAAAATCCTTGCGCAGGTGCATGTCCAGGATAAAGGCAATATTGGCTCCATAGACATAATAACTCAGGAAGGTATTGGGGAAATTATTTTTATCAATAGACACTCCCGCATCGGTAAATACGGCCCGACGGCTGGATTGGATGGGGGTAAAATAACGGGCTCCCGGACTTTGGATCAGGGAATTCAGATAGCGGCCCAGGAGGGTGACCTCGTCCTCCGGCTTGGTAAATCCGGCCCTGGTCAGGCTAAGGAGGCCATAATATTGGGTAAAGCCTTCGGCCACCCAAAGCTCGTCGCTCATATTCGATTTGGTGAAATCAAAGGGCTCTATGGTCTTGGGCCTGATCCGCTTCACATTCCAGGAATGGAAGAACTCATGGGCAACGACGTCCAGGGCTTCCGGGAGTTCTTCCGCCGTAAACTGTTGCATGGGAAGCGTGATGCAGGTTGAATTCCGGTGCTCCATGCCGTCTCCGTTCACCCACGCATTGGCGTCTATGATAAAGGTATAGGTGCCATGATCGTAGGCCGCAAATTCCCCGTAAACCTTCTTCTCCTCTTCCACTATCCTTTTAACGTCTGCGACAAAAGTATTCCAGAGGTCGTCTGATATCCCGGCGTGCAGGGACACCCGGAAAGTGGCTTTCCTCCCGTCGGGGTTTGTTTCTTCAAATGACGCCATCCGGAAATCGGACAACTCCGTTGGACAATCCATCAGGTATTGAAGGCCCGGCGCCGTAAAAGTGTAGGGGTCTCCGGTAGGCACCAATTGGGTAGCCACTTTCCATCCCAGGCTATCGGGTACGTGAAAAGATACTTTAATAGGAGCCTCGTCCTGCCCCACCAGCCACATCATGGCTCCCGGCATATTTAAGTGGGCATGCGTGCGGTCAATCCCCACGTAAGTGCCGTCCGTGCGATCCCCAAATAAGGTGTACCGGATCGTCAGTTCATCGCCATGCCCGGTTATCTGGTAGACGTCTCCATCCGTCTGCCGGACAGTCAGGCTGTTTCCCTGGGCATCGGTAGCCCTTACAAAATAGATGTTCTTTCCAAATTCGTGGGTCGCATAGCGCCCGGGAGAAGAACGGCTCATCCGGAAGGTTAAGGTCCCTGAAGGAGCATGGTGAACCGTCAATCGGACTTCTCCTTCATGATGCATATATCCTGGAAATGACAGGTCGTAATCCAGGCTGGTCTGAGCCGCCGAATGGATGTGGAAGGCCGCCAGGGCCACAAGCAGTGTTAAAATCTTCATAAGGGGACAAATGTCGTTAAGAATTAGTGAATTTGCCAAGTCTTCACAAGCCAATCATCACAATAATCCCGCGATCCATCCCATTTACCCGTAAATTTGATCCTTTATTTTTATCATGATAACGACCAGCAGAATGAAGCTTTATGTCAACAGGCTTTTTTGGGGAGCCATTTTTATTGTTTTTTCGATATCCGTACAAGCACAAACAGTAGTTGTAGGAGAGGCAAGTGAAATAGGAGGCGTACCAAAGGGCTGGCACTTGCTCGACCACCAAACGGACGGGTACTATGGAATCTCCCTGAAACAAGCATACGCCGAATTGCAGAAAACGGGAAAGAAGTCTGAAACAGTTGTCGTCGCTATCATAGATTCCGGTGTGGATACCACCCATGAAGGCCTCAAATCAGTATTGTGGCACAACCCCGGAGAGATCCCCGGGAATGGTATAGACGATGACCACAATGGATATGTGGACGACGTGGAAGGATGGAATTTCTTAGGGGGGAAAGACGGAAAATCCGTGATTACGGATACATATGAAGGCGCCCGGATGTACCATGAATTGAAGAAAAAATACGAAAGCGACGCCCCCATCGATACCTCTACCGACGAGCAAAAGTACAAATACCAGGAATGGATTAAAGTAAAAACCCGCATTGAATCGGATGCCGCCAATAGCTCAATGACTGTCATGGCGCTGAAGAACCTGTTCAGGAATATCCCCTTGGCCGACAGTATCCTCCGCAAAACACTGAACAAGCAGGAGTATTCCGGTAATGACTTACTGGCTTTTACTCCGTCTACTTCTGCAGGAGACAAGGCAAAAAATGTAATGATGGCGCTGTTCAAAGGTTTCGACCAGATGGACGGCACCAATAAAGTCCTGATCCAGGGTTTTACCGAATATTTTACAGGGCAGCAGCAAAAAGCTCAGTCGGTTGAAACGGCCCCGGAGGATTACCGGGGAGAGGTTGTAAAGGATAATTACGCCGACTTCAACGACCGCTATTATGGGAATGCCGATCTCATGGGGGGAACGCCTTACCACGGCACCCATGTAGCGGGAATTATTGGGGCGGACCGGACCAACAACCTGGGTGTCCAGGGGATCGCTGACAATGTGCGGATCATGGTGGTGCGGGCCCTCGATGACGCGGATGAACACGATAAGGATATAGCCCTCGCTATCCGCTATGCAGTGGACAACGGCGCCAAAGTGATTAATATGAGCTTTGGAAAAGGCTTTTCCCCTCAGAAAGCCTGGGTGGACGACGCCGTGAAATACGCGGGCAGCAAGGACGTGCTCCTCGTACAAGCGGCCGGTAACGACCATTATAATTTAGACTCTACCGATAATTTTCCAAACCCGTTTTTTATCGGGGGCAATATGGCTCCCAATTGGATTACGGTGGGTGCCAGTGGCGATCCCAAGGCGGGTGGCATTACTGCAGAGTTTTCCAACTACGGGAAGAAAAGAGTGGACGTATTTGCACCGGGCGTCAGGATCTACTCCTGCGTACCTGTCGGAAATGCATATGCCAGCCTGGATGGCACCAGCATGGCTTCCCCGGTCGTCGTCGGCATCGCAGCCCTGCTCCGCTCCTACTTTCCTTCCCTGACCGCAGAACAGGTTAAGTATGTCATAGAAAAATCCGCAGTAGCCCCGGACCAAAACGTCGCTATTCCAGGAACGGAAACAATGGTGCCCCTGTCAGAACTCTGCAAGAGCGGAGGCATTGTCAATGCCTATGCAGCTGTGAAACTGGCTGAGACGCTGAAAGGTGAAAAGAAGTTACCCAAGACCCATATCAAGAGAGCCGAGCAGGATTAATAAATTATCATAACTTACTGTCTATGGCCAGACCAGCACCTTCGGATTCTAATCCATTCTTCAACCGGTATATTGACCTGGTTCCTGAAAATGACATCATTCTGGCGCTGGAAAACCAGGAAAGGAGCCTTTCCCATTTCCTGGACAATATCCCTTCCTCCAAAGCAGGGTATGCCTATGCCCCTGGAAAATGGACGGTTACTCAGGTGTTACAGCACGTAATGGATGCCGAGAGGATCTTTGCATACAGGGCGCTTTGTTTTGCACGCGGGGAATCACAGCACTTACCCGGCTTTGACGAGAATAGTTATGCCAACGAGGCTCCCGCCAGCCACCGCACGATGCTGGACATCACGGAAGAAATCTTCACTTTACGCAAAAGCACCCGCTGGTTATTCAAAGGCTTCCCCGAGGACTGCCTGCAGCGTCCCGGCATTGCCAGCGGCCTCCCTATGACTGTGCTTAGCCTGGGCTACGTGATCGTAGGGCATCTGCAGCATCATATCAATATATTGCAGGAACGATATTTATAAAAAGGGAGGAGGCGCCCTAGGGCGCCTCCAGATTCGTGTAGGATTATAAGCCGGATTCTGTGCCCCTTACAGGACCGCTATCATTTATCTGGGAGCGGCATTGCTGCCGCCCTCTAGCTGCCTACCCCTGCACCCGGCTTAGCCACCAGGGCTAAGCACAACGGGCGGGCCGCCCTTATGGCACATGTACGTGGCATTTCAGCATCCAAGGTTTACCCCGCCTGTACATTACTGCACAAACGCGTGGGCTCTTACCCCACGTTTTCACCATCACCTCAAGCCTTTCGGTCAAGGCTGTAATTTTCTGTGGCACTGTCTGTCTCCCTGTAACAGGAGCCCGGCTATTCACCGGTGGATCGCCCTATGCTGTCCGGACTTTCCTTTCCCGGGCGGACCCGGAAACGATAGCACCTCCTACAGCGACGGCGAAGCTACGAAAATTTGGCGGGTTGCGTGGCCTATGACCGTCTCACAGCTCACTCATCCGATTCCCCCTGGTGCCTTGTGTCCACATTTTTATAGGCCCGGAAGAAGAACAGGGGAAATATGAGCAATGAAAATATGGTAGCGCAAAGCAGGCCTCCAATAATGACCCTGGCCAGTGGTCTGGAACTCTCTGATCCGATACCGGTGGATATCGCCGCAGGCAGTAAACCAATGGTAGCCATCAACGCCGTCATCAACAAGGGCCTGGCCAGAGAGCTGATGCCACGTTTGATGGATACGTACAATGGGCTCTCTGATCCCCTGGCCTTTTCCAGGTTGGCCTTGAAGGCGGATACCAGCAATACGCCTTCAAGGATGCAGATACCGAAAAGGGCAATAAAGCCTATCCCGGCGGATATACTGAAATTCGTTCCCGTGATCAATAAGGCCCATATACCACCCACCACGGCAAAGGGCACGTTTAAAAAGATCAGGCCAGCATCTTTGAAATTGCCGAACATGATATAGAGCAACAGGAAAATCAAGGCCAGGCTGATCGGTACGACCTGGGCCAACCTTTTGGAAGCCCTTTGCTGGTTTTCAAAATCTCCCTGCCATACCATATTATAGCCTTTTTTGAGGTGGACAGTACGGTCCACTTTGCCCTGTGCCTCCGCAATCGCACTCCCCATATCCCTCCCCCTCACGGAGAACTTGATGGCGGCGTAGCGTTGGTTATCGTCGCGGAAGATCAGGCAGGGGCCGGTTTTCCGGGTGATATCGGCAATTTCCTTGATGGGAACTTTTGAGCCGCTTTGGGTAGGGACCATCAGGCTTCCTATATCAGATTGGGTGCGCCTGAATTCTTCCGGAAACCGGATGCGGATGTCAAACTTCTCTATGCCTTCATACATTTCAGTCACCGCCTTTCCTCCTATCGCCATTTCTATCACGGCATTGGCGTCTCCCGTGGACACCCCGTAGAGTGCCATCTTGGTCTGGTTAAGGTCTATATCTATTTCGGGCTGGCCAATGTTCCTGATGACGCCCAGGTCCTCCAGGCCCCGCACAGTCTTCAATACTTTGTAGATACTGTCTGCCTTTTCCTCCATATAGTTCAGGGAATCCCCGAATATTTTGACACAGATGGACCCCTTCACCCCCGATACCGCCTCTTCCACATTATCCATAATGGGTTGGGAAAAATTCAGGTCCGCTCCCGGGATACCTGCCAATGCATTCCCCATTGCATCAATGAGGGAATCCTTGGATATTTTTGGATTCCAATCCTCCTGCGGATACAGGGATATATCAAATTCATTGTTATAGAAGCCCGCCACGTCGGTTCCATCATCGGGCCTGCCTGTTTGAGAAATCACCCTGGCCACCTGAGGAAAGGAAGCGATCTTCTGCCGCATTTTCTCCGCTACGGCCACGGAAGTATCCAATGAAATGCTATAGGGAAGGGTGGCCCTCATCCAGATGGCGCCCTCATTTAGTTCCGGTAAAAATTCAGAACCCAGGAACTTGTAAGAATAGAGTCCTGCGACGATGACGATCAATGCCGCTGCCAATGAAATCTTTTTGTTCCTGAATGTGAACCGGAATCCGCGCATGACCTGTGAAATCATAAAATGCGCAATAGGATTGTGCTTTTCGCGGACATTTTTCCGGAGTAATACGCTGACCATCACAGGAACGAGGGTCAATGTAAAAATGAGCGCTCCCATTAACGCAAATCCCAGCGTATATGCCAGCGGAGAAAACATTTTACCTTCTACCTTTTGAAAGGAAAAGATGGGAAGCAAAGCGGTAATGATGATGATCTTGGAAAAGAAGATCGCCTTTCCCAATTCCGCCCCTTTGGAACGGATCAATCCCAACTTAGAGAGCTTATTAAATTTCTCCATGCCCACTTCCCTGGCCTTGTGATCCAAGAGTACAAATAGCCCCTCCACCATCACTACGGCCCCGTCTATAATAATTCCAAAATCAATGGCTCCCAGTGATAACAGGTTGGCCGACATCCCCATCAGGTGCAGGCATATAAATGAGAACAGCAGGGACAGGGGAATGATGATCGATACGATCAGGGTCGTTTTCCAATTAAACATGAACAGGGAAACGATCAGGGTCACGAGCAGAATTCCTTCTACCAGGTTATGCAATACGGTATGCGTGGCATATTTAATGAGGTCTTCCCTGTTATAAAACGGAACGATTCTCGTATCGGCAGGCAAAACATGGTCATTCAACTTATCGATCCTGTCCTTCAATCGCTGGATGACAGCGTCGGGGTTCTCCCCTTTGCGCATCAGGATAATGGCTTCTATTGCATCCGGGTTGTTCAGCGCCGCCTGGTGATGGAGGCTATCTGCCATTTGTGTCCGGCCCACTTCTCCCAGCCGGGGCAGGTTGGATATTTCGACGTCTGCCACGTCCTTCACCAATACGGGTATCCCATTGATGTTCTCAATAATGATATTACGGATCTCCACGATATCGTTCAACAGGCCGATCCCGCGGACGACGTAGGCCTGAGAGTTTTCTTTAATAACGTCACCGCCGATATTGATATTACTCTTGCCTACCGCGTTAAAAACATCCAAGGGGGTAATTCCCAAATCGGCCAACTTTTGGGGATTTACCTTGATCTCATAAGTCTTTACCATGCCGCCAAAACTTACAATATCCGCTACCCCGGGCACTGCCCGGATTTCCCGGTCGATCACCCAATCCTGCATAGTCTTTAATTCCCTTGGATCACGGATATCGCTTTCCAGCGTATACCGGAATATCTCGCCGGTGGGTCCGGTGGGAGGTTGCACCTGGGGCACAATATTATCCGGAAGGGTTACATTGGGAAGCAGGTTGTTGACTTGCTGGCGGGCAAAGGGGTCCTTTACATCGTCCTCAAATATGAGCGTGAGGACCGAAAGCCCAAAAATACTGGTAGATCGGAGGCTCGTTTTTTGCTGGACGGAGTTCATCGCGATCTCGAGGGGGATGGTGACGAACTTTTCTACTTCTTCCGCACTCCTGCCCGGCCACTGGGTAATGATCGTAATCTCGGTGTTGGTCACGTCGGGGAATGCCTCAATGGGCATATCGTGGAAAGTGATGACACCCCAGGTAACGAGTGCGGCGGTGGCAAAAAAAATGAAATATTTATTCTTTAGAGAAAAGGTGAGCACTAGCTTAAGAGCTTTGTTCATAGCAAGGGAGCATCGTTGGTTGTAACATGAAAGTAAGTTTATCCCCCCATACTTTATCAAAAGTTTAAATATCCGCTTTTGACGATATAGCCTTACGAGGCTATCTTGCAGGTCAACATAGTAGCAGATCACCTGGAGAAATTTCTGTTCAGACCCTTGGGCACCTTATGCACCGATCAACCAATATGAATTATAACATACAGAGGCTCAAATACATAACTAACAGGATCCTGATATTGACGATTTCTCTATTGTGTGTCAAGGAGGGGATCGGTCAGAATAAAGTCATTACGGGCACTGTAATGGATTCAATCACTAATGCCCCCCTTCAAAACGTCAGTGTCCGCGCCAAAAATGCTCCCAATGGTTCTTTAACGGATGCTGCAGGAAAATTCAGGCTTTCCGTAGACCAGGCTGCCCGGCAGGTCACCTTCTCCAATACCGGGTATAAGCCATTCACCCTCCAGTTAACAGGAGCCCAGGAACAACGGTATACCATCCGGTTGTTGTCCGTTTTTACCCGGCTGAAAGAGGTGGTGGTTAAGTATAAAAAGCCGAAATACCGCAACAAGGATAATCCCGCGGTGGAGCTCATCAGACAGGTCATAGCTCATAAAAAATCGAACCAGGTCACCGCTTACCCGTTTGCAGCCTACAGGGAGTACGAAAAATTGCAGCTATCCCTTGACAACCTGCCGAAGCGCCTGATCAACGCCAAGCTGCTCAAGCAATTCCATTTTTTGTTTGAGAACGTAGATACGCTCAAGTTTCCAGGCAAAAGGCTCATCCCGGTATATATGTCAGAGACCCTCTCAGACAATTATTTCAGGAGGCATCCGGAAAAGAAAAAGACGACCATCGTAGGCCAGAAAAGCGTGAATTACGGGGAATTCATCGACATGAAGGGGATCTCCAATATTGTCACGCGCATGTATGAGCCGGTTAATATATATGATAATAATATTTCCCTGTTCACGACTCAGTTCATGAGCCCTGTAGCAGAAGTAGCGCCTACCTTCTACATGTATTTTATCAGGGATACGGTGGTGGAAGACGGCATCCCGCTGGTTAAACTAGCCTTTATACCTAGGAATCCAGACGATCTCCTGTTCAGGGGAACCCTGTATGTCACCCTGGACGGACACTATGCCATTAAAAAGGTGGAATTGATGGTCAGCCCCCACGTCAATCTGAACTTCGTCAGGGAGTTTAAGGTCACCCAGGGCTTTCAAAAAGATACTTCAGGGCGCTATTTCCTGACGGAGTCTGACATGATCGCGGACTTTGGACTGAATGCAAACGGGGCAGGCGTTTTTGGGGAAAGGGCCTTTTCTTATACCCAATTCCGGGCCCCAGCCTTTCTGCCCGACTCTCTTTTCAAAGGCCCTTCCCTCAGCCAGGACGGGCTGCCCGTTAAAGCGGCCGATAGCGTATGGGCCCAGGGAAGGACAATACCCCTCACCCCTGCCGAAGCAAAGGCCTATACCAATATAGACAGCCTGGTGGGAATGAAGTCTTATAAGAGGATCATGGATTATGCCACCCTGTTGGTGGCGGGATATAAACAAGCCGGTCCCTTTGAGATCGGTCCCCTGTCTACGTTTTATTCCTTTAACCCGGTCGAAGGATTCAAGCCCCGGTTCGGTGGCAGGAGTACCACCAGGCTTAGCTCCAGGTTCTATGTGGAAGGCTACGGCGCCTATGGGTTAAAGGATGAAAAGTGGAAGTATTTTATGGCGGGCACCTATTCATTCAGCAACAAAACCATCTATAAATATCCATTTAATTATATGCGGGTAAGCTACCTGCATGATACCAGGGTCCCAGGCCAGAATGATAACCTGGCAGATCAAAGCAGTTTCCTCTCGTTCAAGCGGGGCCCCAATGATAAGTGGCTTTATAACGACATCTTCAACGTACAGTATATCAAGGAATTCGGAGACCATCTCTCTTATGACCTGCATTACAAGTATTGGAGACAACATCCGGCAGGGTCCATTGAATACCTGTACGAACAATCCCCCAACCAGTTCGACACGGTGACGGAGCTGACTACTTCAGAACTATCCGCTACCCTGCGCTGGGCGCCCCACGAGCAATACTATGAAGGCAAGGTGGGGCGGTATCCCGTCGCCAATAAATACCCCATTTTCGCCTTTACCTATGCCCACGGTTTCAAGGGGCTCCTGGGGGGAGAATACAATTATGACTCTTATCACCTGAACATTTATAAACGGGTATACCTCTCTCCTTTCGGATATTCAGATGTCACCTTCGACGCCGGATATATTACAGGAAAGTTGCCCTTTCCTCTGTTGCAAATTCCGACGGCTAACCAATCGTATGCCTATTTCATCGATCAGTACAACCTGATGAACTTTGAAGAATTCGTGACGGACCATTGGGCGGGTGTCGATATCGATCATTATTTCAATGGATTCTTTTTTAACAAGATTCCTCTGCTGAAACGGTTGAAGCTGCGGGAAGTGGTGGAGGCCAAGGTATTGTTCGGAGGGACCAGGGCTGAGAATGATCCCGACAAAAACCCCGACCAGATGAAATTCCCGACCACCAATAATGTAACTTCCACCTTTGTACTGAATGGCCAGCCTTATATCGAAGCCAGCGCCGGGATCACGAACATATTTAAAGTCGTCAGGGTAGACCTGGTGAAAAGGTTTACCTACCTGGATCACCCCCAGATCAGTTCCTGGGGCATCCGGTTCCGCATAAAATTCGACTTTTAATAGAACAAGGTGCAAGGGCAAATTCAGGGCGGCCCGGACAGGCTCAATCATCCGCAAAAAACGATACTTTAGCGCTTTAAAAAATACCGGAGCGTTAGAAGGTCTACCATGCTGAAAAAGATTCCCCTGCTGAAATATTCGGATACGCTGGCCACTGCGATAGTAGGGTTTATCATTACCTACCTTTTCACCCACCATAGCGGTATTGGGGTTTCTCCGGACTCGATTGCCTACGTCAGCGCTGCCAGGAACCTGCTGCACCAGGGAAAGTTGATGGATTATACCGGGCACCCCCTGGTTGATTTCCCTGCGGGGTATCCGCTCCTCCTTTCCGGCATACTGGGTCTTACCCATATAGATCCTTTTGTATTCATGCCCCTGCTGAATCCCCTGATGTTCGCTTTCCTGATCGCGCTTTGCGGGTATATGGCCAACCGGATGGGGTACCCGGCCGGATATAAAACACTGCTACTGATCTGTATCGCTCTCAGCCCCGCCCTGATCGAAGTCTATATCATGTTGTGGTCCGAGACCCTGTTCATCGTCATGACCGTGCTGTTCATGATCACGTTCAGGCGCTACCTCTACCTCCATAATATCCGGGTATTATTGCTGGTCGCCCTCATCTGCGCTATTTCCTGCACGGTCCGTTATGCGGGAATAACCCTGATCGGTACGGGAGGAATTCTGTTATTGTTTGAAAAACACCCTTCCTTTAAAGTGAAACTGAAGCACCTGTTCCTTTTTGGTGTTGTCTCCATATCCCTGCTGGTGTTGAATCTCATCCGGAATTACCATGTCAGCGGCACCTTGACCGGGATGCGGCAGAAAGGAGAAACGCCGTTGCTTAGGAATATTTATTTCTATGGAGATACCTTTAACGATTGGTTCTTTTTCGGCACCCCTCATTACCGGATTTGCCTGATCCTTGGGCTCGTCCTCCTTACCCTGCTCGCCCTTTTGTTCACGAGAAGCATCAGCGGACCCTGGCGCCAACGCATACCGGCCTTGTTCAGGGGATACCCCTCCTTTGTAAGGATCGCGCTTACATTTGCTTTGCTCTACTCGATTTTCATGGTCATCTCCGCCACCTATTCCAGGTACGAACAGATCAACAGCCGGTTGTTATCCCCCTTGTACATACCCATGCTCTTCAGCCTGGCTTACCCCCTGTCCATGTTCACGCGCAGAGCTGGAGACCGGGCCCGGCGCTGGTGGAAATTGGCGGGAATCGGTTGTTTCCTATTGGTGTTATCCTCTCAATTATTGGCGGACTACCAATGGCATTCCGATATCGACGACGATGGGATTGGAGGATATACAGAAGACATGTGGAAGGATTCCCCCCTGGTACAATTCCTGCAAACCCAACCATCCCCCCTGCTTCCTCACTATATTCTTTATTCCAATTCCCCTGAGGCGGTTTATTTCTTTTGCAACCGTCATTGCCAACTGTTGCCCCAACAGGCGTTCCCCGGGCCCATTCGCCAATTCTACGCAGAGGGACGCCTATACCTGATATGGTTTAACGATGGGGATAATGATGCTATCCTCACCCAGGAACAAATCCTTTCTCACAAACACATGGTGTTGGTCAGGCACTTTACAGACGGCGCCGTGTATATGACGCAAGACGACGGCAATCAAAAAAATTAGGTTACATTTACACTGCTCCGAGAATCATTTCCCCCCTCTGAAACCGGATCCGTAAGGCATCCGGTTTATTCATTTCATTTAAATGCTATCTTATACATTGAAAAGCAATTCTATACAGGGTCTTTTGGCGCATCTCAGAATTCCTTTTCCAGGGGATAACCTTTTACGGAAATACAGTAACGAAAAACCGCCCCTGAGAGCTGAATTATTCAGCACGGATCAAATGGAAAGTTATGGCAAAGCGCTTTCAGCCAAACACCAGGTCATTAGCTATCGCGCCCCTAACAAACTCCTGAAAAGGCTGGCCGATAATGAAGAAGTGCTTTTGGAGGTCCATGAATTGATGACGGAAGCGGTCAAGGCTAACCGCCGCATTATACCCGCGGGAGAATGGCTGCTGGATAATTTCTACCTGATCCAGGAGCAAATTCATACCGGGAAAAAGCATTTACCCAAAGGATACAGCGAAGATTTGCCCAGGCTGCTCAACGGATCATCCGCCGGCTTGCCCAGGGTCTATGATATCGCCATTGAGATCATCTCACATAGTGACGGAAGGATTGATGCCAATAGCCTGATCAGTTTCGTGGATGCCTACCAGGAAGGCACGAAATTAAAATTGGGCGAACTCTGGGCCATACCCATTATGCTCAGACTGGCCCTGATTGAGAACCTGAGACGCCTTTCCGCTCAAATTGCCGTAGACAGGATCAATCGCAACATTGCCGATTATTGGGCGGAACAGATGATCGACACCGCAGAAAAAGATCCCAAGAGCCTGATATTGGTCATCGCAGATATGGCCCGGTCGGCCCCCCCGATGGTCAGCTCGTTCGTAGCGGAGTTAACCCGTGTGCTCCAGGGAAAAGGTCCGGCATTGGCCCTGCCGCTTACCTGGATAGAACAACGATTATCCGAAACCGGTCAAACCAGCAGCGAACTGGTGAATGCGGAAATTCAAAAACAAGCCGCCGACCAGGTGTCCATGAGCAATAGCATTACCAGCCTCCGATTCCTGGGGGCCATGGACTGGCGGGAGTTCGTGGAGTCCACGAGTGACGTGGAAAAAATCTTACGGGAAGACCCTAGCGGAACTTATGCCCTGATGGATTTTTCTACCCGGGACCGTTACCGTCATACGGTGGAAAAGGTTGCCAAAGAAAGCAGTCTTTCCGAACACGAAATTGCTGAATTGGCTATACAGCTCTCCAGAGACAACGCCGAAAAGGCAGCCGGTCCCGACAGAACTACGCATGTAGGTTATTTCCTGGTAGGGAAAGGCATTTTGCAACTCAGAAGGTTAGCCAAGACCCGTTTCTCCCTGGCTGAATTCCTGCGAAGGAAAATCTATGAAACGCCACTCCTGTTTTACGCAGGATCCATCATCGTGCTTTCCCTCATCTTCGGAGGAGCCCTTTTTGCAAAAGCCTATGGGGAAGACTTGAAAGATTGGGTAATGATCGTAGCCGGCACCCTTTCGGTCTTGTGTACTTCTCAACTGGCCATTAGCCTCGTGAACTGGGTGTCCACCCTGATCATCCAACCCCGCGTGCTGCCCCGAATGGATTTCTCGGAAGGGGTTCCCCCTGAATACCGGACATTGGTGGTCATACCCACTATGTTGACTTCACTGGAAGACATAGAAGAACTGTCGGAAGCCCTGGAAGTCCGCTACCTGGCCAACCGGGACGAAAAAATACACTTCGGACTACTGACAGACTACCTGGATGCCGACGAGGAAACATTGCCCGCCGATGAATCGCTGCTGGCCGCCGTTCAACAAAAGATCGAAGATTTAAACACCAAATACCGGGAATTAAGGAAAGATATTTTCTACCTGTTCCATCGACCGCGCAAATGGAATGCGTGTGACAGGATATGGATGGGCTATGAAAGGAAACGGGGTAAATTGACTGACCTGAATGCATTGATAAGAGAAGGGATAAAGGAGCCCTTTTCGCTGATCATTGGGCACCTGGATGTATTGCCTTCTGTCAAATATGTACTTACCCTGGATACGGATACCCAATTGCCCAGGGATTCAGCCTGGAAGATTATCGCCACCATGGCTCATCCACTCAACCATGCCCTCTATAATGAGAAAAAACAGCGCGTCACCGAAGGGTATGGTATCCTTCAACCCAGGGTAGCGATGAGCCTGACCGGGGCGGGCAGTTCCCTGTATGCGCGTGTTCACGGTAGTGACGAAGGCATCGACCCCTATACACGGGCAACTTCAGATGTTTACCAGGATCTTTTCGGAGAAGGTTCGTTTATCGGAAAAGGCATTTATGATGTCCATATATTTTCAAAGTCCCTGGATGGGCGGTTCCCTGAAAACAGGATATTGAGTCATGACCTGCTGGAAGGATGTTACACCCGTTGCGGCCTGCTAAGCGATGTGCAACTGTACGAAACCTATCCATCCAGCTATACGGCAGATGTCAAGCGCCGTCATCGCTGGATACGCGGCGACTGGCAGATCGGTGCGTGGTTATTGCCGTTGGTTCCCGGACCGGGTAAGCGCCTTCTCCAGAATCCTCTTTCGGGGCTCTCCAGATGGAAGATATTTGATAACCTTCGTCGCAGCCTGGTCCCTTCAGCGCTGCTGTTCCTATTGATAGCCGGATGGACCATCTTACATTCGTCCTGGTTCTGGACCCTCTCCGTGATTGCCATGGTATTGCTTCCGCACCTGATCGCCACTTCAAGGGATGTCCTCCGAAAACCGAAGGAAATCCTTTTAAGACAACATATCAAGGACTCTATAAGGGCGGCCGCCAACAACTTTATACAAACGGCTTTTACCCTGGTCTGCATTCCATTCGAAGCATTCTACACATTGGATGCCATCTTCATAACGGGTTGGCGGATGCTGATCACTCACAAGCACCTCCTGGAATGGAATCCCTCTCACCATGCTCAAAGAAAAGGCCCCCAAAGCCTATTGGACTTCTACCTGTCCATGTGGATTGCGCCCTTTACCGCCCTAGCCGTCATCATTTATGTCCTTATCTCTTCTCCTATATCGTTGTTACTTGGTTGGCCCATCCTCATTTCGTGGATCATCTCCCCGGCCATTGCCTGGTGGCTGAGCCTGCCAAAGGCAAAAGCAGCCATCAAACTCACGAATGAACAGGTGTTTTTTCTACACAAACTGGCAAGAAGGACCTGGGCCTTTTTTGAAAATTTTGTAGACGCCGAAGACAACTGGCTGCCACCGGATAATTACCAGGAACAGCCCGTGGAAAGAACGGCTCATCGTACTTCTCCTACCAATATCGGGCTTTCCATGCTGGCGGGCCTTTCTGCATTCGATTTCGGATACCTGTCTATGGGAAGGCTCATAGAACGGACCGGGAACACCCTGGCTTCCATGCAGAAACTGGAACGTTTTCACGGACATCTGTATAACTGGTATGATACCCAATCCCTGGAGCCCCTTCCACCCCGATATATATCGACCGTGGACAGCGGGAACCTGGCGGGCCATATGATGACCATGCATCAGGGACTAATGGGCCTTCCGCATCAAAAAATAGTCTCTTCCCAACTTTTTAGTGGCATCAGAGATATCCTTTTGATCATCGCAGATGAATTAAAACAACCGTTATTTTTATCCTCCTTCCAGCAGGAAGTGGATGCTGTGTGTGACAGGCCACCCCTTACCCTATCAGGAATTAACCTTTCTTTAGAGCAACTGGCGCGCACGTTTGAGGGCTTGCTGAAAGACAATCCCGTGCCTTTTGCCGACCTTTCATTTTGGACCGGGAAGCTTATTCAGCAATACCGGGACGCCCTGGAGGACATCAATACGCTCGTACAATCCCCACTCCGGATGCCGGCTCCCGCCAAATTCACCGGGTTCCCCATTTTAGATTCCATCCCCACATTGCAAGAGCTGGCCGGCCTGGAGGAAACCCAGGCTCAGATGATCCTCCAATATCGTGAAGAGGACAATACCGCCGATGAAAATAATTGGCTGAGTCTTTTTGAAACCTGCGTCAAAAAAACGGGCCGCATAGCCGGAGAACGGATCAATGCCATTGAAAACCTGGCTGCCCTTTGTACCGAATTTGCCCAGATCGAATACGATTTCCTATACGACAAATCCCAACACCTGCTGACGATCGGTTACAATATAGAGAGTCAACGAAAAGACCCCGGGTCATACGACTTGCTGGCCTCAGAAGTCCGGCTGGGCATTTTTACGGGGATTGCGCAAGGAAAATTACCGCAGGATAGCTGGTTCGCCCTTGGAAGGCAGTTAACGAACCAAAATGGCACACCTATCCTCCTGTCCTGGAGCGGTTCTATGTTTGAATACCTGATGCCCCTGCTGGTCATGCCGGAATACGAAAACACACTCCTGGACCAGACCAACAAGGCCATGATCCGGGCACAAATCAATTACGGCCTGCAACGAAATATTCCCTGGGGTATTTCTGAATCGGGCTACAATATGGTGGATGCAAGCCTGAACTATCAATACCGGGCCTTCGGCGTTCCGGGCCTGGGGCTGAAAAGGGGATTGGCGGAAGACCTGGTGATCGCTCCGTATTCCACCGTGCTTGCGCTCATGGTGGCTCCGGAAGAGGCCTGTAAAAACCTGGAACAATTAGCCGCGGATGGATTTGAAGGCAAGTACGGCTTTTTCGAAGCGGTTGATTATACTCCCTCCCGTTTGCCCCGGGGCCAATCCAATGTCCTGATCCGATCTTTTATGGCGCACCATCAGGGCATGAGCTTCCTGTCCCTGGCCTATTTACTGCTGGATAAGCCCATGCAGCGGCGATTTGAATCGGAGCCCCAATTCCAGGCGACCCTGCTGCTGCTGCAAGAACGAATCCCGAAGTCAATCGCGTTTTATTCCCCTGTACTCAATAACGATGATATCAGTATCCATTCGGATAGTTCGGAAATGAGGGTGATCACGACTCCAAATACGCCCATCCCGGAAGTCCAATTACTTTCGAATGGCAGATACCACGTGATGGTAACCAATTCGGGGGGTGGATACAGCCGGTGGAAAGACCTTGCCGTTACCCGGTGGAAAGAAGACGGCACCTGTGATAACTGGGGTACGTTCTGTTATATAAGGGACCTGGAGAATGGCGCTTTTTGGTCTACGGGGCATCAACCTACCCTGAAAAAACCTAAAAACTATGAAGTCGTTTTTTCTCAGGGGCGTGCAGAGTTCAGGAGAAGCGACTACAACATTGAAACCCATACTGAAATTGTCGTCTCCCCGGAGGACGATATAGAAATGCGGAGATACCGTATCACCAACCGGTCCCGCAAACAAAGGATCCTAGAAATAACCAGTTACGCGGAAGTGGTTCTGGCTACTGCGGCCTCTGACGTGGCCCATCCGGCCTTTAGCAATCTCTTTGTTCAAACGGAGCTCATACCTACCCGGCATGCCATCCTCTGTACGCGACGGCCGCGTTCACTGGAAGATCAAAGCCCGTGGATGTTCCATTTAATGAATGTGTACGGAGTCTCGGTAGACTCGGTGTCTTACGAAACCGACCGGATGCGTTTCATCGGCAGGCTGAATAGCATTTCAGCCCCGGATGCATTGACGAGCCAGGATACCTTATCCGGCAGTGAAGGATCTGTGTTGGATCCCATTGTAGCGATCCGGTATAAAATCATCATTGAGCCCGACGCGACTGCCACCATTGACCTGGTGACCGGCATCGGCGAAAACCGGGAGATATGCCAATCCCTGGTGGATAAATACCAGGACCGGCACCTGACAGACCGTGCCTTTGAATTGTCGTGGACACACAACCAGGTGGTGCTGAGGCAAATTAATGCATCGGAGTCCGATGCGCAGCTTTATAGCCGCCTCGCCAGTTCGGTGATCTATGTCAATCCTTCGCTTCGTGCGGATCCCGCGATTTTAATAAAGAATCACAGGGGCCAGTCCGGTCTATGGAGCTATTCCATTTCCGGGGACCTGCCTATTGTGCTGCTGCAGATTGAGGACTCCGCCAATATAGAACTGGTGAAACAATTAGTCCAGGCGCATGCATACTGGCGCTTAAAAGGCCTGGCGGTGGACCTGGTCATCTGGAATGAAGACCACGGGGGCTATCGGGCGCTCCTGCAAAGTCAACTTATGGGATTGATCAGCGCCGGGGTGGATTCCGATCTAACGGACCATCCAGGCGGCATTTTCGTCAGGGTCGGAGACCAGGTATCCGCTGAAGACCGGATATTGTTCCAGGCCCTAGCCCGCATCATTATATCGGATACGCAGGGCACCCTGGCTTACCAGATCAACAAGCGGAATATACAGAAGACGATCATTCCATATATAAGCCCCAAAGCAATGCCCCTTTTGCCGGAGACGGCGGTGGCGGTCCCTCGGGGTCTTCAATTCTTTAATGGCCTTGGGGGATTTTCACCCGATGGCCGAGAGTATATTATCCATACTCACAAGCATCAACCCACTCCTGCGCCATGGGTAAATGTGCTCGCCAATCCCCTTTTCGGGACGGTGATCTCCGAAGCAGGGCAATCCTATACCTGGGCAGGGAATGCGCACGAATTCCGGCTTACCCCCTGGAACAATGACCCGGTAAGCGATTCTGCAGGAGAAGCGTTTTATATAAGGGATGAGGAAAGTGGAAATTTCTGGTCCCCTACTCCCCTCCCAGCCACCGGCAAATCACCCTATATCGTACGGCATGGATTCGGGTACAGCTCCTTTGAACACGATGAGGAAGGCATTTATTCGAACATGCTGGTCTATGTAGATATTTCGTCAGCCGTCAAATTCACCGTGATAAAACTGCATAATCAGTCGGGCCGGGAGCGCCGTTTGTCTCTGACGGGATATGTAGAGTGGGTATTAGGCGATTTGAAATCCAAATCCGCCATGCATATTATTACCCAAACCGACCCCGACAGCGGAGGAATTTTTGCCACGAACCCTTATAACACTGAATTTGCAGGAAAAGTCTGCTTTTTTAACGTGAATGATGCCTCCAGGACCTATACCGCTGATCGTCGGGAATTCCTGGGACGCAACGGCACTATTCAACAGCCCGATGCACTTGCGCGGGTGAGACTGGGTGGTAAAACGGGGGCAGGACTGGATCCCTGCGCCGCCATGCAGGTTTCCCTGGACCTGGCAGAGGGGCAGGAGTACGAATTAATTTTTGTGCTGGGCGCCGCCAAAGATGTCGCCGAGGCCTCAGGACTGGCGGTTCAGTTCAGTAAACCCGCAGCCGTCAGGGAGGCCTTCTCCGCCGTCGAAAAATACTGGCAGAAAACATTGGGAACCGTCCGTATAGAATCGCCCGAAGTAGCCGTGAACCTGCTGGCCAACGGGTGGCTCATGTACCAGATCATCGCCTGTCGCTTTTGGGCGCGCAGCGGATACTACCAATCAGGTGGCGCCTTTGGATTCCGCGATCAATTACAGGATTCCATGGCCATTATGTACACAGCGCCGGAACTGGTAAGGGAGCATATCCTCCTGTCCGCGTCCCGTCAATACCTGGAGGGAGACGTACAGCATTGGTGGCACCCACCTACCGGCAGAGGGGTCCGGACCCGTTGCTCGGATGATTTTTTATGGCTGGCCTTCACCACTTCCCGATATGTAGTACATACCGGAGACATAAATATCCTGGATGAACCCGTCCTCTTTTTAGAAGGGCGGCTATTGAACCCCGGAGAGGAATCCTATTATGACCTGCCCGTTATTTCCGGACAGTCCTCCAGTCTGTATGATCACTGCGTCCGGGCCATTAAACATGGTCTTCAATTTGGCGTCAACGGTCTGCCGCTCATGGGCTCCGGCGATTGGAACGATGGCATGGACAAGGTGGGCATGGGTGGAAAAGGGGAAAGTATCTGGCTGGGATGGTTTTTATACAAAATACTTATCCAGTTCAGTCATATTGCCGAGTTACGTTCAGACAAGGATTTTACACTGGAGTGCCTCCAACAGGCGGCCCAATTAAAAGATAATATCGAGAAAAACGGATGGGATGGAGAGTGGTACCGAAGGGCCTATTTTGATGACGGCACGCCCCTGGGGTCTTCCTCTAATCCGGAGTGCAGTATTGATTCTATTGCGCAAAGCTGGTCCGTACTGTCCGGCGCGGGAACCAAAGAGCGTTCCCTGCAAGCCTTGACATCTGCGGATCGACGCCTGGTGAGAAAGGATCTGTCATTGATCCAGCTATTGGATCCCCCCTTTGACAAGTCTGACCTGAATCCCGGCTATATCAAAGGATACGTTCCGGGCGTCAGGGAGAACGGGGGCCAATATACGCATGCTGCCATCTGGCTGGTCATGGCCTTTGCCGAATCGGGCAATAGCGGTCGTGCATGGGAATTATTCCAAATGATTAATCCTGTTAACCATGGAAATACTCCCGAAGCGATCACCCGCTACAAGGTAGAGCCCTACGTGCTGGCGGCAGATGTATATGCCATGGGCGAGCACGGAGGAAGGGGAGGTTGGACCTGGTATACGGGGTCAGCAGGCTGGATGTACCAATTGATTGTAGAATCCTTTCTGGGCCTGGTCAAGGAAGGAAATGTATTGAGGATTACCCCTTGCATACCCAAAGAATGGCCTACTTACACGCTGCATTATCACTATGGGACATCGGTATATCATATGGTCGTCACCAGAACACCCCATGTCCGGGAAATGAGCCTGATCGTTGATCGGATCACACAAACGGACAAATTCATTTCCCTGTCGGATGACGGGCTGGAGCACACGGTGGATATCGGGATTCCGGTTGAGGAAGGGTAAGGTTGCACCACATACCTAATCATTAATGGACTATTCAATAAGTCTGATGGATTTTTCAACGATCGGCATAAAAAACGAAAATATATTTCTATTTTCACTCCGTCGCCACAAAAAGTCATTTGCAATGCCAATGAATTATTTCTCCCGCCTTGAACACTTGGATTATCTAATACGAACAAAGGCAACCGGAGACCCTAAAGCATTAGCCAAAAAACTAAATATTTCCAGACGAACCGTTCACGACTATATAAAAATATTAAAGTCGTTGGGAGCGCCCATCAATTATTGCAGAAACCGGGGAACCTACTATTACAATGAAACCGGCAGATTTTCGTTCAAGTTTATTAAGCAAAATGATGAGGTATCAATCAATAGCTAGGGTAATTACCTTTCTCCTATCTCTCGGACCGGTATTATTTTGTCTTTTATCTTACAAGTTCTCTTTTAATTACGAAGTGACCTTGAATCAACAGTATCCATTATTATTGTTCGTATGTCTGTACAATTGGGTAATGACTATAGTTTCATTCAAAACCCCGACAAAAATGGGGTTTGTTGTTTCCAATATATGTAACAATGTTCTTTTGATAGCCGCCATACTTTATTCCCATAACGAATACTTGTGTGTGTGTCTAAATTTTACCGTTCTTGCAATATCATTGTCGCTATCCAACAACTTCTCCATCATCCGATATTACCTATATTTCTTCTTCACCTTATTATCTGGGGAAATATTAATCGGCATTTACCAAGGTTTTATTTCAATGGAACCATCGGGGACATTATCCAATACTGGTATTTATACGATGTATCTGGTAATCCAAATTCCAATTGCCTATTTTTTCTTCCTGAAATTAAAAACCCGGATTGATTCAAAAACGCGGTATCCGCAATTAAAAAGAAGCGTTTTTATCATTTGTTTTTTGACTCTATTCCTGGCGATTGTGTATTTTGTAATCAGCTTACACTCAAGAACCGCTCTCCTCTCATTGATCCTCCTTACGCTTATTATATTTTACAGAGACTATATTATATGGATCAGGAAAAAATGGGTCTCGCATCTGCGATATGTATGGTTTATACTTATCCCCTTGACCGCATCATGCACAGCCGGCTTTTCCTATTATCTTTTCTGCATAAAGAAACCGTCAGTTTATGGCCGCCTCCTGATGATGGACGTTGCACTGCAACATATCAAAGACCATCTCTGGTTTGGTACCGGTATGGGCAGATTCACCTGGTATTATCCGCAATGGCAATCTCTGTATTTTCTCCATAACTCCAGGCCGTCGCATAACTTCCTGCTGGCAGCAGACGAGAGCTATATCATTTTCAACGAATACCTTCAATTATTCGAAACTGTAGGAATATTTCTCTTTATTGCTTTTCTAATTATTTTAGTCCGCTTTTTCAAAACCAGTTCCTTAGAAAATAATGATCTGCTGGTGACACTCAAATTAACCGTAATCGCCATCCTAAGCTGCGGTTTTACATCTTATCCCTTTCACGTAAATATCCTCCTCCTGGAATTTATTCTATGCCTTTTTGTCGCATTTAAGATCAGGGACAAAAAACCCGGCTTATGGCTGCAGTTCCTGGAAAATAAAAATAGAACATTAAAATACTTCTTTCTCACCGTATGCTTGATTTCTTCTACCTATATAGCGGTTCTGGCATATAAAAAAAATGAGGCTATAAGGGATTGGCAAAAACTAAAAGAAGACAATCTGCTTTCTCATGCTGACAAGAAGATCACCTATTCAAAATTATACCTGGAATTACATCATGACGGGAAATTCCTTACGGACTATGGCCTTTTTCTTTCAGAGGATTCTTTAGAAAACCACGAAGCCATTAAAATCCTTAGGGAAGGAAAAAAATATTTTATCTCCCGGAGGACCATAGAGGCGCTGGGCTATGCCTATTGGCAAGAAAAAGAATTAAAGGAGGCTATTGAGTGTTTTAAATGGGTTGAAGATTATTTACCCAATTTGTTCGAACCCAAATTAAACCTCTTGGAATTATACATAGCATCGGGCGATACCACGGAGGCACGCAAAATCGGGTATCAGATCATCACTACCAGCCCCAAGATATCTTCGGCTGATGTTCTGTATATCAAGCAGGAAGCACAAATACTAGTCGATGGAATTTTTACCACCAAACCTGCATTCCATTGATATAGGTAAATATTCTTTCTTCCGTTCCCCCGCTATTGCACCGTAACCAGAACAACGCATTTTGCGGAGCATCTTTATAGGTTAAAGAATATCCCGTAGCTGTCTGCACACCCAATGAATTCCAATTTTGTCCGTCCCAATAGAATAACTCATATTCCTGCCCGGGAATAATACCATCCGTATCATTGCGTGGACAGAACTTAATGGCTTTGGCCCTTTTCCTAACACCTTTCCCCAGATCTATCCCGATCCACCCATCCCTGTTCCTGTAGTTTTGATAATAGGAGTTTAAATCATTGTCAAAAGCTTTGCTTATCTCATGGCCGTAAACACCATCGACTCCCATAAAACGGCCGGTTAATGATTTGCCGTCGCCATCAAGGAATTGGACTTCGGCAATATTATCCGGTTCAAAATTAGCATCGGAAGAAGCAACATACCTGAAATAGCGGAATTTCTTATCACTGTTACTGGGCACTATATTTACAAAAAACGGATAGTTCTTTATCTCATAAAGGACAGTGGGATTGGAAAAGGCCGAATCGTTTGAGCCTTCAAACCGTCCCCCCTTCAGTATTTCCGTGTGATATGCGGTGTAAATGAAAAGGGGATATTTCCGTAAAAGGGTCATATCTTGCTTACTATCCGAATCCATGACAATTTTATGAATCACATTCAAAGAATCTATAAAGAAGGGAGCCCCCGTTGGCCACTGTTCCCCGTCATGATAGACAGTAGGTAAATAAACAATCTCTTTCCCCACTTTTTTAAAAGAAGCTATTTTACCGTTAATTTTAGTAATGGCAACAGGCTGCCAGCCGGCAATATCAAAGACGCACAAATACCCCACCTTAAATTTATTAAATTCGCTGTCCATCTGAATATCCACCTTGGACGTAGTAACATATTCATCCGTTACATCTTTGAGGTTGGTCTGGGCAAATTCGGGGCTGATAAACTCCGAAGGTGTTGTTTTATTGATGTCCAGCAACTCCAGGGATGGGGAAAAAGTATAGCGGTATACCTTTGGAATCGTACGTACATTCTGAACGTACAGCCCTTTGGGCATTTCATCTTTGGTAAATTTATGCCTGTTGGTATTTAACTCAGATGAAGCATCCACAAGATGCCATGTATCTTCCTGCACATTTTCATTGGTTATTAACGACCGGGTATCAAAATGCCCCGCCAGATGAAGCGTATAATGACGGTTGGGTTCATTGCCCCAGTGCATGATGTATTCAAAGCCAACGGGCAACCCCACAGCACGCATGGCACTGGCGGCATAAAAACAGGTCATCTCGCAGCTACCGATCTTTCCATCTTTTACATCGCTGATGCTTTGGCCAAATGGATAATATTTGTCGAAATACATTGTAAACGTCGTTTCTCCGCTAAGGCTCCCCTTCATGGCGTCAAAAACGGCCATAGCACTATGAGAATCCGAAACGTTAGCAGCCATTTTGCCGTATTGATAATAAAACTGAGGCCTCCAAAACTCAGCCCGCTCGTTCTTGATCCGATAAGGTAAGATATATTCGCAAAAATCCCCAAAAGGCACTTGCTTGCTCCAGGGGGTGTTTTGCCAGGCCATAAATGCGAAATCAATATTGTTGATAAGAAAATCCGCCGTTAACGCCTTACTGTCATAGACTTTTTGAGCGCTGTCAATATTGGGCCAGCCATATATATGTACAATAGAATCGCCAATATGTACTTTATCTTCATTGGACACGCTTTCATGCGTATAGGATAAGGTATCGATAATGGAGAAAATATTGGCGTATGTATTAATTCCTTTCCCGTAATATCCATAATGAAAGGGCATATTGGCAATCAAAAACTGAGCAGCTTTCAATTTCAGGCTGTCGGCCGGACGGCCGTAATGCTCCAACACTTTTTCCAACTCAGATCTGTTTTTGCCTGCGAAGTCCAATCCTTCTGAAAGTTGGTGATCGACGTTACTGCAAGAATAGTTCAAGACCGAAACGGCAACTCCCATTATGAAAAACTTATCTATCCGCATAGTATTCTGTTTCCTTGTCTATGGAATTGCTTTATAAATAGTTCCCCCATATATATCATTCTGAGGCGGCGCCCCGTACCATCCTTCAAAAGAATGCCCCTTATCAGACAGGTATCTTAAATAGTACTTTCCCGCCCTAAGCAATATTTTGTGCTCAACAGAATAAGAAGGGAGATATTTGGTCGTATCAGCAGGCAGTTTCCACCTTAACTCTCCGTTCGAGGCATCCTCAATCCAGCACTTGTCCTTCGTTATTATGCCGGTCTTGTTTTTACAATTGTCCGTTATATAAAAGAGAAAATACAAGTACTTATCATCGTAAAGAGATCCGAACTCCCCGGAATTATCGAAATGGGTAACCTTGCCGTAATAAGGTTGGTCGATTGGCGAAAGTTTAACTTTTTCCCAAATTTCATCGATAAGGCCGTCAATGACAGGCGGTTGTTTAACCCTATGGCTAAAATAGTCTTGTCGACCGGAAGGATAGATCTCCGGAACAAATGATAGTACGCCATAGGTTGAAGGATCATCCCAGCCTTGTCCCGGTTTAGTTGACCAGGAGAGAATGCTTTCCCGTTTGTTCTCCTCGAAATCGCTGTCCCCGATAAGGATATTTATCCCAAAACGATTTCTCTTGCTTTTCTTATTATGATGAATTTCATTCCAGGGGATGGCGACTTCAAGAATATATGAAGTATCTGAGGGATCACTGAAAGCAAACCTTATCTTAGTATTCTTGAGCCAGTTATCCGAATGCCTGTCGTCCTGCATACCCGCCACTTTATTGAAGCGGTAATTAAAATGAAACACCTGGGTTTCGTCCTTTTTATATTGCCCTGTATAAATATTCTCATTGAGATATATTTGTATGTTGTCATATTGATAAGGGGCGCTATTGTAGTCGCTTACTTTTAGAACCTGCCCCCCGGAGAATAGCTGATAGTACCCATCCTTCTGAACCGTGAATTGGCTTGTAGCATTAAGATTATTCGAAATATAGCCCATATCGGCAACTACCGGTTGGTTCAAGTATTTTACAAGGAGAGAATCCCCTGTAATCTTCCGATACCCGTCATATAGCATCTTTGCATCACTTTGGTCCCCGGAACGCTCAAAATAGCGGGCATGGGCCACCAAATCTTTCATTTGCAGGATCCTATAAGGGCTATTCTCAAAGGGCTTCATATCAGCAGCAATACTATCCCAAGGTCTTTTGAAATCAAAGCCCCGTGAGGTCGGCGGCAAAAGCAGGGATTTAATCAAGGCCAGGGCAATGGGTGATTGCAAAGGATCCTCTTTATTATAGTCGTATGGATTTGGAATTGTTTTAGAGGAATAGGACACGGCGACAAATATATCTTTATCCATAAACTTCATTACCAGGAACGTCTCGTCTTCTTCATTAAAGCAATTCCACAGAATGGTCTGATTTTGGAGCTTTAGGATTTTCCATCCAAAGAAAAGAGATTTGTTCTCTGTGTACCATGTGGGGAAAAGATTGGAAACTAAACTATCCCGCATGGATGCATATTGGCGATAGTTTTTATCAAAGTATTTTGACAGGTCCGAAAGTTTGGTGAATATGGATTTAGTATCCGAATTCCCGGCATCATCGAATTCTTCATTAAAATCAATGACAGCAGTATCCCGGGTTTTGTATTTAACTGAACGGACAATTTGGTAAGTCATTTTGCAAACAGAATCCTGCTGGAACATATCCGGCTCAAAATTATCCGCGGGAACTATGACCAGGTCTTTCACCTTAATATACTTATTCGTTACACTATTAAAATAACTATTCAATGAACTATCGCCGTTGACGGATGAATCTCTGATATATAAGTCCAACTTTATGGGATCAAAGAACGTATTGATTATGGACTGTCCTTTACTTTGCCTACCATGGATGGCCCTTTCGCTATAGTTCTGGTCTGTTATCTTTCCATCCACTGAAACCAAATAAGACATATTGTGAATATCAAATTCTTTTGAGACGCCCTCCAGGGCACTTCCTAATTGATCTCCCTGTGACGATTGGCCGGCTTCATGACAACCCATAACAATAAAAGCCGGTATTAGGGAAGCCCAGAGTTTCACTGCCGCATATCTCCTTAATTTCTTCATGACTTAAAAACCGGGTTTAGGTAAATGTGAGCGCCTCAACCGTCCTTGCCTGAATCTCTCCATCGGCTTAGCAATAACTACATTCAAGCAATAAGAAAATAATACGGAGAGCGTGACAATGCTCCAACTTTGTTTTAGGGTATCGTAAGGAAGCGCATATACAATCCTTGCAATCAATAAATGAGATAGATAAACCGGATACGATAACTCCCCTATCCAATTGTCAAATTTTTTATTCCTGAAATAGTTAAATAAAAAAGGAATGGCTGAAACGATACTCAAAAAATAAAGTATCTCGTTCCATGAAAAAGGGCTCGTTGCGCTTTTAATTGTCGGGATATAGCCAAATAGCATGGTTAATAACACAATGTATACCGTGATCGCCTTATAGAATATCTCTGGCACTTTACTGTCCTTTATTCTTACATATATCCGATAAGAAATGCCGCCAATTAAAAAGAAACCGATCTCCGTTGGAAAGAATCGGTATGTCCATGGGTCGTTCCGCAATCCTGAGAGATCATACAGACACATTCTAAGGACAAGCGACAAAAATATCAGTGCAACTATCCATATCGTACTTTTCCTTAGAATGAAAGGAGCCACTAAATAAAAGGTCAGCTCCAATCCCAATGACCATGCTTGCTGGATAAAAAGGAATGTATAAAGCGGCGGCGACGTGTTCCAAAAATTATCCGTAAAAAATAGATGCCCGGTTGATGGGTTAATGCCCAGAAACATAACAATGTCCTGGCCGAAGATCAGCAAATTAGTACCTATCAAAAACACAAGAGAAGCCGGGCTTTGCTGCACCGAAAGATAAGACTCGACAATAGGAAAGGATTGTTTACCGGATGCCAAATAAATAATGATGCTAAAAAGGCCGGTAGCGATCAAAACGCCCCAATAGACAGGATATAGCCTTAAAAAACGGTTCGTAATGAACAGCAAATAAGAGTTATTCTCTTTCACATATTTCTCATTTAAGATCAGCGACATATAAAAACCTGAAATAATGAAAAATGCCTCCACCGCTACAGCGCCGTCTACAAGACTAAACTTCCAGAGAATGCCACAATGAGCAGCAATGACAGATATGGCAAGAAGCACGCGCAGTATACCCATTCAGATTTTTTCAACAATTTGAATAATCATTGCCCCTACTTATTACCGAATTTCCGGATAAAATAGGCCAGCGTAACCATGAAATATTGCTGTAATGCGTTCGTTCTTCCTATGGTAAGGTTATTATTCATTCCATAATTCACGACACCGGTATTCTGATGCAATAAATCGAGTGCAGACATTTTTAGTTCTGCCTTATTGCCCTTCAGGAAGCGGTAACTGGCAAACGCATCCCATATAGTAAAATGAATATCGTTAGAACCCGAGGAGGTGGTTTTACAATAGGTAACGTTACTGCTTAGGGTTAATTTCTTTGTACAGTTCAGGCTGGCGCTCAAAATAGTCGATTGCCCCGAGTTTATAAAATCCACCGTTGTATTCAATCCGGTTTGTTCTGATTTATATAGCGAAAGCTTTTGACCCAGGCTTAAAGCGACCAGATCGCTCCAGGTATAATATAAGCCGATACTCCCCGAGACGATTGAATTATCGGAAATATTGAGGCTGCCGTTGACATAGTTGGGGGCCCTAGAAATATTAAGTGTTCCGTTCAGGGTCAACTGGAGCTGGCTTTCTTTGAATTTATATGCCTTTTTCAGGTTCCCGGTGACCGTTAAATATCTATAGCCGTCCACATTGGTGTAATAGTGTATACTCCTGCCCAGCTTATCATACATGGTGCTGTCGGTCATATTTTTCTTAACCATCCCTGCTGACAAGCTGATATCGTAGTTGAAAGTATTAGCCGATCTTAAATTGATATTCTGGAGGCTAAAAGCCATTTCATGCTTGTACGACGGCTTAATACCCGGGTTGCCTTCCTGAAAGGAATAGATATTAGCGCTGTCCACCAAAGGCGCAATCTGGTCTACCGTAGGATATTCGACTAACGTTTTGTATCCCAGCGAAAACATCGACTGAAAATCGCCTACCTGGTTGTTATTATAACTTATGCTCCCATTGGGGACAAAATACTGGTAGCTCCTGTCCAAGTCCTGAAACAGCTTCTGAGATGTATTTGCCTGGTTAAAAAATTGTTCCTGGGCCGATAAGTTTACAGTAAGCGCCTTCTGGTAGCGGTTGGCCAGTGTCCGGATAATAGTCTTATTGATATTCAACGCGGGCATGTCGTTGAATGTGTTGTAGGTGCTTCGATTGGTCAAATATTGATTCGGGGCATACACCTGTGTGAGGGTGTCCAAGTCCGCAATCCTGTTGGTCTCCTTGTGCCCATTGACGAAAAGAACGTTTTGCAGCTCAATATTGATGTTGGACTCAAGGTTATCATTAAAAATCAATCTTTTCAAATTGCCCACCTTCAAAAACAACCTTTGATCAAGGTCTGCGTGATCCAGGTTATACTTCCTGTTAAAATTTTCATTTTGGCTGGAATCGGCCTGGGAAGTCAAACTATTGACATTAGTTTGATTACTATTAAAGGTTTTGGAATTAAAGGTATAATCCACTTCGATATTTTTAGGGAGCCGGATATGCCTGTCATTGTAACTTTGGCTCTTATAGCCGGTTTCAATAAGGATATTTTTCACATCGCTGTTGGCTTCACCAAATGTATTGCCGGAACTTTGGAGCGAATCATTGGAAGCCCTGGAGCTATTTTCCGTCATTGACTGATTATGGCTGTCATTTATGCTGAATGAAGGAGCCAAATAGAAAGACTTCTTCTTCGTAACCCAGTCATACCTGGAATCAAAATCCTGGATCGTATTCCTGGAATTATTACTGCTGTTTACATTTTGCACCATGCTGCTATCACCGCCAAGCGAAATGGTTGTCTTTGTGCTTTTTAGAATACTACTGTTCGGATTTGTCACAAAGTAGCTCGCATCGACTCCATTTTTATTATTATAGGTGCTGTTATCGATAAAATCATGATGATATGAGAATCCCCCGGAATTAGATCGATTCACGCCCTCCGTTGTGAAATCCGGCTGATAGTCTATCTCGGCACTGATCCCTTTGTATGTGGCATTACGCAGGAGCACATCAAAGTTATCCGCCATTTTGTTTACATTATTGCTTGCACCAACAACACTGACCTGTGTCCTTGGCGAGAACATATTCAACGTGGCATCCGCGTCATATCTTCCGCCTGTTCCATAGCCCGCGCTTATTTTGCCGAATATCCCGCTCTTGCTGTTCCTCTTCAATTTAATGTTAACATCCAAAGTAGAATCTGCCACGTCTTGCTCGTTCTTTTCCCGGTAAACCTGAATTTTGTCAACCGCACTTTTGGGTATGTTTTGCGTAGCTATCCTTGCATCGCTGCCAAAAAAGGGCTTCCCCTCTACAAAGACATTGTGCACCGCCCTCCCATTTACCGTAATGGTTCCATCTCCCCAAACGGTGATACCCGGCAATTTTCTTAGTAAATCACCCACCACCGCATTGCTATCCAACTTAAAGGCATCGGCATTAAATTCCAGCGTATCCCCCTTCATCTGAACAGGGGGCGGCCGATAGGTAACAACCACCTCATCCAAATCACGACCTCGCCTCTCCATGTTCAGATTCCCCAAATCCATTTTGCTCCAACCCGCTTTTACCGTAAACCCCCTGCTGTACGTTTTGTATCCGGTATAACTCGCGACTATCCGTAACGGTATATCGACGGGTAGTTCCTTAAAAGTGAATTCTCCAAAATTATCGGATAGAAGATACCCCACAAGAGATGAATCAGCCGCTCTATAAATAGATAAAGTAGCTGCTCCAAGGACATAATTGTGTGCAGAATCCCTCACAACCCCATTTACTGCTGCCGCGTGAGAAGAATCCTTCTTTTGTGAAAAAACCGGGTCCGCAAAAAGCAATTCCGCCATTAGGAAAACTGCCGCTACTATCTTGTCGAATGAGTTAACCATTAATTACTTCGCCATTTAAAGATTCTCCTTTGGCTTGAATTGCACAATCACCGGGTTGCTTTTCTTAGTCTCCTGGGTAAAATACTTCATTAAAACCGGGCTATACGTTATATTCTTATTCTTTGTTGCATCTCTGACATTGAACATGAGTAGGGACGAGTACGAAGTATAAACATATGCTCCGTCGCTCGTAAGAAAATTTCTCCGGGCGAATTCCACGCTAAAAATACCATCATCCGATACGGGTAAAAAATAATTCGAGCTATCCGCTGTTATATGCGTTACGGATATCAGGTCACCCGATCTGAGATTATATATAAAGGAGTCGTTATTCCTCAGCCCCGCATCCAATGTATTCAGCTTAAAGAACAGGTTGTCCCCTATTTTATACGTGTAAGATGCATTATAAATGACACTTGGATGGCTGCTGATATAGTCCCATCTCTTGCCGTAGAACGCGGCATTTGCGACAAAATCATCGGGCAGGGAATTGGCCAGGGGAAAAACAAACCGGTATATTTCCTTTACACGGTTGGGGG
>Ga0302312_10000122_pt1 | contig 69755 bp, 63 predicted proteins | sample III_Palsa_N2_1_FD_200529 | JGI IMG/M metagenome (GOLD analysis project Ga0302312, IMG submission 200529) | Peat permafrost microbial communities from Stordalen Mire near Abisko, Sweden - III_Palsa_N2_1 | ecosystem: Environmental > Terrestrial > Soil > Palsa > Peat permafrost | place: Sweden... | reverse complement strand
TCATCGCTGAATGCTACGTAAGGCAGTTCCGGTTGGCCGATGGCCGCACCTAACGCGGCAGCTATTCCCTTGCTGGTTCTTTCATCGCTGACGATATACCGGATACTTTTCCCAGTATAGTTTCCACGCAGTAATTCGGCTGCCGCTACCGCCGCGATATCAACGGGATGTACCAAAAGCACGGTCGAATCACCCCCATAGTTATTCCCGAATATCCCGGCATGTTTGATCATGTTTATATCATTGAGGAGGTTCGTATAAAAAAAACCAGGGCGTAAATGCTTTACATCTACCTGGTCAAGTCTATTCAATTCCTGCTCTACCAAATGAGCGCCATTCACAGGTCCACATCCTTCGGCCAGGTGAGCCCCGATACTGCTCAGGTTCACCACCTTCTTAACACCGGAGGCTTTGATGGCGGCGGCATAATTCCTCCCGATACCGTGGATGTATTCTTTCCAGTTACTGACGTCAAATTTAGGGGGCACCATGGTGTATATGGCGTCTGCCCCGGTAAAGGTTTTTGTCAGGAAGGCCAGGTCATCGACCGAGCCGATAGCTGCCTTGGCTCCTAAAGCGGTTATCTCTGGTATTCTTCCAGCATTGCTGGTAACAATAACAGCTTCGTGCCCGGCGGCTATCAATTCCCCGGCCAACGGTTTGGTAATATGGCCCAGTGAGCCGATCAGTACATATTTCATTTGTTCTTTTTTTGTTGAACAAAGGTATATTTGTACTGTCTTTATAACAAGTACCTACCCGAAAGTAAGTGTCAAAAATGAATGCCGATGTCTGCTATTAAACAGAGTTCCACCAACCAGCAAAACAAGCAAATCATCCGGGAATGCCCGGTCAGCTTCACCCTGGAAAAGATCGGAGGACGATGGAAGCCTTTGATCCTGTATAATTTGCGGGTTGGCCCACTCCGGTTTGGAGCGTTAAAGAAGGCCCTACCTGCCATCACGGAGAAGATGCTGATCCAGCACCTGCGTGAACTGGAGGCAGATCTCCTGGTCAACAGGGAAGTCAAACCTGTGGTCCCTCCCCATGTGGAATACAGCCTGACGGCTACCGGTCAAACCCTGGGACCTATCCTAAATGCAATGGCGGAATGGGGATTGAGTAACCTGTCACCGACGCCTGCGCTCCCATAGATCGTATTGCAGATAAATGCCTGCTGCTTTATTGATCTCTCTGCCGCTGCCCGTTGCGGCATTTGCGGGGGGCTTGCTGAAATCGGAAAGGCCTTGCTGATACCTCAAGCCGATGGTGACCCTATTCCAATGATAATTGGCTTCGAGTAAAACCCTCCAGTCCACATTTCTCAATTGAATGGCTTGCTCCATGGCTTTGCCCAGCTTAGCCGTGTGGTAGGCAGTAGGCAGAAGAGAAGCGGAATCATAACTGACGACACGCTGATATACGAAGCCTCCCCTTAACCCCGAATACTGCAAACCCGCCCCCAGGAACCAATGAGGGGAAGGGGAATAATCCACTGTAAGGGGTATGTCGGTATAATATAATTTTTGCAATGTGGAAGTGGTGAACACGACTACATGACTGGTCGTAGAGGTCCTGGGGCTATCGGTCACCAGCGGATGGACGTACTGAGGACTATTGAACCGGAAGGAGATCTGAACGTAAAGGTTCTTACGCAAATAATACTGGAAATAGGGCGCGGGGATATAGTCCGAGAGCAAGTTGCTGTTTCCATTGATATTAAAGGGGTAAAGTTCTTGGTTGCCTAATGGCGCATTTTGGGCCAGGGATAAACCAGCGGCCATCATGAAGGACTTCCGGAGTGTGGCGCCCTTGCGGGTCTTAGCGGCGTTTTCGGCCATGGCGGGGTTTTCGGCATTAGCGGGGTTTTCGGCTTTGGCGGCGTTGCTCTGCGTATTTACCTGGTCCGGCCGAAGGCTGGGATAGGCGATATCGGGACTACCCCGGAAGGGGTATTGCAAAAGGGATGCGGATGGCAATGGGCTGAAGGCAATTGACTTGTCATCGGGTGTGGCATCTGGCGTGGGCGTGACATTCCGTATGGTCGTGGCACCCGGAGCGGGCGTGGTACCCGGTGCAGCCGTGGCGCCCGGCGCGGGCTTGTCGTGTGGCGTGGGCTTGTTGTTTGCCACCGGGTTGTCGTTCGTCGCGGGTCTATTGTTTGTTGAAGCGACCCGCGAGCCTGCGGAGTCTCCAGCAGGGAGGACCCGATGTAGGCGCTCCTTGCCCACAAGGTTTTCCGCGGAAGCGTTGGATGAATGGATGGAGTCCCGCCGGACGCTCAGGGTGCGTTCGTGCACTGAATGGATATGTATAGCGAACCTGGCCAGTATGGAAATGGCGACAATGCCTACCAAAACGGGCCGCCTGGCGATATGCCACCAGCCTATGGGCAGGCGGTTGTCATCGTCGAGCTTTTTTTCCATTTTGGACCATGCTCCATCCACCGATGGAATGTGGATCGGGCTCTCTTCTGCGGAGAAAAATATAGGATCTGGTGGGTTGTCGCGCATAGTGATTATACCTAATTGGGTATCTGCAGGGGATTTATAGTGACCATCCCCGCTGATCCGCTCACAGGACTAAATGTATACAAGGTGCTGGTCGCGGTGACGGTGAACTGGAAGACGCCTTCTCCATCGGGTAAGAAAATCGTGATAGTGGAAGTGGAGCCTACTGCTAAATGATTAATGGTAAACGAATTTTCAGCCGGTACAGTGACCCCAGCGCAAGCGTTGCCGGTATTGAGTACCACACTGGAAAGCGTCACAGAATCGGAGCGGGGCAAGGAATTTTGCGTTATTGCGACGTAAGCATTGCAGGGGTATGAGTCCACGGTTTGAATGACAAAGGTGATCCCGGTATCCACGAGCGTAGACCCTGTATCCGGCACCAATTGGGCCACCAGGACAAATTTCTCACCCGCCAGCGTAAGGCTGTCGGCCGCCCCCGTATAAGAAGAATCAGAAACAGTAACCGGAGCCGTGGCGCTGTCCTCGATCCCTGAGACGGAATCGGTAATATAAATGGCGGTGATATAATAGGTGCCCGAATTAGAGAAAGTGATGGTCGCGCTCTGGCCAGCCGGGGTAATCTGAGTACCCGTAGCTGGTCTGACGACCCAATTGGCGCTATTATCCGTCAGCCCAGCAGGAAGGCTCACCAAGAGGGCCTGCCCTTTCTTTACGCTGGAGGAAGACAGGGTGAGGGCGTGGGGCTGGCTGTTCTGATGGGATTTTGGAACATCACTGAGCTCTTTTTGGCAGGCATATAGACCGGCGAGCGATAGCCCTGAAAAAAACAGTATCCGCGCGAAGCTCTTCATACATGATGGTTTATCTGGAGAGCTTTACGAATGGAATGGATCAAAAGGTTGGGTCAGGCAAAAAAAAATACTGAAAATAGCTCGATAAGGCTGAAAGAACAGAGCGCCCCACTTGCCCGAAGGGCCAACGACAACCATGCCAGTCAGGATCATATCTGAGGTGTGCCCGAAGAATCAGAACGTGGGCCTGGGGAGGGGCCCCCTTCTAAGAAACGCCCAAATTGTGTACAAAATTATGTACGTATAAAACTTATCGAAGTGTCTTGGAATATTCTTCAAGCATCTCCCTTTCTTTCTTGCTCAAACTGCCCATTCCCCGCTTGTTTATTTTGTCAAGCACTTTGTCGATCTCTTGTTGTGTGCTCATTTTCTCAGCGTTGTACTTATGTTCTATCGAATAAAAGTTCTTATGCTCTTTGTAGTAAAAATTGTCAATGAGCAGAATATGGGGCCTGGTAATGATTAAATAAATGAAAGTCACGGAAGGCACCAATATGATGAGGATGGTCACATAGTTATCGATAAAGGCAGAGGGAACCATGATCAGGGCCACGGCCATTCCCACTAAAGCGCCGCCCAAATGGGCTTCATGGCCTATATTGGATTTGTTGGATTTGATGCCGTAGATGGAATACAGCACAAAAAAGATCGCGTACAACCAACTGGGGATGGAAAGCGGAAGTAAAAAAAAGCCAATGCCGAGTCCCGGAAACAAGGCGACGGAAGCAAACATCACCCCGCAAATGGCCCCGGAGGCGCCTACAGCGCTATAATCTCCATGATTCCGGTGTATAAATAATGTCAGCAGATTGCCGCCTACTAAACTGGTAAAATATATAATGATGAACTTAAGGCTGCCAAGACTGTTTTCGACAATTCCGCTAAACGCATACAGACTAAACATGTTAAAAAGCAGGTGCCCCCAGCTAACGTGCAGGAAGCCTGACGTAATCAGCCGTTTATAATCCTTGTCTATCAGGACCCTGTCGACTTCAAAGGTATACCTATCAAAGAAAAGCCCACTATTGAAGCCTTTGTAAGAGAAGACAATAGTTACAATGATCAGAATAAGTCCAATGATTCCGGTGTTCGTCATATGGGATAAATATACATCACTTTATATTTTATCCAAATCCCTCCTTTGACCGGTCGCAAATTCTGACGGTCGCTCTTCAACCCAATGAACACCTTGACAACCGGGAATTACTATTTCAAACCGTCAAACAGGAATTGCTCTCCAATAATAGCATTGAAATGGTGGCCAGCGCCAACCAGCCTATCGTCCACATTGGGAGCGCTACTACCAGCGCAGACTGGGACGGGCGGGATACCAGCTTCAGCCCCAAAATCAATCAATTGTCCGCGGACGCCGACCTGCAAAAGACACTGCACCTGCAAATGAAAGAAGGAAGGTGGTTTCAGGCCTCCAGTCCGGCGGACCGGCATGCATTCATCCTCAATGAAACGGCCGTAAGAGAGCTAGGTATACGCACTCCTGTCATTGGACAACGGTTTAGCTTACATGGCTCTTCCGGATTGATTATCGGTATAGTGAAGGATTTTAATTATCAAAGCCTGCATGAAAAGACCGGATCCCTTGTAGTCTTCAATAATCCGGACTGGTATCATTTCTTCATGATCCGGACAGCGCCCCATAGGGTGAGTCAGGCAGTGCAGGCCGTAACCGATACCTGGAAAAAAATACTCCCAGGCACCCCGCTGGAATATAGCTTTCTGGATGACCGCTTCAACGACATCTACAGACAAGACCAGAAAATATCCACCTTAATATTCGCATTCGCGGCTATCGCTGTGATCATTTCCGCCATGGGTCTCTTTGGCCTGGCTGCCTTCGCAGCGGAACAGCGTACCAAAGAAATCGGTATCCGAAAAGTACTGGGCGCCACCATGGCCAGTATTAGCATCCTTCTCTCCAAAGACTTCATTAAACTGGTCATCATCAGCCTTCTCATCGCCTTTCCCGTCGCCTGGTGGGCCACGAGCCAATGGCTGGAGAATTTTGCCTACCGGATCTCTATCAGTTGGTGGATGTTCGCCCTGGCCGGGGTCCTGGCCCTATTGATAGCCCTGCTCGTCACTAGCTACCACGCCATCAAGGCCAGCATGACAAATCCGGTAAAGAGTTTGAGGACTGACTGAATAGGCCTTACAGCGCATTTCCGAAGATCCACTTTTCAGCTTCGTCCGAATTAATCATCATTTCGCCACTATGGCCGCTGTCCGGCACTACATTGTAGTGCATTTTATACTCGTATTCCGGAAATGTGCTTAAATAAGCTACGTAGTTTAAACCGCGTTCGAGCCGAAAAGGGCCTTGTAAATTCGCCGCGCAGGAAATATCCAAATTGGGGTCATCCATCCTGGTATCCTTTCCTCCCAATAAAATAACAATATCCCTATGCATGATATTATGCCGGATATTGTCCGCCCCCATTGCCCTTGCATACGTATTCAGCCCATCCATTCCTTTCGGATAATGGTTATACTCGGGGCAGCCGGATGTATCGGGGATCGAATAGGTCCCATCCCCTAGGGGCCGTCGATTGTCCGCATACATATAGGACGAGGGATCCATGACGATAAAGCGAAATTTGAAGGCGGTCAACATATCGGGAATAGGCGTAGTGGCGGAATATCGTTGCACAAACTGTCCGCCGGCGGAGTGCCCGACCACCCTCACGGATCGGATATTGGGAAATTTGCCTGAAGTCAGCACACTCATTAACAGGGAATCCAATACTTCGTAGGAACTCATCTTTTCACTTTGAGGCCGGCTCTCACTTGAAAGGGAAGCATAGCCGTCTTTCCACTCCGCTTTTTTCCAATACAAAAAATCATTCCCCAGGTCATAATAATCCAGGTCTTCCGCATCAGCATATTGAGGGGCGATGATCAGGGTTTGTTTCTTTTGTTTGGCTTCCCTGACCAAATCCCCGGCATACTGAAAATAGGCAACCCCATTCCTGTTGACGCCATGTACGTAGATCAACAGTGTGTTCACCAGGGTATCCACCTTATTCAAAGAATGACTGGCTGCATAGCGGAGCGACTGTTTGCCCCCGTTTTTATGCATTTCGAAAACCGAAGGACACGAGGGTGCTATTTTCTTATTTTGCGCCTCACTGCCGTGGGAAAGGAATAAAAACGCGAATAGTAGGACTGCTACGGTTAACCATGTACAATTCATTGACCTAAAATACTGAAAAAAGGCCTTGAAGGAAATATTTTTCAATTGGCCGGCTGAACGGTTCTCGGCCAGACTTCCCGGCATTCAACGGTGCCTCCGTATGCCAGTACGGGGCAGGCTTTTGCCAGCTCCACTGCATTTTCCAGACTTCGGGCGTGAAGAATAATACTACTCACTACCTTAAGACCATCTGAAATAACCATTTCCTTTTTCACCGTTCTATCCGCTCCTGAGAGCACGTAACTTTCGGTGGGGAAAACAAAACTGGTCACAAATACGTTATCCGCCTTCCACTTGTCAAGCACTTTATTCCACTGGGGGTTCACCACTTTTGCCTGCTCACCTCCATAGGTCACCGGCACCCTGACTAATAAGATGAATTCTTTCATTTGAGGATCTGATTTTGTTGTTTGCGCATAAGACCTACCACTGTACAATACCAGGCAGAGAAGGCCGGCTAAAATTGAGGGTTTCATTTTCTTGAATTTTATGATGTAAAATTCAGGCCTTTAGAAACCGGATCATTGTAAAAAATCATTGATTTGGGAGGGGGCCGCCAAGGGCGGAGAATTTGCCGGGCGAGCGAAGAATCTACCAGGCGGGGGGGGGAGAATCTACCAGGCGGGCGGGGACTTGAAGAAGTCGGTGGGGACTTGTCCTGTGAATAATTTAAATTCCTTATTGAAATGCGGCTGATCAAAATATCCCGCCGCATGCGCCATTTGAGTAAGTGTCGAGTCGTGTGGGTAATTACGAATGACGGATTTCATTCGCACGATGGATGAAAATCGCTTGGGTGAAGCCCCTACTGTCTTTCTAAACCTTTTTTCAAATGCATCCTGGCTGATATAGAGTGAACGGGCCAGGTCTTTCATTTTATTATTTCCGTTGGTGGAATGAATGAGTTGCAAGGCGCTTGCAATGAGCTTGTCCGGTCTGGGATTATGCAGCCTGGACAGTAAAAACCGCTCGATGATGGCAATTCGTTGGCCATCGTTTGTTGTTTCGGCCAATTGTTCCTCTATGATCGATACCGCCTGCCGGTTAACAAGGTTATCCAGGGGAATGCTGTCTTCAAAAAGCTCATTCAACGGGCCTTTAAAAAAGGCTGATGCGCCCCCCATTTTAAATATGACCAGAATATTCCCAGTATTTTTTGTGTAATTGATTAATCGAACGGATGTTCTCAATCCGGAAACCACGGAGACCGGGAGGGCCTTTTTAGTATATTCCGACACATAGTTTACCTCCCCCCTGTACCTAAAAGCCATGGCAACTGAGGTATCAGGCAAAACCCGGTTCACCAATTCCGCCTGACTTTCGATCAGAAGGTATCTTTGAACAAAGGGTTCCAGTACTGCTGTCGGTGTATAGGCATTCACATTCATAATACTCCGCATATATCCTTATGCTAAATTAAGCATAAAAAAAGCCAGGCACAACTGCCTGGCTTTACTGGGAAATAAGTTCTTGGGCTGAACTACGGATTGTTTGGTCTTTAGGATACGGATTCTAGTTCGTTGTTGGTTAAAGGCAATAGTTCCACTTTTTAGCTTTCATAGAATCTGGATACGTTGGTTTTCATCAATATTGGATACTTAGCTTTCAAGGGATACTGGATACGGATAATTGGTTTTTCGGATATTGGATACTGGATTTTTTCGGAACCTATTGCGATCATCAACAATACAAACATAGTGCATCTGCTAAACCGACGCTAGAGCAAATCCGCCCTATATTATGAGTGAATTTGACAACAGAACTGTTGGGATATTTCCCATCTAAAAACCGTATTTATACGGTTTTTAAAAGACAAAGCCGCTACCAGTAAGGGCTCTGAATTTAAGCGCGTCAACGACCTTCCTGATCCATGGAATGTTTCTGCGGAAACCCTCTTCGAGGTCTGCGAAGAGGCGTCATTTTCACGGGTCGTTTCCGTGATTTTCACGGGTCCGTTTCCTGATTTTCGCGGGGCGCCGACGGAGTCGGATGGGGTGGCGGTGGAGTCGGATCAGGCGTCGGTGGAGTCGGATCAGGCATGGCGGAGTCGGATGGAATGGACTGGACGAAAAAAGCCAGGCACAACTGCCTGGCTTTACTGGGAAATAAGTTCTTGGGCTTGAACTACGGATGTTTGGTCTTTAGGATACGGATTCTAGTTCGTTGTTGGTTAAAGGCAATAGTTCCAGTTTTTAGCTTTCATAGAATCTGGATACGTTGGTTTTCATTGATACTGGGTACTTAGCTTTCAAAGGATACTGGATACGGATAGTTGGTTTTTTCGGATATTGGATACTGGATTTTTCGGAACCTATTGCGATCATCAACAATACAAACATAGTTCATCTGCTAAACCGACGCTAGAGCAAATCCGCCCAATATTATGAGTGAATTTGACAACGAAACGGCAAGGATATCTCCTAGTTTTGAAGCCGTATAAATACGGCATGAGGAATGCAAAGCCGCTACCAGAAAGGGGTTTGTAATTAAACAAGTTTATGATAGGCGTAATTGGCGGGCCGCTCCCGAGGAAAGCCCTTCGAAGCCCGGGGTGAAGAAGGCGGAAAAACCTCTCGAAGTACGGGGAGAGGGCAGTGGAAAAACCTCTCAATGCCCGGGTGCAAGCCGGGCGTTCGGGGTGCAAGCCGGGTATTCTGGTCATTGCCGGACGAAAAAAAACCAGACATTGCTGTCTGGCTTAGTTAAGAAATAATTTCTAGGGCAGAAACTACTGAACGTTTTGGTTTTTAGAATAGGTGAGCGCTAGAGTACGGATCGTTGTTTAAAAGCAATGTGTTCTGTTTTGTTGGTTCTTAAGGGATACTGGATACTTTGGTTTTCATTTCATAAATATTGGATACATGGTTTCACAGATACTGGATAATTGATACATGGGTTAGGATAGTAAGTACAAGATTTCTTTTAGAACCTATTGCGATCATCAACAATACAAACATAGTTCATCTGCTAAACCGACACTAGAGCAAATCCGCTCGATTTTTTGGGTAAATTTGACACTTATAGAAGTAGGAGATGTCCCAATGAAAATGTAGTACAAATACGATCTTTGGAGATTGGCTGCAAAATTAGCCGTTTGAGAAGTCCCCATATACAGCAATAACCACGCCAATCAGCCATTTCAGCGGGCTATTTTTGAGGAAATAAGAAAGGGGATTGGGAGCGACCAGCCACGTGTAATATGCTTATTACCAATACTATACGACAATTGCCACGAGATAGGGCACAAAAAAAAGCCAGATAAAATATCTGGCTTTGCTGGGATAAGTTCTTAGGGCTTAACTACGAACATTTTCTTGTCTTCAAAAGGATACGGATCAAATCAAATCAAACAGACGTTGCTTAAACACTAGTAAGTTCCATTTACTGTTTTCATAGAAACTGGATACATAGATTTCATAGATACTGGATAGGATTTTGGTTTTTCTGATACTGGATACTGGATTTTTTTGGGAACTTACTTGCGCTCATCAACAATACAAAAGTAAAGGAAGTGCTAAAACGGCGCTAGAGCAAAACCGCCCTATATTGTAAGTGAAATTGACAATCAATGAAATAGGAGTTCTCCTACAATGAGTTACGTAGAACTACGGGAAAAACAGCCATTTAGGCTAAAAACAGCCCATTACAAGGCCATACTTAAGCAAATATCGGGCCGCAGACACCTTTTTCCTGCCTTGAAAGGCGAACAATGGAGGAATGAACGAACTAAACAATCCCAATATTTAGAATAATAATATTATCGTGTGTAATATCGTAAGCAGGACAGGATCCACACGCCAATATTATATACCTGTGAATGTAGCGGAACTCATATCGTCTGGTAAACTAGAACTCTACGTAGCCGGCTCTCTTGCCGAAGGGGAGCGGAATGAAGTGAGGGCCTATGCTATGGCATTCCCCGAAATCGCCTGTGAGATTGAACAGATCCAGGATGCCATGTTGGACTATGTGGGATCCGAAGACACCCGAATGGACAGAAATGAGTCGAATGATCTGTTTTCCCGCATCTGCGAAGATATTCAACTGCCTGAGCCGGTCTCCCTCAAAACAGGCGGCCTCCTCCCCTTGCGCAGGCCAAGCCGGCTGCTCGCTGCGGCGGCGGCCATTGGAGACATTATCAGGCGCTTCACCGGCAGCCGGGGCCACGTCATCTAACGGCGTAGGCAGGGCCCGGCGCTGTCACTTAAACGATTGCCCCAACTGGTGGAAGGCGGAGATGAACATTTCATACTTACTTCCGGAAGATGCCCAGGTGATCTGGTGACGCTGAATAGCACTCTCCATCAAGCGATTGGCCTTTTGGCAGTCTTCTTCATCATAAAAGTAAAACTTCCAGGTAGCCGGCAATTCCGCGTAGGGCTTCAGTCCGAATCCATTCCCATATATGGTAAGCAAAGTCGGGGTACTCCGCACATCGACAGAGGAAAAGTCATTTTTCAAGGCCCAGGTAAAATACGTTTCCCAAAATTGACAATGATTGCAGAGCCGCTGTCTGATTTCCGCATCGGTTTCTTTCTTTGTGGCCGCAATCCGCCAGCGGTTGTTGGCGACTGAAAAGGGATCCAAAGCGGTACCCGCCGTGGGAAAGCCGTCGAAATCAGCTATCACTTTATTATCCAGCGCCAGTTCCATATGATTATCGGTTACATATTGCACCTTTAGGTTGATCGTATCGTGTTCCTGGTTGACAAGGGAGATCTGCTCCCCCACCAGGCGCCAGGCGCCATAATCAAATTGTCCAAAGTCGCGTGTATAGGTGCCGTCCGGCTTAAGGGATAAAAAACTGGCAGGTGTCATTAGGGAATTGTGATTCGCTGCGCCCCCCGTCAGCGTGGTGTAAAACCATAACTGGCTGATGTGAGCCTTATTGAGCCGGCAGGCGATTAATCCAATGAGCAAAATAAAAGTTGACATTCTGAGTACGTGCATGCCAGTCTATTAGAGTGCTAATTTATTTATTATTACACAAAAAGAGGCTACCCTTTTGAAGGTAGCCTCTTTTGTTTAGCAAGAACGGACTTTTATTGCCCCTTCCAGGTATTATTACTTGTATCTACATCCGGGTAGCGTTGATCGGGATCGATCGTCACCTGGGTGATTGTGCTGGTGGAAGCAAAATGGAATTTCCAGTCTGTGCTGTGCATCCATATTTCTACCGGCAATTTCACACGGGTAGTAGTACCGTTTGATTCCTTTACTTCTACTGTGGCGGGCATCGGCAGTTTCTCTTTGTTCGATATAGTGATGGTAGCTCCCTGGGTTGGATCGCTGTTCACGTATTCCACTCCTGTGACGGCCTGGTCAATTTTCCAATTGTTGAAGAACCAGCCCCTCCAGAAAAAGTCCAGGTTCTCTCCTGCCGCATTTTCTATCGCATGGAAGAAGTCATACGGAGTGGGATGCTTGAACGCCCATTGGTGCACATAATATTTAAAGGCATAGTCGAACCGTTCTTTTCCCAGGATCTCTTCCCGTAATAACTCCAGTCCGGTACCGGGCTTGGAATAACAAAGCACACCCCATTCCCTGGTCAGCATTGCGTCCGGAATGGTCAACATCGGATCAGGTCCCACGAAATAAGGCATAGCCAACCGGGTCCTGCTCTTCACGGGACGGAAATATTCGCCATTGTTAAACGCAGAATCCGCTACCGTGTTAATATAGGTATTGAACCCTTCGTCCATCCAGGCATATTTTCTTTCATTACTTCCCACGATCATCGGGAACCAGTTATGGCCGAATTCGTGGCGGGTCACGCCCCACAATCCGGCTTTCCTTGCCTTGTAACCGCAGAATACGATCCCCGGATATTCCATGCCTCCTACGACACCGGCCACATTGGTCGCCACCGGATAGGAGAACTCATACATATAGCCGGAATAATATTCCAGGCAGGCCTTTACATACTCGGTGGAACGACCATAGGCTGAGTCTCCAGCGCTTTCCACAGGATACACGGACTGGGCCAGGGCTTTCTTGCCGCTGGGCAGGTTAATCCGGGCTGCATCCCAGATAAAGGCGGTGGACGCCGCCCAGGCTACGTCCCTGGTGTTGGTGCATTTGAACCTCCAGGTGAGGCGGCCCTTGGCGGGACGACTGGAAGGATCGGTGACTTCTGACTCTGAACGGATGGCTACGGTCTTGTCACTGGCCTTGGCGGCTGCCAGGCGCTTCTGTTCCAGGGGCGTCAGTACTTCCGTAGGGTTCAACAATTCTCCTGATCCGGCCAGGATCATATCGGACGGTACATTCAGGTTATATTCGATATTCCCGTATTCCAGGTAGAATTCCCCCTGGCCCAGGTAAGGCAGGGTATTCCATCCCACTACGTTATCATATACGCACATCCGGGGATACCATTGGGCTATTGTGTATACCCAACCATTCTTCGTATTGAGGCGGCCCGTGCGGTCCGTTCCGTATTGGGGGATCGTAAAATCATAAGAGATCTTGATCTTCAAAACACCCCCGTCGGCTTTGAGGTCGGTAGGGAGCTTAATCTGCATCCGGGTATCCGATATCAGATAGTCGGCGGCTATGGCCTTACCCGTTGTCGCATTGATCAGTTCCACGGATTTTATTTCATATCCTCCGTCGAAAGCAGCCTTATTCGCCCAGCGGCCACCGGAGATTTCCGTCACAGCTACCCCTCTGGACTTGAGGCTATAGATATTCTGGTCCAACTGCAGCCATACGAACGCCAGGTTCTGGGGGCTGTTATTCTTATAAGTAATGGCGACGGTCCCGGAAAGTACCTTGTTTGTCGTGTCCAGGCTGGCGTCTATCTTATAGTCAGCGCCGTTCTGCCAGTATTTGGGGCCGGGGCTGCCGGCGGCCGAGCGGATATCATCCCCGTAAGAGGGATAGAAAATAGGGGCAAATGCCTCGTGCGAATCATAATTTGAAGTGCTGGTAGTGGTACCAGCTGCAGGAGGGGTGGAAGACTGAGCCCAGGAAGCCTGCTGACTGAGCAGCATTATCCCTGAGGCTAATAACCCGATTAGTTTTCTCATATTTTGTTTCGATTGTTTTGTAAGCGCTAAAGATAGCAAAACGGGCGTGCGGGCCCTGGTTTTTGGGGATGTGCGGATAAAATAGAAGATATGCGGGGGATGGTGGAGGTATCCGGGCGAGGCGGCCGGGAATGTAAGCAGAGAGAGGCGGAGGAGAATGTAGGCAGAGGCGGGTGTATGCAGGAAGAGGTGGGCGTATGTGCCCCCTGGAGAGCGGCTAAAAGGCCACGTAGTTTTACCTGCAGATTTGCGTAGGTTCTCTCTTTCAAAAAATGATATACATAGTTAATTTTACATTTTATTACGATCGTATACATTCCTAACGTTCTACTTAACTCAAAAAATATGAAGCGGAAAATTCACTTCCCGAAATGGCAGCCAGCAACAATGGGCTTCATTGTACTGGCGCTCATTTATCTACTGTCCGGATGCCAACCGACGCTTGAATGCGGAAGCTGGATCTTTAACGGGACGCCGGAGTCCAGTGATGGGTTCAGCCAGTTCCCCCTGAACGTAGCGTTCACCTACACTCCTGCAAACTGCGGTCAGAACTGCACCTGTAATACCGACTGCATGATCCAGATGGTCTGGGTTTATGATGCAACCGATGGAATATACATATACCCTACATCGTCATATGCGGCCAGGGCCACTTCCACGGGCCGGGTTATTGACAGGATCGATGGAGCGGCCTATGGATACTATGGGCTGCTGAACGACGGTATCACCTTTTACACCGGCTGGAATACCACTGGCAGCAACGGGACGGCGAATACTTTGTTCGATAATCCCAGCGGATGGCCTAACAACACTTATTTTTATGCATTGGACGCAGCGGTTTGTTTCAAATCCACCACTTGTCAGAATAGTATCCTTGGTTACTACTTCTGGAGCTGGACGATAGACAACGACGGGAATGCGGCTAAATTCATCATCGGCCCGGCATGGCAAGGCCAGGACACGGATTTCCAGAGCGCCCTGGCTGCCTGGAATGCCTGGGCTCCCCATTCAGGCACGGAAAACCCCACCTTTCCTCCAGGGCAATCAAGTGTTTCCCATGCACAACCTTTCCCTACTTTGACGGATCTATAGAATTACTTTGACGGATCTATAAAACATAAAATAATGAGCCACTTAAAAATATCAGCCGCCCCTTGTGTGTTTTTTTTCTTCTTTGCGGCGGGATGTCACCCCAAAGGCCAGAATGTTTCGGCCCTTCAAGCGCAACAGACGATCAATGTTCAGCAGGACTCTATTCAAAAGATCGTCACGCAAACGGAAGAAAGCTATAAAGCAATGGACAACCCCACCCTGCTAAAAAAGCTGGCCGAACAAAGCTCGCGTCTCAGGGAACCTTTTAATTCCATTGCCTACAGAGAATTGAAAGGCCGCAAGGATGTCAATACGGATACCCTGGCGTCCATGGTACGCGAAACAAAAAATGGAAATGCCATCCTGCCCCTTTTGCTCCTCAGGTCATTAAACGAAAGGACATATAAGGCGCTCCCCGTTGAATTGAGATCCGGTGTACTGACGGACGCCCTGCAACGGTCGAAAACATTTAATATGTGGGGATTACCTCACCTCTACCTGGAAGAGGCCTCGAAAGCCCTGTTGGAGTGCGACAAGAGCGCCCTGCCGGCCCTTGAACGAATGTTGTCTGACACGCTCCGTGCCCCGGTTTACGGAAGCCAGGTCGCTATGGAATCGATCCGGTACCATTACAGGTTGTGCGATTATGCATTATTCTTTATTGAACACTTGCAGGGGGATACCACTTTTGTAATGCCGCTATCTCCTGCTGACAGGGATGCGCTGATCAAGGGTATACCGCATTAGAAGGTTACTGATGGGGCTTAATGATAAACACGGATGATACAGGAGCCTGCTCGCCGGAAGAACTGGCGGTCCGGAGAATGGGCTGCCCGTTGATGAGCAGGCAACTGTTATCTCCTCCCCCCATATTCAAGGCTTCCCAGCAACCGAGATCCCTCATGATCACGGCCTCTTCCAATAATGTGGCGCCGGACGATTGACCGGGATATCCCGACTCTATAACGAGTATGATGAGTTTATTATCCCGGGTATATCCCATGGCGGTGCGCGCCTGCAGCTCATTCTCTTTCCCCGCCAGCCAGACTTCCTCCCTGCTGCTGATAAATACCTGCCCCCGCTTGATCAGGGTCGGCCCTCCGCCTATGGCCGTTTCCATGGGCCACTGCATGGTCTTGGCCCCGACTTCTGCATTGGCGTTCTCCGAGCGGATGTCCAATATAGATGGATTGCTCCACCGGCCCTTGCTGTACCTGGGATCAGAGGGCCCTTTGAGCATCATTAGGGGATAATCCCTTGTGGAGTCGGTAAAGATCCAGCCTACGTCCACCTTCCTCGCTCCGTTGATCCCGAGCACGCTGGGGGTTACATAATGAAAAGCTGTGGCCGAATCTGGTCCCATGCGGATGGCCGTCTGATTGTAGGCGACCAGTTGACGCTCCCTGATAACCAATTCGAGGTTGCGGTTGGTGACGGAAGAGAACATCCCCCCGTTCACCACTATATATGGATAGGGGTCGCCCTCCATTTTATAAAACGCTGATGGGGTGTATCGCTTGCCCTTACCTACCTGGGCGGTATAATCCACCCGCAGGTCATAGGGGTCTGTAATGACATAACAGGCTCTGAACGGGCGGCCGCCCACCGAATCCTTGGTCAGGTAAACATGCAGGGAATAGGGCAACGTCGCATTGATGCCTTCTGCCCTGATCCAATGTAATTGAGCTACGGCTGAGAGGGATGCGCACCCAAAAAGAAAGGCAAGCAGGATCACTTTAGGAATAACCGCAACGTTTCTCAGGGATTTATGCAAGTTGTACTCTTTTTAGAAGTCTATGAACAGGTCTAAAGTTATAAAATAAACCCATTCAATCTGATACCTCCTGGATTTCGTTCATATATTACGGTGATATTCAGTATTTATAAACCTGTCTGACCCGTTTATGCTTTTTAACTCGTTGCCGTATGCGCTGTTCCTTCCGATAGTATTTATACTTTACTGGTTCATCGTAAACAGATCGATGAAACTTCAGCATATATTGCTTCTGGGAGCCAGCTATTTCTTTTACGCCTGCTGGGATTGGCGCTTCCTGTTCCTTTTGATCTTTTCTACGGGGCTGGATTATTTTACCGGTCTGCAGATTGAGCGTTCTTCTTCTAAAAGGAATCGCAAGATCTGGCTTTGTATAAGCATCATTGTGAATCTTGGATTCCTGGGGTTCTTTAAATACTACAACTTCTTCGCGCATTCCTTTGCCCAGGTATTGGAGAACTTTCACATGAAACCCGATTTTGTCACGTTAAAGATTATCCTCCCCGTCGGCATTTCATTCTATACGTTTCATGGACTGTCCTATGTACTGGACATCTATAATAATAAGATAAAGGCCAGGACCAACTGGATAGAATATAGTCTGTTTGTAAGTTTTTTTCCTCTACTGGTGGCCGGTCCCATCGAACGGGCCACGCACCTGCTGCCCCAGGTGGAAAAAGAAAGAAAATTCCACTACGCGCAGGCAGTGGATGGATTAAGACAGATCCTATGGGGACTGTTCAAAAAAATAGTGATTGCCGACAGTTGCTCCGGAATAGTCAACCAGATCTTTAATAATGCGGGCCATTATTCAGGCCTTACCCTTCTTTTGGGAGCAGTGCTATTTACGTTCCAGATCTATGGTGACTTTTCCGGATATTCTGATATCGCCCTGGGAAGCGCCAGGCTCTTTGGCTTCGAGTTGCTTCAGAACTTCAATTATCCCTACTTCTCCCGTGACATAGCGGAGTTCTGGAGGAGATGGCATATCTCCCTATCCTCCTGGTTCCGTGACTACCTGTATATACCGCTGGGCGGAAGCAGGGGGACGCTTTGGCAGAAGATCCGCAACGTCTTCATTATATTTCTCGTCAGCGGCTTCTGGCATGGAGCGAATTGGACCTTTATTGCATGGGGGGCGCTCAATGCCTTATTTATCATGCCTGCCATATTATTCAAAACGCACAGGAACCACCTTGAGATTGTCGCCAAAGGAAAGCTATTCCCCTCTGCCAGGGAAGCCATTTCTATTGTACTTACCCTCTCTCTAACCGTCGTTGCATGGATATTCTTCAGGTCTCCCTCTATCCCTTTTGCGTTTCATTATATTTATGGAATATTCGCGGGTACGGGTTCTCACGAGCATATATACCCCTATACCACCTTCCTGCTCATAGGGATTTTCATGTTCATCGAATGGCTGGGGAGAGAACAAAAATATGCGATAGAACACTTGGGATTGCAATGGCACAGACCGGTAAGGTGGCTTTTTTACTTCGGCCTTTTTTTTATCATCCTATGCTTTTCTGATTCGGAACAACAATTCATTTATTTTCAATTCTAGTCCATTCGTATGCGCCCATTCCTGCATAATTTATTTAGGTTCACCGGGTTCACCATACTGGGGTTGGTGATATTCATTGTCTCGGCCGGGCTGTACTATCATAGAAAGCACATCCCTTTTAATCATATCCCCCCTCCTATGATCACCAACAGTGATGGGTACAACGATAAATTATTATTTGCCCGGAATAAACAGGCGGACATCGTTGCTATTGGGTCATCCATGAGCCTGAACAATATCAATTCAGACGAGATCACACACTATTTTAAATCCGACTCTTATTTGAATTTATCCTCCTGGGGCATGACCCCGAAAGATGTCTTCTATCTTATGGAGACATATGCCTCCATACATAAACCAAAAGCTTTCATTATCAATGGGAGTTTGGAAGACCTGGAACAGGAGGATAAAAAAGTCGATTATGCTGCACTAAAAAAATACCTGACAACCACTCAAACAGTCAGCTACTATATAAAAAACAGCAACCTGATTTATTACGCGAAAAATTTCCCTTCTTATAACAGGTCAAAGGCATTTCGAAATATCTATGAATCCCTCGTTTACGATAAGTATGGAGGGGTACCGATCGACTCCACTGGTTTAGTAAGGTCGACTGCTAAATGGGAATATGCACCCAAAAATGCCGGAGATAGGAGACAATACGATTACCTGGATAGCCTCTCTACGTATTGCAAAAGACAAAATATCTCCCTTATATATTTTGAGTCTCCTGTCAGGGAAGGGCTGGCGGTCAATAAAGAGGTGGAGTCGGCGTTCCTTCTCCATAATTCCAAGGTGGAAAAAATCCTGACCAAAAACGGGCAGGTTTTTGTACGTTCAAACACCCAGTCCTGGCCGGACAACTTTTACATAGATGGCTTGCACATGAATGAGGCGGGAGCCGCCCTTTATACCCGCTATTGTCTGGAGCAATTAGGCGCTAACTAGCGCCCGTTGGACTTTTTTCAACTACGCCTGTTGGACTTTTTGGGAAAGGCTCCATTGCTTACGGCCGTACCCCGGGAATACGTGCTTTTCGGAGTGATAGGAGGAACGAACCAGGGGTCCGCTTTCGACATAGTCGAAGCCCATTTCGTAGCCCCTTTCTCTCAGTTCTGAAAACTCGTCGGGGTGAACAAAACGCTGTACGGGAAGATGTTTGGTGGTGGGTTGGAGGTATTGACCCAGGGTGATGACGTCCACCCCGCTGTCTACCAAGTCCTGCATGGTCTGGAGCACCTCTTCTTTGGTTTCGCCCAGGCCCAGCATAATTCCGGATTTGGTCCGCATGCCGCCGACTTTCAGGGTCCGCAGGACTTCCATGCTTCGGTAATATTTGGCCTGGATACGCACGCTGCGCGTTAGCCTTTCCACGGTTTCTATATTATGGGATACCACTTCCGGAGCGGCTTCGATGACGCGCGCGATATTTTCCTTCTCTCCTTTGAAGTCGGGAATAAGGGTTTCCAGGGAAGTATCGGGATTGAGGGCTTTTACTGCCTTAATAGTATTGTACCAGATGATGGAACCTCCGTCTTTTAATTCATCCCGGTCAACGGAAGTAATGACGGCATGTTTCACCTTCATGAGGTGGATGGCTTCAGCCACCCTTTGGGGCTCATCCCAATCCACGGCGTCCGGTCTGCCGGTGGCTACGGCGCAAAATCCGCAGCTACGGGTGCAGACATTGCCCAGGATCATGAACGTAGCGGTGCCGGCTCCCCAGCATTCGCCCATATTCGGGCAATTCCCGCTCTCACAAATGGTATGTAGTTTATGGGTATCTACAAGGCTGCGAACTTCTTTGTAAGTCTCTCCTATCGGCAACCGGACCCTCAACCAATCCGGCTTCTTTACCTTTTCCGGCTTTTCCGATTTCTCCGCACACGGGGTATTCGACACTGGGGATAATTCTGACATACTGCTCCGATTCTGAGGCTCAAAGATACGTCACTTCCGTTTACCAAATTCTATGGTCACGTAAGAGTTGAAGAAGAACGCATGGTTGGTCGCTATGACCATAATAGGGATCTTTTCAGTATAATATTCTGCATTTACGCCTATTTCAATGGCTGACAGGACTTCGTTGTAGCGACCGTAGTCAAAACGCAGGGCAAGCTTCGCATGTACCCCCGGCTGGAGCTTCAGTTCGCCCCACCCTGTCCCGAGGCCGGTACCGCCGAGGACGGCGCCCAGGAATTCGGCGCTGTCCGCCTGGGTGTATTTGATATTCTCGAGATTACCGACCGAGTCTTGTACCTGTACATAATAGGGGCGCAAGAGGCCCAGGGATATTCCGCCCGCATAAATGGCGGAGACGGCTACCCCATTACGGTTTCCTTTTCCCCCGATCACGCGCTGCTCCCCGTAACCTACCTTAAACTGGTAGAAATAGTTCTGCTTTCCAAAGATGAACGGCGTTCCGGAAGTCACGGGGTTATCGGATACGGATACCTTGTACTCTTTAGGATCCTTCTTCTCGTTTAATTCGAATTGCAGGATGGACGTCCGGTTAATGGATTTCATCCAGCCGATCTCATAAGAGATGCCGTATCCATCGGTCGCCAACTTGATCCCAAAGGCATATTGCTTGTTATAGACGAGCACCCCTTCTTCTTCGCGGCGGATCAGATCGGCCACCCTCTCTCTCCTTGCCTGGCGCTTCTGCTGGTGGGCGGTCGTAGGGATGGAGTCCTGGTTAGCTTGTGCGCCGGGAGTTTGGGTTTGGGCCATTGTCCCCTGACTGATTAAAGCGAATGCCAATATTGCTGCTGGAATAATGTAACGCACGTTTTGTCTATTATTATTCATAAAAGTAGGCAAATTGATATTAAAACGAAACGTGAGGGGAAAAGTTGTACAAAGAAACCAAATATACTAAGAATCAGTAAATTTGGGGTCTAATATCAAAGACAATGACTTCTACTGTAATATACCAAGGAAACTTGCGCACCGGCATTACCCACCTGCAAAGCGGCCACCACGTTGAAACGGATGCTCCCACCGACAACCAGGGAAAGGGCGAGCGCTTCTCCCCAACCGACCTGGTGGCTACCGCCCTGGGCAGTTGCATGATGACGATCATGGGGATCAAGGCCAGGGACCTGAACCTGGACCTCTCCGGCACTAAAATCGACATTACCAAACATATGGCCGCAGACCCCCGAAGGATCAGCGGCATTGACGTGGCCCTGCATTTTCCGGCGGGCGTCGTACAGACGGACAAGGATAAGACCATCCTTGAAAGGGCTGCATTGACCTGCCCGGTGTTCGAGAGTTTGCATCCGGATATTGAGGTGAAGGCGACGTTTGAGTTTTAGGGAGTTATTGCCAAGTTTCCAACGCCTGCACGACCTTGCTCACGGGCAAACCCATGACATTGTAAAAATCACCATCGATGGAGCGGATGCCCACTACTCCAATCCATTCCTGGATGGCGTAAGCGCCGGCCTTGTCATAGGGCTTATACTTGTCTACATAAAAGGAGATCTGCTCGTAGGTCAAGGGATGAAAGGTGACCCTGGTCGTGTCTGAAAACGACAGGATGTGATCCGCTTTCTGAATGTATACTCCGGTGATTACCCGGTGCTCCCGCCCGGAGAGACGGGTCAGGATAGAAATGGCGTCTTCCCTGTCCTTGGGCTTACCGATAATTTCCTCATCCACCACGACAACGGTGTCTGCAGCCAGGATCGGCCTGTCCCTATCTACGGCAGACAGCGAGTCGAGGACGGCCAGGGCTTTCGCCCGTGCGATGAAAGCCGGGACTTCGTCTATGGGTAACGATGGGGGGTAACTTTCATCAGTGTCGTGAACGATGATGTCAAAGGGGATCTCTGCCCATTCTAATAATTGCTTGCGCCTCGGGGATTGGGAGGCTAGGATCAAGTGTTTGGTTGTTGACATAAAGGATGCAAACTTAAGGGCGAAGCCCGTCATAATCAAAATTTGGCGTCGGCGCGAAGGGGCGACCCGGAAGGCGGACCCGATCGTCAGGCCGGATAATAATATTTAAAAAACACCAACGATAGTATACCGGACAGCATAATCAGCTTTACCAGCGAACTGATCCGATGAAAGTCCTTGGGGGCCTCTGCCCGGGTGACCAGTTTAAATATGTATAACAAAGGGAGGGCGATCAGCAGAATACAATACACCGATGACAACCACCAATGGAACTGGAGTACGTATATCTGCAACACGGCTATGGAACCAATCAACACGATCAGCCACGTACAGACAAATACCTTTGCCGTGGTAAAGCCCCATACGATCGGAAGGGTCTTGCACCCATACCGGGCATCGCCGTTGGCGTCTTCCATATCTTTTACTACTTCCCGGACCATAGATATAATAAAAGAGAAGGCGGCATATAATATGCCTATCCTGGAGAACCGTGCATAATTCACCCGGGGCAATGCCGGATTGACTATAGGGACATGTCTTAGCTGGTACAGCAGTTCGTCATTTAACCCTATGGCAAGGAGTACCCCGATGACCCAGGCGGTCAACAGAGAGATCAGGATATTACCGGAGAGCAACTGGCGTTTTAATGAGAGCGAATACACAAAGAGCAGGATCACGCATCCCAGGTTGAATAAAGGCAACAGGTAGAAGTGCAGCTTGATCGCCAGGTAAACGCTCAGTCCTACGCCGGCCAAAGAAAGGAACCCATGCCACCACATGGCCCAGCGTCTGGTGATATACCTGTTCACAATCAGCTTTCCGGGTTTGTTCACCTGGTCTATATTGACGTCGAAATAGTCGTTGATGATGTACCCCGCGGCGGCAATCAATATGCTGGCCAGACTAAGCCATCCCAATTGAGCCAGGTTCAGTGCGGGGGGGATACCGGTATCTGCATATGAGGGCAACATGACGCAGTAATAAAAAAGGAACTGGGTCAGGACAATAAATACGAGGTTTGGCCATCGAACCAACCTAAAAAATGCCGCTACGTTTTGCATATTATACCGTAAAGTAAGAAAGATTTACCGGCTCCGCTTCCAAGATCCAACTGCGGCAGGTTACCCGGATCAACGGCCGCGACTGGATCAATGGCTGGTCACTACCGGATCAGTGGCTGACCACTCCCGTGTCAAGGGACCAATGATCGTTCAGTTTAAGGACCTTCTCAATCACATCCCGGACGCAGCCTTCTCCTCCCTTGAGCGGGGAGATGTATTTTGAAACCCGCAATATCTCGGTGGCGGCGTCGGATGGACAACAAGGAAGCCCTACCGCTTCCATGGGACGGTAATCCGGTATGTCATCCCCCATATAGAGCACGGTTTCCGGATCAAGCGCGTTTGTGGCTATATAATTTTTAAGCACACCCAACTTGTCTTCAATCCCCATATGGACTTCCAACACTCCCAGCTTATGCAGGCGCATCCTCACGGCGGGGGCTGTCCCCCCGGAAATAATGGCGACCCTGTATCCCTGCCTGATGGCAAGCTGTAATGCAAACCCGTCCCGGGTACTCATTCTCCTGACCTGCTGCCCGTCTTCCATTACCCATACGCCCCCGTCCGTGAGCACTCCATCTACATCAAAAACAAACGTCTTTACCGGCTGAAATATTTCTAGGATGTTCATGCAGATGCAAAGGTATTGTTATTTCCTTTTAACCATTGCATAGGTCGGGGGCTTTGCTTATTTTACCAGGGCTTACTTCGCATGCGGCAAAACCGGGCTCAGCCTGGCCTGTCACCGGTTCACAAAGCCGGCCCATGGTCGGCTGGCCGCAGGCCATCATTAACCGTGGTACGGTGATAGGCTATCTTACTCATAAGGCCTTCGCCCTACCGCAAAACATTGCCATATGACTCTGATCAAAAAAATAGGCTGGGGTATTGCCATCCTAGTGGTATTCATTCTACTTGTTTCTTTCTTCTTACCAGGCACGGTACACATCGAACGCTCCCGCAATATCCAGGCGCCGCAGCCACGGGTCTTCGGTCTGGTAAACAATCTCAAATCTTACGACAACTGGATGCCATGGAACCGGAAGGATCCTAATATGATCGAAATCTCCAATGGTATCGATGCGGGGACCGGCGCCTCCTACAGTTGGAAAAGCAAAGTCAAAGAAGTCGGATCTGGAACCCTGACCATCACCGAAAGCATCCCGGACAAAAAAGTGGTCACCGCCCTGGACTTTGGGGAGATGGGTACTTCTTTTGGCGGATGGACACTACAGCCTACTGACAACGGGACTAAAATCACCTGGTTCATGGACGCAAAGATGACGGGGCCTAATTTCTTTTATTCCATCATGGGCAAATATATGGGCCTGTTTATGGATAAGATGGTGGGACCCGACTTCGAGCAGGGCCTGGACAGCCTTAAAAGCATAGCCGAACGCACAAAAGACGTCAAGCCCCCCACAATCATCATGGGCACGGCCACTACGGACGATCAAACGGTCCTCTACGTCACTGATTCGGCCTCTAAACCGGAAGAGATTTCTCAGAAATTAAAACAGATCTATGGGGCAGAGCTGGCCACTTTCATCAAGGAAAAGAGGATCCACATGGCCGGGGCGCCCATGGCCTGGTATTATGGGGAACAGTTTCCCTTCACCTTTGCCGCCGGAGTTCCTATTGACAAAGCGCCGGCGAAAACAGAAGGCCGTATACGGATCCTGAAAATGGCGCCATGCCTGGCGGTGGTCGCCCACTTCTGGGGCCCCTATACGTTGGATCTACAGGGATTTAAGGCTATCAGAGATTGGCTGGCTGTAAACCAGAAAACAGCGGTTGGACAGCCTTACGAAGTGTACGTGGGGGATCCGGGAATGGAAAGAGACCCATATAAGGTACAGACGGATATTTATCAGCCGTATAAATAAAGCGGGGGCGCCTGACTAGGCGCCCCCCTTGCGATACATCTCCGTGATCTTTTCTGTAAATAATTCATACCATCCGCGCAATTCCGGATAGGTCTCCAACAGGGACCTGTGAAGGGCCAGGGTAGCTGTGTCTCCCCGGTAGGCAGGACCCGTCTGTACTTCACCCGGGGAAAAAGTATCCAGCCGACGGACGGTCTCAGCCAGGAGCGGTTGCAGCCATTTGAAATCCATCCCTTCTTCTTTGAGATAAGTTTCTGTCAGGGTATATAAATAGTTAGGGAAATTATTGACCACTACGGCGCCTACGTGCAGGCGCTGACGCTGGGTATCGGTAGCGTGACGAACCATATCGCTGATGGATAGGGCCAGAGACCGGATCTGGTCCTGCACTTCTGAAGTATTCCCGTCTATCAGCAAGGGGATCCCCACGGGATATGTTACTTCCTTTCGGATGCTTTGCAAAGGATACAAAACGCCATATCGGGAAGATACCGGCTCCAATGTTTTTAGCGAAATGGCCCCGGCCGTATGCACTACCAGGGCGTCCCCCAGGCGGAGGGTCCGGGCCGCCTCATTGATGGCTTGATCACTGGACGCCAGGATATAGACATCGGCGTCACGGCGCAGGGACTCCAGTGAATCGGTATAGGAGAGCGGGGCGGCGGATGTGGTGGCGGCCGCAGCGGCAATGCGCGGCGCGGCGGGGGGGGCGCTCAGCTCCTCTGCTAGGGCCCGGGCGTTTTCGGCATTGCGGCTCATGACCTGGAGGATCTGATGTCCGGCCTGCACGAGACGACGACCGAAAACGGTGGCTACGTTACCGGAGCCGAGAAGTACAATTTGCATGCGATGGACGTTTTTCAAAAGTTAGTGACACAGGGGCCTAGTTCGCCTCATGGGTAGGGCCTGTCTGACCCGGGGACGGTTCTCCGGGCCCAGGCATGGGTGCAGGGGGCTGATAGTCATAGGGCAACAGGGTGCCCATCTTAAGCCACCAGCTCCAAAAACCCGAATAAACCAAGTCCGAATTCATATAACTCCCATTGGCAAAGACTTCGATGGGAAAGCCCCGTTTTAGTTCTAACTGCGTACTCATCCCTCCTACTGCCTTTCTGGAAACGGAGACCTTGTGCCTGCTTTCGGGATTAGACGGATCTATAACTACATCATTATAGTATTCATCGGGCGGCCGGCGATGCAGGTAGGTCACGTTCACCACCTGGTCAAAGTAAAGCACAAAGGCGCTACTGTCCCGGCCGGCGATGAGCCCATCCGGTGCTATCTGACCGGGGTATTCCACCAGGTTGCCTTCCTGGTTTTTATTGAGTACGGCATCATATTCGGCCAACGTCTCCTTGTCCAGGGAAGATTCGGGCGGCCGCTGAGTAACGGCCCCCCCTGCCGTTTCAGCCGGGGCGGCTGCCTGGAGGGTGCCCCTCAATGCGGCTTTGATCCGGCTGACCATTACGCTGTCCCGGCGACCTAACATCCTCAATGAAAAGCCTTCCTCTGCTACCCGGTTATTGAAAAGGGCCCTATAAAAATGAAGGGAGGAGCCGTAATAAGCTATCTCTCTGTTTTGTAACCACTTAGCTTTCTCCTTGGGAGACCCGCTCAACTCCTTAAATAGGGGGAATATGGAATATTCAAACTCTCCGCTTACCATATCGTAGCGAAAATTTTCCAGGTTGACCTGGAGGAGGTAGCCCAGGGCCCGGTTCTCTATGAGCATGGGGCCTTCGGAATAGGCGGTCAATATCCTTTTGGTCTTTCCATAATAGATCCGGACAGCCTCAGGGTTCAGGATCTTGCAACGTTTGGCGAAGGTGGACGTGCCCACAAAGTTCTCCCGGAAGAGTTCTCCCCATTTTCGCCACCCATTTTTATCAAAGGCCCTGACGGTGACTTCTCCCAGTTCGGAGACCTTGGTCCGCATGCTGATTGCATAAAAAGGCTTCAGTTCCCTGCTATCGATGGATTCCAGGTCGGTCTGGTAGCCCACGTCGGATATGACCAGGACATATTTCCCGGAAGGGATATTGTAAAGGGTGAACTCTCCCTTTTCATCGGTCACGGTCCCCTTGGAGGTGTTGCTGATGAATATGCTGACGCCCGCCAGAGGCTTGTTATTATCAGCGGCCACCACTTTCCCCCGGATGAATTGCTGGGCGGATACAGGATTCAACCGGAACAAAAAGATGATGATAAACACAGGCAGCGGCCCTGCGAGCCACTTTAAACAGATTCCTCTAGGCATGGATGGTCTTGTTACGACGCAAAATATAGAAAATCCCGTACACCGGAGGCGATAATGGTATTCCCCCCTTTCCCACTGATTTAAGGGGGTGTTTCAGCGGATTCCTTTTCGGAAGTTTGTACTCGATATGATTACGACTTGTATCATTGATACCAACACTACTTTCGCTGAACTCTTGAAGGACAGGCTCTCCCACCACGGCACCTACGAAGTGCTATACTCGGCGGCCTTCAGGCGCCATATCGACCATGACATAAAAGATATACTGGGCAATATAGACCTCCTGATTCTGGGAGTGACTTCCGAACCGGAGTGTCTGGCCCTTACCGAGCGCCTGATCAACATCTCCCAGGCAAAGTACAATATCATATTCCACGATATCACGAATGGCTACGAACTCCTCCACCTGCTCTCCCTGGGGATCAACGGGCTGATCCATAAAACATTGTCTTACGAAACGGTCATACAGAACATTGAGTTCAGTATGGCCAATAAGCATTTTATCTGTCACCAGACCTCGGGGTATCTCATCGGACACCTGCAGGAAAGACATAAGGCAAATGTCCTGAATCAACTGACCCAGAAACAAAAGCAAATCACAGAAGGGCTACTCCGGGGTTTGTCCTATAAGGAAATCGCCATCCTCAACGGTATTTCCATTAATACCGTCAATGACTACCTGAAACGAATATACAAAATTTTACATATATCATCCAGATCAGAATTGCAGGCCAGGTTCAATAAAAACGTAAACAGCATGTATATATGACCCCAAAGCAATGGTTTGCCGTATATACCAGGCCCAGGTCTGAAAAAAAGGTCGCCACCACCCTGGCAAGCAAGGGTGTGGACATCTACTGCCCCATCCAAAAGGTCCGGAAAAAGTGGCATGACCGGGTCAAGGTGATTGACGAACCTATTTTTCGTTCTTACGTGTTTGTGCATATCACCGAAAGTGAAAGGATCGCTGTATTATCCGACTTCAATGTTCTCGCCTTTGTCCATCACTGCGGAAAGCCTGCCGTCATTAAAGAAACTGAAATTGACACTATCCGGAAATTCCTGGGGGAACATATGGGTTGCAAACTTTCGGTTTCTACCGCTACAGAAAATGATGTCGTCCGGATAGAAGAAGGGCTGTTCATTGATTATAAGGGTGTTATTGTGAAAAAATCAAAGCATAAAGCAAGCATACGGCTGGAACTATTTAACGCCTATATCGTCGCTGAATTCACGGACGAACAGTTCAGCGTGGTTCAATGATCAAAAAAGGCACTTAAACGAGTGGGTAAACATATAATGAACCACATGAATAGGTGGTTCATACTTTAAAATGTTCAATTTGCATCCTTAAAAGGCCGCATATCCCTATAAGGAGGCATCATCACTAGAGTCAATCACTTAATAAGTACTGTTACTTAGATGGGCGAAGCCCGCCCGGATATATCGATATGATCATTATTAACAGCGGAGAAAAATTATTATCATCTGCCATCAGGAACAGATTGCAGGAAACCTACCCCGGTATCCAGCTTGTCTTTTCCAAAGGGCTTCACCATGAGTGGAAAAAGGATGCTACCCACGCGGTGGATAAGGTGGATAAGGTAGATAAGGTAGATAAGGCGATTGATAAAGGACATTCCGCGGACAAGGGACATTCTCATTATCCCTTTGTACAGTGTTTCGTCATCAACGATTTTCCGTTCAATGTGTATGATATATACGAGCAAATGAAATCCTTGCTGAAGGAGATGGGCAGCCTGAAAATGAAGAGCGCCTCCATCCATGTAATTATTAAACTGAATATGGACGACATCCGCGTGGCCGGAAATATCCGCTCCCATTTCCGGCATCTGCAAACACTGGTGTCGGATATCACCCGCCATATGGATTACCGGTTGCGCACTCATTTTTCATGCACGTATAATGTTTTTGGGATGGTGGACGCCACGCTCCTACAAACAGACAGTAACAATGTACAACGACTGCTTTCCTTGCTGAAAAATCCGAAGAAGGAATTGGTGGTTCCATTTGGGATGGATGAAGAAGTGATTGGTACGGACGTACACGAGGCGGTTTCCCAGATTCTGGAAAAGAGCGATGGTGACAACGACGAGGAATGTACGTTCCTTTCCGTATCCCCGTCAATAAGCGCCACTTCTCTTATTGAAAAGGTAAGCCGGCATTACCCCGACCGGTATCATCACATCCGTTTCGCCGCCGACCCGGATGGTTCCGGAGAACGCTCAGGTGACAAAGTAAAATCTGAGTTTAAGGTGGCTGACCACTCCCGCACAGTCGTTGACAGTTTTATACATTATTTAGGTTAAAAACAATACTAGATGGACAAAGGATCACTCATTTATATAGCGGGTCACCGGGGAATGGTGGGCGGCGCTATTAACCGGGCACTCAAAGAACGGCAATACCAACAGATCCTTACCAGGACCTCTTCCGAACTGGACCTTCGCCATCAGGACAGCGTAAACCGTTTCTTTGAAAACAATCGTCCGGAATATGTGTTCCTGGCCGCCGCGAAGGTGGGAGGCATCATGGCGAACAATATCTACAGGGGGGAATTCCTCTATGACAACCTGATGATAGAGGCCAATATCATCCAGGCTGCACATCAATACGGTGTTAAAAAGCTGATGTTTCTCGGCAGTTCCTGTATCTACCCCAAAATGGCTCCTCAGCCATTAAAGGAAGAATACTTGTTGGAAGGCCCTCTTGAACAAACCAATGAGCCCTACGCCATCGCGAAAATAGCCGGGATAAAACTGAGCGAAGCTTACCGTGATCAATACGGATGCAATTTCATCAGTGTGATGCCTACCAATCTTTACGGAAAAGGAGACAACTACGACCTGGAGAAATCACATGTCCTGCCTGCCCTGATCAGGAAATTTCATGAAGCGAAGACGAAGGGTGATAAAACGGTCACCGTATGGGGAACCGGAAGCCCTAAAAGGGAATTCCTTTATGCGGACGACCTCGCGGAGGCCTGCATCTACCTGATGGAAAATTATGACGGAAGAGAGTTTGTCAATATAGGCACCGGTGAGGATCTGAGTATTAAAGAATTGGCCGGGTTGGTTAGTAAGGTAGTCGGATTTGAGGGGGAGATCGTCTTTGATACATCCAAGCCTGATGGAACGCCCAGAAAGCTCATGGATGTTTCCAAATTACACAGCATGGGCTGGAAACACTCGATAGAATTGCCGGAGGGTATCAAATTGTCTTACGAGGATTTTCTTTCAAATACAACCCAACCATAATGTATAAAATCAGACACCTGTTAGCAATGCTTGCGCTGATTGGCTTCACTACGTCCTGCACTACGTATAAGAACATCGCGTATTTTAAAGACCTGCCGGACACAGCGAGGGAGGTTATCATGAATGCACACTATAACCAACTGATCATTCACCCTGACGATATCCTCAGCATCAATATCCAGACCTTGGACCCTACCGCCAATGACATGTTCACCCAGTCTTCGGGATCGCAGGTCACCGGCGTCAATCCGGCCAACACGATCGGCCAGGGATCGGCCAATACCACTCCTTCACAACCGGGCTTCCTCGTAGACAAGAATGGAACGGTAGAGCTGCCAGTGCTGGGGAGCTTTCATTTGGCGGGCCTCACTACCATCCAGGCCAGGGACACCATCCAGAAATCAGCGAGCCTCATATACAAAAGCCCGGCGGTCTATGTCCGCTTTGCCAACCTGAAAGTGACCATTCTTGGTGAAGTCTCCCATCCCGGCACCTACGTACTCCCGAATGAAAAGAACACCATCTTTGATGCGCTGGGACTTGCAGGAGACCTAACCATCTTTGGTAAAAGGGAAAATGCATTGCTCATCAGAGACTCTGCCGGCTACAGCACGCTGACCCGATTCTCGCTGATGTCCAAAGACATTGTAAAACAGGAATTCTTCTTTCTGAAGCAGAACGATGTTCTTTACATTGAACCCAACGCCGCCAAATTGGCGAACCTGGACGCCGTCAAAACAAGGAATTATACCATCATAGTATCCATCTTAACGCTATTAATAGTAATAGCCTCCCGCGTCAATTAATTCACATGCAAGACAACATGACTTCTCTTAATCCCACTGACAACGAGGAAGAAGGCCTTGGACTCGATCTCAAAAAGACAGTGGCTAGGTTCATAGACCATTGGAAACTGTTTTTATTCTTTTTCCTTCTGGCCATTGCTTGCGCATACCTGTACCTTAAGATCACCACCCCGATCTATAAGGTGAATGCAACGCTGATGATCCAGGACCCTGACAAGGGGGGAAACCTGTTCAGCAGCACGTCCAACGTATTATCCGATTTCGGGGACATGTTCGGGTCAAAGAGCAGTGTGGATAATGAAGCCCAGATATTGCAGACCAGCGATCTGACCCTGAAAGTGGCAAGGGACCTTAAATTATACATCAGCTATTTCAGACAGGAAAGATTTAAAAAGGTGGAGCTATATACCCGTTCTCCTTTTGAATTGACCGTCCTTTCCCCGATCGACTCTATTCGCGGTTCGATCATCAGCATAAAGCCAGTTATCAGGAACAACAGGATCACCCTTGATATCAAGGAAAAAGGGGAAGATGGCGATTCTACTTATACGGCCAACCTTGACCAGCCTTTTACCACCTATGCCGGGGACAGTATATTTATCCGCGAAAGCGGTATTCCCGTCAATGAAAAGGAGGAATATGTCATCGCCCTCGGTCCCCTGGCCAAAGCAGCCACGGATATGGGGAAATCGTTATCGGTTGATATTCCGAACAAACAGGTTTCCACGATCAACGTCCAAATTTCCAATTCGCTCAGGGACAAAGGGGTGGATGTCCTCCGAACGATGATCAGCGAATACATTCACGGCAACATCACGCAGAAAAATGCCTTTGCCGACAGTACCATCGGATTTATCAATGACCGGATCTCCATCGTAAACCACGAATTATCCGGCATTGAAAAGGAAGTGCAAACCTTCCAGGAAGTCAATAAGATTGCCGATATTAAGGAACAGGCGATACAGGTGATCGACAATGAAAATGACAATCAAAAGGATCTCACCAATGCCGAGGTGCAAAAGCAGATCGTAGAACAGGCCATTAAATATCTCCAGGACGAGCACAATAACAGGAGACCGGTCCCTTCCCTGCTGGCTTCCCCTGACCCCACCTTCCTATTGCTGCTGGATAAGTACAATGCGTTGCAGATACAGGCGGACAGGATGTCATTGGGAAATACGGACCAGAATCCGATGGTCATGAATTTGAATAACCAAATCGCCAATCTCCGGAAAGACCTGCTGACGAACCTGGAAAACCAATTGACCGGAATAAATATCGGACTGCAAAAGTTAGAGGATAAGAACAACCAGGTCAATTCGTTTATCCAAAGTGCGCCGGAAAAACAAAGACAATACATAGGCCTTGCCCGTGAACAGGATATCAAGCAAGCCCTCTTTATCTACCTGCTGCAGAAAAAAGAAGAAGTGGCGGTGACCAAGGCGTCAAACATTTCCAGTTGTGTGGTCATTGACGCACCCAAAGCCGCAGAGCTACCGTCTTCACCGAAAAGGAGCATCATCCTGTTCATTGCGCTGCTGGCCGGCATAGCGATCCCTTATGGCATCCTTCTTATAGGAGATATGTTGAACAATAAAATTTCAGGCACCCAGGATCTGGCCACTACCGGCGTCATTTCACTGGGTGAAGTGGGACATAACCCGGAAGGCTCTCCCCTGGTATTTCATGATAAAGCGCGATCTATCATCGCTGAACAATTCAGGGCCCTCCGGACGAACCTTCAATTTGCATTGGGGGAAGTCGACTGCCCGGTCATATTGATCACTTCATCCATGAGCGGCGAAGGCAAATCATTTATTTCCACTAACCTGGCGCTGGCCTATGCCTCTAATGGCAAAAAAGTCCTGCTGATGGAGCTGGACCTTCGTAAGCCGAAAATTTCCCAGGCCCTGTCCATCCATTGGACAAAGGGCTTTTCAAATTATATCGCGTCTAATACAGACCTGTGTGAGATCATCTATTCAACAGATATCAGTCCGGATCTAAAGGTGCTGGTTTCGGGTCCTATCCCCCCTAACCCTTCGGAATTGCTGTCCCATCCCAAAACGAAGGCAATGCTGGATCAATTAAAGCGGCAATATGATATTATCATCATAGATTCCGCGCCCATCGGCCTTGTCACCGACGCCCAGATCCTGGCGCCCCTCGTGGATATCTCCCTTTACATCGTCAGGCAGAACTATACTTTTAAACAACAGACCAATATCATCCGGGACCTGGCGCAATCAGGCAAGATGCCGAAACTATATACCATTGTCAACGATACCAGGCCTAAAACATCCAGCCGTTATGGTTATAACGATGGGAGCGCTTACGGCTACGGTTATGGTTATGGTGGCTATGCTGAACCGGAAAAGAATGGCTGGTGGAGAAAACTCACAAAATCAAATTAACACTTATTATATGAAGACTGCCTTAATTACTGGTGTCAACGGTCAGGACGGAGCATATCTCGCAGAATTGCTCCTTGAAAAAGGATACATGGTCCACGGGATCAAAAGAAGATCCTCCCTGATCAATACTCAGCGTATAGATCACCTATACCAGGATCCACATGACAAGGATGTTCGCTTCCGGATGCACTACGGTGATTTGACAGATTCAACCAATCTCATCCGCATCATTCAGGAAACCCAGCCCGACGAGATCTACAACCTGGCGGCGATGAGTCATGTTAAAGTGAGCTTCGACACCCCTGAATATACAGCCAACGCCGATGGAATAGGCACCTTGCGTATCCTGGAAGCCGTCCGGCTGCTAGGCATGACCAAGAAGACAAAGATCTACCAGGCCTCCACTTCGGAATTGTACGGACTGGTCCAGGAAGTGCCCCAGAAAGAAACCACCCCCTTCTACCCCCGTAGCCCATATGCCGTGGCCAAGCTGTACGCTTACTGGATCACGGTCAACTACAGAGAAGCCTACGGTATGTTCGCCTGCAATGGTATCCTGTTCAACCACGAAAGCCCGTTAAGGGGAGAAACGTTTGTTACCCGCAAAATCACCAGGGCAGTGGCAGCCATTGTGCTGGGATTCCAGGACAAGGTATACCTCGGGAACCTGGACGCCCGAAGAGATTGGGGTCATGCCAAGGACTATGTAAGGGCCATGTGGCTCATCCTTCAACAGGAAGAACCGGAAGACTTTGTCATAGCCACTGGTACCACCACTTCCATCCGTGATTTCATCAAGATGGCCTTTGCTGAAGTCGGCGTTGAAGTAGCCTTCAAGGGAGAAGGCGCTCATGAAAAAGGATACGTCGTTTCCTGCTCCAATGAGGAATTTCAACTGGAAGCGGGTAAAGAAGTGGTGGCTGTAGATGCCGCCTACTTCAGGCCTACAGAGGTGGAATTGCTCATCGGAGACCCTACAAAATCAAAAACTAAGCTTGGCTGGGAGCCTGTCTATGACCTGGCTGCCTTGGTAAAGGAAATGGTGGCCAGCGACGTGGAAGAATGCAAAATGACCGGCAAATCGGCTATTGACCACATACTCGGATAAAGATCAAATTTCATGTCGGACAAGCTACACCCTAACCGGAAGAAAACCACTATTTGGAATTTTTTTTACTTAAACCTTCGCACGGTCATTGCCATCGTGAACGGGATCCTGATGGTCCCGCTCTATTTGCACTACATACCCAGCGGCTTGTTCGGCGCATGGCTGGCCACGGGCAATATCATGACCTGGCTGACCATTGCGGACCCCGGCGTAGGGGACGTCCTGCTTCAGAAGATCGGTAACGCATTGGGCAAGAATGATAAAAAGGAGATAGGGTTATCCATCTCTTCCGGATTATTGATATCGGGTCTTGTGTTTTTTCTGATACTGCTGCTGGGGCTGATAGGTTCACTGTATACCAGCAAGATCATCAATTATACGGCAGCGGATGCGGAAACGCTGATCGTCTGTTTCCGGATTGCCCTGATCGGGACCTGTTTTGGCCTGTTGGCCAATACGTTCAATAATATCCTGCTGGGCTTTCAGAAAACGAAAGAATTCGGTTTTGTAAATACCTTATTCCTGGTATCAGCCATCGTACTGAACGTTGTTCTCCTGGTAACCGGACACGGACTGTATTCCATCGCCTGGGCTTTTTTGTACAGGGGACTTGGACAACTCTTGTTTGCGGTCATTTATTGTTACTACGTGTTGAATAAACATACCATTCCCTACGAACTAGACTGGAAGTACACGAAGTCCTTGTCCAAGATATTCGCCTACACTTTTGGGGGGAAAACATTCAATGCGCTCTCTGGAAATATAGACCTGATCATTATTTCCCGTTTTGTAGGGCCTGAAGCGGTCACGTTGTTGGAGTTATCACGGAGACCTATTAAGATAGCCACGGGATTTGTAACAAATATCTCTATTTCCGCCCTGCCGGCCTTTTCCCATCTGTCGGGAACCAATGAAAAGGAACGCATAAGGAAAACAACGGTAGACGGGATGATCTTTATCCACTGGTTCTGCATTTTCATTATCGGCGGGTTCATGCTGTTCAGCCAAAGCTTGATCAGCCATTGGGCCGGAGCCAATAATTATTTCGGGAATATAAATAATGTCATTTCCTGTTTCGCCTTCTATTTCTTCTCCCTGGTGATCAGTATCTCCAATATATTGTATACCATGGGAGATATTAAGAAGAACAACATCATCCAGATGACAAGGAATGTATTTTACCTTGTCATTGTGGTATTTTTTGTGAAATTTATGGGTATAAGGGGCGAACTGATTGCCTTCCTGCTGTCCATCCTGCTGATCGGCGGGTCCTACTATCCCAGGAGACTGGTCATTATGACGGGACTGCGGCATATGGATGTCAGGTCCCTGGTAAAGGAATTGCTGTTTGGTCTTCTGTTGCTGGCTGCATGCGCGCTGGTCAGCCTTGTGTACAAGTATGATTTAAACATTTCCTACATTTTCCTTTTCGGGACATTGTATAGCATCTTGTTTTTCCTCTATGTCAGCCTGGTGTCGGATAAATTAAAGGCCTTACTGAATGATAGGATTCCGTTCATTAAATCCAGAAAGCTCATCAATTAACTTTCCCCGCTATGCATAAAGTTTTGATATCCTCATTCGCCATTTCGCCCCTTCAGGGTTCGGAACCCGGCCTGGGATGGGATCTGACGTCGAGGATTGGCCAGCACTTCAAAGCCACTGTCCTGTTCGGGTCAGAGAAAAGGACCTTTCAACGGGATTTTTCCATTGATCATTACATCCGGGAACACGGGGAAATTCCCAATACCCAATTTATTTGGGTAGAGCCCCCTCCCTTCGCCAAGAAAGTATTAAAGCTTCATGATAAGATCCATATTTCTTTTTTCTATTACTGGGCCTATAAACTGTGGCAAAAGCAGGCATACAAAGTAAGTCTGGAACTGGATAAAACGGAGAAATTCGACGTGGTTCACCAATACAACATGATTGGATTCAGGGAACCGGGTTACCTATGGAAGTTGAAAAAACCTTTCATATGGGGTCCCGTAGCAGGAACCGTCAATATTCCCCTGAAATACTGGAAGATCCTGGGGCCAAAGGGATCGATGAAAATAGCTGTTCAAAATATGGCCAACTATGCACAACTGATCTTATCCGGCAAAGTCAGAGCAGCCGGAAAGAGCTCCACCATCCTCATGGCCGCCTCCTCTTCGGAAAAGAAAAACCTGCTAAAGTATTTTCCCGGAAAAGACATGCCGGTCGTCAATGAGACCGGGGCCAGTTATTCATTTCCCCCCCATGAAAAGATCCGCAATGGAAAGCTGAACATGGTGTGGAGCGGGAAGCACTTTCCCCGGAAAGCCCTCCCCTTTTTATTACATGCATTAAAAGCCATGTCCCCCGATATCCATTGCCACCTTGACGTATTAGGCGAAGGGTCAGAAACGGCCCGGTGGAAGAAAATGGCGGCGGAACTGGGGGTCATGGACAAGATCACCTGGCATGGCTGGCTGGACCGGCAAAAGGGCCTGCAAATAATGCGCAATGCAGATGTTTTCGTCTTTACCAGTCTGCGGGAAGGAACCTCGACCGTCGTGAATGAGGCGGTGGCATTAGGGCTGCCTGTTATATGCATGGATGTTTGCGGGATGGCTGACGTGGTGGACGACTCCTGCGGCATAAAAATTATCCTGGAAGCTCCGGGAGCGATGATCGATAACCTGGCAATGGCGCTTGAGAAATTGTATAAGGACCCGGCATTACTGGAAAGATTATCCGCCGGCGCCCTCGTCAGGTCCAAGGGATTCAGTTGGGAGGTCAAAGTGCCGCAAATTGCGGCTTTATACGAAAAGGCTATAGCTAATGCTTAATCAAAAGGCCCTATATAAACGACTGGTCTTCTTTTCTCTCTTTTCCCTGTACCTGTATGACCTCACTTTCTGGCTGCTTTCCGGATACAGCGGATACGGGACGGGATATACGAACAGCGTGAACGCGGTAGATATGGGTGGAGGAGCTGCTTCTCCCCTGATCGGATCGATAGATAACTTGTTCTTCCTGCTATGGATTTCCATCGGATGCTGCATCTACCTGTTGTGCAAGACCAAATGGACACACAATATTCCCAGGAGGCCACTGATCCTCTACTTTGCCCTGCTTTCGTGGAACTTTTTCTGCCTGGTAAGAGGGGGCCTGAACTCTTCGGCCTACGCAGACTGGAAAGGTGTTACGACCAGTGCAATGGGAGGACTGAGTGTGTGCGTGCCGATTATTTTAATCGTCGCCATGAACAACGAATATTCATTGAGGATATTCAACTTTTTCATCCTGATGATGAAAGTAACGCTCGTACTCGTTCCCCTGCAAATTGTAAAAATACTGGCCAGCGAGGAATCATATGCCCATATCGTCATCCCGGCGCTGGCCCTCCTGATGCTGACCCCGTTTTTACCTTACCGTAAAAAATCACTGATTTTCCTTGTCATCGCTATCGCTTTTGTTTTAACCATCGAATGGAGGACAAACGAACTGAGGATCATCCTGCTGTTTGCCTTTTTGATAGCCGCCTATTTTCGCCGGATGATCCCTAACAGCATTTTTAACATGGTCAATATCATCGTCTTTTGCATTCCCATCTATTTCCTGATCTCCGGCATTGTAACCGGAAAAAGCGTATTTGAAGAGCAGTCCCACGATAGCGGCCAGAGTACGGTAAGCGCCAACGGACAGCAGGTGGAATTATCGGGCGATACGAGGACCCTGCTGTATACGGAAGTGCTGGCAGACCTTGTAGCCAATAATGATCTCTGGCTGGGAAAAGGCGTGAATGCAAAATATAAATCAAACATATTCACCGATGACGCGTTCAAGTTCGGCAGGGCGAATGTAGAAGTGGGAGCCCTTAAAACCCTCATGTATACGGGCATTGTGGGACTAGTACTGAATGCCCTGATACTGATTGCGGCCATTTTCCTAGGCACCAACCGATCCAATAATTCACTTACAAAATTCTTTGCCTTTTTTTTGGCACTACATTGGATGCTACTGTTTATTGAAAACATGATTTCCTATAACATATATTATTATATCCTATGGATGATCATAGGGCTTTGCCTGTCTAAAAAATTCAGGGCTTTATCCGATGCCGACATCAGAAAATTCTTTTCTAAACCAAAGCTGATCATACCCCGTGGATAAAATCGCCGCTTTACTGACCTGCCATAACAGAAGGGAAAAGACACTGCAATGCCTGAAGGCGCTAATGGAGCAGCAAGGAAAGGGCAGCGATTTCCAGATCGATGTCCACCTGGTGGACGATGCTTCCACGGATGATACCGCCGCAGCCGTGAGTGCTGCATTTCCTGAAGTCAGGATCATTCCCGGGAATGGAAATCTTTACTGGAACAGGGGCATGCATCTTGCCTGGGCCGCTGCAGCCCTGCACGCCGATTATGATTATTACCTTTGGCTCAACGACGATACCTATATCATTGATTCCTGCGTGCTTGAACTGGTGAAGTCCGCCAAAGAAAAAGGCAACGCATCGGTCATATGCGCCAGCCTGCGTTCAAACATCACCCAGGAATGGACATACGGAGGATATCGCGTGGTCAGTAACAAAAATGTTCCTGTTGTCCCTACGGGCCTGCTGGAAGCGTGTGAAACGATCAATGGGAATTGCGTCCTGGTTCCCAGGCCGGTATACACGGTCGTGGGCAATATCGATCCCGCGTTCATACATGCCATCGGGGATCTTGACTATGGGTTGCGCGCCCGGCAGAAAGGATTTTCCCTGTTCGTTGCCCCTCACTACCTGGGGTATTGTGAGAAAGACCGTACCTGGCCTAAGTGGTGCCTCCCCCAGTACTCGCTGAAAGAAAGGGCAAGGAATTTGTACTCACCTTTGGGGAATAGTCACCCTTATTACTTTTTCATCTATGAATACAGGCACTTTGGAGTATTTACGGCCACAAAGCACTTTTTCTCCATCCACCTCAGACTGTTTATACCCAGATTATGGAAATAGCTACCTACATTTCAAATCGATGCGGTAAAAAAACAAAAATGAAAAACACCATTCAGCACACAATCGAATCTCTCGCACTGGCATGTCTAGTGATCCTGTTTCACACCATCCCAGCCGCCGCTCAAACGGCTGCCGGGCAAACCGTTAACGTAAAGTCGTATGGAGCGGTAGGCGATGGCGTACATAATGACAGCGCCAGTTTTCAACAGGCGATTGTCTATGCAGCCTCCCACCAGGAAACGCTCTTCGTTCCCAAAGGCACCTATGTCATTTCCAACCTGGCCGCACTCTCCCATCTTCACATGCAGGGTGAGGATAGTAGCAGCATTCTTTTGCTGGTAAGTAAGTCCCTCGCCAACAAAACCCAATGCCTGATCCTTAACAAGAACACCAGCGACGTAGACATAGAAAACATTTCTTTTAATGCCAATGGCCTGAATAACAGCTCGAAGAGCGCTTTCTGTGTTTGGACCAACCTGACGCCAGGCCAGATAGACGGCATTCGTTTTAACCAATGTTTCTTTACGGGATCAAAAGGGTACGGGGCCATGTTCCTGATCGGGACCGCCGGCTCTATAACGAATGTGAGCATTACCAACTGTAGTTTCAATAACACCGGAGCATCTTCCATGCAATTACGTGGCGTAGCCGGTATGACGTTTTCCGGCAATTCTCTGTCCAACTGGGCGCAGTTGGATAAGGACAACGCGGCCGTTTCCCTGCAGTCGCAGGAGAATACCGGCCTCGTCTTTACCAATAACACCTTTACCAACGGCAACGCGGGGCATTTCGCGATCGAATGCGCGGGGGCCTATACGAGGAATAGCCAATTCATCGGCAATACTTTTAATGCGAATGGTTTGGGCGCAGCGGGAATTTCAGGTTATTTCAGCAACTGCCTGTTTAAAAGTAACAGGCACCTTAGCGGGGGAGGCGATCACAGGAGCGGATATGAGCTGGTAGGAGACAACGACACCGTTTGCAATACCTATGTTGATAACGGAACGATCACCATCAGTACTACCCCACCCTTTGGCAATGAAAAAGGCGGAAACGGGTACCTGATCACTGATGATACGGTCATAGGGCGAAACAAGAACGGGATGTGCCTGGGGATAGGCGGTGCGGACACGGTAAAAAACGCCGTCATTGAAAACAATATTTTCGACAACAGGAATGCATCAGGCAGCGCGCCGGCCATCGCAATAGGCGCCAGGGGCCTCGTCAGCGGGTTGATCATCCGGGGAAATACCCTCTATGGGGCCGGCCTCAGCTCTTGCATCCGATTCAACGTTACCAGCCCGGGAACGCCTTTTCCGGCCGGTTACACGTATGTCTGTGAGAACGTAACGATCGAGAAAAATAATTTCATCGGGCAAAAAGGAGTCAGGTTCGATAAGCCGGGGAATTGGAAAGGGATCGAGTTCAAGGATAACGATTTCTCCCAGATTTCCACCAAGGTATTCGATCAGGACACCCAGCCGCTGACTTCAGATATCAAGGTCAGGAGAAATCGAATGCCCGCCTCTCAGCAATAATTATTCAATATGCAAAAAGCCTTCTCCTTCCTCTATAAAGGATCCAGAAAAGCCTTTAACACCTTTTTAGTTTACTGGCAAACCGTCTTTACCCGCGCTGCCTTTTATCTCAACAATGTGCATCATGGTTCATTCAAGACCACCGGAATCCCCTATGTTTCCATTGCCTGGAAGGCGCACTGCAGTATCGGCCCCGGTTTCAGCATGCACAACGGGCTCAATGGGAACCCTATTGGAAGACCTCAGAAATGCGTGTTTGTCGTCAACAGGAACAGCAGCCTGACCATAGGAGCCCATGTAGGAATGAGCTGCACGGTGATGAATTGCCAAAACAGCATTGTTATTGAGGATTATGTCACCATCGGCGGAGGCACCTGCATCTACGACAGCGACTTCCACTCGCTGGATCCTGAAATCAGGAAAGCCGGTAAGGAAAACATCATCAGCAGGCCGGTCAAAATAGAAGAAAACGTATTCATAGGCGCTCATTCTACCATATTGAAAGGGGTCACCATCGGTAGGAATTCCATTGTCGGCGCTTGTTCAGTGGTCTCTAAAAGTATTCCCCCCAACCAGATATGGGCTGGAAATCCTGCTGTTTTTATTAAAACTATCGCCTAAATTCGGTTTATGCCTCCTCTGTACACCAAGCCACTAAAGGTCTTTAAGAAGGCATATGCCTTCATGAACCCTGATAGCTCCAATTTCGGCCGCAATTGGAAGATGTTTTCTGTCAAGGACTTCGCTAACGAGTTAATATATACAGCGCTCATGGAGGACAAACCTACCATGATCGCACGTATAGGATCCAATGAATTGCGATGCCTGACGAATTACCTGGGGGTCAGGCACCCTGAACGCTATAAAAATCCACGTTCATTTATCAAGAGCCAGACGCCCGCTTATTGGTGGGAAGACTCCATGCTCCACCAAATGCAGACGGGCGCGGGCTTCTTTCCTGCAAGGATCGACATGATAGAGCGCTTTTGCGAATTAATGATAAAGGATATGCCGGCAGTGGATATATTGGGGTCCTGGCTTAAAGAAGAGTCATTTTTTAAGGGTCAACTAGAGGGCTCCAAGAAGGTGATGCTGGAAGACCTGGAACCATTCTTTTCCATCAAGCCCTGGACGGCGGCCCTGAAGGATAAAAAAGTGCTGGTGATCCACCCTTTCGCAGAAACCATTGAAAGTCAGTACAAAAAAAGAGAAAAGCTGTTTGATACCTCATTACTTCCCGCCTTTGAATTGAAAACAATAAAGGCGATACAAAGTATCGCCGGTGAAAAGACGCCGTTCAACGACTGGTTTGAAGCATTGGAACACATGAAAGACGCCATTTCGGCGACGGATTTCGACATATGCATCTTGGGATGCGGGGCCTACGGCTTTCCCCTGGCGGCCCACGTGAAGAGCATGGGAAAGAAGGCGGTTCATTTGGGAGGGGTCGCCCAGTTATTGTTTGGCATCAAAGGGAGCCGTTGGGAAACTTACCTGGTGTACCCCTATGCTAACATGTATAACGAATACTGGGTGAGGCCCAGCGACAAAGAGAAACCTGCCAACGCTTCGAAAGTCGAAGGGGCCTGTTATTGGTAAATCCTAAACCTGCATTCCATGTGGAGACTAACTATACTTATCCGGGCCTTGATATTCCCCTTGAAGGAGTACGCGAAGGGAACGATTTCCATGATCCGGTTACAATGGAAAAACCCGACACTCATCCTGGTGGGCAAAGTCAATGTGTCCAGGACCAGCATCTTCGGCAGGTATTCCTATCTTTCCCTGAACGTCTCTTTCATCCATTCCAGGCTGGGCGATTACTCTTACGTAGGGGCCGGTTCCTTTATCCAAAACGTGACGATCGGAAAGTTCACCTGCATCGGACCGGACGTCAAGATCGGCGTAGGTACCCATCCCGTCAAAGACTTCATTTCCATACATCCCATTTTTTATTCCCCCCGGTCCCTGTCCGGAAAAATGACTTTTGCAGACCAGTCCTATTTTAACGAGTATGGAGAGATAGAGATCGGCCATGACGTCTGGATTGGTGCAAATGTGGTTATTCCGGGCAATGTGAAAATAGGTCACGGGGCCATTATCGCTTCCGGGGCCGTTGTTACCAGGGATGTGCCTCCTTACGCCATCGTAGGCGGGGTACCCGCAAAACTGATCAAGTACCGTTTTACCCCGGAGGAAATCGCCCATCTGGAAGAATTGAAATGGTGGGACAAGGATGTCTCATGGCTCAGGGCTCATTTCAAGGAAATGCACCATATAAATAACGCTGCCTCACTATTGGCCACTTAGATCACTAAACCAGGAAAACCTTATGAAAAGGAATATCGAATTATCGGAGTTGTCGACCTACAAGGGAGATCTGAAAGATCTGGCTTCCGGAAAGCTATTGATCTCGACCATTAATGCCTATTCTTATATTCTGGCGCAAAGGGACCTTGTATTCGCCGCCTCGCTGACCAATGCGGACGTCTTACTTCCCGACGGCGTATCCATCACCATGGGGAAAAGGCTTCTGACGGGAGAAAAAATAAAAAAGATCGCGGGGGAGGATTTCTTTTATTATGAAATGAACCGCCTCAATAAGACGGGAGGGAAATGTCTTTTCCTGGGAAGCAGTGATAAAGTCCTCGCAAGGATTAAAGAAACCGCCTCCAAACAATTTCCCCATGTTCAGGTCTTTGTATATTCCCCCCCCTACAAACCCACATTCAGCGCAGAAGATACAAGAGAAATGCTGGATGCGGTCAACGCCATCGAGCCCGACGTCCTGTTTATCGGAATGACCGCGCCCAAACAAGAAAAGTGGGCGTATGAGAATTTCAAGGATATAAAGGCGACACACGTCGTCTGTATCGGAGCTGTATTTGACTTCTATGCGGGCACCGTCAAAAGGGCTCCTAAAATATTTATCCAGTTCGGCCTGGAATGGTTTTACAGATTGATCAAGGAGCCGAAGCGGTTGTGGAGAAGGTATATTTTCGGAAATCCCAAGTACATTATATCCATCCTTCACGAGTATTTTGACCGGGGCCAGGGCCCGGTGAATGACAAAAGACAACACAAATGACCCTAGCCCCCGTAGCTCTTTTTACCTATAGCAGACTGGATACATTGCAGCAGGTGGTAGCGCAACTGAAAAAAAATGAACGGAGCGCCGAAACTGACCTTTTTATTTTTTCCGATGGCCCTAAAACGGCCGCTCATGAGGCCAAAGTTTCTCTCGTCAGAGACTTCATAAAAACAATCACGGGTTTCAAATCGATTAAAATATTGGAGTCCCCGACCAACAAGGGATTGGCCAAATCCATTATCGACGGCGTCTCACAGGTGATTGAAGAATATGGTAAGGTCATTGTCCTGGAAGACGACTTGGTCACCAGCTCCAATTTCCTTGTGTATATGAATGCCGCACTTGACTTCTATGCCGGGAATCCCGATATTTTTTCGGTTGCCGGCTTCAGTTATCCGATGAAGCATTTAGGGGAACAGGATGTCTATTTCACGCTTCGCGGATCATCCTGGGGATGGGCAACATGGAAAGACAGGTGGTTAGATATTGACTGGGAGCTGAAGACCTACCCTGCGTTCCGTTCCGACCGGACTAAAAGGCGTCAATTCAATAAGATGGGCTCCGATATGTCCCATATGCTGGATAAACAAATGCGGGGCGAGACCGACTCCTGGGCCATCAGGTGGGTATATCACCAATTTCAAAAGCATTCCTATACCGTCTTCCCCGCCGTTTCTAAAGTAAAGAACATCGGGTTTGAGTCAGGCGCCACGCACACTATTGACAGCGCCGGACGGTTCAGAACGATCCTGGATAATACGGGCAACGGGGCATTCCATTTCACCCATCACATTGGGATGAACCCCAAAATCCTGAAGCAATTCACTTTTCACTTTTCCATTTATACCAGGGTTAAATATAAAATCCTGAATGCCTTTAGCAGAAGTTAAACCATTATGGAAACAGCAACAGATACCATTTTTCAAATTGATGCGGATCCGGTTGTCCATACTTATAACAACCATCCCAATTACCTGGTCCAATACAATGAACAGAACCAGAATGATCTCTGCGCCGTCTATTTTAGCAGCAATAAGATCTATTATCCCAATACCGAGAAGGTCTTTACGGAGGACATTATTCAAAAGAACAGGTACGAGTGGTATGGTTTAAGGATTAAGGAGGCACACAAACATATATTTGTCAGAGATATCAAGAAGCAATGGTATCAGACGGGAATAAACGCCACTGTCAATTCCCCCGCCGCACTGGCCGGGTTTCTGGCCGCTGAAACCAAGGGCTATAGGGTGATAACCATTGGCAGTTCCGCGGGCGGGTTTGCCGCCATCCTTTTTGGACAATTGCTGCACGCGGAAAGGACGTATTGTTTTAATGCACAATATGAAATCAATTCCCTGCTGACCGATTCTGACAAAAAGACGAACCCCCTTATTTTCAGGAATGCCGGAAACCCTGAATTACGAAAATACTTCGATACCAAAGGCTTCATCACTCACCCTGAAAGGATATATTACTTCTATTCCAATAAAAGCAACTGGGATATCGAACAACACGCCCATATCAAAGATCTGGGCATCAATGTAATTTCGTTCAATACAAATACGCACGGCCCTCCTGTGCTCAAATGCAGCATGTCGGCCGTACTGTCGCTGAGCGAACAGCAATTAAAGGGATTCGTTGGGAAGGAGAACAAGCCCTTCTGGTTCTCGTGCAAATTGGTGGGTTTTCCTGTGACCGTGGCCGGGGTGTATGACCAGGTGATCGCCAAAGTGAAGAACAAAACAAGGAACCTGATGTCTACCGGCAAATTACATTGATATCGTTCTCATTCGTTTAAGGGGTTGGTATTATTGCATTTCATCTATAATTTCGGGGTTTTTATGGAAACCAGGTACGCATGCTTTACCCGCCTTGGTTTAATACATCGATTGCAGCCGGCCGGCTTGCTTCGTGCTGAGCAAGGTCCTCAGAAAGTAAAAAGACATATATTCAAGAACATAAAAACAAGTTAGTATGAAAGTTGTAATACTGGCCGGAGGACTGGGCACAAGGCTATCCGAAGAAACTGTCCTGAAACCCAAACCGATGGTGGAGATCGGCGGCATGCCCATTCTCTGGCACATCATGAAGATCTACTCGTATTACGGGTTCAACGACTTTGTCTTATGCCTTGGATACAAGGGATATGTAATCAAGGAATACTTTGCGAACTATTACCTGCATAAGTCAAACGTGACGATCAACCTCAAGACAAACGAGGTGAAAGTGCATGATAGCGCCGCCGAACCCTGGAACATCACCCTGGTGGATACCGGTGTCGAAACCATGACGGGCGGGCGCGTAAAGAACGTACGGAATTACCTGGACAATGAGCCCTTCATGCTCACCTATGGGGACGGGGTAGCCGATATCGATATACGCGCCCTGGTGGACTATCACAAAGCCCATGGAAAGCTGATCACCATGACTTCTGTACAGCCGGAAGGCCGCTTCGGGTTGATCAATTTCAATGAGCAACAAAGAATCACCAACTTCGTGGAAAAGCCAAAGGGAGACGGAGGTTGGAGTAATGGCGGCTTTTTTGTGTGTCAGCCGGGCGTGATCGATTATATCAGCGACGATTCCACTATTTTCGAGCGTGATCCCCTGGAGAATCTGGCAAAAGACGAGGAACTATACGCATACAAGCACTTCGGATTCTGGAAACCCATGGATACGCTGCGCGACAAGGCACAGTTGGAAGAACTCATTCATACTAAAAAAGCCCCCTGGATAAAATGGTAACCGATACCTTGTTCAACGGACTATATAAGGGCAAAAAGGTCCTTATAACCGGTCATACCGGATTCAAAGGCTCCTGGCTGTGTTTGCTGCTGCATCGGTTGGGGGCATCCGTCTATGGATATTCCCTAAACCCGCCTACCGAGCCAAGCCTTTACAAAATGGCCCGGGTCGGAGACTTCGTAGTCAGTAAAACTGGGGATATCAGGGACTTAGCCTCCCTGACCGCATTCGTGCAGGAAGTCGCTCCGGATATCGTGATCCACATGGCGGCCCAATCACTGGTCCGGCTTTCGTACCGGGAACCTATAGAAACCTACACAACAAATGTCATCGGCACCCTCCACGTCTTTGAAGCGGTCCGCAAGGCCGGGGGCGTCAAGGTCGTGCTGAATATTACGACCGACAAATGTTACGAAAACAAAGAATGGCCCTGGGGTTACCGGGAAAACGAACCCATGGGAGGCTATGATCCTTATTCGAACAGCAAAGCCTGCTCGGAATTATTGACGGCCTCCTACCGCAATTCATTCTTCAATCCTACGGATTACGCAAACCACGGCGTGGCTTTGGCTTCTGCACGGGCAGGGAATGTGATCGGCGGCGGAGACTGGGCGCAGGACCGGCTGATCCCGGACTTCATAAGGGCCATCCTCCAAGGGGAAAAAGTGACCATCCGGAGTCCAAAAGCCATACGCCCCTGGCAACATGTGCTCGAACCGCTCAGCGGATATCTCACGCTTTGCGCCAGGCTTTACCAGGAAGGCCCCCTCTACGCGGAAGGGTGGAACTTCGGTCCGGACGATAACGATGCCAAGCCGGTGGAATGGATCATCAATGAGATCTGCACCATGTGGGGGAACGGGGCATCCTATACGGTTGACGCAAACCCCCAATTGCACGAAGCCCATTATTTGAAGCTGGATTGCTCCAAAGCAAAGTCACAGCTACAATGGCATCCCCGCTGGAGCATCAGTATGGCGCTCAGCCAGATCGTCGGCTGGACAAGGGCGTACCAGGATAACCGGGACATTCAGGCAGAAACCTTTAACCAAATCGAACACTATTTTTCTTAACAGTATAATAAAAGTAATTGTATGAGTGATGTACAATCCCTGAGAAACGAAATCATTGAAAAGACAATCGCCTACCATAAAGCTAAGTTTGGTAACAAGCCCTTTCTGCCGGGGATTTCCAAGGTGAATTACGCCGGTCGTGTATTTGACGAACTGGAACTGGTGAATGCAGTGGATGCCTCACTGGACTTTTGGCTTACCGAAGGTCGGTTTTCCGAGCAATTTGCTGAAAAGATTGCCGACTTCCTTGGGGTTGAGCATGTCTGGTTGACCAACTCAGGTTCCTCCGCCAATTTGCTGGCATTCTCCGCCCTTACTTCAGAGACACTGGGCGATAAAAGATTGAAAGCGGGAGATGAAGTCATTTCCGTAGCGGCAGGCTTTCCCGCCACCGTCACTCCTATCATACAGTACGGCCTGATCCCCGTATTCATCGATGTACAGATCCCCACGTACAATATTGACGTATCGAAAATAAGAGCGGCCATCACGCCTAAAACGCGCTGCATATTCATTGCACACACCTTGGGTAATCCGTTCGACCTGGACGCCATCATGGAGATTGCCAATGAGCATGACCTTTGGGTGATCGAAGACAATTGCGATGCCTTTGGCAGTAAATACGACGGAAAGTACACCGGGACTTTCGGCCATCTTTCCACCATCTCCTTCTACCCTGCTCACCATATCACTACAGGGGAAGGGGGAGCCATCATTACTAATGATCCGGTCCTTTCCAACCTGGTCAGGACGTTCCGGGACTGGGGCCGGGATTGCTACTGTGCCGGCGGGGAAAATAATACCTGCGGCAAACGATTCTCACAGGCCTTCGGTAAACTACCCCTGGGATACGACCATAAATACGTCTATTCTGAAATTGGCTTTAACCTGAAGATGACGGATATACAAGCCGCCATCGGGGCTGCCCAGATCGATAAGCTTCCCGGCTTCTGTGAGGCGCGCAAGAAGAATTTCAAACGTTATATGGAAATCTTCGGTAAGTATACCGAGTTCTTTATCCTTCCTGAAGCCACGCCGAAATCCGACCCTGCCTGGTTCAGCTTCATCATCACTGTGAAAGATACCGCGCCCTTTAGGCGGGATGACATTGTCCGGTTCTTCGCAGACAAGCTGATTGAAACAAGGACGCTCTTTGCAGGCAATATGGCAAAACAGCCTGCTTTCATGAACAAAAACTTCCGGATAGCCGATACCCTCGACAACACGGATTTTATCATGAACAATACCTTCTTCCTCGGGACATATCCCGGATTGACGGACGCTATGTTTGATTACGTGGAAGAGGCGCTGAAGAAATTTATAGGCGACTAACAGTAAAGGATTAAAAGTTATGGTTAAAAAATACAATGCAGAACTGGCCAGCGTGACACAGCACGTGAACGGAGTATATACGCTTGAATTCAAACCCCTCTCGGGGAAGTTCAGGTACTATCCCGGCCAGTTCCTTCACCTGGCCCTGGATGAATATGATCCTGCCGCGGCATGGCCCGAATCCCGTTGCTTTAGCATGCAGTCCTCTCCGGAGGAAAGCCTTCTCCGGATAACTTATGCCGTAAAGGGGAAATTCACTCAAAGCATGGAAAAGAAGATGGTACCGGGCTCCAAGATCTGGCTGAAGCTCCCCTTCGGCGATCTGTTCAGCCAGGACCACAGTAAAGAAGATACCGTTTTTATTGCCGGAGGGACCGGCGTAACACCTTATCTTTCGTTATTCAACAACCCCTTGTTCGCCTCCTACAAAAATCCACATTTGTATATCGGCTTCAGGGATAAGGCGCACCACCTATATGAAAACGAATTCCAAGCGGCCCTGAAGGTCAATCCTTCCCTTACAATCACCGTCTTTTACCAGGATATTACAGGGATCATTGATATCAACAGTATCCTTGAAAACCATAAGGACAGCGGCCATACCTCCTTTTTTATTTCCGGACCGCCCGTGATGATTAGGAACTTCAAGAATTTCTTTTTGGAAAACGGCATCAGCGGACAAAATATAAAAACAGATGATTGGGAATGATGCTATACTACTGACGGGCGGTACCGGCTTTTTGGGTAGCCATATTGCGGAATCGTTGTTGGAAAAAGGATACCGTGTCATCCTATTGAAAAGGAGCCATTCCGATCTTTCCAAGATCAGGCATTTGATCAACCATCCGTCCCTGGATTTATATGACATTGATATAGTGGGCCTGGAACCCGCTTTTCAAAACCCAATTCAAGTGATCATCCATACGGCGGTCAGCTATGGGAGAGCCGGCAGTTCCACCGTCAGCGATCTGCTGGACGCCAATCTCCTCTTTCCCGTCAAATTAGCAGAACTTGGCATCAAATACGGAGTAAAAGGGTTTGTGAATACGGACAGCTTTTTCACGAAGGAAACCTATTCCTCCTACGGATACATGGAACAGTATTCCGCCTTAAAAAGAGACCTGGCCTATTGGCTGAAATCATTTTCGGACAAGATCTCTGTGGTGAACATGAGACTGGAGCATATGTATGGGGAGAGAGATGCGCCGAGTAAGTTCGTCATGCATATTTTTCACCAGTTGGTGGGCAACACCGACCGGATTGATCTTTCCCCGGGCGGGCAGAAAAGGGATTTTGTCTATGTAAAAGATGTAGCATCTGCATTCCTGGCGGTTACGTCCGACCTGATCGGGCAGCCTGGCGTCGGTTATAAAACCTTTGAAGTCGGCACCGGGAAAAGCCATGAAATACGCTTCTTCGTGGATGAAATGAAGCGGATCATGCGCAGCGACAGCGTACTGAATTATGGGGCATTCCCCTACCGGGAAAATGAGATCATGGATTCCCACGCGGACATCACCGGCCTGACTCTACTCGGATGGACCACCCGTTACGACTTGCAACAGGGAATAACACACATACTCGAATCCTACCTAAAGGGCTAATCATGAAGAAATATATAATAAGTGGGATAGGCCCCTCCACAGGAGGGGTAGGACGCCTGGTGAAAACATTGATCTCCTATACAGGACAACACTTCAGTGATGTGGAAGTCATCTATATCTATGCAAAGAAAAACAAGTTGTTCAAGTTCCTCAAGGAATCATTCCTGGGGGATTTCCTGAAACTGATCTTTTATAAGTATTTCACCCAGTCGGGGATCAAGTCCAGGATCAAAAATATCACCGGATCGAAGGTGCTCGTCATCCATCCTCAAACCCTGGGCTTTGACAATGTCTACACACTTGCCGAAAATAATAATCAACTTTATTTCTATGTAATGGATTGCGGGTTTTTCTGCATGAAATCCTACAATCATATTTCACCGGCGTTCACTTCCTGCCTGGCCTGCCTTGGTAGCAGCGATTTTGCCCCCGCCGTCCAGCATAAATGTACTCCCTTTCCAGTGTCCTTCCAGGTAGACGAGAATATCCGGTTTCTGCGCTTCCTCCGGGAGAATCATAGCCGTTTTTCTTTTCTTGCCCAAAATGAAAGCCAGGAAAAGATGATAAAGCGCCATTTTGGAGAAGATTGCAGGACCCGGATAGTAGGCATGTATACGGATGAGATGGAGACGGCAGGGAATAAAGATCCCGTGGCTGATCCCGTGGCTGATCCCGTGTCTGATCCCGTGGCTGCCGGGACGGAAACGGATGGCGGGATATTTCCCGAAATCGTGTACCATGGCTCGCTGGATGAGGCCAAGGGCATTCTCTACGTCCTGCACCTGGCGCCCTTCCTGCAGCCTCATTCCGTACTCATTCCCTATAGCGCGGCGCAGATCAACGGGAGATACGGCAAGATACCGTTGCCCGGGAACCTGGTCTGCCAGGAAATGACCTGGGAAACAGGCCTGGAAGCGGCCGTAAAAAAGGCAAAACTGGTACTGACCCCATCGGTATGGTCTGCGCCCATAGAAGGAGCCGTATTAAAGTCCATTTATTTCAACGGTTGTGTGGCTTCCTTGAATACCGAGTGCTCGTTTGCATCTGACCTTATTTCCTCGGACGTCCTCCTGGAGCTTACGGAAGACTATTCATTGTCCGCCCAGAGAATCAAAGAGATATTGATTCCCGGGGCCGCCAGGGAAGCCCTTTCCCGCAATGCAGCCGGGTGGATGGAGCGATACAAATCCGATAAGGGACGGAAGCAAAAAGAGCTGTTTGATTTTATATTTGCCGATTAGCAATCGGGGAAGACACCTTCCTCTACCAACTGGCAAATAATATGACCGATCAGGATATGACATTCCTGAATGCGGGGAGTATCGATCGAAGGCACATTGAACAGGTGATCGCTGAGTTCCTTCATCTTCCCTCCGGCAGCCCCGGTGAAGCCTATGGTAACGACACCCATAGCCCTGGCCGTTTCAAACGCCTTCACAATATTCGCAGAATTGCCTGATGTGCTGATCCCGAAAAGAACGTCCCCTTTAAGGGCGATGCCTTCGATGAGTCTTGCATAAATCACTTCATAACTATAATCGTTGGCCACAGCCGTAAGATATGACGTATTGCAGTGCAGGGCCTCGGCCGGAAGGGCTTTACGGTTCTTGTAGAAACGGCCTGAAAATTCAGCGGCCAGGTGCTGGGCATCGGCAGCACTTCCACCATTGCCACAGAAATAGACCCTGTTGCCCCTTTGGAAGGCAGCCGTCAATTCTTCGGCGGTTTGCCTGATCTTGTCGAGCATTGCAGTATCATTAAGCAATGATTGCTTTACAGCAATGGAATCCGAAATAATGGATTTTATGATGTCTGTCATGTAAAGTTATTTACAGACGCGAAAGTAGCGCAAAATTCCAAACGGCGGCAAAGGCGCCGGGGAGAAAGCCAAAGTCCTTTGTTTAAGGGGTTGCCATACCCACTTGCACCACCTAATTTTACACATTATGGAAACCAGGTACTCATACTTTATTCGCCTTGGTTTAATACTTGGAGATTTCTTCATAGTTAATTTCGGTTACCTCATCGGCTACATCGTGGTTCACTATGCCATCGATCGCAGCCTGTCCGCACACTTTGTGCTGAGCAAGATCCTCATATTTAACCTTGGCTGGCTGACCCTTGCCTCGATGATGAAATTATATTCAAGGGAGACCATCACCAAACTGGAACAGATCTTCCGGCAAACGATTAAAACGTTCCTGCTGCACGCAGCATTTTTCCTCGTTTTCCTCATCTATAACGACGAATCGCGCTTTGCCATCAAGTTCCTTCCCGTCTGTTACGCCAGCCTGCTGTCCCTCCTGGCGCTGAGGAGTATATTTGTGACCTACATTTCGGATAGGATCATGAAAACGGCGAAGCTGCATACCAAAACAGCCATCGTCGGACATAACCAGACCGGTTTACGCCTGGCTGAGTATTTCTTATTCAATCAAAACACGTACTCTTTTGAAGGCTTCTTCGATGAACGCCTGGACCATTACGCGGCTGAAACCATAGGACCGGAGGCAGGGCCATTGGAAAACTATATCCATTTTGCGGCAGCCAATGACATCCGCGAGATATACTCGACCATCCTGCCCGAAAAACATCAGTTGAACAGGATCATTGAAATTGCAGATAAACACTGCGTTCGGGTCAAGTTTGTGCCCGACTTCAGCGGCGCGCTCCAATCCAACTACCATATTGAATACCTTGACGTCATACCCGTCATCAGTATCCGTTCGGAACCATTGCAACAGGATATCAGCAATATGGTAAAGAAAAGGGCTTTTGACATTGTATTCAGTTCGATGGTCATCCTGTTCCTGCTCTCCTGGCTGGTGCCCCTCATTGCCCTGTTGATCAAACTGGAATCCAAGGGCCCCATTTTCTTTAAGCAGAAGCGCTCCGGGAGAGATAACCTGCCATTTTGGTGTTATAAATTCCGCAGTATGACCGTGAACGGGGATAGCGACCACGTCCAGGCCAGCCGGGATGACAGCCGTATCACGCGGGTAGGCGCTTTCCTGCGCAAAACCAACTTAGACGAAATGCCCCAGTTCCTCAACGTGTTCATCGGCCAGATGAGCGTGGTGGGCCCCAGGCCCCATATGCTAAAACATACTGAGCAGTATAGCGCGCTCATCCAGAAATACATGGTCCGTCAATTCCTGCAGCCGGGCATTACAGGCTGGGCGCAGGTGAACGGGTTCAGGGGGGAGACAAAAAATACTGACCTGATGGCTAAAAGGGTCGAATACGACATCTATTACATGGAGCATTGGTCATGGATGCTGGATATCAAGATCATCTTCATGACCATCATCAATATATTCAAAGGAGAAGAGAACGCTTTCTAAGAAGTGCTTGGAATGGAAAATTAGACTGCTGAAGGATGGATGGCCGAGGGGGCGTCGAAGGAGAAAAAGGCAAGCAATCGTTAGAATTCGTTAGAGGCTAAAATATATAAAAGGGGCGACTATTCTATTCTGCCCATGCAGCAGTGATTGTAGTGCCTTTGCCTTCTACGCTGCGAATGCTGAGTGTTCCATGGAAGCTGTTGACGACGTATTGTACGATCATAAGCCCCAGGCCCATACCCGGAATTTTATCTACATTGGACCCCCTGGAATAGGGTTTTGTCAGGTTCACCAGATCCTTTGCGGGGATTCCAATGCCATAATCCTTGACAGACAGGGTCCATTTAGATTTAAAGAAGCGGACGTGAACTTCCGGGGCGCACTGACCGGCGGAGTATTTGAAAGCATTGCTCAGGAGATTCCTCAGCACCAGTTCAAATAAAACGGGGTCCATAGATACCATCCTGGGTGTGCCCGAATAGATCATTGTGGCATCCCTTCCGTCCTTCCAGGGCAAAAAGGACACGTTCATCGTCTTTTGGGTGATCTCCACCGGGTTGATCTGTTCGATGTGCTCGGTAAGTGTTCCCGTATCCATCCGGCTGAATAACACCATCCGGTTGAGTAATTCGGTCACGTGGGTGACTTCCTGAATAATATTACTTGCCTGATCCGTCACCAACTGCTCATCGGTGTTGCTTCTTCCCTGCTGCATCACCAAGAGCTCCGCGCTGGATTGGATCACCGAAAAGGGCGTCCTCAACTCGTGGGATATCATGTGTATCAGGGCTGTTTTGAAGTCAATACCATTCCTGTCAGCAGAAAGGAACCGGGTGGGCTTTTGTATTTCCTTGAGATCAGAAAAAAGACCTCCAATCACATGGTCATGTGATATGTATGGACCCGCTTGCCTTCTTTTATACATAGAGGGCCGCTTCATTTCGGGCCTCTTCGCAGTTCCCGGCCCTTTGGCGTGGCCGGCGACGGGAAACAGATCGCTGACTCCCCTGGGGAACAGCTCTGAGTCTAATCGGATTGGTTTAGAAGTTTCATTCATAATAAATCAGCATAAAGTAAACAGAAGGGTTTCGACATAACGAAAAAAAACAATGGCGTCACCACTTATGCTGATGCAGTTCAGTGAAAAACAGGTGTTTAAGGGGCATACAAGGAAAAGGTTAGGGTTAACAAATAATGACTAAATAATTCTTCTACAGGCTTTTACAAAATTCATCCGAACCTAGTTAGGCAATAATTTTGCCAACAATTCATATTTCGACGATATATTCAACTTCTTGTATATTTTTTTCTGGTGGTCATTTACCGTACTGACGGAAATCTGCATGACCATGGCAATCTGTTTATAACTGAATCCCTTCAGGAAATAGTCCACGACTTCCGACTCCTTTTTGGTCAGGGTATCCAGGTATTCGGGCTTCCGGCCATCGGAGATCCCGTTCAATTTTTTTACCAGTAAATTGGCGGCCTCCGGAGAAATAGACGTATACCCTTCATTGATCCGGACGATTTGCTCCTTTAACTGGGCGTATGAAACAGGCTTTAAAATATATCCCTTTGCTCCACTGATCGTAGCTCTCCAAATCACATCTTCGTCCATATTTCCCGTTACCACAATCACTTCCATCCTGGGGAAAATTTTCCTCACCATGGGAATGGCATCAATCCCGGAAATACCGGGTAACTCAATATCTAACAATAGGATGTCGGGATGCACCTTATGATAGGCGGGCTGGGATATTAACTGTTCTACGGATGGAAGTGAAAACACTACATCCATCTCCATGTCATATTCAAACATTTTCTCCAGGTTCTTTCTCAGAACGAGAGAGTCTTCAATCATGCCAATTAATGTCATTGTATTAATGTTTAAACTAATATCAATTCCGTTCTAAAATCTTATTTCCACTAGCAAACAAAAAATTGGATGAATTTTTCTGCAGGAGATTGGAGGGTAGGATAAAAAAAATAGAGTGTCTGTTAAATTAGACCAGCGTCTATTTAGTTCGTTTAGTTTGATAGTGGAAAATTAAGTTAAATTTCTGACTATAGTGCAAATTCGGTACCAATAATTCTCAAAAAAGTTGAAAATGTGGTCCGTAAAAACCCCTAATGTCAATAGTACTTTTACCACTTATTCAAGGGAAATCAGGAGGGGCTTGCCTATCGCTCTAGCAGGACGGTCCCTTTTTTGGTGAATACGTCACCGGTATCACAAATTAAAACCATTTCATATATATAGCTTCCTGTGGGTTGGTCGACACCGCCGACCTGACCGTTCCATCCATTGGAGGGATCGTCCAATTGGATATCGTGGCGTTCAAAAACCAAATTACCCCACCGTCCATAGATCCGCCAGCTACTGATCACCCGCACCCCCTTGCCCATAGGATAGAAGACGTCGTTCATACCATCGTTATTCGGGGTAAAGGCATTGGGTATACGAACCCCGTCATCCATACAGACCAGTTTGATGCTTACGGTATCAGATGCGGAACAACCATATTCGGTCTTACCCGTCACGGTATATTGTATAGACGTCTTGGGTGAACTCACCGGCGCACTGCAATCGGTGCAACTCAGGTAATCTCCCGGCGACCATTCCCAGGAGATCACATCCGGGCTCGCATCCGTTTGCAGGGTGACGCTGTTCCCGGCAACCAATGAGCCTACGGGAACCGCCTTGAGCGTTGGAAGAGGCTCTATGGTCACGTTCACTACCGCCGTATCTGTAAAACAATGATATTGGTCATAACCCACGACGGAATAGGGTGTATTGACAACGGGAGAAATCTTTTGCACTGACTGTGTGGAATCCTGTGGATCGATCCCTGCTATCCACTGATAGGCATAAGCGCCTGTCGGGGAGAGCACGATACTGCTCCCCTGGCAAACAAAAGTGTCTTTTGGGAGTTGCACGGTAATAGGGGGCGCCACAAACACAAAGGTGGAATCCGAATTCGTGCACCCGTATTGATTGACGGCCTGCACTTTATAGGTAGTAGAGACTTTGGGGGTGGCGTCGGGATCATTCAGCGTATAATTATTAAGGCCAGGCGCCGGCCCCCATTGGTAGGTAACGCCGTCATGGGCAGCAAGGGTCACGCTGTTTCCCAGGCAGACCACGGGATCTTTTGGCGTCAGCGCGATATTGGGTTGAGGATGGACAATCAGGCCGGCGAAGCTGGTATCAAAACAGCCGTTCAACCCTGTCACCAGCTTAATCGTATACGAGCCTGTCGTAGCGACAAGGGTGGAATTCCGGGACGAATCGGTTTGGCCGCCCGGAAAGATCCAGTGCCAGGTCACGGGACCGTCCAATGTCGGGGTAGCGGTAAAGTTCGCCGGTGCGTCCGTGCAAACCTCAGAAGGCCCGGTAATAAGCCCGTGGGAACTTTGAGCCACGACGATCGTATCAGTTTGAACATATCCGCATCCCGGAAGAGATCCCACGGTCAGACTGACCGGGTATTTTCCAGGGACCTTATAGTAAAAGGTTGGCGCCGCTATTGAAGCCGTGTCCCCGGGTCTGCCCGTACCAAAATTCCAATGGTATGACAAAGCCTCGCTCAATTGAGTAGAGGAAAGGCTGGACGCCCCTGAAGCAAACCGGACCAAAGCCGAATCACATACGAGTGGCAGGCTGGGCTTTAAAAAGGCGTGCAAAGTATCTATTACCACCGGAACCGTCGGTTGATAGACGTTGTAACATCCCAGGGTATCCCAAACACTTAAGACCGGTTTGTAAATCCCCGCTGTCTTATATTGATGGGTCACCACCGAATCGGGTTGTTTCATCACCGTGCCGTCCCCGAAGTCCCAGGAGCTGGTAACGACATTTTGCATCCTTGCCCTCAGCGTAACTTGAGAACCCAGGCAATTTTGCGGGACATCCACCTGAACGGTGGCGAAGGGAGACTGCACTATAACAGAGTCCCTCAGCGTACTGACGGAAGAGTCAGTCCTCAAAGCGGTGAGTGTAACATAATATTTCCCACGGCTGTAATAGGTATGACTGGGAGAGGGATTATTGACCGTCTTTGATCCATCCCCAAAATCCCAGGCCAGGCCAATGGCGCCCACCGTCTTACTCAGGAAGTAGAATACTTCGGGGGGACATATGCTATCCACGATGTATTTGGAGGTATAGCCGAAACGCGCCACTACCGCCTTTGGATTCCTATTGGTAACGGTATCCGGCGGAGGGCTTACATTCAGATCACAGGATGGAATAAATTGGATGAGGTTATTCTTCTTGGAAGTACTGGCGCAACCAGCGCTATTAATAACCGTTAATTGCACAAATGAACTCCCGTGCGTAGTATATAAATGGGCCACGTCGGGCCCGTCGGTCCTTTCCGTAAGGCCATCCCCGAAATCCCAGAAATACTCGGTCGCCGTGCCATCTGATTGAAAAGCCCCTTTAAGGCTATCAATAAAGGGCAGGCATCCTTTAATCACGCTGGAACTAAAATTGGATATCGGGTTCGGAGGAAGGACGAAGCTTTCACTGCTTGAAGCGGCAAAATCCCCATCATACATGGTAAGCGTAACGGTGTATCCTCCCGGGTTGTTATAAATTGTATTTACATAGATCTCGGTGGTCGTATCCTTTACGCCATTTCCAAAGTCCCAGATATACTTAGCTCTTGAAGAAGCGCCTTTGGTGGTATTGGTAACCGTCATTTGTCTTGGAGTACATGATCCGTGCAGACCTACCGTAAATGTGGGCTTCAATTGCGCACGCACATTTAAACTCCCCAGGGAAAGGAGCAATGCAAACAAAGTTGCATGCAACAGAGCACGGATATGACTTCTCGTCATCATAGGAATGGATTATTTAACCTACGGATCAGGCGGGTAGACCCTCTCCAGCATCCTAAATTACAACAAAAACACCATATTTAACAGTGCATAGGGGAATTTCCTCGTTATTCCGTGGTTATCAACTCAAATTTATTTTTTAGTCACGTGTGCGGTGGAAACCCATTTTCGGGGTTCCTACGCTTTTGGGCTTTGCGCCTATCAGTCCTTGGGATGCCATTTCGCATATAGAAGCTTCATAAAATACCCTCCGACCACGCTCCTGGCCTGGAAGCCAATCATCCGTCCGTTGGTGGTTTCATGCCAGTCGCTCACGGGTACCCGGGAGGGGGTCTGGGTCACAAACTTGAAAATGGGATCGGACAAGGCGGCAAACTCCCGCTGTGTCCCGGCCAGGGTAGCCGTCCATTCAATCCAATCCGATTTGGTATAGGTCTTCCGACTGTCAAGGGGCAGTCCGAATGCATTTTGTTTGGTGAGATAGTAACTGATCTCTTTATCGTACACCGCTTTGGGGAATAGGTGCAGGTCCAGCACCTTGTCCCAGACGAGGTTATACTTCTGGCTCCAGGTTCCTTTGTTCCCAAAGGTCAGGGAGTAGTGGTCTCCGTCTCCCGCCATCACGGCCCATTTTTTAGCCATTTCTTCCGCCTGATGGCGATACCAAGCGCTGGTATCGGTTTCTCCCAGTTCCTTGGCCATCATGGCGTAACAGCCTATGGCTTCAATGGCTTTCACGGACAGGTTGGCGTTGCGGGACAAGTGACCCGCAAAATCATCCGTACACAACTGGTTGGCCGGATCAAAACCTGCCGTATCCAGGTAGTGCACCCAGGTGGTCAGCGTTTTCCAGTGCTTTCTGGCAAAGTCGGGGTTGCCTTCGGCCCGCACAATAGCGGCTGTCAGGATGATCATATTCCCCGATTCTTCGACGGGCATGTCTTCTTCATACGTTTGGCCGTTGCCCAGGGGAAAGGTTCCCAGGTCGTGGGCAGCAAAGGGCTTGGTCCACTGGCCGCTTTCGGAGTAGTAGAAGTTGCCGTTCAGCATGCCTTCCAGCAAATGCGGATTATACGCCAGGTACAAGGGGGCGGATGGATACGTCACATCCACCGTATTGATCGATCCGTTGCTGAAATTCTCTTTGGACAGCCACAGGAGGTCACCCTGCGGACTCCTGACCAACTGGTGGGCGGCCAGGCTCTGACGATAGGCCAGGACGCAGAGGCGGGCATACTTCTCCCCCCCGGCATTAAAAGCATCGTCGTATAATTTCTTGTTAAAGGCTTCGCATTCGGCAAATACCTCCGGAGCCTCGGTCGCGGCATCACTCAGCTCCTGATCCATGGTCTTGTTTCCATCCCGGTTCCACCAGGGCTTGAGATTTTGATGGAAATACTGGATGGCATCGCCTTCGTCATAGCCGATCATCGCAGTCCTTTGAACGGGGGTGGCCCCTACTTTGCCAAAGATCAGAAAGGTGTGCAGTTCCTGGTGGGGGAACCTTCCGCCGCTGCTTATAGTGGGGTGTATCATGCCCGGCTGTTTCACATATCCATCCTTTAGAGTAGCATCTATTGCATCCCCTATGCCCGGTATAGAATCATTTACAAATAATCGAAAAGGGTCCCAGGTGGAATCGTATACGGAAACATTCTGATCAATGATATTCTTGACGGGGGCTGCGATATAGGCATAGCCCCAGTCTATTCTCAGATCATCTCCCTTCTTTTGCAGAACGGGCTGGGCGGTCGTTCCCACCTTCAATATAGAGAGGCCCCCGCTTTCGTACCGGCTGCTCTCTACTTCCTGTGTGGGCTCATTCACTGCAATATTGCCGGATACGCCCAGGTATACGATTACGGTATGCTGATTCCCATCGTTGGCCTTCACCGAATAGGTCAGGTAGGTGACAGGCCTGGAAAGCAGGTCCAGGTTATCGGGTAATATGGGAGAAGTAAAGGCCAGGGTAAGGTCTACGGGACCGCTGGTGAATTGATAGATGGTTTGGGTGGCATTGAGGTCTACACTTTTTTGAGTCGCCAGGGGAATATAGGAAGGCTGCGTGCCCATGAAGCGATATACGTGGTCATCCACCTGTATCAGTCCCGTAAGCGGCTGGGGCTTGCCGGTCCAGTGCGTCGTTGGAACGTCGGTCAGGACGTCGGAAAAAGACCAGATACTGAAATAAGGGTCGTGGGTGATAAGCGGATAGGCCGGGGCTTTCCGGGTCACAGCGCCGGACGCGCCATTGGATGTTTTGCCAGAGGCGCCGCCGGACATCCTGCCTACGGGTGATTGAGCATAGAGTGCGCCTGTCAGCAACAACCAGGCGGATAGCAGGAGAGCAACTTTTTTCATATGTTATATTGTTTCGACCAGTTTGTTTCGACCGGTGCAATCGTTTACGTCTGGGCGTCAAGGTACAAAATATGTGAGTATTGAGTTTGCTTAAAAGCTGCTTAAATTAGAAGAGGCGCTCACTCATAAAGTGTTGCGCCTCTCCCCTACTGAAGTTTGCGAAAACCCGGTTTATGATACCAGTTCCTTTCGCGTCAAAAGATTCATTTGCCCAAAGTGATAGCTTTGGTGGACCGTGCGGCCGAGCAATACGTTTAATTTATTGCGCTGCGGTTCTTTGGCAAAATCTTCTACAGAAACCTTTGTGTGTCTGGACAACCAATCTTCAGCCGTCATTTTGCTGAAATGACCAGCGAGGGTTGTGTTCACTGTTTCCCAATATGTCTTTAATTCAGACAGGGGAGGGAAGCCCGTAAGCGTTTTCTGATCAGGCTCTCTGGCAATCACTTCCAGTTCGGGATATAGCTTTTCCCCGATCCCGAACAAAGGCAGGAGCCCATCACTCGTAGCGATGAGGTGCGCCAGCAAATAGATCCCCCGGTTACGCCCGGGCGCTACTTCACTCAGATAAACGTCGTCTTCGTATTTATTGAAGAAGTCGCTGACAGCCTTGTTTTGCGCGGTCCAGGAGTGAACGATCTGGCTGATGATCTGTTCTGTCATTTGTGCTTTCATGGTTATTACCTTTTAAAATTAAAGCTTACAGCGACCTCAAGCCGCCGTCCAGTAACAATTCAGCGCCTACCATATATTTAGAAGCGTCTGAAGCCAGGTAGAGGAATCCCTCGGCTATTTCTTCTGAAGTACCCAGCCGTTTTGAAGGATTAACGCTGGCAAAATGATTCTTCGTCCCGTCTACTTCTTCTTTTGATCTCCCGCCTCTTCCAAAAATAGGTGTATCAATGGGACCGGGAGACAATACATTTACCCTGATCTGCCTATCCAATAGTTCGTCAGAAAAACTTCTGGCCAATGAACGGACGGCTGCCTTTGAAGCGGAATAAGCCGCCGCTATGCCAAGCCCAATTTCTGTCAATGTGGTAGCGGTTAGTATAATAGAAGCGCCATTGTTCAGATAAGGAAGCGCACGCTGAACGGAAAAGAAGGCCCCTTTGAAATTGATGTCGCTGGTCTGGTCAAACATTTCCTCTGTATAATCTGCCAGCGGAGATGCCACGAATACGCCGGCATTGACCACCAGCACGTCTATCTTACCAAAGGTCGCATCCACCTTTGCATAAAGATCGTCAATATTCTTCAGATCGGAGACGTCACTGACCACTCCCAATGAACCGTTTCCAATCTCAGTCACCGCACTATCGACGGTTGCCTGGTTGCGGCCGGTGATGGTTACTTTGGCGCCGCTCTCTGCAAATAATTTCGCGGTGGCTAACCCGATTCCGCTATTGCCGCCTGTAACAACGGCTACTTTGTTCTCTAGCTTTTTCATTTTTTATCTTTAATTGATTGATATATATAAATTATTCGATTGATTAGGGCAAAAAAAGAGCGCTTTTATATTTTCATTTTCATTTTCTGAGGGGTGGTTTTGGGGGGCCATTCTCAGAGTAAAGGTAGGCACAATAATCGATATATCGAATAATATCGATTGATTGTTTTATTTTTTTTTACTTCCCGAAATTGCCTAAATATTTCATGTATTCGCTAAATGCTTCCTGGTTGACCTTGTACTTGGCGTGACGGCCTTCCTTTTCGGCAAGGAGTAAATCTGCGTCCACCAATTGCTTTACGTGGTGGGAAACGGTGGACTGAGCCAGGTCAAACATGTCGATGATGGCGCAGCACTGCATCCAGTCCTGCTCTTTGTTGATGGCCTCCACGATCTTCAAGCGGTAGGGATCTCCAAGGGCTTTGGACATCTTTTCAACCTTCTTTAAATCCAGTTTCTTATTCATTTTAGCAAATTTATCGATTTTCTGCCACCCACAGCGCATCCAGGAACCATTTTTTGCGATCCATAAACCGCTTAGAGGGCGTGAAGCCCGCTGTCTGCGCCAACTGATCCGTTTGTGTCAAGGTGAATTTTTGCGAGGTTTCCATATCTATGTACTCATCCTTATCAAAATGAATGACTTCACCCTTTATCGCTACTTCTTGTTCGACGAGACTGATAAGGTAACTTTTGCAAGTCCCTGTTTCGGGATTGTAGCACGGATAATGGTCAAACTGCGCTATCTTAAAATTCGCGCCCAACTCTCGATTGATGCGCACCAGCAGGTTGAGATTAAATCTCCTGGTGATGCCGCCTTTGTCATTATAAGCGGCCAGTATCGTGTGGGGGTTCTTTTTCAGATCAAATCCCATCAGTACTCTGTCGCCGGGTGAAAGGTGTTCCCGCAACTCTTTGCAAAACTGCTGTGAAGCGCTCAAATACATATTCCCGATGTTAGACCCCAGGAAGAGCACGACCTTGCGCCTGTTGGAAATGACTGTCGCCTTTTTCAGCATATCAAAATATTCCCCGGCAAGCCCTTTGATACTGATCCCTGGTAATATTACCGGAAGGTTTAACTCCAGGTAAGAGATGATATGACCAGAAATGTCTATGGGCAAATAGGTAAACTGCGCCTTTTGTTCCAGCAAATATTTGAGCAGGTGAAGGGACTTTGAGGCATCCCCGGCCCCCAGTTCAATGAGGTCGAACGCGGTATCGTCTGTCATCGGGGCCGCGCCAGCGTCTGTCATCGGGGCTGTGCCAGCGTGTGTCATCGGGGCGGCGCCAACATCTGTCATCGGGGCTGTGCCAGCGTGTGTCATCGGCGCCGTGTCGCCGCCTATCATCATGGCCGCGGCCAGGTCCGCGGTTTGATCTGAAAATATCTCCATCTCACTGCGCGTAGGATAATATTCCGGGCTATTCATGATCTCCTGGAACAATCTATCTCCGGCAGAGTCATAAAAATATTTTGAGTTCAAACGCTTCGGCTCCGACTTCAGGCCTTTTATACATTCTTCGTAAAACCTGCTTTCCATTGCTGCTGACATAATGTTATGTTCCGGTGAGGGAGGCAAGTTAACCTTTACCCCTTAAGGAACAATATTACCTGTTCAACAAACAACGCCGGATTGAACCGATCGGACAAAAAAAATGCACGATAGGCGCCGGGCGTATAGACAAAATTGTACTCTCTTTGCTTTATTATAATGATTGCCTTAAAATGCCAACGAATGAAAAGGACTTTCTGGATTGCTTTGCTGTCGGTTGCGTATAGTTTTGGGAGTGGCGCGAATGGCGCGGGAGTTGCGCGTGGCGCGGGGATTGCGAATGGCGCGGGGATTGCGCGCGGCGCGGGGGTTATGGGTGGCGCGGGATCGCGCTTGCGTGTATCCATGGATCGCGACTGGAAGTTCTTCCTGGGAGACGCTCCGGGGGCGGAAGCCATTTCTTTTGACGATTATTCCTGGAGACTGCTGGATCTTCCCCATGACTGGAGCATTGAAGGGGCCTTTGACAAAGATGCGCCGACAGGTGGCGGAGGTGGATACCTGCCCACAGGCATAGGCTGGTACCGCAAAGTGTGGACGCTCCCTTCCGCCTACCGGGGGAAACAGGTAAGCATCCTCTTTGACGGAGTGTATATGAACAGCGAAGTCTGGATCAATGGCCATTATCTTGGTAAAAGGCCTTCGGGCTATATCAGCTTTGCCTATGACCTGACGCCCTACCTGACCGCCGGCAAAAACACGCTCGCCGTGAAAATCGACAATTCCAATCAGCCCAACTCGCGCTGGTATTCCGGTTCGGGCATCTACCGGCACGTCTGGATGAATATCACTCCTCCCTTACATATCGCTCAATGGGGTACCTATATCAGTACTCCCATGGTCAATGCTGGTTCGGCCAGTGTCTCCATTCAAACAACGATTGAGAATCAGGCGGGGAATACGGCATATGATACCCTGGAATCTACCGTGATGGACGACATGGGCCGGGAAGTGGCTACCGGCAAGGTGCCGATTTCTCTGGAGGGTAAAGCTTCAGGGGAATTTACACAGCAATTAGAAGTGAAAGATCCCATCTTATGGTCGCTGGAAACGCCCAGGTTGTATACGCTGCATTCGGTGATAAGGGCCGGCGCAGGGAATCGCGGCTCGGGCAGCGGCCGGACGAGCGGCGCCGGGGCAAAAATCGTGGATGAATATAATAGCCCCTTTGGCATCCGCCAGTTGGAATATAGCGCAACAAAGGGATTTCTGCTCAACGGGCAAAGGGTAAAAATGAATGGGGTTTGCCTGCATGGGGATGGAGGTTGTGTAGGTACGGCCGTACCCCTCAGAATATGGCAGGAGAGGCTGAGCCGCCTGAAGGAGATGGGATGCAACGCCATCCGTACTTCGCATAATCCTCCCGCCCCTGAGTTTTTGGACCTCTGTGATCAAATGGGGTTCCTGGTCATGGATGAGGCTTTCGATGCGTGGGAAAGCGGGAAGGTGAAAAATGACTACCACCTCTATTTTGACGAATGGTCCCGGCGGGATGTGACGGACCAGATACATAGGGACCGGAATCATCCTTCGGTGGTCATATGGAGCGCAGGAAACGAGATACCCGATCAAACCAAGGACAAAGGGGTTGACCTGCTCAAAGGGCTGCTGGATATATTTCACCGGGAGGATTCTACCCGGCCCGTCACTACGGCCAATGACGACATCGTAGCGGATAACGGGTCTACGAAACTGGCCTTTATGGAAGCAGAAGATATTGTCGGATATAACTATGTAGACCGGTGGCATGAAAGAAGGGAATTGTACTATGGTCCGGACCACGATGACCATCCCAGTTGGAAAATGATCGGAACGGAAAGCGGATCTGTCCGTAGCCCACAAGCCTATTCATTGGGTAAGGATCCAGGGAAAGCCATGCCCAACTATGCGTCGGGCATGATCAATGCCGAGCAGCTATGGAAATTTGTGGCTGTGCACGATTATGTGATCGGGGATTTCATGTGGACGGGTATCGACTACCTCGGAGAGGCACGCTGGCCGGGTAAAGGATCGTCTTCCGGCGTGATCGATATGACGAACCAGCCCAAGGATGCATTTTATTTTTATCAAAGCCAGTGGACGACCCAGCCAGTGCTGCACTTATTCCCCCATTGGAACTGGCAGGGAAGGGAAGGCCAGGTCATCCCGGTGCTGGTTTATACCAACTGCGATACCGTCGAACTATACCTGAATGGCAAGTTCCTTGGCGCCAAATTCCGTGAGTTCCCCCGCCAGGGGAATTCCGGAGCCTGGAATAAATACGACCGCCCCTATGTCAACATCACTACGGCAGACCTGCACCTATCCTGGGATGTCCCCTATGAACCGGGTACAATAAAGGCTATCGGGCGCCGTGGCGGCCAATCTGTGGTGATCGCGGAATTACATACTTCCGGAAAACCGGCGGCGCTTGCCATTACGGCCGATACCACTATCATCACGGCGGACGGCAGCGATGTAGCCACCGTTCATGTGTCGGTGCTGGACCAGGATGGACACCTTGTCCCCGACGCGGATAACCTGATCTCGTTTGACGTCTCTGGCAACGGAAAGCTCCTGGGCGTGGACAATGGTAATCAGCAGGACGACCAGTCTTTTAAAGACAGCGGGCGCCATGCCTTTAACGGCCGGGCGTATGCAGTGGTACAATCGGACCGCCATTCAGGCGCAATCCGGATCACAGTAACGGCTGAAGGGCTGAAGGAAGCATCGATCACGATACGAACGGCGGTAATGGCAGCAGACAACCTATCTTTGGTAAAATAGGGAACCAAATGAAAGTTGTTGTGCTCATTACCGGCGCTTCTTCAGGCATAGGAAAAGAAACAGCAAAATTGCTCCTCCAGAACGGGTATGTTGTATACGGGGCTGCCCGCCGGTTGGACGCCATGGAGGACATCCGGCAGATGGGTGTTAAAACACTTAAAGTGGATGTGACCGATGACAGCGCACTGGTGCAAATGGTCGCCGGCATTTTGCGGACGGAAGGGCGCATTGATATTCTTATCAACAACGCCGGTTATGGTTCCACCGGCGCCCTGGAAGACGTTCCCATGTCCGAAGCACGCAGTCAGTTTGACGTAAATGTCTTTGGGCTGGCCCGCCTCACCCAACTGGTGGTGCCCCATATGCGGTTACAGGGAAAAGGAAAAGTCATCAATATTTCTTCCGTGGGGGGCAAGATCGCCACCCCCCTGTCCGGTTGGTACAATGCTACCAAATACTCGGTGGAAGCGCTGAGTGACACCCTTCGCAATGAACTGAAACCCTTTGGCATTGCCGTAGTGTTGATTGAACCGGGAGGCATCCAAACGGCGTGGAGCGGTATCGCGGCCGGCAACGCAGTCCGGAATTCCGGCCTGGGACCCTACAAGCCTATGGTCGATAAATTGGTGGAAGGCTTTAAACAATATGATCACCGGCTCTCCCACCCCGGTGTCATTGCAAAAGTCATCCTGAAAGCCATCCGGGCAAAAAACCCCCGTCCCCGGTATGTGGCCGGGTTTATGGCAAAGCCGTTGTTACTGGCAAAGAAGCTCATACCGGACAGGTTGTTCGATAGAGTGATCAGGAGCCAGTTCTGACCGGGCAGGTGTTCGATGGCGTGATTAGGAACCGGTTTTGAATTGCAGCAGCGGATCGGCGCAAGCGACTGACTGCGGGGGAGTGGTCCCCAATTCTTCCATAGGAAAGAACATCAGCACACCACTGAAGACGGCCATACCCAAAGCGGCGATAGACAGAACAGTCAGTGGCGCCAAAAATTTAGATAAGAAACCCCAAAACGCACTCGACAAAGCAATAGACCCCTGGAACACGGTGACATTGATCGCCAGAAACCGCCCCTTCAGGGCATTGGGTGAATGCTGCTGGGCAAGTACATTCAGTGTCGAAGTAGCATTGATCCAGCCGATGCCTGTCAAGACCATAATGCTGTTCAAACAATAAAAGTTCCGGGTAAGGGTCAGCAGGAACAGGCATACGGCCACCAGCTCACAGCTAAGGAAAACCATTTTGCCTGAGCTGAGGTATTTATTACCTATCCCGTATAACTGGCTTCCTATTAATGCCCCCATGCCCAGGCTCACCCATAGCCAGGTGTATTGACCGCTATCCTGCCTCCATTCATATTTCGACAGTTGGGGAAGAAAGGCAAACAGGATACTTACAAAGGCTGTAAACGCGACTGTCCGGACCAGCAAGTGTTTAAAAGGAGCGGATCTGCGAACGGCCTGCAAACCTTCTATAGCGGTTTTGCGGAATTCAACCGACTTAAATATCGTAGGATTATTATGCCATTGGTATAAACCGATCACCAGGGCCAAAAAAGATATCGCGTTAAATAGAAAAATGGACTTCACTCCCCATAAGACCAGCATGACTCCTCCCAATGCCGGCCCTACCGCCCTGGCTAAATTAAAATTCACCCCGTTCAGGGCCACCGCTTCCCTCATATTTCCAGGGCTGACCACCTCCGGCGTGATGGCTTGCCATACAGGGTTCGTCAGCGCCGATCCGATACCGACAAGGAAAGTGAACAGGATCAATAAACGCATATCGAGCAGGTGCAGCCACGAACAGATGGTAAGCACCGTCACCACCCCAAAAAGAAATACCTGGAGCCAGATCAGCAATTTGCGCCTGTCCGCGTGATCCGATATCACACCGGCGGGATAACTGACCAATAAGGAAGGCAGAGAAGAGGCCGTCTGGATCAAAGAGATCATCAGCGGAGAGGCCGATAGCGTCGCCGCCAACCAGCTTACCCCGACATTCTGCATCCAGGTTCCTACGTTGGAAACAAAGGCGGCAATCCACAATGTCCGGAACAGTTTTTCTTTAAAAGGTGCTAATCCTGAAATTGACGGAGATGGTTCTTGTGACATACGCATCAATTTACCGAAAAGAATGCCACATTTCAAACCATTGCGCGTCAACTAATAAGTTCAAGTCTTGGGTACGCTCCTTGGCGACGGTTACAATCGCTGATCAACGACGCAAAAATCAGGTTCTACCGAATCAGTTCCACCGTCCCCTTGACCATAAACGTCTCTCCTGTATAACAGGCCACCTGCAGCATATAGACATATGTTCCCACCGGCATGTCACGCCCGTTGTAGGTTCCGTCCCAACCCAA
>Ga0302312_10000118_pt1 | contig 71526 bp, 69 predicted proteins | sample III_Palsa_N2_1_FD_200529 | JGI IMG/M metagenome (GOLD analysis project Ga0302312, IMG submission 200529) | Peat permafrost microbial communities from Stordalen Mire near Abisko, Sweden - III_Palsa_N2_1 | ecosystem: Environmental > Terrestrial > Soil > Palsa > Peat permafrost | place: Sweden... | reverse complement strand
AGCTTATTTTTGTAATCAAATTACTATGGTTGCTTTCCGCGCTTCCGGCCTGAGCCTTCCGCCTTTCTGCTTCCTTTCGTAACCCGTTACGTTACATGATTTTCTATTTCTTAAAAGAACTTTATCCCTTGCCTCACGGTTCGGACTCTATATGTTTCCCGCCTCTTACAGCGTTGACTTTTTCAATTTTAAACCCGGAAATCGCTTCCGGCTCTTCTTCTATTTTCGCCCCCTTGTTTTGGGTCTGCAAAGGTAGAAACCTTTTTGTTATTCGCAAACTTTATTTTAAAAAACTTTTAACCCTTTTAAAACTCTTTCACTCCCCCGTTTCCGGGCTGCAAAGATGCGACTTTTTTATTTATCTGTCAAGTGTTAATTTCACTTATTTTCAGTTTATATTTTAGTCGCTAACTCTTCAAAAAACAACCGCTTTTCTTAAGCGGGGCACAAATGTAACAAGAAATTCCATCCCTGCAAAAACATATTTACAAAAAATGTGTATTCCCTTATAACTACCTGTTAATTAGCTGTTATTAAAAGATAGTTTTTTCAATAGCCTGTGATAAACGCAGCAATTATTGAATTTGTATCTTTGAAACACAATATGGACAAGCTAAATTTCCCTCCAAATTTTTTGAATTCATTAGCTGGCGAGCCCGGTTTTGATGCAGAAAACTTCACAAATGCACATCAATTTACAAATTCGCCTACCTCAATCAGGATAAATCCTTTTAAATCGGCAAAAATAAAAACAGACGAACAGGTGCCCTGGTGCCCCGAAGGCTATTATTTAGATACCCGGCCATCTTTCACCTTTGACCCGTTATTCCATGCCGGTTGTTATTATGTGCAGGAGGCTTCATCTATGTTCATCGGCCATATACTTAAATTTATAAAGCCCGATGGCGAACCTGTACGTATATTAGACCTGTGCGCTGCGCCTGGAGGAAAAAGCACTTTGATCAATTCGGCTATGAACCCTAATGATCTGCTGGTAGCGAATGAGATCATCAAAACACGTGTGCCTGTGCTTGGCGATAATTTAAGCAGATGGGGAACGGCCAACACTATAGTAACTAATAACGACCCAAAGGACTTTACCCGACTTAAAAGCTTTTTTGACATTATATTAGTAGATGCGCCATGTTCAGGATCGGGAATGTTTAGGAAAGATCCTGCCGCAATGAATGAATGGAGCGATGCCAATGTTGAACTCTGCCACCAGCGGCAGGAGCGCATATTGGCTGATATCTATCCTTGCCTAAAAGAGGGCGGACACCTTATATATAGTACCTGCTCGTATTCGCACCAGGAGAACGAGGATATTCTGGATTGGCTCTGCGATACATTCGAGCTGGAGAGTTTACAGATACCTATATATAAGGAGTGGGGAATTGTTGAAACGCAATCCATAACGCAAAAGGCCTGGGGCTATCGCTTTTATCCCGGACAAGTAAAAGGCGAGGGATTATTTGCAGCCTGCCTACGAAAGACAGGCGACAGTGGCGAACTACTCGGCTTTAAGAACAAGGAACAGCAAAAATTGGTTGCCAAAGAAATAGACCTCATAAAAGGATATATTAATAATCCTACAGAATTCTACTACTTTAAAGCTAACGATGACTGGATGGCGATTTACCGCCAGCATATAGAAAGCCTGAATATTTTACAGCGTAACCTGTATATTAAAAAATCGGGCGTAAGAATTGGCAAACTGGCGGGTAAGGATCTGATACCCGACCATGAGCTGGCGCTAAGCATTATTATTAATAAGGATGCCGTACTACAAACCGAACTCGACAAGGACCAGGCTATACAGTATTTAAGAAGAGAGAATATTGATATAACTACTGCCGATAAAGGATGGAGCCTGATGAATTTTGAAGGACAGCCTTTGGGATGGGCGAAATTGCTGCCGAACAGGATCAATAATTATTATCCGAAGGAGATTAGGATAATGGCAATCCCTCCAACCTTCTAAATGGGAAGTTGAACAGATTTGGTGGATGTCTCCTCTTTTAAAAATTCATAAAGTTCATTATACTGATATTCCGTGAGTTCGCTTTGCTTAATAACAAACAATGGAATACTGTCATCCTTTTCCCTTAACAGGAAAATATATTCTTTATGTAACTTAAAGCCATTAACAACATTCCAGCTTATTTTAACATATGTTTCATCTGAATCAAAACTAAAATAGCTTTCTGTCAATTCAATTTTATAATTGAATTCAATTGTTTGACTCTTTTTATATTGACGTATAGTCGCAATGGGGGAAGAAGTTATCTTAGGATACATCTTTTCTAAATAAAGTATGGCAGCGCCACCCCAGAAAAACATTGCAGCTAATATATAACCAGAAAAAGAAGAAAAATTTATTCCATCGCCACTATAAAAAAAGAAAACAAATCCAATAATTATACATAAAAATATTTTGCGTTGAGGAACTTTACCTGCTATATTTTTCCTTAGCCTTGTTATTGATTGCGAATCTTCTTTTGTGCGGTTGATAACAATGTGCATATCCTATTTTAGATGTAAATGTATTATAAAATCAGCAAGTGTGGAAACGGATACACACCTTGCATACACCAGTATTAAAAGATGTCAGTTATTGCTTTGAATTAATACTGCCCTACACTCAACATCACCAATGTACAGGCATATTCCGTTTCAATACCTTTTTCATTGGCCATTTTGCGGAGTTCGGTATTTTCGGTACCGGGATTGAAGATGATACGCTTGGGATTGGTATTTAATATATAATCATATAAAGCCAGCTGATTTTGCGGGCCTACATATAGGGTAATGGTATCAATATCAGTGTGTATGGTTTCGGGTTTTTCAATAGGCACTCCGGCAACTTCGCCGGTTTTAATGCCTACGTTAACTATACTGTGCCCGCTTTTTACCAAACGGTTTGCCGCGAGGTAAGCGTATCTGCCCGGATCGGGGGTTGCGCCTAATACTATTGTCTTTTTATCAGCCATTTATTATCCTGTTTAATATTGCAATTTGTCCCGAGTGATACACGTGATGCTGAATCAGTCCATTAATTAGCGCTTCATAAGTTACTACAGGGCGGTCGCCACGTTGGTCGTCTATAGGTTCGCTCCACTGTTCCTCCGGGAATTTTTGGATTATACCAATTAGGTTTACATTAACCAATTTCAGATCGCTAACATAATTCTGCCATTTTTGCTCATCGGGGGCGCCGGTTTCGGGCCAATCGCCGCTGGAGGGTACGCCTGCGGTCATACCGTTCATACGATCCATTACCTCTTCGGTCCAGGCAACCATGTGCAAAACAATTTCGGCAATGTTATGCGCAGCTCCTGGCGGTTTTTCGTAAGCAGTTTCGAAAGTTATAGGTTCAATAATATCATATACTGATTTACCATACCACGGTCGTGCCGATAATACCTTTTCTAATTCCTGCTGAAGTTTTTCTGATGTGGTCATTTGTTTATTGTATTATAATTACCATAGCGATGGGTTTGAAACCCATCGCTATGATGATTATGGTTAACCTATTACTTTCAAAGCCGCCGTTGCACAATTTATACCATCAATAGCAGCAGAAATTATGCCACCTGCGTAACCGGCACCTTCGCCGCATGGAAATAGGCCACTTATTTGTGGGTGTTGCAACGTTTCTTTATCCCGTGGTACTTTTATAGGTGATGATGTTCGCGATTCTACACCTACTAAAATAGCCTCATTGGTATAATAACCTTTCATTTTTTGCCCGAAAACAGGCAAAGCTTTTCTTAACCGCTCATTTATCCAATCGGGCAATACTTCTTTTAACTGTACACTTTTTGTACCGGGCAGATAGGAGTTTTTAGGCAGATCAATAGATTGATGGCCATTTACAAAATCCACCATGCGCTGGGCCGGAGCCACCAAATTACCTCCACCTGCTGTAAAAGCTATGCGCTCAATTTGTTGCTGAAAATGCAGCATTTTAAACGGATCGTGCTCATCGCCTGCTACATCTTCCATATTAATTTGTACAACCGTACCCGAATTTGCGTACGGATTGTTGCGTTTTGACGGGCTCCAGCCGTTTACTACAATTTCATCTATTTCGGTAGCGCATGGCGCTATGATACCGCCGGGACACATGCAAAACGAGAATACACCACGGCCCTCCACCTGCTCCACCAAACTATAATAAGATGGCGGCAGATCATCGCCTCTATGCTCACAATGATATTGGGCACGGTCGATTATTTCCTGTGGATGCTCAATGCGTACACCCAATGCAAATGGCTTGGCTTCAATTAATATATTCTGGCGATGCAGCATTTCAAAAACATCCCGTGCCGAATGCCCTGTTGCCAGGATCACGGCATCAGCATTAATTTTTTCGCCGGAGGCCAATTCTACGCCTTTAATTTTATCAAAAGATACCTGTAATGAAATAACCTTTGCATCAAAACGAACCTCGCCGCCGGCATTCAATATGGTTTCGCGAATAGCGGTAATGATCTGCGGAAGTTTATTGGTGCCAATGTGCGGCCTTGCATCAACCAAAATATCATCTGTCGCGCCATGCGCTACAAATATTTTCAACACCTGGTTCACATCGCCACGCTTGGTTGACCGGGTATAGAGTTTACCATCAGAATAAGTGCCTGCACCACCCTCGCCAAAGCAATAGTTACTTTCGGGATTAACCAATCCTTGTTTATTGATATTAGCCAGATCGCGGCGGCGTTCTTTTACTTCCTTGCCTCGCTCAATAATAATAGGCTTTAACCCAAGTTCAATACATTGCAATGCCGCAAACAAGCCTGCCGGGCCAGCGCCTACTATAATTACAGGTTTTGCCTCTTTTACATTCTGGTAATTAACGGTATAATTTTCGGGCACATAAGGTTCATCAACATATACTTTTACCTGCATTCGGTAAACTACTTTGCGTCCGCGAGCATCAATAGAGCGCTTTAATATTTTTAACCCGGTAATTTTTTTAACGGAGATCTTTAATTCTGATGCAGCAAGGTCTTTTAAAACTGCCTCATCTTCGTGCTGCCCGGGCGGGCAAACTATTTCTATTTCTTTGATCATGATCTTGCCGGGTTTTTATCCCGGATGATACAAAGATAGGAAATTGGTTGATTGAGTGAGTTGTTGATTAGGTGAGTAGTTGCCATGAAAAATCTGATTGCTGGATAATTCAACTAATCTCTAATTAACTAATCTTCACCCCAGACCGTCCGCATACAAACGTTAGGCGTTCGATACCGAACAGTATTAATAACATGTAACCATTTAATTACCTGATAATCAACACCATGATTTAAGGGTATCAATTTTGGCATAGGCTTATCAAATCACAATAAGATGAGCACAGATAATTATTTAAGATTTATATGGGAAGGCTGCTTACGCAACGAGCCCAAATACCAGGAACAGCTATATAGAATTTTAACCCCTAAAATGATGGCGGTTTGCATGCGTTATGCAAAAGACAAAGATGAGGCCCAGGATATAATGCAGGAAGGTTTTATCAAAGTATTTAATAATCTTACCAGCTATCGTAATGAGGGTAGTTTGGAAGGTTGGATCCGTCACATAATGGTGAACACTGCACTTAACCGTTACCGCAAAGCAAAAACTATGGTTTTGGTTGATGATTTTGGCGATGATAATACCTTGTCAGGTTCATCCTATAATAACAACAAGTTGGAGGCTACAGATCTATTGAATTTAATACAGGAGTTACCTGATAGTTATCGCTCTGTATTTAATATGTATGCTATTGAAGGTTACTCTCATCAGGAGATCGGTAATTCCTTAGGAATATCTGAACCGTTATCGCGCACTACACTTAGCAGGGCACGAGGAATGCTGAGAAATAGGTTAAGTGAAATGCAGACAAGAGAGATGTGTTATATGGCTGGATAAGTTTCTATCAAAATTGCTCCAGAAAATCAGCTGCGGTTAAAATTGGAATATTTTGATATGGGTGTAAAACCAGCAGATCTTTATCACCGGTAATGATACAGGATGCACCCGCTTCTACAGCTAATTCTAAAAATTTGTTGTCTTTCGGATCGCGGCAATCTTGTATTGATTGGGTTACGGGTATTAATTTTACCAGCTCTTTTAAATCCTGAATAACTGTTAACCTACTTTCTAATGAAAGATATTTATCAAATTTAGGGCGAATAACTACGCTGGTAAATTCATCAAACACACTATCTGAAACAACAATTTCTCCTAATGCCTTTACTTTATAATATGCTGTGCTGCTATAGAGTTTTGTGAAAGCAGAAATGCACTTATTAAAGTATTTGTGTCGAGTACAAATTGCTTAATCTTCTTCACTTAACAGTTGCGCAAGAATTTCTTCTGTTAGACCATTTTTAGCAGCTTCATTTCTTATTTCTTGTAGGAGTAATTCAAAATTAGCTTCTTTTGATTTATTTAATGAATCATTGAGTACCTGTTCCAAATTTTTGCCAATTTTCTCACGTAATTTAACAGAAGTGTTTCTCCAGGCTTTTGCTGTTTGGTCATCTACTTCTAATATTATCCGTTCCATAATTGCTTTGTTATCTAAACAAATTTAACAAAATTTTATCTCGGCAACAACTGCCCTTACTTGTGCTTATCGGTCATATAAAAGGTCATCTCGCCGCCGTTCATGATATCGGCGTGGGTTATGAAGTAACCGTTAAGCATTTTACCGTTCAACAGTATTTTTTGTACATATACATTTTTAGCACTTTGATTTTTCACGTTGATGGTAAAGGTTTTACCATTTTCAAGGTTAATAGCTGCATGATCTACCGACGGACTGCCAATTGCATATTGATCTGAACCGGGTGCTACAGGGTAAAATCCTAAAGAGCTAAATATATACCAGGCACTCATTTGCCCGGTATCATCATTGCCCCCTAAACCGTCTGGCGTTGATTTATACATTTTGGGCAATATCATACGTACTTTTTCCTGTGTTTTCCAGGGCTTGTCAGTCCAGTCATAAAGGTAGGCATCGTGGTGCGACGGTTCGTTGCCATGTACATAGTTGCCTATGATACCATCTTTGGTAATGTCTTCAGTTTCGGCAAAGTATTTATCGGGCAGGTCATAACTAAACAAGCTATCCATATAAACAACAAATCGCTTGTTACCGCCCATTGCTTTGATCAGTCCGGCAGGGTCATGCGGTACATATAAGGTATAATTCCAGGCATTGCCTTCAATAAACCCCATATCTATGGTAGTAAAAGGGTCGAACTTCGTTTTGCGAAATGTACCATCTGCTTCTTTAGGATGCATAAAACCTGATTTGGGATCATACACATTTTTCCAGTTTTCGGAATATTTGATAAAACGATCATACACATCCATACGATTTAGCTTTTTGGCCATTTGGGCTATGCACCAATCATCATAAGCGTACTCTAAAGTTGATGACACAGAATTGGCATCCTTTTCATCAGGGATATAACCCATATCCATAAATAAACCGATGCTTTGGTAGTCGCGGTGGGTTGCTGTTGTTACGCAGGCATCCAGTGCCTTGTTGGCATCAAAGGGGGCATTGCCTTTTATAACGGCATCAGCAATTACTGATACACTGTGATAACCGCTCATGCACCAGTTCTCATTGGCCGAATTGCTCCATATAGGCAGCATATGTTCCGGACTCTGGTCAAAATGAGCCAGCATAGATTTGATCATATCCGCATTACGGTCAGGTTCAATGATATTGAACAGCGGGTGCAATGCGCGGTGGGTATCCCATAAACTAAAAGTAGTATAATTGGTAAAGCCATCCGCTTTATGAATATTCTGATCGAGTCCTTTATATTGCCCGTCCACATCCATATATATAGTAGGATTGATCATGGCGTGATACATGGAGGTATAAAAATTCTCCATATCCGGCTTGCTTGCCTTTATCACTATTTTATGCAGTTCATTTTCCCATAGGGCTTGCCCATCAGCTTTCACTTTATCAAAATCCCATCCGGGTACCTCGGCCTGCATGTTATTGAGCGCACCATCCATGCTTACCGGCGATATGGCCATTTTTATTTTGATCTTTTCACCTTCTTCCGTCTTAAAATCAAACCACGCCTTTATCTGTTTTCCGGCAATCTCCGGGAAGTTTTTACTTTGATTGAATTTCCCCCAAAAACCTCTATATACTTCTTTTTGTGTATAATTGGCAAAGCCATGCGCTATGAACTTCTTATTGAATGCCATAGCAAAATACAATGTCCGCGTACGTGCCCAGCCATTAGTTTGGCGATAACCTACAAGTAAGCTATCATTAATCACCTTTACATAGGTCCACACATTTTTGTCGGGATAATTATAGATGCCTGCCATCAGGTCTAAAATAATATGTGCCTGGTCGGTTTTCGGAAAGGTATATTGATGAAATCCCACCCGTGCGCTGGTGGTCATCTCAGCAATAATTCCGCTGGCATCAAGCTTCACTTTATAATAATTGGCTTCGCTTACTTCGTTTGCATGTGAAAACCCCGAGCGATAGCCACTGCCCGGTTTATCGGCCGTGCCGGGATTAAGCTTTAATGCGCCGACAGTTGGCATCACCAAAAAATCGCCAAGATCGGAATGGCCCGTGCCGCTAAAATGGGTATGGCTAAAGCCTACTATGGTTTTATCGTCATACTGGTAACCTGCACAGTATTTATATACATCGGGATTGTAATGGCCGCTAAGGTCGTAACTTACTGTATCTGTTTCGGGGCTGAGTTGTACCATGCCAAAAGGCACCGTTGCACCAGGGAACACATGCCCCATGCGCTGTGTACCTATTATAGGATGAACGTATTGAATTAAATTATCATTTGGGGTTCGTGTAACCGGGTTCGTGGTTTGGGCAAAGGCAGCAATATGAGCACATGCAAAAAGCACGGTGAGCAGTTTTTTCATAAGAAATGAGGCATATTCAGTAAAAGTGTAAATATAGAACGATTGATAGAATTTAAGGAATATGAATTTTAATGTCTTAACTCGAATTTTTTGAACTTAGGAATTAACAGAATTATATAAATGTTTAAATAAAATAGTTTCATAAATTCCTTAATTCGATAAATTCCGGTTCAGACAAATGCGTTTGTCCCGCCAAAATTTGTAATTACCTGTAATAAAACTATTTTTACGATTATAATTGACCAAAGCAAATGAATATTAAACGCATTATTACAGTGCTGGCTATTTCCATGTCGGCATTATCCGTTAAAGCACAGGATAATCTTGTTAGCTCCCTTAAATCCAATGTCAGCCCAAACAGTTTAGCAGGATTTCACTTTACTACTATAATTGACCTGGCTAACACTTCGATAAAAAATCAGGGTTCATCAGGTACCTGCTGGAGCTATTCAACCAACTCTTTTCTTGAATCTGAAATGATCCGCGAAGGCAAAACACCTGTTACGCTATCGCAGATCTATACTGCACGATGTGCTTATATTGAAAAGGGTATTAATTATGTACGTATGCATGGCGCGGTTGCTTTAGGCGATGGCGGAGAGCCTCATGATGTGATCAATATGTTTCGCAAATATGGCGCTATGCCACAAATGTTTTATACCGGATTAAGTTTTGGCTCAACCACAAATAAGTTTGGCGAACTGGATGCTATAATGGAAGCCATGTTGCAAGCTATAGTTAAAAACCCCAATGGCGAGCTTAGCCAAAACTGGATACAAGCCTATACCGCTGCTATTGATGCTTACCTTGGCGAAGTGCCTGCCACTTTTACCTACGAGGGTAAAACTTATACACCGCAAACTTTTGCAAAATATGTTGTTGGCATTAATCCTGATGATTATGTAGAGTTTGGTTCAGAAACCGACCATCCTTATTATTCAAAATTCACCCTGCTGGTACCTGATAACTGGGAGTTCGGACAAGTATATAACCTGCCATTAAATGATGTTACCGATGTTATTGATAACGCGCTGAAGAATGGTTACACCGTAGAATGGTCAACCGATGTATCAGAAAAATACTTTAGCTGGAAGAATGGCGTAGCTTATGTGCCTGAAAGCAACTATAGCGACATGACCCAGGATGAGCGTGATCATATGTTCGATGGCCCAAAACCTGAACTGAACATTACACCTGAAGTAAGGCAGAAAGCATTCGATAACTATAACACTTCTGACGACCACGGCATGCATATTGTTGGCCTGGCAAAGGATCAGAACGGTAAAGAGTATTATATCGTTAAAAACTCATGGGGAACAACCAACGACTACAAAGGCTACTTATATGTTACCAAAGCTTATGTACGTTATAAAACCACCAACTTTATGGTGAATAAAAATGCCTTGTCAAAGGATATCAGGGATAAAACAGGTATTTAACTAGAAAATTGAATTTATATTAAAACGCTCCTTTTGGGGCGTTTTTTGTTTAAACTAAGATATTGATATGTACTTAGGATAACAATTAAACTGGTTATATTCTCATCGCTGCACAGCGAAAGGGGGCAAAAAATTTGGTTCAACAAAAGGCAATCATTTTATTACATTTACAAAAACAAGCGTAATATGAGTTACCTTGCCAATATGTCACTAACCAAACGCTTTTGTAACAACGGAATAGGTTTTGTACTCTAAATTTCACACAACAATAAAAATCAATTTAAAAAAGATGAAAAAGCTATTTTCAGCAATATTAGTAATAGTGGCGGTTATGAGTTTAAGCTCATGCAGCTATAACAGCATGGTGCAAATGGATGAGAACTGCAAATCTAAATGGGGTGCGGTTGAAAGCCAGTATCAGCGTCGTGCCGATTTAATACCTAACCTGGTAGCAACCGTAAAAGGTGTAGCAAATTTCGAAAAAAGCACACTGGTTGATGTAACCGATGCTCGCGCCAGAGCCACATCTATACAAGTCGATCCAACTAAACTTACTCCTGAAACCATCCAAAAATATCAGGCAGCACAAGGTCAGCTAAGTACTGCTTTGGGCCGTTTATTGGTAGCATCAGAAAATTATCCGCAGTTACGTGCCAATGATAACTTCACCGCTTTACAGGCACAGCTTGAAGGTACTGAAAACCGTATAAACGTAGCCCGTTTAGATTTTAACAGCGCTGTGCAGGATTACAACAGCAAGATCCGCTCATTCCCGGCAAATATAACTGCCAAAATGTTCGGCTTTACCGAAAAAGGTTACTTCCAGGCTGAAGCCGGAGCTAATAAAGTACCCACAGTACAGTTTTAAATTAGTGAGTGAATTAGCGAATGTGTGATTGAGTGAATTATGAAAATTCTCCCTGTCAACTACTCACTAATTCACTCATTCACCAACTCACTAATTAAACAATGGCTTTATTTAACGAAGAAGAGCAACAACGCATACGTACCGCGGTTGAAGGTGCTGAGAAGCATACATCAGGCCAGATACGTGTTTGCATTGAGAAAACCTGCAGCGAGAACGTGCTCGACCGTGCGGCGAAATACTTTCATAAGCTGGATATGCACAAAACCAAGCACCGTAACGGTGTACTGGTTTACCTGGCCACTGTCGACCGCAAATTTGCCATTATAGGCGATGCCGGAATAAACCAGGTAGTGCCTGCTGATTTTTGGGATAGTACCAAAGAGGACATGCTGGAGCATTTTAAACTGGGCAACCTGGTTGAAGGCATTGTAACCGGATTGGAGATAGCCGGTGAACAGCTGCAAAAATATTTTCCGCATAATGCTGATGACAGTAACGAATTACCCGATGACATTGCCTTTATGGACGGCGAATAAAATTTAAGATCATGTTTAAAAAACTCATATTATTCTTCGCGCTCCTGGTAGGTAGCATCACGGCCTTTTCGCAGAATTTCCCGGATAAACCTAACACACTGGTAACGGATTATACCAACACCCTTTCAGCAACTGACAGGCAGCAGCTTGAAAATAAGTTGGTTGCTTTTGATGATTCTTCATCAACCCAAATAGCTATTGTATTAATCAAATCTGTCGGTGATTATGATATTGCAGAATATGGCACCGAACTGGGCCGTAAATGGGGTATCGGTCAAAAAGGCAAAAACAATGGCCTGCTAATATTAGCCGCTATTGATGATCACAAAGTAACTATACAAACCGGTTATGGTGTTGAAGGTGCAGTGCCGGATGTTATTACCAACCAGATCATAGAAAATGATATTAAACCGCACTTCAGGCAAAACGATTACTATGGCGGCCTTGATGCGGCAACCACCGACATTATAAAATACACCAAAGGCGAATATAAAGCCGATAAAAAACCGCAGCAGCAACAAGGTGGTGGCGCTGGTGGCATTATAGTATTTATCATTATTATAATTATTGTATTAGTAGTGATATTCCGTGGCAGAGGCGGCGGCGGCGGTCAGATCATTGGCGGCCGTGGCGGTGCAAGCCCATTCTGGTGGTTTTTAGCAGGCGACATACTTGGCAGCAGTGGCAGAGGCGGCGGTTGGGGTGGTGGAGGCGGCTTCGGAGGCGGGGGTGACTCTGGTGGCGGAGGCGGTTTCGGTGGCTTTGGCGGCGGAAGTTTCGGCGGCGGCGGCAGCAGCGGAAGCTGGTAAAATTTAATTATTGAATTAGTGATTGACTGAATTAGCGAATGTTAAATTTGTCAATAATCAATCAGTAATCCGGTAGTTAATTATTGAATTAGTGATTGACTGGATTAGCGAATGTTAAATTTGTGCTTGTAATCAATCAGTAACTCAATAATTCAGTCATTCACTCAATCACTCATTCAAAATTCACTCAATAATAAATGTCTCTTACCTGGAAAATTCTCCATTCTGAATATATACATAAAGGCCCCTGGGCTACACTACGATCGGATAAATGCGAAATGCCTGATGGCCGCATAGTTGATGAATATTATGTACTTGAATACCCGAATTGGGTAAACGCTGTAGCCATTACCGAAGATAACAAAGTGCTGATGGTACGTCAGTATCGTCACGCAGCAGAAATAGTTTCCTTAGAGATTCCCGGCGGAGTAATTGATGGCGATGAAAAACCAGAAGCAGCCATGCGGCGCGAACTGTTGGAAGAAACAGGCTATGAATTTAATGACATTGAACTGTTATCTATCGTTTATGCAAACCCATCAACCGCTAATAACCATACCTATTGTTATTTAGCCAAAGGCGGCAAAAAAGTACAGGAGCAAAGCTTAGATGAACACGAAGAACTCATTGTTGAAGAATACACCATTGCCGAAGTAAAACAACTATTGGCTGATAATAAAATTGCCCAGGCATTGCATTGCACAGGGTTGTTTTATGCGTTTATGAAGTTGGAGGAATTGTAAGCTTTAATAGATATTGACTCCATGGATAATTAAATACAAATGAGTAAATTTGTATATGTCACAGGTTGATTACAAGGAATATATAGAAGTTAATACTGAAATCAGGTTTGGTAAGCCTGTTATTAAAGGTACACGCATAACTGTATATGATGTTTTACAATGGCTTGCATCGGGCTTAACCCATGAGCAGATAATCAGTGATTTCCCACAATTGTCCGAAAATCAGATATTAGCATGCCTTGCTTATGCAGCTAATAAAGAACGGATCATTAAAGTTGCATAAGTATACGTTTAATTTCTGATGAGAATATCTCATGGCGACTAAAAAGGTTATTACATGGCTGGGAAATATTACCTTCAAATGAAATTAAAGCTGGAATACGTTTAACAGACTTTCTGATCTGGCAGTTTGCGAAAGCAAATAAATACACCATTCTAACTTTTGATGAAGATTTTTCTGAGTTGCAAAACCTTTATGCTTTTCCTCCTAAAATAATTTGGTTACGAACTGGTATTTTAAGCACTAATGAAATTGCATTATTGCTTGACAAACTTAAATCAGACATTATTAAGTTTATCGATGACAATGAATTAGGCGTTTACGAGATATATCTATAGTTGTTCCCCATAATATTTAACGCTTCTTTTTTTGAAGACAAACAATTGAGAAAGTATAAAAAGCTTTAAAACAAAAAAAGACGCGAAGTATCGCGTCTCTACAGTATCATAATTCGAAATCGAACATTCGAAATCCGAAATCTTTACGACATTTTCAGTTTCTTCTGAATATCGGCTACGTAGCCTTTGAATTTTTTATCGGTATCAATTAAATCTTCTACAGTTTGGCAGGCATAGATCACGGTTGAGTGGTCACGGCCTCCGAAGAAACTGCCTATTGATTTTAATGAGCTTTTTGTATGTGCCTTGGCCAGGTACATTGATATTTGCCTTGCCTGTACAATTTCACGTTTGCGGGTTTGTGATTTTACCATTTCAATAGGCACTTCAAAGTATTCGCAAACCAAGCTCTGGATGTATTCCATCGAGATCTCTTTTGATGAATTTTTTACAAAATTCTTCAGCATTTGCTTGGCCAGGTTCAGGTCTATCTCCTTACGGTTAAGCGTTGATTGTGCCAGTAATGATACCATTGCGCCTTCAAGCTCACGTACGTTATTATCAATATTATGAGCCACGTATTCAACTACATCGTTTGATAGTTCAATACCGTCCTGATAGATCTTGTTTTTAAGGATCGCCATACGGGTTTCCAGATCAGGGATCTGAAGATCGGCAGAAAGGCCCCATTTAAATCTTGATAACAGGCGTTCTTCCAAGCCAGCCAAATCCTTAGGCGCTTTATCTGAAGTAATGATCAGCTGCTTGCCTGATTGGTGCAGGTGGTTAAATATGTGGAAGAAGAAATCCTGTGTTTTTTCTTTCCCGGCAAAGTTGTGTACATCATCCATTATGAGTACGTCAATAGCCTGGTAAAAGTTCACAAAATCATTAATGTTATTATGCTTTAAGGCATCAACAAACTGCTGGGTAAATTTCTCGCATGATACATACAATACCAATTTATCGGGCAGAGTTTGTTTGATCTGGTTACCGATGGCTTGCGCCAGGTGAGTTTTTCCTAAACCAACACCGCCATATATCATTAACGGGTTAAATGAGGTACCGCCCGGTTTTGCCGCTACTGCGTAACCTGCTGAACGTGCTAAACGGTTACAATCACCCTCAATAAAGTTTTCAAAAGTATAGTTGCGGTTAAGTTGCGGATCGACGTTCAGCTTCTTTAATCCCGGTATAACAAACGGGTTCTTAATATCCTTATTTATCGAAATAGGTATCGGCATCGACTGATTTTTAGATTCCGCACCGTTTCCGTTCGAAGGCATATTCGTTGTATATGGTTTGCTTGCCGATGACTGTTCAACAACAATGTTGTATTCTAAACGCCCGTCATCACCCAATTGTTTTTTTATAGTTTTACGCAGCAAGCCAACATAATGTTCTTCAAGCCATTCGTAAAAAAATAAACTTGGTACCTGTATGGTTAATACACTCCCTTCCATTCTTAGGGCTTTTATCGGCTCGAACCAAGTTTTGAAACTTTGGGCCGGTATGTTGTCCTTTATGATCTGAAGACAGTTATTCCAAACGTTAGTACAAGTTTTTTCCATATGAATTATTATAAAAAGTTGATTTCCAACCCCCAGTGAAACATCCTTTGAGGCTGCTACGGAACATCGAATATTCTAAAAAAAAGCGGATAAAAAAATTAAATTTTAACTTTTTTATGAAATAAATTTGCCGTTATTTAATCTAAAATTTACTTTGATTTAAATATAAAAATGTATATTTCGTATCAAAAATCACCAAATCTTCTTCCCGGGAAATAATCTTGCTTTTTAGTACATTCGCTTTAATCAAATATTATTCGCGCCTTTAGGGTACAACTACCTGAAATAATTGTTTTAGTATTCGCCAAAAACAGCGCGCAGGGTATCGGCTATTTCGCCAAGGGTGGCGTAGGCCTCAACAGATGTTAAAATATAAGGCATCAGGTTTTCAGTGCCTTTGGCAGCAATTTTCAAATTAGCAAGCGAGTTTTCAACATCCTGATTGTTTCTTTCTTTCTTTAATTTGGCAATTTTATCTGTTTGTTGTTTACGAATCGAATCATCAACCCTGAAAACATTTGTCGCCAATTCTTCGGGTTGAGTGAAGCGATTCACGCCAACCAATACTTTTTCTCCACTTTCAATTTCTTGTTGATACTGGTAAGCCGAGCTTGCAATTTCCTGCTGTATATAGTCCTGCTCAATGGCTTTTACCGAGCCCCCCATAGCATCTATCTTATCTATATATACCTGGGCAGCTTTTTCCAATTCATCAGTTAAGGCTTCTATAAAATAAGAACCCGCCAAAGGATCTACAGTATCAGTTACCCCGCTTTCAAAAGCGATGATTTGCTGGGTACGCAGGGCAATTTTTGCAGCTGCTTCGGTAGGCAATGACAGCGCTTCATCGTACCCATTGGTATGCAGTGATTGCGTACCGCCCAACACCGCAGCTAAAGCCTGGTTGCTTACCCTTACTATATTGTTCATAGGCTGCTGCGCCGTTAAGGTTGAGCCGCCTGTTTGGGTATGGAAACGCAATTTTTGTGCACCGGCATCAGTAGCGCCAAGTTCCTTAGTTATATGCGCCCACATCCGCCTTGCGGCTCTGAACTTAGCTATCTCCTCAAAAAAATTATTGTGGCAGTTGAAAAAGAACGATAGCCTTTTAGCAAACACATTTATATCAAGCCCTTTTTCCAAAGCAGCTTTTAAATAGGTTTTGCCGTTGGCAAGTGTAAAGGCCAGCTCCTGCACTGCGGTTGATCCCGCCTCTCGAATGTGATAGCCTGATATGGAAATGGTGTTCCATTTTGGCACCTCTTTGCTGCAATATTCAAACACATCGGTTATCAACCGCATCGATGGTTCCGGCGGATATATATATGTACCGCGCGCGGCATACTCTTTTAGTATATCATTTTGGATAGTACCCGACAGTTGTTTAAGGTCCGCCCCCTGTTTTTTTGCTAACGCGATGTACATAGCTAATAATATAGCCGCGGTAGCATTAATAGTCATGGAGGTGGTGATATCTTTCAGCTCGATTCCATCAAACAGTATCTCTATATCTTTTAAGGAGTCGATAGCCACACCAACTTTACCTACCTCACCTTCGGAAAGTTCATGGTCTGAGTCGTAACCTATCTGGGTAGGCAAGTCAAATGCGACTGACAGGCCCATAGTTCCCTGGCTGAGCAGGTAATGGTAACGTTTGTTTGATTCTTCGGCAGTGGAAAAGCCGGCATACTGGCGCATAGTCCATGGTTTGCCGCGATACATATCTTTTTGGATACCCCGGGTGAATGGAAATTCGCCCGGAAGTTCATTCATGGAAGATGGCCCGGTATATACTTCCTTAATTTCGATACCTGATGTGGTGGTGATCTTTTTATCGGGCATAATAGCTTAAAATAATTGTTCCAGTTCCTGCCGTATCAGTTCGGCGCCTATTTCATACGGATTATTTTCAAGCTTACTTAACTGCACCAGCATAACCTTCCCCAAGTCAAAGCCTGTAGCGTTTTCGGGCAAGCTATTCATAGCATTGGTGGTTATATTTAAAGTATCTTCCTTAACGCGCTTTGCCACGCCCCAGGCCCGGCTGCTCACATATATTTGCTGGGTTATGTTATGCTGAAACTCATTACGAACCTCGGCTATAATAATACTATGTAACTCGGCGGCTGAATACGCGGAACCATTTAAGCGGATAAGCATATTCTCAGGATTAATACGTTCAATTAATAAGATCACACGCTCATAGGCCTGCAGCCTTAACGGTAAGGTTTGATTACTAACAGATTTTTTAAACTCGAGCAATTGGATCCGTTCAGATTTATCGAGATAGGGTTTGATGAGATAAAAAGCTATCCACACCACGCCTAAACCTGCGATGGTATATTTTAGAATATCTAATAAGTAGGGGTAGTACACCATAAAATGAATGTTAAGCAGAGGTCATAAATAATCGGCTTGCAACAAAAATCTGCATTTTACCTTATATTTGTATAGTTAATTAAAAAATAAGATGAATACTGCTGTTGAAACTGCACCGGTCACCTTTACTGAAGGTGCCGTAAAAGAACTTTTCAAATTAAAAGATCAACAAGAAATAGGCGAAGATTACGGCTTGCGCATCGGCGTTGAAGGCGGCGGCTGTTCGGGTATGAGCTATGTATTAGGGTTCGACCAGAAAAAAGATGGCGACCAGGAATACAGTATTGAAGGTATTCGCGTATTCATGCACAAAGCACATGGTTTATACCTTGCAGGCATGGAAATAAATTTTCAGGACGGCTTAAACGCTCGCGGATTCACCTTTAACAATCCTAATGCTGCCAGTACCTGCGGTTGCGGAACATCATTCTCTGTATAAATATAGATCCAACCGGATTAAAATATAGTAAATAGCCTGAACCCATCTTAAAATAGGGTTCAGGCTATTTGTTTAGAAACTATTTAAAACTGAATTTTCATGGCCATTGACTTCAGTCAACGAAACTAAAGAACTTGAACAGTTTTGGCTTTAGCCAAATATCTAATGCCTGATTATTGCAGTTTTTTTTGGCTAAAGCCGATAAACCCAATCATTTTATATTCCGTTGACTGAAGTCAACGGCAATGATTTTTTTTCGATAGTAAACATCTCCACTCATTTTTAAACCGCTGCTTAATATCCACCGTTATAATCCTGCTTTTTACCGACTTATTTTAACCATCTGCCATTATTGCATTGCCGGATTTTTAGTTATATATTAGTTTTATCACAACAAAAATATAACTAAACACAATGGACCCTTTTCAAAATTCTTATATGTCTTTATCTGGCATGTCGCCAGAGGAGATTGGCTTTCTGCAACAGGCAACCGCAACGCTTACCGAGAATCAGCAAAAATATTTTTTCATGGTCTATACCGGCAAGCGTAAAAGCCCACAAGACCTACTCATCTTCACTTTAATTGGCTTTTTCGGTGTAGCCGGCATACAAAGATTTGTTATCGGACAAATTGGTATGGGTATACTATATTTATTTACCGGTGGCCTTTGCGCTATAGGTACTATTGTTGATTTAATTAATAATCGTTCATTGGCGCTGGATTACAACAAACAGGCTGCTTATGAAAGCTACCATATAGCTAAAATGAGCAATTAATAATTATACATGGTTTTAAAGCAGATCGGACAGATCTGCCAAATCTTTTTAATCCTAAAATCGTGTTAACTTTGGTTCATGAAATTATCGCTCCTAACAGATTATTTGGAAAGCCTGGCACCATTAGCTTACCAGGAGGATTATGATAACGCGGGCCTTATAGTAGGCAAAGCCGACCAGGAAATTCACCAGGCATTAATATCGCTGGATTGTACCGAGGCTGTGGTTGATGAAGCCATTGCCAACAATTGCCAGGTGATAATTTCGCATCATCCTATTGTGTTTCGCGGCTTAAAAAAGTTTAACGGCAAAACCTATGTGGAACGTGTGGTTGAAAAAGCGATCAAGAATAATATTGCCTTATATGCCATCCACACCAATCTCGATAATGTTTTAAATGGCGTAAATTCCCGCATTTGCGAAACACTGGGCCTAACTAATACCCGCATATTAGCTCCAAAATCACATTTGTTAAAAAAACTGGTTACTTATGTACCTGCAGCCCAAGCCGAGCAGGTAAGGAATGCGTTATTCCATGCCGGGGCAGGCAATATTGGCAATTACAGCGAAGCCAGTTTTAATGCCGAAGGCACCGGAACATTTAAAGCCAATGAGGATGCAAACCCATATGTAGGTGAACCCGGCATACGCCATACTGAAAACGAGGTGAGGATAGAAGTGATTTATCCGGCAACGCTTGAAAGTAAAATATTAATGGCGCTTGTTCTGGCGCATCCTTACGAGGAAGTAGCGTATGACCTGTATAGTTTAACCAACCCCAATCAGCAAGTAGGTTCGGGCATGATAGGCGAACTGGAAATACCTGTAAATGAGGAATACTTTTTAGCGATAATAAAAGAAAAAATGAAGGCGCATGTAATACGCCATACTGCTTTAACTGGTAAGCATATCAGAAAAGTGGCAGTTTGCGGTGGCGCGGGAGGCTTTTTATTAAAGCAGGCTATTGCTGCCGGAGCAGATATTTTTATTACTGCCGACTATAAATACCATGAGTTTTTTGATGCTGAAGGCAAGATATTGATAGCCGACATAGGCCACTATGAGAGCGAACAATTTACACAACATTTTTTGTATGAAATAATTAGAAAAAAATTTGCTACCTTTGCCGTCCGTTTAACAGACATAAATACAAACCCCGTCAAATATTATATTTAATGGAACAAACCGTAGAACAAAAGCTTAAAGCTTTATACGAACTACAAACCATCCACACCAAAATTGATAAAATTCGCCAGGTTAGAGGTGAATTACCTATGGAGGTTGCTGATCTTGAGGATGATGTTGCAGGACTTGAAACCCGCATACAGAAAATTAAAGGTGAACTGGATGATTTGGAAGACGATATAGTTACCCGTAAAAACCTGATCAAGGAAGCACAGTCTAATACTAAAAAATACGAGACACAGCTTAACGAAGTTAAAAACAATCGCGAGTATGATGCGATCTCCAAAGAGATTGAAATACAAGGACTGGATGTACAGGTAAGCGAGAAAAAAATAAGGGAATTTGGTTTCGAAATTGCAACCAAAACTCAGGTTTACGAAAAAGCACTTGCCGATCTGGAAGCACGCAAAAGTGACCTTGACGCTAAAAAAGATGAGTTAGGTACTATTACTGCTGAAACTCAGAAAGAGGAAAGTGAATTAACCGTACTTGCCGACAAAGCTCAACAAAATATTGAAGAGCGTTTATTAATTGCTTATAACCGCTTACGCGGCAATGCAAAAAATGGATTGGCTGTAGTTACCATTCAGCGTGACTCATGTGCAGGTTGCTTTAACCAAATACCTCCTCAACGCCAATCTGACATCCGTCAGCGTAAAAAGATCATCGTTTGCGAACATTGCGGCCGTATCTTAGTTGATGAGCAAATGGCTCTTGAAGCTGAAACTGCAACAGTATAAGCCCCTAAAGGGAATTAGTATAGAATATTAAAGGCGCTCAATGAGCGCCTTTTTCTTTTTAGGCCTATCTTACAAATCCCTATGTCATCTCGAACGATAGTGAGAGATCTTCTGCAAATTACATCTCGGCCTGTGCAGATTGAAGAAGATTTTTCCTCATACCTCGTTCAAAATGATAATAAGGTTTATTTTGATGATTGTAAATGTATCGTATATTCGAATAAATTTTTGATGTATGACTTTATATAGCTTTTTCTTACACCTGCACTCGTGGTTCAGGTATATTGTAATGGTATTGGTTTTATTGGCCATTCTTTTATCACTAGCAGGCTGGCTTGGTGGCAGGCCGTATTTAAAAAGCAACCGGTTGATCAATTTATTTGCCATGATATCGGCACACACCCAGTTGTTGATAGGTATAATATTGTACTTTCTTAGTCCGCTTGTACAATTCAACAGCCAAACTATGAAGGATCCTACAACCCGCTACTGGACGGTTGAACACCTTACCATGATGCTGTTTGCCATTGTATTAATAACAATTGGCCATAGCCGCTCTAAAAAACTGGTGCAGCCACAGGCTAAGCACCGCGCCATTGCTATCTATTATATTTTGGCCCTATTAGTCATAGTATTAGCTATTATACAAAGCCAGCGCCCGCTTTTGGGGATGGGCAACTAAAAAAATGAATAAATATTGTAAAAAACTTTGCTAATTCAATTTTCTTTATAAATTTGCTCCCGCTATGATCAAAAACAACAACCCAATCAACCTTTGGTGGCGCCAACTAACCTGGCAGCCGGAAAATATTTGATCTAATAGATTAACCAATTATAAACCTATTTGGGAACCCGGCGAATTACATTCGTCGGGTTTTTTGTTTTTTATACGTATACACCACATGAAAAAGTTTAAAATAATAACTACACATAAAAAATTATTAGCTGATACCACTACCCCGGTAAGCATTTACCTGCGATTGAGGGATGTGTTTCCTAACTCCCTATTGCTTGAAAGCTCCGACTACCACAGCAGAGAAAATAGTACCAGTTATATCTGCTGCGAACCTATCAGCGGCTTAGTGCTCAATAATGGAAATCTGAAAATGAAATATCCTGATGGTTCGGAAGAGAATTACAAACAAGGTGAATTCGAACTGATCAGCCAGATCAACGACTTTTTAACTTGTTTTGAAACTACTGAAACCGGGTTAAAGATCATATCAAACGGCTTATTTGGCTATTTTACTCACGAGGCGGTTGAGCATTTTGAAACCATCCGTTTAAAAGTAACCAATGATGAAAGTAAAAAGATCCCTGTAATGCAGTATCATATGTACAGATACATTATCGCTATCGATCATTTTAAGAACGAACTGTACATTTCTTATAATCAGCTTGAAGGTGAAAAAGAAAATGGTGGACTTGAAAAACTGGAATATCTGATCAAGAACAAAAACTTCCCCGAGTATACTTTCCAAAGCAAGCAGGAGGAGCGATCAAACCTGACCAACGAAGAGTTTATTGCGATGGTTGAAAAAATGAAGCAGCATATTTATCGTGGCGATGTTTTCCAGATCGTACCATCAAGGGCTTTCAGCAAGCAATTTCAGGGCGATGAATTTAATGTTTACCGGGCCTTGCGATCTATCAACCCATCACCCTACCTATTCTACTTTGATTATGGCGATTTCAGAATTTTCGGGTCATCGCCAGAGGCACAGATCACCATAAAAAACAGGGTAGCCAGTATATTCCCGATAGCAGGCACATTTAAACGTACAGGTGATGATATTAAAGATGCGGAATTGGCGCAAAAGCTAATTGAAGACCCCAAGGAATCAGCCGAACACGTAATGCTGGTAGACCTGGCACGCAACGACCTGAGCCGCCATTGTGAGCAGGTAGAGGTTAAGGCATTTAAAGAGGTGCAATATTATTCACACTTAATTCACCTGGTTTCGAAAGTTAGCGGGAAGTTATTACCTGATGTGCCAACATTTAAAGTAGTGGCTGATACATTCCCGGCAGGTACATTAAGCGGCGCGCCAAAATATCGGGCCATGGAAATTATTGATGCCAATGAAAAAACAAAGCGCAGTTTTTACAGTGGTGCCATAGGTTACCTTGGCTTCAACGGCGACTTTAATCATGCTATTATGATCCGATCATTTTTAAGCAAGAATAATACCCTGCATTACCAGGCCGGTGCCGGCATAGTAGCAGGCTCAGTTCCCGAAATGGAGCTAAAAGAAGTAGATAATAAAATAGCCGCTTTAAGAAAAGCTATTGAGCTGGCAGAGGAACTGTAATTAGAGGTTAGAGTTTTGAGATAAGAGATTAGTTAAAAAAATTAAATTCCCCTCTTGAGGGGGGATATGGGTGTGTAAAATGAAAAAAATATTAATAATAGACAACTACGATTCCTTTACCTACAACCTGGTGCATTTGGTTAATGAAATTGGCCTGCAATGCGAGGTGTGGAGGAACGACCAGTTCAGAATTGGAGATGTAGATGCCTTTGACCGGATCATTCTGTCACCGGGGCCGGGGATACCATCAGAGGCAGGTTTGCTGCTGGATGTAATAGAGAAATACTCGCCTACTAAAAGTATTTTTGGCGTGTGTTTGGGTCAGCAGGCAATTGCAGAGGTTTTTGGTGGTAAATTGTATAATTTACGCCAGCCAATGCACGGCATTGCCACGCCAATATTGGTAACCGATGAAAAGGAAAAACTTTTCATTGATCTGCCGCAAAGTTTTAAGGTAGGCAGATATCATTCGTGGGTAGTTGATGAAAAAGCTATTCCCGATGTATTAACTGTAACGGCAATTGACGAAGAAGATAATTCGGTGATGGCATTAAGGCATAAACAGTATGATGTACGCGGTGTACAATTTCACCCGGAATCAATACTGACTGAATATGGAAAAGAAATGATGAAAAACTGGATCGGCGCATGAATATTTTAGATAAAATAGTACTTAATAAAAGAGTTGAGGTTGAACTGGCTAAAAAGGAAACTTCTTATGCTAAGCTCGAAGAGTCAACGCTTTTTCAAAGGGAAACCTATTCGTTCAAAGAATTTTTATTACATCCGGAACGTACTGGCATTATAGCTGAATTCAAACGTAAGTCGCCATCCAAAGGAATTATTAATGATAAGGTTACGGTTAAGGAAGTAACCAATGCTTATGCTGCTTCCGGTGCATCAGCGCTATCGGTTTTAACTGATACGCAGTTTTTCATGGGTGAAAACGCAGACCTGATCGAAGCCCGCATGGTAAATACCATCCCGGTTTTGCGTAAGGATTTTATGATTGATGAGTATCAAATCATCGAAGCAAAAGCATTAGGTGCTGATATTATTTTGCTGATTGCCGCCATACTCACCCCTGCCGAAATACAGCAACTGGCATCATTGGCAAAAAGCCTGGGTTTAAATGTATTGCTTGAGGTGCATAACCTGGAAGAATTGGAACGCAGCATTAATCCTAATCTGGATGTCATCGGTGTAAATAACCGTAACCTGGCCGATTTTTCGGTTTCTGTTGAAACTTCATTTAAACTGGCGGAGCATATCCCGGCTGAGTTTATGAAAATATCTGAAAGTGCTATAAGCAATACAAAGGTGATAAGAGAATTGAAGGCAGCAGGTTTTAACGGCTTTTTAATAGGAGAGAATTTCATGAAACAAGCTGACCCGGGCTTAGCAATGCAGGAGTTTGTGAAGGGGTTGTAGGTGTAGGTTCTACATCCCGTCATTGTGAGGCACGAAGCAATATCTAAACTGTACAGAGAGAACTTACATTACAGACCCGTCCTCGTAGAGATTGCTTCGTTCCTCGCAATGACGCTTTTATATTTTTATCTAACCGGTTAGATTGCCATTATGTCGGCTAACTGCGTTCCCGATCCGCTGGGTAGCGGACGGGATGACATTTTAGGTTAATATTTTAACTATTAGTAACTTGGCAATTGATTTGATATACAGTATTTAATGAAACAAAAATTTTATGATACTGCTGTGAAGCAGGAAAGGGCTGTACTGGTTGGTGTGATCACACAATATGAAACCGATGAGCAGACCAAAGAATATTTAGAAGAACTACAATTTTTGGTGGAAACCGCCGGGGCGGAGACTGTTAAAACTTTTACCCAAAAATTGCAGAAGCCGGATAGATCAACTTTTGTAGGCTCGGGCAGATTAGAAGAAATAAAGGCATTTGTTACTGAAGAAGAAATAGATATAGTGGTGTTTGACGATGAACTGTCGCCATCGCAACTGCGTAATATTGAGAACGAATTACAAGTAAAAATACTTGACCGCAACAACCTGATACTGGATATATTTGCTGGCCGTGCCCAAACTGCACAGGCTAAAAGTCAGGTTGAACTGGCCCAGTTACAATATTTACTTCCTCGCCTTACCCGTTTATGGACCCACCTGGAGCGACAAAAAGGTGGTATCGGTATGCGCGGCCCGGGTGAATCGCAAATTGAAACTGACAGGCGTTTGATCCTGAATAAAATATCACTGTTAAAGGAAAAGCTAAGGCATATCGACCGCCAGAATGAAACTCAGCGCAAGAACCGAGTGGCACTGGTTCGCGTGGCTTTGGTAGGTTATACCAACGTAGGTAAGTCAACCATCATGAACATGATCTCCAAATCTGAAGTATTTGCAGAGAATAAGTTGTTTGCTACGCTTGATACCACGGTTAGGAAAGTAGTAATCGAAAATGCGCCGTTCCTGCTATCAGACACGGTTGGATTTATTCGCAAACTACCTCACCATTTGGTAGAGTGCTTTAAATCAACATTGGACGAAGTACGCGAAGCAGATATATTGGTGCATGTAGTTGATATTTCGCACCCAAATTTTGAGGATCAGATAAAAACAGTTAATGAAACGCTGAAAGATCTCGGTGTGATAGATAAGGAAATGATCACCGTATTTAATAAAATTGATGCTTATCAACCCGTTCAAAATCACGAAGGCGAACAGGTTGAGCCACTAACCCTTGATGATTTTAAACATAGCTGGATGGCGAAGAATAACAGTCCGGCTGTATTCATATCAGCTACTCAAAAAGAGAATGTAGAGGAATTCAGGAAGCTATTATACGATAAAGTGGTGGCCATACATACGGCAAGATACCCTTATGATCAGTTGTTGTATTGAGGTGTTGCGAGCAACACCTGCAACGGTACGCAACGCAGGCAACACCAGCGTTTCTATCACGGCTTTTAATGCCTGTGATCACCTGTTCTAACAGTAAGTTAAATTCCGTTGGCGCTTCAATCATCGGAAAATGCCCGGTACCATGAATATCAAGCACCCTGTATGATATTCTGTTTTTAATTAAACCGATACTATCTACCGGGTGTACGTCGCTGTTGATGAGGTATAATTTTATTTTGGCTTCGCGAAGCTTATTTACTTCATTAAAATCATTAACTCTTTTCATACAGGCCGTTGCAATGGTGCTATCTGCATGCGCAACATCGTTAAGGACTCTTTTTTTGATGGCGGTATCAGTTGTTTTGGAGAAGAGATCCTGGTTAAAATAGTCAAAGGCTATTTTCTTGAAGTGCTTTCCAAGCTCTTCTACCGCATTAGCAAAATCCGCTTTTGATTGTGCTGTTTCAATACGCCCAACGTTTTTAAAATTATCTACTCCTACTAACCCTATCACTTTTGTTGGGTTATCGATGGCTGCCTGTAAAACAATATCGCCAGCCATTGAGTGGCCTACCAGTATCACATTTTTTAAACTTAATTGCTTTATAACCGAATCCACATCATTGCCAAACATTCTTGTCGACCAATCAGACCTGTTTTTCCCTGATTCACCAAAACCGGGCAGGTCGATTGCCACTACCCTGTATTTTTTACTGAAATAAGCTATCTGATTATTCCAGTAAGTTCTGTTAATGCACCAGCCATGCACAAAAAGCAAAGTAGTATCGCCTTTGCCAGTATCGATATAAGCTATATTAACGCCATTGTCATAAATAAGAATTTTGGAAGTGCTTTCTAATCCGCTATGTTTTAGCGGCCCGTTACAGGAAAAAATAATACCCGACAGAATTGCCAGTACTATCAGGTAGGACAGTTGTTTCATGATAGATTTTTCAATTAATTAACTGCTTAATATACTGCAACATAGCACTATATTTTCATAAAGATAAAATGTCGGGATAGGATTTAACTTTATTTAACAGGACAATCCTCCGAACTCGCTCGGCTCCAGCCGGGTGAGTAATATCATGCGGCATCTTGCCGCCGGATGAAGGCCGGAGGCCTTGCAATAGTCGTCACTCGGCTGGAGCCGAGCGACTTCATTTTTTTAATTACGCGTCAAAAATATATTCTCTTTTATCTTAGGGATTATTTCCTTTTCCAGCGCAGTATCAAAAAGCAGTTTTATTGCTTTCCTACCCTCTTCTCCTAAATCAACAGAGTATTTGTTTACATATAGATCGATATGTTTATACATTACCTCCCCGCTCATTTCCTGTGCGTGTGAACGGATGTATTCGAGTCCCGATTTTGGATTGGCAAAAGCAAACTCAACTGACTTACGTAGTACGCGGTTAATTTTATGCTGAACATCTTCGGGTAAATTGCGATTTGCAACAATGCCACCCAGCGGAATGGCACAGCCGGTTTGTTTTTCCCAGTAATCGCCCAGATCGATGATCTTTTTTAAACCTTTATCCTGATAAGTGAAACGGTTTTCGTGTATAATTAAACCAATATCAACACGGCCATCTAACACCGCATTTTCTATATCCGAAAAAACCAATTCCTGTTTGTTTTGCGCTTCAGGAAAAGCCAATCCTAAAAGAAAATTAGCCGTAGTATATTTCCCTGGGATGCCTATTTTGTAATTTGGATTATTCTTTAAATCCGAAATCGAAATTTCGACATTCGAAATCAACATCGGTCCCACACCAAAGCCCAGCGCGCTGCCTGCATCCAACAAAACATATTTATCGGCTATATAAGCAAAGGCATGATAACTTAGCTTGGTAATATCCAGTTCTCCGCGGAAGGCTTTTTGATTAAGCGTTTCCACATCGTCATAAAAAACCTCAAATTCTAATCCTTCGGTATCAATCTTATGATGGATCAGCGCATCAAAAATAAAAGTATCATTAGGGCAGGGCGAAAAGCCAAGGGATAGTTTCATAGTATTTTAGTTGTAAGTTGCGGGTTGTAAGTTGTAGGTGGCAATGCAATATTACTTACAACACACAACCTTCAACTTACAACTTCTCTAAAAATTCACCAGCAAATGTATTCAGATTTTTTATAGCCAGCCCTATTTGCCATGCATCGCGGTTGCGTTTTTCTACATAATTTGACACTGCCCTGATCTGCAAACAAGGCAGATCGGCTTGCTTACAGGCATAAAAGAATGCAGCACCTTCCATACTTTCAATTTGAGCATTAACACGGGTGCTTAATTTTTTTATCGACGCATCATTACCATGTACCGTATTTACGGTTATAGCGTTTGCTTTTTTCAGGTTGAACTCAGCAGCTAACGGATAAGTAGCCCTGAAACTGCTTTCACCGAACCCCAGTTTATCAATGGTGATAAAGTCTTCATCATCTTCAGCACCCAGCTCGGCAAAGGAGTCCTCAATTATTTCAACTACATCGCCTAAGGCTATGCTTTTATCAAAACTGCCTGCTATGCCTAAGTTAATGGCCAGGTCATAGTTATTACTGGCCAAATGCTGCCCTAATGCAAATGCAGTTGGCACCATTCCCGCGCCGGTTATCAGGAAGTTTAAAGTTGAAGGTTCAAAGTTTAAAGTGCCACTTTCAACGTTCAACTTTAAACTTTCAACTTCAAAAAAAGTGGCTGCTACAATCAATATCCGCATGGCAAATAATTTTTGACTGCTAAGATAAAACATATGCCTGTTTTTGTTTTGTATATTTGCACCCACAAATGTTATGATGATATATATTACGCGCAAAGAGCATTTTAATGCCGCTCATAGAATGTATCGTGAGGAATGGAGCGCAGAGAAAAACGAAGAGGTATTTGGCAAGTGTGCCAATCCTAACTGGCATGGCCACAATTACAACCTGTTTGTAACAGTGAAGGGACAGGTTACGCATGCTACCGGCTATTTAATTGATTTAAAGGAGCTGAAGGTGATCATTAATGATTACGTGATCGAAAAGCTTGATCATAAGAACATTAATAAAGATGTTGAGTTTATGACCGGCAAAATGGCATCAACCGAGTTGCTTTGTATTGAGATATTTAACCAGTTAAAAGCACCCATCGAGGCATATGATGGTGTTTTCTTACATTCAGTGAAGTTATACGAAACTGAAAATAACTCCGCTGAGTATTTTGGCGATTAATCCTGAAAAATGATTGACAACAATTCTATTCCTGATCGCGACGACGATATTGAAGGATATGTAAAGATTGACAGGTATAACCCCGAACTTATCGATAGCCTGTCGGGCCATTACCATGATATACTAAAACAAATAGGTGAAAAGCCAGAGCGCGAAGGTTTATTAAAAACCCCGGAACGTATTGCCAAAGCCATGCTTTTTTTAACACACGGCTATGATCTGGATGCTCAGGCCATATTAAAATCGGCTATGTTTAAAGAGGACTACAGCCAGATGGTAGTAGTTAAGGATATTGAGGTTTATTCAATGTGTGAGCACCACATGTTGCCATTTTTCGGCAAAGCACATATAGCCTATATCCCCAACGGTTATGTAGTTGGCCTAAGCAAAATACCTCGTATTGTTGATGCCTTTGCCCGTCGTTTGCAGGTACAGGAGCGTTTAACAAACGAAATAAGGGATTGTATACAAGAAACCCTGCAGCCGTTAGGCGTAGGCGTGGTTATTGAATGCCGCCACCTGTGCATGAGCATGCGCGGTGTGCAAAAACAAAACTCGGTTACCACAACATCCGCATTTACCGGCGAATTTTTGGAAGACAGAACACGAACAGAATTTTTAAATTTAATAACAGCGAAGCTGAGCTAGTTTATTAGTTCACTGGCTCATTCGTTCATTAGTGAACACTAGCCAAGAAAACCAATGAACTAGTGAACGAATGAACCATTGAACCAATTATCTCTAAATGAAAGCATATATTTTCCCCGGGCAGGGTGCCCAGTTTGTTGGAATGGGTAAAGACCTGTACGAAAGATCGGAACAAGCCCGTGAATTATTTGAACAAGCCAATGAAATATTAGGCTTCAGGATAACTGAAATAATGTTTGAAGGTACCGATGAGGGCCTAAAACAAACTAACGTTACCCAGCCTGCCATATTTTTACATTCAGTTATTTTAGCTAAAGTTTTAGGTGATGATTTTAAACCTGAAATGGTTGCCGGACACTCACTCGGCGAATTTTCGGCTTTAGTAGCTGCCGGAGCTTTATCATTTGAGGATGGCTTGCGCCTGGTTGCGGCACGTGCCAACGCTATGCAAAAAGCCTGCGAAATACAGCCTTCAACTATGGCTGCTATATTGGGCCTTGATGATTTTACGGTTGAAGACATTTGCCTCCGTATAAGTAACATCGTTGTACCCGCAAATTATAACTGCCCGGGTCAGCTGGTAATTTCAGGTACTATTGCCGGGGTTGATGAGGCTTGCGAAAAAATGTTAGCCGCCGGTGCAAAAAGAGCGCTTAAACTTAATGTTGGCGGTGCATTCCACTCGCCCTTAATGGAAGCGGCACGTGTTGAGCTGGAGCATGCCATTGTACATACAGAGATCAAAGCGCCGGTATGCCCTATCTATCAAAATATTGATGCAAAACCATATACCGATCCGCAGCAAATAAAACATAACCTTATCGCTCAGCTTACAGGCCCGGTACGCTGGACACAAACGGTAAAACATATGATTGAAGATGGCGCTACCTCATTTACCGAAGTTGGGCCGGGTAGTGTATTACAAGGGCTGGTTAAAAAGGTTGACCGCCAAATGCCTACTGCAAGCGCTGAACTGGCACAATAACTTTACAAAACATCCGTAGCAAACGGATGTTTAATTGTTAAATTTATGTTTTCTTGAAAATAAGCATTTGAGTACATCAGGGAAGATACGCTTACTATTAGCATTGCTGTTTGCCAGTTTATTGTTTACTGCAATTGTAGTACAGAGTACCTACACGCCTATAAAAAACCTTGATCAAACTGCCAGAATACTTGAAGACAACCTGCATAAAAAAGAAGATTATGTTACGAATCTTCTTTATAATAAAGCCGAGTTCAATCAATTAAAAACTATCCAGGACGACCCGCAGAGGGGCTTACATGATTCACAATTCTATACTTCGGATAAAAGTATATGGATAACAACATTTTATAATGATTCATTAACCTATTGGAGCGGGGTGAAGATTTTACCCAAAAATGCTTCAGGCGTTAAAGAAGGCGTTTCATTTATACAAGAGGCTAATGGCTATTATGAAGCCATTAAAAAAAGCGACGGCAATTTTTCAGTTGTCTGTCTTATACTGGTAAAGGTAAATTACTCTTTTCAGAACGAATACTTGCAAAACAGATTTCAAAAAGATCTGCTTGAGGATGACAATATAGAACTTGCCGATTTTACTGATAACGATGTTTACTCCATACACAGCAGTATTAATAATACCTACCTGTTCTCAGTAAAACTACAACCGGGGCAAGTTAATCATCGTTTCTTTTATTTCGAGCTGGGATCATGGCTGCTTACTTTTATTACGCTATGTATTCTGATGCAGACAATATGCTCGTATATGGCATCAATGGGGCATCTTCTCCTGGGATTAATTTCACTGGCACTGTTTATTGTATTATTCAGGTTTGTTAATCTATATTATCATCTGCCTGGTTTTATCTATCAGCTATATATATTCAAACCAGAGCTTTATTCGCAGAGTGTTATTTTCCCTTCGCTGGCTGATTTCTGCCTCAATATATTATCAGTTTCGTGGCTGGTTGCCTTTTTATATAAGCAGCGCCGCAGTTTATTAAAAACCATTCCGGGTAAGTTTACCAGTTACCTTATTTTAATTGGATGCATATTAACACTCCTCCTGGTTGCAACAGTGTTGCTGAATCTTTTTTATGGGATAGTCATCCACTCAAAAATAAATTTCGACCTATATAATGTATTCAACCTTTCAAAGTACAGTTTGCTGGGTTTGCTTATGCTGTGTTTTAGTTTCATGTCATTTTACCTGTTGAATGAAACCTTTTTATTCATTTGTTTTAAACTGCCCATAGCCGATTCCTACAAAGCATCCATTTTTATTGCAAGCATTATTCTGATCACTGCTTATATAACGTATTACCACGAGTTCAATATGTTTTATATACTCATGATCGTAGTGGTATTTTTAAGAGGGTATTCATACAGGCATTATGATGGCCGCATTAACTCAACTCATTTTATTATTGTAGTTTTCATTTTTGCGCTGGTCACTTTTTTAAGATACCGCCATGTTGAATCGGTTAGAGAGAATGCTATCCGCCGGGCACTCATTCAGCAACTGGAAACACCTGATGATAAGGTTGCCGATCAGATTTTTAAAAGCATTGAAAAGCAGATCATCGGCGATCAGCAGCTTATTAAATATTTTAATGATACGCTATATTACAGCAGTTTAAAAAACCGTTTTCAAAAACTTTATTTTGATGGCTATCTGTCCAAATACACCTATACCATTCATGAGTTTAATACCGATGGGCAGCCGATAGCTGCTGATAAGAATTATTCGCTGAATGTGTATAAAGACCTGGTGCTATATAGCTCTTATAAAGTCTCGAATTATTTTTATCGTGAAAACGAATCGTTCGGATTTCAAAATTATTTTGCCATACTGCCGGTAATCCAGAATAATAAGATATTAGGCACCATAGTAGTTGAGTTAAAGTCAAAACCATTACAGCCGTCGGGCACTTTTCCCGATCTGCTAAAGGATGGAGCAATAAAGCAGCAGGATGAGTTTAAAGATTATTCATACGCTTTTTATATTGATGACCAATTAGTAAGCAAGAGCGGTAGTTTTGGCTACGACCTGGTGAACACCACATTCAAAGGTAAGTACAAAGAGTATACTACCACAGTTACTAAAGGCAATTACCCCGAATGGTATAAAAACCTTGTTAGCTTTACCCACCTGATCTACAAACCCTCCGCACGCACCCTGATAGTAGTAAGCAAAGAACAAAACCCAATATTTTATGGCATTACCTCGCTTACCTTCTTTTTTATATTACTGCTGCTATTTAGCCTGATCGTTATACTGGCGCAATGGTTATGGCGGCGTATAAGAATATTAAGGATCACGGAAGATAGCTTTAAATGGATACTCAGGATAAATTTTGAGCGCATACTTTATAAAACACGTATACAATTCTCCATAATTGCGGCGGTAGTAGTAACACTGATATTTGTTGGGTTTATTACATTCTTTTCCATAAGTACCCAATATAATGAGCAGCAGCAAAGCATGATCAGCGACAAGATCAGCCGTATAACTGCCGCTTTTGAAAGCGGACTTTTTGATAAATATATTAATCATATAAACGAGGAAAGCCAGGTTGATTTTGATGAAATGGCCAATACCTACTCAACCGACCTGGTACTGTACGACCGTACCGGCTATCCATTGATCACTACTCAGCCGAAAATATATGAGTATGGCCTTGAAGCCAAACGAATGAATGCCAAGGCATTTATTAGTTTGAGTAAACTACAGAAATCGCAGTTTGTAAATAATGAAAAAATAGGCGATCTATCCTATAAATCAGTTTATGCGCCGCTGGTCAACTCAAAAAATGTAACGGTTGCCTATTTGCAGTTGCCCTATTTCTCAAACCAGGCTGATTATAACGCACATATTGTTTCATTGCTTAACGTAATGGTAAATGTGTACGCCTTGATTTTCATTGTAGTAGGTTTATTTGCAGTAATTATTGCCCGGCAAATTACAGCGCCATTAAGCTTTATGCAGCTAAACCTTAGTAAGATCATCTACGGAAAAAGGAACGAGCCGATAAAATGGGAGCGTGATGACGAAATTGGTGCATTGGTAAATGAATACAATAAAATGATTGCCGCGCTTGAGCAAAGCGCTCAAAAACTTGCACAATCAGAACGGGAAAGCGCCTGGCGCGAGATGGCCAAGCAGGTTGCCCATGAAATTAAAAATCCGCTTACACCATTAAAACTCGGTTTGCAGCTGCTTGAAAAATCATGGAAAGATAAGGACCCTAAATTTGATCAAAAATTTGAGCGGTTTAGCAAATCATTTGTAGAGCAGATCGAAAGCCTGTCGTCAATTGCGTCAGAGTTCTCGTCTTTTGCCAAAATGCCGGACACTCATATCGAGCGGATAAACATTTTCGATATGTTGAGCCAGGCAGTTACCATTTTTATACAAATGGATAATATAAAGATCCTGTTTCAGCAACCTGAAGATCCATTCTATATTAATGCCGACCGCGATCAGCTTTTGCGCTGCTTTAATAACTTATTAAAAAATGCTATTGAAGCTACTTCGGGTGATAAACTGGGTATAATTGACATTAGCTATTTAATAACCAGCAAAAACATATTGCTTACCATAAAAGACAACGGCAACGGCATACCTGAAAACATGCGCGAAAAAATATTCGAGCCAAACTTTACTACAAAAAGCTCGGGAACCGGGCTTGGACTGGCATTTGTTAAAAACTCCATTGAAAACGCCGGTGGCAAAGTATGGTTTGAAACCACGTTGGGTATAGGCACTACCTTTTATCTGAGCTTGCCTGCAGCAACTATATAATTTTATTGTCTGAACCCGAATTTTTGGAATTAAGGAATTGACAGAATGAGCATAATTCTAGTAATTCCTTAATTCCAAAAATTCGGGTTCAGATACCCTATGCTTAAACAAAATAAATATCCGGTGAACTATAATGAAAAATGCCGGTATCCCCAGCCAATGCGCATGCCATGAGTGTGCAATATCGCCATGTAATAAATAGGCTATTGAATGTCCGATGCCGCAGCCCGGGCACCAGTTTATTCCTGCAAGTTTCAGCGGGCATAAAGTAAAGTGTGTGGCAGCAGAAGGATTGCTCAACCCCAATGCAATTATTGCGGCTATCCAGAAACCTAGTTCAAAATATTTATCAAAAAATACTTTAATCAACCTTATTTGATTTGGTGGTAAGTGTTAAAGATACGCCTAATGCACTCAATAAACCCACTAACAATGCGCCAAACATACGGCCCGAGAAATCACGGATATTATTGCCTGCATCAACATAGCTAATATATAATATTCCTGAAAAAATGGCTATGATCCCAGCCAGTACCAATATCTTAAAACATTGTATTAAAGCTTCTAAAAAGCCCATGTTACCCCCCAATTCATTATTACGATAACTTCTGAGGCCAAAATACAGCCCGGCTATAGGTATAATTATAGAAACATACTCAAATGGCGAAACCTGGTCTTTAGTCAGGTCATAACCTAAAAGGTGCATGGCAAACAGCCACAAACCGCTAAGAACTCCAATAACAAGTCCTGTTATAAATGCATTCTTCATTGTAATGGGTATTTGGTTAAGTAATTGCTTATAATAAGTACGTACGATGAATATCAGTAAAAAGTAATTAATGGCCTATATTGTTTTACAATTCGCTTACAATTTGTGCTGATTGATTTAAAACGCCTTTTTTACGTATCTTTGCAGCGTTTTGAACATCCGTGATATACTAGATAGATATAAGGCTGATGAGCGGATTACAGCGTTGGCGCAAGCTCTTAACGCTTCTAAAAATCCAAGGATTCAGCTTCGTGGTTTAGTCGGGTCGAGTGATTCGGCCATGGCGGTAGCTTTGTATTTTTTGCAGCATCAGCATATGATATTTGTGCTGCCTGAACGTGAAGAAGCCGGCTATTTTCAGGCTGATCTGGAGAATTTAACCGGTAAGGAAGTATTGCTTTTCCCATCATCCTACCGTAAACCATTTGAATTTACCCAACCCGATAGCAGCAATGTACTTGCCCGTGCCGAAGTACTGAATGAGCTTAACCACTCTACAGAATTTGGCCAGCTTATAGTCACTTACCCTGAGGCTTTGGCCGAAAAGGTGATCGACCGCGCATCACTCGAAAAAAACACACTTGAAATATCGGTCAACAATAAACTGAGCATTGATTTTATCAATGAGTTTTTGGTTGAATATGATTTTGACCGCGTTGATTTTGTATATGAGCCGGGGCAATTTTCTGTCCGTGGCGGTATAGTTGATATTTTTTCATTCTCGCATGAGCTACCCTACAGGGTTGAGTTCTTCGGTGATATGATAGAATCCATCCGCACCTTTGAGATCGAGAGCCAGCTTTCGGTTGAGCAGGTGAAAAGCATCACCATAGTGCCTAATGTACAATCCAAGTTTTTAACGGAAAGCAATATTTCATTACTGGAATATGTTGATGCCGGTACCCAGGTTTGGATAAAAGATGTACAATTCACTTTAGATATTATACAGGAGGGCTACAAAAAAGCAACCCAGCTTTGGAAGGCATTATCGGCAGATGAGAAAAATCAGAACCCGGATTGGATCGATCCTAAGTTTGGCTTTACTGATGAAAAATTGATCTCATCGCAATTAGGCGATTTTCCGGTTGTTGAATTTGGCAAACAGTTTTTTTATCAGCCCGATGCGACTGTCAATTTTGATATGCGCCCGCAGCCATCGTTCAATAAGGACTTTAGCCTGCTCATCCATAACTTTAAAAATAACGAGGCAGATAAGATCGAGAATTTTATCCTGACAGATTCTGCACGCCAGGTTGAAAGATTGTACGCGATCCTGGAAGACCTGGACAAAACAGCAAAGTTTACGCCAATAAGCATTTCGATACGCGAAGGCTTTGTTGACCGCGACCAAAAACTAGCCTGCTATACCGATCATCAGATCTTCGACCGCTACTATAAATATAAGCTCAAGAAAGGTTATCAACGTTCACAAGCCATCACCCTAAAAGAACTGCGCGAGCTTAAGCCGGGTGATTATGTAACCCATATAGACCACGGTATAGGCAAATACGCAGGTCTGGAGAAAGTAGAAGTTACCGGCAAAATGCAGGAGATGATCCGGTTAATTTATGCCGATAATGACTTGCTTTATGTAAACATTAACTCGCTTAACCGTATTTCAAAATACAGCGGTAAAGAAGGCGCTATCCCCAAAATGAATAAACTGGGTACTGATACCTGGGAGCGCCTGAAAAAAACAACAAAAAAAAAAGTTAAAGACATCGCCCGCGATCTGATCAAGCTTTACGCCGTTCGTAAGGCGCAGCAGGGTAATGCTTTTTCGCCGGATAGTTATTTGCAAACCGAATTGGAAGCCTCATTTATTTACGAGGACACCCCCGATCAGGAAAAAGCCACCAGCGATTTTAAAAAGGATATGGAATCGCCGCACCCTATGGATAGACTGATCTGTGGTGATGTGGGCTTCGGTAAAACCGAAGTTGCCATCCGTGCCGCCTTTAAAGCCGTTGCCGATAGCAAGCAGGTGGCTATACTGGTGCCAACAACCATTTTGGCGGCCCAGCATTACAAAACCTTTGTAGATCGTTTAAAAGGCTTCCCCTGCAATATTGATTATGTGAACCGCTTTAAATCAAGCAAGCAAATAAAGGAAACTTTAGAAAAGCTGAAAGAAGGCAAGGTTGATATTATCATCGGCACGCATCGTTTGGTAAGTAAGGATGTAAAGTTTAAAGATCTCGGCCTGATGATCATTGATGAGGAACAAAAATTCGGGGTATCAACCAAAGAGAAGCTAAAGCAAATGCGCGCCAATGTAGATACGCTCACGCTTACAGCAACGCCTATCCCTCGTACTTTACATTTCTCGTTAATGGGCGCAAGAGATTTGTCTATTATTTCTACCCCGCCGCCAAATCGCCAGCCGGTAGTTACCGAACTACACGTATTTAATGATAAGCTGATAAAAGAAGCTGTTGAATTTGAGATTAATCGTGATGGCCAGGTATTCTTTATCCATAACCGGGTAGCCGATCTGCCGCAACTGGGTGGGATGATCCATAAACTGGTGCCAAAGGCACGTGTTGGCATAGCACACGGTCAGTTAGAGGGTGATGCTTTAGAAGATGTGATGCTGAAATTTGTGAACCACGAATATGATGTATTGGTAGCTACTACCATTATTGAGGCCGGTTTGGATATTCCTAATGCCAATACCATTATCATTAACCACGCACATATGTTTGGCCTGAGCGATCTGCACCAGATGCGTGGTCGTGTGGGTAGAAGTAATAAAAAAGCATATTGTTACCTGTTGAGTCCGCCATTATCAACGCTGACCAGCGAGGCTCGTAAACGCTTAAGCGCCATTGAAGAATTCAGTGATTTAGGAAGTGGTTTTAACGTTGCCATGCGCGATCTCGACATTCGCGGCAGCGGAAACCTGTTAGGTGCCGAGCAAAGCGGCTTTATTGCCGAGATAGGCTTTGAAATGTATCATAAAATACTGGACGAAGCCATACAGGAACTAAAAGAAGATGAATTTAAAGGCGTATTCCCAGATGATAAACCACGCCCATTTATCGCCTTTACCCAGATTGATACCGATCTGGAGATATTGATTCCGAATGAATATGTAACCAGTTTATCTGAGCGTTACAACCTGTACGCCGAAATGGCCAAGCTGGAAAACGAGGTTGAACTGGATGCTTTCCAACAACAATTACACGATAGGTTCGGCCCCATCCCGCGCCAAGTAAACGACCTACTGAATACTATGCGCCTGCAATGGCTGGGCAAAAGTATCGGGTTTGAAAAGATTTCACTTAAAAAAGGCGTTCTGCGTGGTTATTTTATCACCAACCAGCAATCGCCCTATTTTGAGACGGAAGCTTTCAGAAATGTACTCAACTTTGTACAAAGCAATCCGCGCCGCACCAATTTAAAAGAAGTAAAAAACACCCTGAGATTAAGTATTGAAGGTGTTAGCGGTATTGATGAAGCAGTGGAGTTGTTGATCGGAATTTTGGAAGTGGTTGGGGTATAAATAAACAAGCGTAGGGTCATGCTGAGCGATAGTTGAAGTATGAGGGCGAGCCTTTACGCTTTACTGGCGCAAGTCTCGTGCACAGGGAATTAGCCAAGCTGACTTGTGCCTTGTTAAAAAAAGCACAAGTCTGCCACACACAACCACGTTCACAAGACTTGCGCTAAAAAGGGAGAGCTAGCCTTTACGCTTTACTGGCGCAAGTCTTGTGCGCAGGGAATTAGCCAAGCTGACTTGTGCCTTGTTAAAAAAAGCACAAGTCTGCCACACACAACCACGTTCACAAGACTTGCGCTAAAAGACAAAAAATGAAGCTATTTATTTAGCTGGAAAGGACAAATCCCCTGGCTTTGAAAAATCTAATATTTGTCCTTTTAGTTCAATACTTCTTGCATACATATCTGCATATTTAAAACCTTCTTTGATTTTTAAAGATACTATAACTGCAGTTCTAAGAGGCACTCCGAAATATTTGCTGGGGACCCAATCGCCACATTTTGCAACAGCAAGATTTAGTGCGTTATTTAATTTAGGTCCAGCATCTCCAATTGCTTCTAAATGAGTTAATTTTCCATTCTTTTCTATTATAAAAGAAATGTGTACCGTATCAATATTTATTTTCCGTCCATTTACATCGTTTGGTAATTTTAAATGTGCTTTAAGGCTATATAAAAACTTAAACATATCGCCTCCCCTATAAGTTGGAATCTCTTTGTCGGTCGAAAAAGAATAGGTTACCCCATTGCTATATGAAATTGCTGATATGCATTCACCCTTATTATATTTGCAAACATATTTTATGGAGTCATCGCTCATAGCAAAACCGTGCCATTCTCCATCCATTAATCCATTTTTAATTTGCCCTCGCAATATTATATTTTTACATTCTGCATCGTAAATAATCCATTGCCCGTTACCATTATCACAGATTTGATTCCCTTTGTCATCATAACATTTCCAAAGTAATTCACTGTTACTATAGTCCCACGCTTGTGCAATCCATTTTTTTACATAATTAATGGTACCGTCAGGGCGAAAAAAATATTCCAAATCGACTTTCTTGCCATCTTCATAATAAGCAATGTTTTGTTTCTTTCCGGTAGGATAATAACTAACACAACTACCTTTCAATAGAAGAGTGTTTGTTTTAGATTGAGCATCCAGCTTGCCAATAAATTTAAGGACACCATTTTTATAATATTCACTTATATTATAGAGATTATCTGAAGAATCCGGAGGGTAAACAAATCTGACATAATCAGCGCTATCTAGTGTGCTAACTTGCCGAGGATAATCGGCATAATTCTTATAGTATACAATAATTGTATCTCTGCTTTGGGATTTTACCTCACCTGCAAATAAAAATATTATTAAAAAAGATAAAAAGAGTCTTAAAATGAAACGTAACAAATAATTAATCTCCCTTAAATTTTTTTATAAATATCCTTCAAATTCCTGCCCATTTCTTTATAATCAAGGCCGTAGCCGACTACAAAATGATTCTCAATTTCAAAGCCTACATAGTGTAACTCATCAATTTTGTTAAGCAGTGCGGCGGGCTTTAGCAGCAGGGAACAAAGTTTAATAGAGGCCGGCTCTTTGGCTTTTAGTTTATCAATAAGGTAATGGGCAGTGTTGCCGGTATCAACAATATCTTCAATAATCAGTACATCGCGGCCTTTAATATCAACACTTAAATCAATATCATCTCGAATTTTCAAGGTGCTTTTGGTGCCCCCGTAGTAGGAAGCCAGTTTGGTAAAAGTGATCTCGCAGGGGATCTCGATTTGTTTGATGAGGTCGGCAATGAATAAAAAGCTGCCGTTTAGCACCCCTACAAATAAAGGTTTAGTATCCTGATAGTCTTTACTAATCTGTATGCCAATATCTTTCACACGCTTCTCAATTGCCTCTGACTTTATTAGTGGTTCGAAATCAAGATCTACTATTTTCATGTCTCTAATATAGTCAGAATGGTTAATATCGTCAAACATAAACCGCTTATTAGTTTGGCAGTGATTTTATGCTTAACTATTTACTTGCATCTGATTAAATTTATTACTTTTAGTCACTTTACTCACAATTAATGGAATCCAATTTTACCCTACTTGCCTCAGGCAGATCGAACGAAGAACTTATTGAACGGATTGACAATCGGCAGAAATTTTTACCGGAAACCGTAGAAGCATCCGTTGCCGAATTACAGTTCCGCAACCACGGGTTTTCTGACGATGAGTTAAAAATAATTAACGAAGATATACAGGCACATCGGGCAAACGCAGCGATGGTAACAAGCAATCCAAGCCTGTTTAATACTGATTATAAAAACACTATCGTTGAAGATCCTGATGCACCATTGATGTATTCAAGGCGCGTGATCTATATGTTCGCTTTTTTATTTGGAGCAATGTTCGGCTCAATAATGATGGCAATGAATATTAGCAAAACTGAAAAAAAGAATGAGGCATACTTAGCAGTAATATTTGGCATAGGGTTTACAGCACTCCAAATTTATTTTATGTCAAGGTTAAACTCAAATTCAGGAAGTTCCTACGGATATTTGGGTGGATTGATCTCTGCCTATTGCCTTAATTATATTTTCTGGAAGAACTTCATTGGCTATTCTGCTTTTTACAGGGCTCGCACTTTTTGGGTACCATCAATAATTGCGATTGTGTTTTCTATACTGGTAATTACAGCAATATTTGCAGGTCAGCCTAAATAGCATAGCCTCCAATCAAAATAATAAGCGGTTCAGGCAGTTAAACACTATCTTTGCGCTTCCATGATCGATTACCAGGTTCATACATTATCTAACGGCATCCGGATATTATTAAAACACTCGCCTTCAACTATTACCCATTGTTGCTTTGTGTTAAATGCCGGCTCACGCGACGAAGCAGCCGGCCAGGAAGGCCTTGCTCATTTTATTGAGCACCTGCTTTTTAAAGAAACTGAAAAACGCAGCACCAGTCAGATCTTAAACCGATTAGAGTTGGTCGGTGCCGACCTGAACGCTTATACCACTAAAGAATATACCTGCATCCATGCCTCGCTGTTAAGGCAGCATTTAGAGCGCACAATGGATCTGTTTGAAGATATCCTGTTTCACTCCACCTTCCCCGAAGATGAAATGGAAAAGGAACGCGGTGTGATACTGGATGAGATAGCCTCCTACCTCGACCAGCCCGAAGAAGCCATTCAGGATGATTTTGAAGCATTGCTGTTTAAGGGACATCCGATAGGCGAGAACATATTAGGCACACCCGAAACAGTTGCTAAACTGGATATTAACGATATTAAAGCTTTCACCGCAGCTACCCACAATACCAGCGAAATGGTTTTTGCCGTTTTCGGTGATTACGACCTTAATAAGGTCATCAAACTGGGCGAAAAATATTTTGGCGGCGTTACAGCAAATCACAACAAAAAAAGCAGGATAAAACCGGCATCCAACATTAGCGGATATCACAACTTAAGCAGGCCCATTTCACAAACGCATTGCATTATTGGCAACCAGGCTTACGCATCAAATCATCCATACAAAAACGGATTGTTACTGCTAAACAACCTGCTCGGCGGTATGGGCATGAGCAGCAGGCTTAACCTGGAGATAAGGGAAAAGCACGGCATTGCTTACACTATTGAATCCAACTACACTACGTTAACCGATACCGGCATTTTCTCTGTTTATTTTGGAACTGATACCGAAAAAGCTGATAAAGCATTACGACTGGTACACAAAGAACTTAAAAAATTACGCGATCAAAAGCTGGGCGTATTGCAAATGCATCAGGCAAAACAAAAATTTATAGGGCAGATAGCCCTTGCCGAAGAAAGCAGGATGGGCCTTATTATATCAATGGCTAAAAGTTTGGTTGATTTTAATCACGCCGATTCATTGGAGGAAGTATTCGCTAAAATTAATGCTGTAACTGCCGAAGATCTGTTAGCCATAAGCAATGAAATATTCGATACAGATAAGATGATCACCTTGCTTTTTGAACCTAACGCATAAACCTGTATTTTTGCATAATGAAGTACCCGATAATAGCCTACGGCGATCCTGTTTTAAGACGAAAAGCCGCCTCTATTGAGCCGGATGAGTATCCGAACATAAAACAATTAGTTGATGATATGTTCGAAACCATGTATGCCGCACGTGGCGTAGGGCTGGCAGCACCACAAATTGGTTTATCAATGCGTTTGTTTGTGATTGATGCAACTCCCTTTGCCGATGATGAACCAGAGCTAAAGGACTTTAAAAGGGTATTTATAAATGCCACCATATTAGAGGAAACCGGCGATGAATGGGCATTTAATGAAGGTTGCCTCAGCATACCCGATATTAGGGAAGACGTTTACCGTAAAGCAACTGTTAAACTATCTTATTATGATGCCGACTGGAAACATCACGAAGGCACATTCTCGGGTCTGGCAGCGCGGGTTATACAGCACGAGTATGACCATATTGATGGTAAATTATTTACCGACAAACTTAGTCCGCTACGCAAACGCCTGATAGAAAAAAGGCTGAATGATATATCGAAAGGTATAGTGGATGTGGAATATAAAATGAAATTTCCGGCAGTTAAAAAAGGCCGTTAATTATTCGGTATCGCCAGTGCTTTGGCGGCTTTTGTCGCCCTGGCTTATCTGGTTAATAAAGCTGCCCCAGGCCAGCGGGTTTAACAGCGGGTTAGGTGTTATTGAATGCGAATTCATGATACTGGTATTCAGTCCCTGGTAATTGGCATCCTGTATTTCCTGCCCGTCTCTGGCCAGTGTGCTGATCAAAGCGGTAAGGGTGGCTTTACTTACATTCTTTTTAGCTATTTCCAGGTCATCATCAGCAATCTTCATGGCTATAAAATCCTTCTTAAACTCGTCAGTAGTTGCCCACGGAAATACGTGAAAGGTTGGCAGGTTAATGATCTGCGGTTTAAGCATTACCTCAATAGTGTAGCTTTTATTGGTAGCATGTGCCGGTATTATCACAGTTGATGGTGCATAACCTACGCAGGTAAAACGCAGCGTATCCTGCTCATGAGCCACAAATGAAAAATAGCCCTCGTAGTTGGATATATATATCGTTTTCTTAGAGTTGGTATTGGTAATATTTACGTAAGGTACTATAACCTGTGTGCTATCGGCATTGTGTATAATACCGGTGAATTGTACCAATGGCTTTTCCTGCTGTTGTGCAAAAGCCGTTACAGTAATAAATAAAAAAAATATGCCAATTATATATTTCATGTGCTTTCCAGCGCCGATCTATTTAGTATCTATCAAAATGTGTTCCGAAAGTTTGACAAAAGTAGGTTATTAGTACATATGGAGATGTAACTTTAACAATACTTAACACTACCGTAAGTTTTCAGGAAGCACGGCATTCGGATCATCAATATCCGTTAGGTTAATGGCTTCAATCCCTGTAATTTCAGGAACCGATCTTTTTATAGCTTGTTCAATACCCGCTTTTAACGTCATAATGCTCATAGGGCATGAGCCGCATGAGCCCAGCAGTTTTAGCCTCACTACATTTTCAGGAGTGATCTCTTCAATTGAAACGTTCCCGCCATCAGCTTCCAAATATGGACGAATTGTGTCCAATGCTGCTTCCACCTGATCTAATAAACTCATTTTTACTATTTTATAAAAAAGTAAAGTTATTAATTATTCTTGAAAAAGAATCAAGAGTTTAGAATCAAGATTCAAGATGACTTTTTGTATATATTTCATCCTGATTCTTACCTCCTGGTTCATAATTCTAAACTGTATCCAAAACTTTCGCGTTGGATATCGACACTTGCTGCGCTACACGTTTAGCCATATCAATAAACGCCTTTGACTGTACCGAATATTCATCCAGCACTATCGGCGTACCTGCATCACCCGAATCACTGATGCTTTTTACCAAAGGTATCTCACCTAAAAACGGCACATCAAGTTGATTGGCTAGTTTTTCACCGCCACCTTGTCCAAATATATAATATTTGTTATCGGGTAGTTCAGCAGGTGTAAAGTACGACATATTTTCAACCACACCTAATATCGGCACATTAATTGAATTCATCATAAACATACCTATTCCTTTTTTAGCATCGGCCAGCGCCACATTCTGTGGAGTTGTAACAATAACCGCACCAGTTACCGGGAAGGTTTGTGTTATGGTAATGTGTATATCGCCTGTACCCGGCGGCATGTCGACTATTAAATAATCCAGATCGCCCCAATCAGCATCATTGAACAGTTGTTTTACGGCTGTTGATACCATTGGCCCGCGCCATGGTACAGGTTGGTTAGGATCGGTAAAAAAGCCTATGGATAATAACTTAACACCATATTTTTCAATAGGTTCAATACGGGTTTTGCCATTTTCCAGCTGACTAGCCTTTGGCCTTGCATTTTCCAACCCAAACATAATAGGGATAGACGGACCGTAAATATCAGCATCTATCAAGCCTACTTTAGCCCCGGTTTTTACTAAACCAAGCGCCAAATTTACTGCCACGGTCGATTTACCTACACCACCTTTGCCAGAGGCTACCGCAATAATATTCTTAACACCCGGTACACCTGTATTTTTTTGCGTGGTTACTCTTGATGTCATGTTAATGCTGATCTCTGCATCCTTGCTGATGAAATGCAAAATGGCATTCCGGCAAGCATTCTCAATCATAGCCTTTAAGGGGCAGGCGGGGGTGGTCAATATCACCGAAAAACTTACCCGGTTGCCTTCAATATGTATATCCTGTATCATGTTAAGGGTAACCAGGTCCTTTTTTAGGTCCGGTTCCTCAACATTGCCCAGGGCTTGTAATACTTGTTCTCTTGTAATGATCATAACTTAAAGCAAATTTACTAAAACCACAGGGAATAGTGTCATAAGAATGATAAAATGAGGAAGGAGGTGAAAGGATAAAGGTTAAAATTATAATTCCTATCATTATAATTACGCCATTCCACCCAAATGCCCATTTCCACAGAAACATTTTGCCATTCCCCACGTTTGTATCGCATAAGATTTAGTTTAGTTTTGGATAAAATTTCATAGATGCGTCGCCTGAGTCCTAAGTATATCCGTATTGCACTTATTATTGTTGCTACCTTAGTTGTTATTGTTCTGATCGGCGGATATATTGCCTATACCAAGCGCGATGCCATATTGCAAAGAGAGATCAGCAAGGCTAAACTAAAGGCAAAAAACGATTATAACATCGATCTTCAAATTGGTTCAGCAACCTTTACCGGGCTAAGTACCATATCGTTTTCAAATATTATCGTAGTACCTGAAAATCGCGATAGCTTACTGAATATTAAAAAACTGGATATCAGCGTAAAACTGCTCCCGCTTATTTATGGCGCTATTAAACTGTCTGATGTTAAACTGGAAGATGGGCATTTAAACCTTACCGACATTAACAAGGTAAAGAACTTCGATTTTCTGTTGAAAAAGAAAAGGGATTCTACTGCCACCAATACAAAAGGCAGTTTAGCACAGTTGGCAAATAACCTCATCAACCAGTTTTTATATAAAATACCGGATAATCTTGATGTCAAAAACTTTCTGTTAACCTTTACTAAGGATAGTACTACATTAAAGCTGCTTACTACTACGGCAACTATAAAGAACGGCAAGCTTACCTCAACTATTAATGTTAATGACGGTATGGCTACCTGGCATTTTGATGGCATTATGCATCCGTCAGACAAAGAGATAGCTATACGGCTTTATGCTGATGGTAAAAAGGTGGAACTGCCAATAATTGAGGAACGCTATCATACCAAACTAAATTTTGATACCATTACCACCCGCCTCACTAAAGTTGAGCACGATGGCGATGAAACCCGGATATATGGCTACTGGTCGGTTAGTAACTTACTGATCAGCAACCGGAAACTGGCAACCAATGATATTATTATACCCAGCGCATCTATTGATGCAAATGCATTTATCGGCCAAAATTATATATCGCTGGATAGCTCATCTCTTATCCATTTAAAAAAGCTTACAGCTCATCCTTACATTAAATATACACTAAGTCCTGTCAAAATTTATGAGCTAAAGGTAAACACCGGCTGGATCAACGGGCAGGATATGTTTGATTCGTTCCCTGTGGGGATGTTTGAATCGCTTGAAGGAATACAAGTGGCAGGTAAGCTGAATTACAGTCTCAACTTTTTCTTAAATACGGCCGACCCCGACAATGTTCAGTTTAACTCGCAGTTGGATAAGGATCATTTTCGCATCATCCATTTCGGCAAAACTGATCTTACCAAATTAAACCGCCCGTTTGTACAAACACCTTACGAGGTAAAATCACCGGCACCACCGTTTGTTGTGGGCCCGCAAAATCCTGATTTTACGCCGCTTAATGATATTGCTACTGACACCCGTAATGCAATAATGACATCCGAAGACCCTTCATTCTATAGCAACAATGGCTTTGTAGAGGAATCCATCCGAAAATCAATAGCGACAGATTTTAAGAAAAAGAAATTTTCGCGCGGGGGCAGCACTATTTCGATGCAGCTAATCAGGAATACATTTTTGAATCGCGATAAAAATCTTTCGCGCAAAATTGAAGAAATATTGCTGGTATGGATGATAGAAAACAACCACCTAATGACTAAAGACCGTATGCTGGAGGTATACTTTAACATTGTAGAGTTTGGATACCATATTTACGGCATTGGGCCGGCATCGCGCTATTATTTTGGCAAAACACCTGCAGAACTTACCCTGGGCGAAAGTATTTACCTGGCCAGTATTTTGCCAAACCCCAAAGCAGGGTTATATGCCTTTATGCCTGATGGTACTTTAAGGCCGGGTTTACACGGCTATTTTAATTTGATAGGAAATTTAATGGCAGGCCACGGCAAGGCGCAGCGCGATAGCAATGCTTATGGTTTTTATGATGTGCGCCTTAAAGAAAGCTTACGCAGAGAGGTGAGCACTGTTGATACCGCCAAAGCAGACAGCCTGATAAAACAAGGCGATGATGATAATGATGCGCTGCCGGTTGTTGAACCCGAAAAGAAAGTAACGTTCTTTCAGCGCTTATTTGGCAAGCGTGATACAACCCATAAAAATGATGAAGCAAAAAAAGATGACAAGGCTACCGTAAGTGTTAACGGGAAAACGTTCACGGTTGATACCACAGGTAAAACCAAGAAACAAATACGGCAGGAAAAGCGTGCAATAAAGCAATTAGAAAAGCAGCGAGAGCAGGAGCAGCAATCGGGCAGCAAATAATAGTATTTGGCTGTAATTAAGGTTTATAAGGAAAATTAAAGTAAATAATAAGGGTTTTAAGCAAGTTAGGTTAATATTCAATTAAAATAATATGAACATTAGTTGCTTCTTATAACAATAATAAAACAACTTTATTATATTTGGTGTATAAATGATAAGGGCAAAAAAAATTTCAGCCCGTTTTTAAATTAAAGATTGATGAACATATTTGTAGGAAGCCTTCCTTTTAAATTAGAGGAAGCCGATTTAAAAGAACTTTTTGAAGCGTATGGTGAAGTAAGCTCCGTTAAGTTAATTAATGACAGAGAAACCGGAAGAAGCAAAGGTTTCGGATTTGTAGAAATGCCCGACGATGAGAGCGCTCAACAAGCAATCACCGCATTAAACGGCTCTGACGTTGCAGGCAGAACTATTGCAGTAAGCCAGGCAGAAGAAAGAAAACCTAATGATCGTAAAAGCTTCGGCGGCGGTGGAAACCGTGGCGGTGGCGGCGGCTACGGCGGTGGAAACCGTGGTGGTGGCGGCGGTGGCGGCTACTCTAAAGACAACAACAGAGGTGGCGGCGGTGGCGGTCGCTGGTAATCTTTAATTAGAGGGTTGCTATTATCATATAGAAGGTGAACGCCGGAGCTTATACTCCAGCGTTCAGCTTTAAAATTTTTTATTTTGCTGAAAGTGATATGCATTCGTATGCTTTTTAGTGTTACCTATAACCTTACCATAATTTAATTTACGTAACTGGCTTATATGCAGCCTGTTTCTGTTCACGTAAATTCAAATCATTGTAAATATATTAACTGGAACTATTGTGCTATAGCAAACTAATTTATATACTTGTTTTGCTAATTCACAATTAAGTACTCCCTGGTTAATTTATGCAAATAAGGTGGCAGCTAATTATACTATGCCTTGTTTTTATGGCATACAGCTGTAAAAAAGATAGTTATTCGCCACCAATACCACCGCCTGTAAACCCAACCAACCCGGTAGCCCCGGTAACACCTTCTATTCAATTTTCTTTGTCAAATGTACTGCGCAGCAACATGGTTGTGCAACGTAACAAACCATTTATTATTTGGGGCAAAGGTGCGCAGAGTTTAACTATTGCAGTAAATGTAAGCTGGAACAATACCACGTTTTATGCTACAGCTAATGCTTCGGGTAATTGGCAGGTATCAATTCCGGCGGCGGCGGCCAATGCAAGCCCACAAACTATAGTAGTTAAAGCAGATAATTCGCCTGCGATAACGCTGAATAATATATTAATTGGCGATGTATGGATTTGCTCAGGCCAGTCAAATATGGTTTTTGAGGTTGATTCTATCCCGCCATTCAGAGGGGTTACCAATTATCCCGCTGAAATTGCCGCGGCTAATTACCCGGAAATCCGCACCCTAACTTTGCAGGAGGATTTGAAAGCCAGCCCGGTAGATAGTCTTACTTATCCTGAAAAATGGATGGTTTGCTCGCCGACAACTGTTGGACCTGTAAGCGGTGTGGCTTACTATTTTGCTCAAAAGCTGAACATAACACTTAATGTTCCTATAGGCATAATCATATCGGCTGTAGACGGAACATCATGTGAGGCATGGACCAATGAAGCGGCTTTTCAGGCTAATCCTAACCTGGCGGCTTATTCTGATATAAATAATGCTACTATGCTTTATAATGGGATGATCAACCCGCTGATCAATCTTTCTATTACAGGATTTATATGGTATCAGGGCGAAAACAACCGGCATAATAACCCACCAGATTATACCAACCTCAATTCCGCACTAATACAAGGCTGGCGATCGGTATTTAACCAGGGATCACTTCCATTTTATTTAGTACAGATGCCTCCTTTTGCGGTTGATTATTATAACACTACCCCGGTCGGCGGCGATCCTACTGCTGATGATTATGCTAAATTCAGGGAGGCACAGGCAAATGTGCTGGCGGTTACTAATACCGGCATGGCGGTTACTATGGATGTTGGCGAACCTGCAAATCAGCATCCTCAAAACAAAAAACCTGTAGGCGAACGCCTGGCCTTGCTTGCATTAAAAAATGTATATAGCCAAAATGTTCAATGTTATGGGCCAAAATTTTCATCACTTACCACCAATGGTAATACCGCAACCATCAACTTTGCCAGCGGCACCGCAGATGGGCTGAACACCATTAATAATGCGCCGCTAAAGCAATATTTTTTTGTAGCCGGTGCTAACCAGGTTTTTTATCCAGGAAGCGCCGTAATTAATGGAAATCAGGTAGTGGTTACGGCGCCAACTGCTGTAACATTGCCCATAATAGCTGTCCGGTATGCGTTTACTAATGCCCCGGTTACCAATCTCCAAAATTCGGCGGGGCTGCCTGTAGAACCTTTTCGAACGGATAACTGGGCCAATTAATAGCAGCGGAAAACATAAAAAAAAGCCCTTCAAAATTTTGAAGAGCTTTTATAAAATTTTGTGTTGGTGAATTAAAGAACCGGTTGATGATCTTCATCGTGATCGCTAATATATTCCAGATACCCCGCTTCGTTTACTGATATATTGCTTAATTCATTTACCTTATTAATTTTCTTTTTTTTCGGGCCGCTCAATGGGATCAGGATTACACCCAATAGTGCTGCTATTTCAAGCACTGTGTAAAATGTTGTCATCACTTAAAGTATTAATATTAAATCAATACCCTACAAGCTAAACACATGCCAAAAACCGCAATTTCAAAAGAATTACTATTCTAGCATAATAATGGGTTAAAAACATAATAACCAATAAGCAAACCGATTATTTAATTGTAAATGTGATAGCTTTTTAAATTATCAAAATGGAAGTCATTGTGGCATGAATCTATCATTTTGAGATAAGAACAGGTAGTCTGTTTATCCTATGTTTTAAGTCAATAATGTGGTTTTTTAATACTTTTAGCGGGTTTGTTATGCTGAAAGCCCATTTTGCCAGCAGACATTAAACAGCCATTAGGGGAACATACCCGGCGGCAAAAGCGTTTACAATTGACCGCGGAGTTAAAACAGGAAGTTTAGCGATATCTGGTAAATTTACTCCATTTCCATAACCCGATGGCGACCACGAATACATTAATGAGCCATTGATCAGAAAGGGATCATTTTTAAACAACACAAAGGTACCATCAGGTAAATTATCCAAATTTTCCTCATAGGTGATCTTCGACCCGTTGTGGCTTAATCGTTCTTTATGAATAATGTTATCTATTTTCTGAATAGCCACCTTTTCGGTATAATGATATTTGGGATTTCCCTTTATCCAAAAGGATTTGAATTTGATATAATCGGCTCTCCGGCATTCAAAGCACGGGCGGTGCCCGGCAGCAAATGAAGTGGCCTCATCTAAAAAGAAAAGTTCAGTATATCTGTTGGGGGCCATTACCTGCCTTTTTCTGCCATTAAAGTCCAGCCTACAGGCAAGCCAGGCTTTTAGCTTAAATGGCCTTAGGATCTCCTGTTTATCATTATGCAAAATCCCCCTGTTGCCCATCAAGGTACCCCTTGCATCGGTTTTTATAATATGGCCAAACGGATCAACTCGGTTTTGCATCATAATTATTATTGGGCCCTTAAATCAACACTTCGCACTATCACTCCAACACATTGGATGTTGGTTTCAGCCATTATTTAGATGGCTTTACTAAATTAGCGAATGTTCCTCAACATAGCAAGTGCGTTCAATTAAGATTATTCAAATTTCTTCCCGGGGAAGGGGAGGTGGGGATTTTCGAAATGGACTCCTGTCTGTGGCCAGTATTTTAACGCAGCACTATTTCAAAAAAAAGTCTCCAATCTGTAGACTGAAGACTTTCTGACTAACAAAGTCGGGATGGCAGGATTCGAACCTGCGGCCTCCACATCCCAAATGTGGCGCGATACCGGGCTACGCTACATCCCGTAGCAGTAAAAATTCGGGATCGCAAATATAGAGGAAGTAAAAGGAAATCAAAATTTAATTTACTCACTATCTAGCTATAGAATTTCTATAAGCTATGATTTATCTCTCTTTAAACCCGTTGATTTACTTTTAGGCGCTGTATCCTGTTCTTGGGGTGCTGAATGTACATAAGTATCTTGTTGCGGAAAAGGTATTACAATATCGTTTTGCCTGAATGCTGTATCAATAGCAACTATCATCTCACTTTTTACACCTGCGCCATCTTTATAATCGCGCACCCAAAAAATCACCTTTACATCAATTGCACTGGGGCCAAAATCCTGAAATAATATCCCCGGTGGCGGATAATTATGGATGCGTTTATTTATAGTGATCAGCCCCATGATTATTTGTTTAGCCTTTTCCAGGTCGGTACCGTAAGCTACGCCAATTAATATATCCATCTGGCGTTTACTACCGGCAAGTGTCCAGTTTATTAAGTGGGCGCTCAGCAAATCGCCATTAGGTATAACTATGTCAGGGCCGTCCCATTTAGAAATTATGCTGCTACGGAAGCCTATTGATTTTACTGTACCACCCTGTCCTGATATTTCAACAATATCGCCCACGTTTACGGGCTTTTCAAAAGCAATAATAAGGCCGCTTACCAGGTTGTTTACCAATGTTTGCAAGCCCAGGCCAATACCCACACCCAAAGCACCAATTATTATAGTAACTTTTTCTAAGGGAAAACCTGAAGCCGCCAGCGCTAAAAACAAGCCGCTGCTAATAATGGCAACACGTATCAATAAAAGCCAGCTACCTACCCCTGCTTTTCTATTCTTATTATCTGTTGATTGGTTCGTGTCGTTTCCTGAAGCAAAATAAGAAACAATTTTTGAAGCTATTACAGATATGGATATGATAAGAAAAAATATTAATATATTATTTATAGTAAAAGAATAACTGCCAATAGCGCGCTCATTGAGGAAGAATCCTTTTAAGGGATCGGAAATCAATTTGAACACATAAAAATTGCGGCCAAATAAAATAAACCAGCCAAATATCAACAGAAAATAAAATAAAGGCGGGGCTTTATCACCTATCTTATCAAAGTTTATATAGAACAATTTCTTGTCTTGCTTAGTGTATACGCTCGAAGCAATATATAAACCTTCATTTATTAATCTAACTGTCCACAGAAATAAAATTCCGATTATAACATTTAAATAACCACTGATCAATAAAGTTTTTGAGAAGTTGTACCTCCCAAACATATTCGCAAACCCCGAAGCAAATTCCAGCACCACCATTAGCGCTATAAAATAAAGTATCAATTTTTCGCGCAGCTCGTTCTTTTTACCTTTTAGCAGAACAAACACGCCGAACACTACTCCTACAATAGCTAAAACAAACATTCCCCATCTTTCAACTCTTGATGCCTGTAGAATCAAATTATCAGCACAGCTTATAAAGAAGAGCCCCAGAAAGATTAGCCATACCATCATCCAATACCGTGATACAAAATTTCGGAAAATAAATGTTAAGCCAATTGAAGTTGTGACCCAGAATATGCAGCTAAAAACAAACGGAGGATCAGAGAAAATAAACTGCCCCAGGCTTAATACAATAACCAAAGCAGACAAAAATGCATACCGAAGCACTAACCGGCCCGAGCTAACATCTACTGAAGAGTATTCCTGACTATGTATATTTTTTAACGATCTCAAAAAAACAGTTGAAGCTATTACAAGCAAAAGGATAAGAACAATTCTGCCGGGATTATTTTGTGTGTAAAATAATAGGTTAAGCCTGGTTTTAGCATAAGAAAAATAGATGATCTGATCAAATGGACGCGCGTAACCAACCTCGTCCCCCAAATTGGCAAATTCTCTATCAAAAGTTTTATAAGAAACTTCTCTTCGATAATCTTCAATTTCTGCAAGTTGGGCGCTTAATCCAATTACCAAAAGATTGGTTTTATCCTGTAGCTTTCGTACATTATTTATTGCATATTTAAGTGCTGTATCAGCAGGACCAATCTCTTTAACCACAATAACCAGCTTCTGTAAGTAGCCAAGTAATTTTACAGAATCTTTTGGGACATCATAAATAGAAGAATCCGCATATAAGGAGTCTATTTTAAACCTGAAGTTTACCAGGTCTTTTTCATATTTGTCAATTTCTTTTTTACGCTTATCGGTTCTGTTTAATAATTCAATCAATATTTTTGATGTGGTTGAAAGATTCCGATGTGTTTGAGCAGTCCCCATATTGGTAAAAATACCATCGCCAACAAACGCCGACCATCTTTTTACATCCTCAAGTTCGGCATTAATAGCAGCAGAGTCGATACCCGCTTTTATATAGATCTTAGCTTGCTGGGTTATCTTTTTTATTTCTTCAATTAACTCCTCTTGTTTTATTTCCTCCTTTTCCCTATTAAATAATACTACACTTCTTTTGGCCTCGTCATCTGCCGTTTTTTCCATTTTTGAAACAAAATCCTTTTTAGTTGTATCAACCGGTGAGGGCTGTTTTGTGGGCGTTACTTGTTTGGCTAAAACTGAAGAGAAAAAGAATATTGCAAATAAAATAAACAGGTATTTATTATAGCCTAAAATTGATTTCTTACATTCTTTATTGCGTTTTACGGCAGATAACATAGATACAGGATTGTAAGAGCATGACGAAATACTTGCAAATACACTCATATGGCTTTATTAATGAGAAAGTAATTTAGGCAAAAAATATTTAATTATAATTTTAAAAATACTGCCTAAAACGGTTAACTCAATATATTTCAGCCTGAGGCTAGTGTGTGTTATTCCAAATGAAAAGTCTTTAGATTTTCCCACTAAAGACTTTTAACTTAAAGCGTCGGGATGGCGGGATTCGAACCCACGACCTCCAGCACCCCATGCTGGCGCGATACCGGGCTACGCTACATCCCGAAACAATACTTCTATCTTAATAATCATCGATTCCTGTATACTAAGCGTGTTTTACATATCTTCAGCTAGGTTAAACTTAAATTATTAATTACTTCTTTACCAATTCTTTCATGCGCTTCAGAAGCACCAGTCCTAACTTTGCTTGCTTAATTATGTATCACTCTCCATTCCTCTATATGTGTGCTTCATTCTGTTTTAAAACTCTTTGCACAACCGGCTGAATATACCAAATACCGATTGGAAAGAACCAGAAACCAAAAAATGCTTTTAAAGAGTCACTCCCATATACTAGGTAACCGTTTATTACAGATTCAAGCATTTGAGCTGCAAACATGAACACGTAGAACATTATACAAATCACAAAAATTACTAATAGTATCATCCACTTATTAAAACTATAACCTATAAATTCATTAAAGCTATAACTTACAAAGGGTTCTATAACATAAGTAACACTTATAAAAACACAGCAAATCTTAAAGTAAAGTAGGTTAGGTTTATTCACATCCGAAACTAGGGAATGCATGGTTACGCCTATCGAGTAAATCCAACCGATATAAACGAACAAAGCTATAACATCGAGTAATTCTATCCAAAAACTAAATGCTGGAATTAGATTGGGTACTAATATTAAACTAAATAGTTGCCAGGGCTTAAGATTAAGTAAGAATTTCATTTTTTTGATATGCATTTTTCTATTAACTATTAGCTTTCCATGCTTTACGTATAAAAATAAGAACGACAATAGGAAGAACACCATATTGCAGTATAGATTTTAGCATAAACCACCTCATACCATCTGGCTGTATATTTTCTGACAGAGGAGCGTAAAAAAGTTTAAAAGGAAGAATCAAAAAAGAAACAATACATAGTACAACTAATAGCTTTCTATACGTTACCAAGAAAGTATACATGCCAGTATCATGTGGAAAGAGTTGCATGGGATTAATTAAGGTTTGTCTAAGATCTTAATTTGGAATCAAAGATTTTCACTTAATAATGGCACCTAAGATATCTTAGATTGAATATTCAAAATCAGTCAAAAAACATTTATAACAGGATGAAACATTTTTTTGAATGTGATTAGTTTGCTACACTTCTTCATGAAAATGGGTTCTTTACCCCCTTTTTAGCAACTGTAGCAAATTAAAAATGATGTTGGGGATTGGGTGTTGCTCCATCAGCCTGACTTTTTATAAGCCCAAACTTCTAAATAGCTGTCCCATGCATTAAGTTCAGCGGTATGATACAACCTGTTTTTAAAAATGTGCGGCATCTAACCCAAATTACACACCATATACCCCATAGATGGCTTAATCCAATGTACTAAGACTAGGTTGGCTTATAAGAAGTAAGCCTATCAACTTACAAGTGGGCACAAGTAGCTATTACCTGATTAGCCGCCCGACATACTTGCGCCAGTGGAGGTTAATCTTAGAAACTTTTTACTATCATTATTATTCCTACCACTATAAAACCAATTCCACCAATTAACGTACTCTGTTTATATCCCCATCGATCCTTTATCCCATTTCTAAACCCTTTTATTTGCAGTATACTTATAAATATACCTATACAGATCATGACGATACCCCCAATAAAATATGATATATTCATTGTATTATTTGTTTCGATTTACTAGTTAGTTGTTTGTACTTTTTTAGCTGTTGGCTTAGGCGGTAATGGCGTTTTTGGAATATTGTCTTGTTGCATAGTTGGAGTGGTGCTTAGATTCTTGGCATGAGCAATAGATGGAAGCGTACCCATTGCTACATCCACTACTTTATCAATTACAACTTTTGCAGCAGCCATGCTAAGCTTAGCTACTCCTTGGCCGTTGACTTGTCAATTATTTTTCCGGATAGGGCACTTATTTCGGTAGCAACGACTTTCGTAAGCCCCTTAGCGACGTTTCCCTTTGCTACATCAATTGCTCCCGAGGTAAAAGAAGCTACTGTTCCAACCGTTGACGATACTTTCATTACAGGTGCTCCAACTTCTGGAAAACCAACTGCAGATATCCTTATTCCCGCCATTTCACCGTAACCACTAGCATCACTTGTTTTGTCCATATTCTCTTGGATCTTATCCAAATCAGGATTGCCTTTTGAGTTAGGTCCGTTAAGACCCCCGAGTCGCTCCTCTTCCGTTTCCTACAAACGTTGTATCTCCATCTAAATCAATATTCCTTATCGGATTATTCTCAACATAATTATATGGACTAAACCTTCTCGATTTTTCAGCATAAGGATCAATTACATTCCACCTTGTTATCACTGGATCATAGAACCTTGCACCATAATCATACTGGTGCAGATCCTCCTGTAGTTCCTTCTTATTGTAAAGATATTCATTTTTAGGACTAACTATTGTACCTGATGATATTTCCATACCAAACGGGTAATAATCATCCTGCTGTGCCACCTGGTTCAGATAAGTATCGTAAGTTACCCGTTCATTCCCTAAATGATCAGTAAGGCTGTATTCGTAATGATAGGTACCGCCACTATTCAGCACCCGGCCTTCTTCAGTTTGGATAAAGCTAATGGGGCCATCCAAACCACGAGCTACAAGCTTGCGGTAGCGGGGGCGACCAGGCGGTTCAGCAGATCATAAACGTAGGTAAAGTTATCGCAGCTTTGCGCGGAAGACCAGCTCTGGTTGCCGATATTGCCGTAGTATGATAGATAAAAATTAAATGTTAAAGAACAATTTTTCAGGGAATGCGCGGCATGCGCATACTTTGGAATTGTTAATTCTACTTCGCTAGCACAGCCGTCTGAAGTCAGAGACATTCGGACAGCATTCTATGTACAACGCGGTTATCGCTGTATACTTCGCTATATTCTTTTTTCCATTTATGCCTTATCCAACATGTTAAGACTAGGTTGGCTCACAAGAAATAGCCGCATATATTGGCAATTATTTATTAACAAGATTCCTAAACTGTTCTATCAAAAATGGAAGTTTGCTTAGGTCGCCAAACGCTTCAAATATAGCCCCGTCACAATTAATGTCATACCAATTATCATCACTGATTATCTCTTTCGTTAACAAAGTCTTTCCTTCATCATTTGTATCTGTGATGTCCACTTTAAACGCCCATCCTGGATTATCTAAGGTTTCAATTGTGATACTATTAGAGTGTTCCCAGTCACCATTGCAATTAAGCTTAAACCAGTTCATTAACCATTCTATACTGTCCATATATATTATTTAAGTTTGCGGTGTTTGTGGCTTAGGGGTAGGTGATTTTGGCTGAGGCAAATCGCTTGGCTCCGCCGGTCTTGTATTATCCCCCTCATGTACATGGGGTGTCGGAATTCTTTGACCTGTAGTTTTATCATAATGATCTCCTCCTTCAATATCTACTCTTTTTTTCTGATCAAAACCACTCGGATTCTTTGGATTCTTAGTATAAGTGGCAGTGCCTACTACTTTCCCTGTTTTGTCCAATTTAATAGTCGAGTGATCTCCTCCGGCAGTATGATCAGGCAAAATTTTATTTGTTGATTTTGCGCTTTGAACCATAGCTGGCTGAGGGGCTACGGTACTTGTCGCATCTCGCTGCATAATAGTATGAGTTCCAGCATTTGTTAGAATTGCGTGTAGTCCATACATTCCCAATGCAGTTGCACCGGCAACTACAACCGCCTCACCTGCTTCTGCCACTATTGGTAGCAATTGGATTTGCGCCGGTACATCACAAGGCTCACAAGCCATTCCATCAGGATCAATATTCCTAATGGAGTTGTCATCACCATAATTGTATGAAGACCATCTCCTAAATTGTTCTGCTTTAGGGTCTATGGTCGTCCACCTTGCTATTACAGGGTCGTAGAAACGTGCACCGTAATCGTATTGATGCAGATCCTCCTGTAGCTCCTTCTTATTGTAAAGATATTCATTTTTAGGGCTAACTGTTGTACCTGATGATATTTCCAGCCCGAACGGATAGTAATCATCCTGTTGGGTTGGGCTTGCCGTACCTGCATAGGTATCAAAGCTCAGCCGTTCATCGCCCAGGTGATCCGTAAGGCTGTACTCATAATGATAGGTACCCGCTGTTTAGCACCCTGCCCTCTTCTGTCGTTTTTCCCATTACCAAATTTAAAAATCTGCAACCATTTTACGGTTTTATTGATTGAACAATGCAACAAAGTCGGCAACAATCTAAAAAGGCAATTAATTATATTTGTTTATAACACTAATCTAAATTGAATATGAAAAAAATCTTAATGCTGGCATTTCTTATATTTTTGAGTGTAGCCGTTTATGCTCAGGCAACTGCCCCAAAAGATACAACCCGCGTATGGACCATTCATGGACAAAACACACTGCTGATCAATCAAAGTTCTTTTTCAAACTGGGCAGCAGGTGGTTCTAATTCTCTTGCTTTAAACGTTGTGCTAGATTATGATTTTGATTACAAAAAAGCCAAATGGAGCTGGGATAACAAAGTGATATTGGGCTACGGTTTGAGCGACCAGACTGGAATTGGATGGCGCAAAAATGATGACCGGATAATTTTAAATAGTTTATTAGGATACCAGGCCGCAAAATATTGGCTGTATACGTTTTATGCCAACTTTCAAACCCAATTCACCAATGGTTATTCCTATAGTGGTACGGGTAATGACAGAACGTTGCTCTCAGCCCCTTTTGCACCAGCATATCTTACATTCGGGCCGGGTTTTGCTTATAAAAGATCAGATAACTTCAGGGTCAACATTTCTCCGCTGGCAGCGCGTATTACCATTGTTCAGAACGACTCCCTTTCATCCATTGGTGCCTATGGCGTAACACCGGGCGATAAAAGCCTGTTTGAATTAGGCGCTTCTGTTGATGCCTATTATAAGGTAAACCTGATGCAAAATGTTTCCTTTGAAAATATCCTGAAATTATATTCTAATTACCTGAGTAAGCCACAAAATATTTATTCGGATTACACAGCTAACCTTTTCATGAAAGTAAATAAAATTGTTACTGTAAATGCAGGTGTCGAATTAATTTCAGACCCGCTGGCGCGAATACCTTTCGTAACTAATGGGGTAACAGCATACCATTCGGTTTTGCAGGTGAAAGAAATTTTCGGCGCAGGTGTAACGTATAAGTTTTAGGAAATTTTCCGTTTCTCAGCATAGTCGGGTGAGTTGAATCTGCGCAAATGCTTCGAAAAATGTATCTTGCACACAAATGATTTCCGACAAACTAAATGAGAGTGAGCTTCCGAAAACCATCTGGTTTTTATGGTTGCAAGGGTTAGAAACAGCACCTTTAGTTGTTCAAAAATGTTATGCATCATGGATTGAACATAACAAGGACTGGAACGTTGTTTTGCTGGCCGCTGACAATATTAAAGACTATGTTTCATTACCCACAAGGCAAATGACCCAACAGGCTTTCTCTGATGTTTTACGAATAAATTTACTGGCACAATATGGAGGTGTTTGGGCTGATGCTACTTGTTTTTGTGTCAAGCCATTAAATCTGTGGATTAATGAGTACACAACTAACGGCTTTTTTGCATTTGAAAGGCCGGGGCCCGACAGGATGATCTCGACCTGGTTTATTGCCAGCAAAAAGAATAATTATATAACTGAAATTTATAAAAAAGCTGTAAATGCTTATTGGGATGGAAGCCCGGACATGCGTTTTAGTGAAATCTCAAAATGGCATTCTCTGGATAAATACCTGCGACGGTATAGCACTAAAATATGGTTCAGCAAGTTGGTTAGTAAAATATTAAAAGTGCACCCTTATTTCTGGTTCCATTATTTGTTTGAGAAGATTTATAGGGCTGATGAAAAAGTTAAACAAATGTGGGATGCAACGCCAAAAATAAGTGCAGATATACCCCATACTTTACATTTTGCGGGCTTGTTTGATCCGATATCAGAATCTATAAAGGCTGAGATCGACAACAAAACTGCCCCATGCTATAAACTCACCTGGCGATATGAGCCATCAGCAATTAAGGATGATACAGTGGTCGGGTATTTGTTAAACGTGGATAAATTAGATCACGAATAAGCTCTTATCAGCATCTTCAATTCCTCCTGCACAGTATTAGTTTGGTCGGCATCGTACCATTCATGTACTTTCGGTATCAGTTCTTTAATACCCAGCCCTTCGCTTTTCCATTCCTTCATCAATATTTGCAACGGAGCTGGCCGCGGGCCCCAATGCCCCAGTTCTTTCAAATCCTCGCTTAAAACGATCAGTTTGGGAATAGAGCGGCCGCCATCGGTAAGGTTAGTATCAATCACATCAAGGTTGCTATCACGAAATAATAGGCGCAACTGTATTTTTTCGGGCATTGCTTTTTCAATGGCCGCCATCATGGGTAAATTAAATGCCGCATCACCACACCAACCTTCACTAATTACCAGCCACGTAGTAGCGGGCGCATCAGCAAACACAGCTTTTAAATCGGCAGAAACACGATAGGTTTGATCATATTCATCCATCAGTGCCATGTTATTTGTTATGTAGTGCCGCATTTTGGTAGCATGTTCATCCTGCACGGGTATGGCAAGTGCTTCATTAATATACTTGCGGTAATTTCTATAAGTAAATGCAGATTGAAGGAGTTGATGGGTATATGGGTAAGGCATATTTTATATGGTCGATAGGTAGTTGTTTAACCAATTAAATGTAAGGATTATAAAAACCATCTCCAACAAAAAAGCCTCCCCAAATTGGAGAGGCTCTCAATATTACTAAATTCGAAATCGAAAATTCGACATTCGAATTAAGAAGCCATTTGCTTTCTGATGATGTTCAGTGCGCCACCGGCTTTAAACCATTCTATTTGCTGTGCATTGTAAGTATGGTTCACCTGGAATGATTCCTGTGAGCCATCTTTATGGTGCAATACAACGGTTAACTGTTTGCCCGGAGTAAAGGTGGTTAAACCTACAATATCAAATATATCGTCTTCCTGTATTTTATCATAGTCGTTGCTATCAGCAAAAGTGATGCCCAGCATGCCTTGTTTTTTAAGGTTGGTTTCGTGGATACGGGCAAATGATTTTACCAATATAGCACGCACGCCTAAGTGACGAGGCTCCATAGCCGCGTGCTCGCGTGATGAACCTTCGCCATAGTTCTCATCGCCTACAACAATTGAACCTATGCCATGCGCCTTATAATCGCGCTGAGTGGCAGGTACCGGCCCGTACTCTCCGGTCAGTTCGTTTTTAACGCTATCGGCAGTGTTATTAAAATAGTTAATAGCGCCGATCAGCATATTGTTAGAAATATTATCTAAGTGTCCGCGGAACTTTAACCATGGGCCCGCCATTGAAATATGGTCGGTAGTACATTTACCTTTAGCTTTTATTAATAGTTTTAAACCGGTAATATCAGTGCCTTCCCATGCGGTAAATGGCTCCAGTAATTGTAAACGTGCTGATTTAGGATCAACCAATACACTTACCTGGCTGCCATCTTCTGCAGGTGCCTGGTAGCCTGCATCTTCAACGGCATAGCCTTTTATCGGCATTTCAATACCTACCGGTTCATCAAACTTAACCTGTTCGCCATTTTCGTTGGTTAGGAAATCGGTAAGCGGGTTAAAAGTTAGATCACCTGCGATAGCAAAAGCAGTCACAATTTCTGGCGATGCTACAAACGCGTGCGTATTAGGATTACCATCCTGGCGTTTAGCAAAGTTACGGTTGAATGAAGTAATAATAGAGTTTTTGCGGGTAGGATCATCAGTATGACGAGCCCACTGACCAATACAAGGGCCACAGGCATTAGCCAATACCACGCCGCCCATGCTCTCGAAAGTACCTAAGTAACCATCGCGCTCAACAGTGTAACGTACCAGTTCCGAGCCTGGGGTAATAGTAAATTCAGCTTTAGTAGTTAAGTGTTTGTCGGTAGCCTGTTTAGCTATTGAAGCCGAACGGGTAATATCCTCGTATGATGAATTGGTACATGAACCTATCAAACCTACTTCTAATTTTGTTGGCCAGTTATTTTCTCTAACTGCTGTTGCAAATTTAGAGATCGGCCAGGCCAGATCCGGAGTGAACGGACCATTTACATGTGGTTCAAGCTCAGTAAGATTGATTTCGATAACCTCGTCAAAATACTGCTCAGGGTTAGCGTAAACCTCGTCGTCGCCAGTTAAATGTTCTTTTACCGCGTTAGCAAGTTCGGCAATGTCTGCACGTTTTGTTCCACTCAGGTAAGCTGCGATCTTTTCGTCGTAACCAAAAATAGAAGTAGTAGCGCCAATTTCGGCACCCATGTTACAGATGGTTCCTTTACCGGTTGCTGAAAGTGAACGTGCGCCTTCGCCAAAATATTCAACTATAGCGCCTGTACCACCTTTTACGGTTAATATACCTGCAACTTTAAGTATTACGTCTTTTGCTGATGTCCAGCCTGATAATTTTCCGGTTAATTTAACACCGATCAGTTTAGGGAATTTAAGCTCCCAAGGTAAGCCAGCCATAACATCACATGCATCAGCACCGCCAACACCAATAGCAACCATACCCAACCCACCTGCATTAGGTGTATGTGAGTCGGTACCGATCATCATACCACCCGGAAACGCATAGTTTTCTAAAACTACCTGGTGAATGATACCTGCACCCGGTTTCCAGAAACCAATGCCATATTTATCTGAAACCGATGCCAGGAAATCATAAACTTCCTTGTTCACATCTTTGGCAGTTTGCAAATCGGTATCAGCGCCAACTTTAGCCTGTATCAGGTGATCGCAATGCACGGTTGAAGGTACTGCCACTTGCGGGCGACCAGCCTGCATAAACTGCAGCAACGCCATTTGCGCTGTAGCATCCTGCATGGCAACGCGGTCTGGTGCAAAGTCAACATAATCAACGCCGCGGGCAAAAGCCTGTTGAGCATCACCTTCGGAAAGGTGGGCGTATAATATTTTTTCAGTTAAAGTAAGGTGTTTACCAGTCGCTTTGCGGGCAGCAGCCACGCGGGTGCTGTAGCGATCGTAAACCTTTTTGATCATATCTAAATCAAAAGCCATGGTATCTGATCTTTTTAGGTGTAAAATATTGAATTTAACCCCATTAATAGGTTAAGCGGCGAATTTACAAAAATTACAAGTAAATGGTGTCAGCAAAAAGTGTAATTGTTATTTGGAGAAATTCTAAATAGAGATTGGAGGTTAGAGATTAGGTGAAGGGCAATGCAAAGCGAAGTGCTTTTCGTAAATAATATAGCGATGGGTTTGAAACCCATCGCTATATTGTTAAATCATGCTAATCAAAAGTTCCTCCGCTAGCCAGCGGAGGTTAGGGGGCTAAAACTAAACCCCGCCTTACTCCAAACCTCCATCGCCCGCGGCAACACATATTCCAATCGATGAAAAGCCTTTAAACTATCATGAAATACTACTATTGAACCGCTCTTTGTATATTTTAGTACATTTTGCAAACATTTTTCAGGTTGAAGGCTCCTATCAAAATCGCCGCTAAGTACATCCCACATAATAAATTTAAAGTTTGGCCGGGCATACTTTAGTATTTTTATCTGTGATCTTTTGATCCTGCCATAAGGCGGGCGGAACAGGTTGGTGTGTAATTGCTCATCGGCTTTAATAGTATTTTGCAGGTATGCTTCATCAGATGTCTTCCATCCTTTTAGGTGGTTATAGGTATGATTGCCAATGGTGTGACCACCAGCTTTTACCTGTTCAAAAATGTCGGGATGCTTGTTTACGTTATCGCCAATGCAAAAGAAAGTTGCCTTTGCATTATATTGCTGTAAAATATTTAATACAAATGGTGTAACAATCGGGATAGGCCCATCGTCAAAAGTGAGATAAATGCAAGGTTTATCCGGCTTAATATCCCAAATAAGATTGGGATACAGCTTTTTTAACAGCAAAGGTGTTTTAACCAGGTACATTTTGGTTCATGATTAATGATTCACAATCGGTTAGCAATGTCAATTAATGTTAAATGAATTAAAATATTAAAAAAATATACATAGATTTCAGATCGTATTTACATGCGCCATCAGCATGAACCATACGGGCAAATATAACCTTATGACACAACATATATTAAAATTTAAGCGGATAGGTATACTCAGCGTGGCGCTAATAGCCTTGTTTAGTTTCACTGCTGGCGCCCAGCAGGTAATAACGCTTCAACGAGCACTTGAACTTACGCTGAAAAATAACCTGACCATCAAGCAGGCCCAGATCACTGAAGCTTTGGCTAGCCAGGACGTTGATCAGAGCAAATACAATTTATTGCCTTCTGTTAGTGCAAACCCAACTGCCGGTTATGGTTTTGGTCGTAGCCCCGTTGCAGGAGCTTACGCTTATGCCAATCAAACTATTTTTAACGTTAATGCAACCGCATCGGCCCAGGTAACGCTGTTCCAGGGAGGCCAGTTACGTAACCAAATAATTGAAAACAAAATAGTGCTTGATGCCGATAAAACCAGTACAGCCAAAGTAAAAAATGATCTGGTTTTAAACGTAGTGGTTGATTACTTACAGATACTCACCAACCAGGATCTGATAACTGCAGCAAAACAGCAGATTGAAATTGCGGATTTAACGCTTGATAAATCACAAAAAAGCTTTAATGCGGGTAATCAGACCCTTGCCGATCTTTCACAGGCTAAAGCTGGCTTGTCAACGGCTCAACTTAACCTTACAACAGCTCAAAACCAGTATGCTTCATCAATACTAACATTGAAGCAATACATGGAGATGAGCCCTGATTCGGATATCGTTATTGAAAAACCAGATATCAGTAAATTGGATAATGTAAAAACATTATTCGCGGCCGATGATGTGATCAAGACGGCTATGGGGGTTAATCCCGATGTACATTTGGCCGAACTACAGCAAAAAAGCTATGAGCAGCAAATAAAAATCGCTAAAGGCAATTATTATCCAACGTTGGCATTATATGGCAGTTTAGCATCTTACTATTCAAGTGCCAATGATAAATACAGGATTGTAGGAAGCACGCCGCTTGCCTTTCAGCAAATAGGTACGGTTGTACCAACCGGTGATGCTGTTCAAAGTATTGCGCCGGTTTCTGAACCTATTTATGGATCATATTCATTTACCCGCCAGTTTGATGATAACTTTAACCAAAGCGTGGGCCTTACTTTGCAGATACCGATCTTTAACCGTTTTACTGCGCGCACATCGGTAAGGAAAGCCAAACTGAACTATGAATATGCACAGGTAAGCACAGAACTTGCTCGTAACACACTGAGCAAAACCATTATACAGGCAATTTTAGATGTGGAGTCGGCTGAGAAAAGTTATCTGTCTGCAGTGCAAACCTACCAGGCTGATAAGGACGCTTTTAACACTATACAACAGCGATATAACGTGGGGCTGGTGAATTCATTGGATTATAATACATCGCTTACTAACTATAACAAGGCTGAAAATGATATGATAGAGGCTAAATACACTGTCATATTCAGAAGTAAAGTAATTGACTATTATCTTGGAAATCCTATTACGCTTTAATAAGCCGGAAATCTGAGTAAATAAATAAAAATAATAAATCCGAAATTGAACATCCAACATTCGAAATAAGAAACATCATGGGAAAAACTACTAAATATATATTGATCATAATAGGTGCAATAATTCTTTTACTGATAATTGGTAAAGTAACCGGCCTGATAGATGGCCCGGGTAAAACTCAGGTTGCTACCGAGAAGGCTGCCATGCGCGATATAGTTGAAACCGTTACCGCCAGTGGTAAAGTAAAGCCGCACCTTGAAGTAAAAATAACCGCCGAGGTTTCTGGCGAAATTGTTGAACTACCTGTAAAAGAAGGTGATGTGGTTAAGAAAGGCCAATTGCTTTGTAAAATACGCCCCGATGTTTTAAAATCAGGCTTTGAGCGCGCGGTGGCTTCTTACAATTCGCAAAAAGCAAGTGTAGGCAATTCAAAACAAATGCTTGCCCAGGCACAAGCCACTTATGATAACCAGGCATCCATTTACAAACGCGACAAACAATTATTAGACGATAAAGTGCTTACCGTAGCCGAGTTTGAAGCCGCAAAAGCAAGTTACGAAGGCGCAAAGGCTGGGTTAGAGGCCGCTAGGCAAAATGTAATAGGTTCAGATTATGGCTTGGCACAATCTTCGGCCTCAGTTGAGGAAGCGCAGGCCGATCTGGACAAAACAAGTATTTATTCACCGATTGATGGGGTAATCTCAAAACGATCAGTTGAAAAAGGTGACCGCGTATTAGGTACCATCCAAATGGCAGGTACAGATATCATGACTGTATCTGACCTGAGCAAAATGGATGTGAATGTTGATGTGAATGAAAACGATATTAATCGCATTGCCGTTGGCGATTCGGCAAATATTGATGTTGATGCCTTTATGGATAAAAAATTCAGTGGCGCGGTATCAGAAATAGGTAGTTCGGCTAATGTGGTGGGTACTAACGCCGACCAGGTGACCAACTTTACAGTTAAGGTACGTATCAATCCCGAATCATATGTAGCGTTGTTGAATAAAAGCGCCTCTAATCCCTCGCCCTTCCGCCCGGGACTAACTGCCACTGTTGATATCAAAACCAACCAGGTGCATGGCCTAACTGTGCCTATCCAATCGGTAACAACCCGCGAAGATAAAAAGATGAATATGGGCGGTAAACCACAAGATTCAAATGATGATAATAGTAGTAGTTCGCAGGTTAAAATGAATACACTTGCTAAAGAATATGTATTTGTATACAGGGCAGGCAAGCTTAAACAGGTATTGGTAACCACAGGCATACAGGATGATACTTACATACAGGTACTAACCGGACTTAAAGCTGGTGATGAAGTTGTATCGGCACCGTACTCGGCTATTTCAAAAACTTTGACCGACAATATGATGGTTGAAAAAGTTGACAAATCGAAATTATTTAACACGGATAAACCAGCCGGTAACTAACCTGTAAAGAGGAGATTCAGATAGGTGGCAATGATTTAAAATTAAATAAGTATCCTATCTTTTAGCTAAACATCCTAATCTAATATATATTTGTCCTGCCGGGAAGAACATTTTTTCTGGCAGGACATTTTTATTTGTGGATGAACAAGCAAAAAAACAAGATCACAGTTGTAGGCGGGGGCAGTTGGGCTACAGCCAACGTTAAAATGCTATGTGACAATATTGCGGAGAAGGAAATATTCTGGTGGATGCGCAATACACACGCGGTTGAGCATATCCACAAATTTGGCCATAATCCTAATTATTTGAGTTCTGTTGATATTAAGGTACCCGCTGCAAACATATCAACCAACCTTAAAGAACTAATAGAACCGGCAGATTTTATACTGCTGAATGTGCCAGCCGCCTTTTTAAAAGAGGCTTTGATCGGCATAACTCCGGAGGACCTTGCCGGTAAAAAGATAGTATCGGCTATTAAAGGGATAGTACCCGATGAAAATCAGATCATCGGTGAATTTTTGAATCAGCATTACAACATATCGTTCAATAATTTTATAGTAATAAGCGGCCCGTGCCACGCCGAAGAAGTGGCATTGGAAAAGCTATCATACCTAACCATAGCTTCGCGGGATATTGATTTGGCTGCTGAATTCGCAGGCATGATCAGCACACGGTATATTAAAACCAATGTATCTGATGATATTTATGGCACCGAATACGGGGCCGTGCTAAAGAATGTTTATGCCATTGCCAGCGGTATATGCCACGGTGTAGGGTATGGTGATAACTTTCAATCGGTTTTAATATCAAATGCCATACGCGAGCTGGAACGCTTTGTTGATACAGTACACCCTATTGACAGGGACATTAAAGAATCAGCCTACCTGGGCGATCTGCTGGTTACAGCTTACTCTCAATTTAGCCGCAACCGTACTTTTGGCAATATGATAGGTAAAGGATATACGGTTAAATCGGCACAGTTAGAAATGAACATGGTGGCCGAAGGTTATTACGCCGTTAATTGCCTGCATCAGGTAAATAAAAACTACAACGTTCATATGCCTATTTGCAATGCAGTATACAATATACTGTATCAAAAACATTCCCCGGCACTTGAAATGAAACATTTGGCCGAACATTTGAGTTAATAATAAAACTCAATATCAAAAACCATGAAAAATGTATTTAAAGTTGCCTTAATGGCAACAGGATTATTTGCCGCAACACAAAGTTTTGCGCAAGACAGTAAAGTAGACAGAGATGCCAAGGACGTTGGCCATAAAACATCAGAAGTGGCTGCTAAAGGCAAAGCCGACGTTGTAGATAAAAAATATCATGGCAAATACGGCCCGGGCGGACAAACAGTTTACATTGATAAATATTCACATTATTATTATGTAAACACAAAGGGCCACAAATATTACCTTAAAAAGGAAGAGTTAAGAGATAAGAAATAGGTAATTTTATAAAGGCTTTGCCATCATCATGAGATCATACTCGTTAATTATTATACCTATAGCTTGTGTGTTTTTATTATTTGCCGGCGGATGTGCTAAAGGCGGAAATAAAAAGCTGGTAGGCGAGTGGCATTCAAAAAAAGATGGCAGCAAACTTAAAATTACCGGCAAAACTTTTGCCCTTGAAAGTGATTCGCCCGACCCGGAAGATTATTTTGTAAAAGGGGATACGATCTATACTTCATTTGAAGGTAATCTGCCCTATACAAAGTATGCTATAAAAAAGCTGGATGATAATCAGTTGGAAATATTTACACCTGATTCTGTTATCATGCAGTTTACCCGGTAAAATAAAAGCCTCCCGGTCGTAAAACGACGGGAGGCTTTATCAAACTAAACTAATCAATCAAATGCTCCCATTTAAGGAAGCCATATGAAACTAAACTAACAACTAGAATCTTCTGCGGCGTTCCGGGCGATCTTCACGGCGTTTGCCTGAAAAATCACGGAAACCACCACCGGTACCACCAGTGCTGCTTCTTTCACGACCAGCTCCGCCTTCGCGTCTCTCGCCGCCACCTGAACGGTTGTATCCACCTTCACGTCTTTCGCCACCACCTGAGCGGTTATATCCGCCTTCGCGTCTTTCGCCACTGCCACGGCTGCTGCTGGTGCCTTCACCTGATATTTCTATTCTAACCTCGCGGCCTTTAAAATCAATACCTTTAAATCCGTTTTGTACTTTTTCAACATCTTCATGTGCTACTTCAAAAAATGAGTAAACACCTTTAACGTCGATCTTTCCAACTGTACGGCCGCTTATTTTGGTGTTGTTGCAAATGTAACCCAGCAAATCGCCGCGGTTAAATTCATCAACTGAACCTAAGTTTATAAACAAACGTGTAAATTCTGATTTACCTCCGCTGCTGCGTGGGGCACGATCACCACGTTCGCCACGTTCTCCACCGCGTTCTTCAAATGGACGGCGTTCTTCAACGGCAGCATTCAAATCAGGAGCGTTTTTATAATACTCTAAAAAGCGGTTAAACTCTAACGATGCAAAGCGTTTAATAATATCTTCTTTGCTCAGCTCTTTGAACTCCTCCATAATACGTGGAGTATATTGTTCAATCTGCTGCTCGTTAACTTCAACATTGTGTACTTTATGTACTAAGGCAAATAATTGTTTTTCAACAACATCAAAACCTGTTGGTATTTCAGCCTTGATGAATTTTTTACCTATAACACGCTCGATCTGGCGTATTTTACCTAGTTCTTTACCATTAATGATAGAGATTGATACACCAGTTTTACCTGCACGGGCTGTACGGCCGCTACGGTGAGTGTAGTTCTCTAATTCATCAGGCAATGAGTAGTTAATAACGTGTGTAACATCATTAACATCAATACCACGTGCAGCAACATCAGTAGCAATAAGCAACTGTAAGCTACGGTCGCGGTAACGTTTCATTACCTTATCACGTTGTTGTTGCGAAAGATCACCATGTAAAGAGTCGGCATTATAACCGTCTTTTATCAGTGATTCAGCAATTTCCTGAGTTTCAATTTTAGTACGGCAAAATACGATACCAAAAATCTCGGGGTTAAAATCAACAATACGTTTAAACGCTGCATACTTGTCACGGGCACGGATGATGTAATATTCGTGCTCAATGTTGGCATTACCAGTGTTTTTTGTGCCCATTGTAAGCTCATGCGGATCGGTCATGTATTTTTTCGCGATCCTGCGAACTTCAGCAGGCATGGTGGCTGAAAACAGCCATGTTTTTTTCTCGTCGGGTGTAGTAGATAGAATACTGTCAATGTCTTCCTGAAAGCCCATGTTGAGCATTTCATCAGCTTCGTCTAAAACTACAAACTTAACCT
>Ga0302312_10000116_pt1 | contig 71896 bp, 46 predicted proteins | sample III_Palsa_N2_1_FD_200529 | JGI IMG/M metagenome (GOLD analysis project Ga0302312, IMG submission 200529) | Peat permafrost microbial communities from Stordalen Mire near Abisko, Sweden - III_Palsa_N2_1 | ecosystem: Environmental > Terrestrial > Soil > Palsa > Peat permafrost | place: Sweden... | reverse complement strand
TATGCGGCTTTTGATGTGATTATGCTGGTGCTGCTGATCCTGCTATTACGCTCAAAAAGGTACAAGAGCGGAATTTATTCTCCTTAAACAGAATCACTTATTTCATTCCAAGTCGCATGAAAATAAAACATAAAATTGCTCCGATTTGGAAGTCTGACAACGTCTCGTGAGCACAAAGAAGACAATAAGAGGAGTTTGTCTGGTTACTTCCTCTATCCTTCAGAAATTCATTTTCTAGACGATAAAGACGTTTTAAAAGGAGAAATCGGACTTAAGTTTGGGATTGAATATTTTATAGAAGGATATGATCACCTTACTGATAAGAATGAGGCAGCGTTCCGCTGCAGAATAAGGCATCCTGAGCTATCTAATCCCATAACAAACGAGAAGTCCTCTGAAACAATCGAGGAAAAACTCAATTTATTAAATAAAGCCAACTTCGACTATTTCTCCATCGAACACGGGTGGGAATTGAAACTGGGAACTTGGACTTTTCAAATCCTTGAAGAAGGCCATTTGCTTCTTGAGAAGCACTTTGAAATTATCTAAAATCGAGCAGGTAATTCTTGCGCATTTCCCTAAGGTATAGTTCATGTTATCGCTCATGCTCAGCTCTTCAATAATGGAATCCCGTACGTTGCCCTTTAATTCACTCAGCTCTCCGGCTATTTTGTTTTTCTCCCTCTCCACGCCATTAATAAAGTCGCTAAAGTCTTCCGCGCGGAAGAAAAACCCTTTGGCCGTTTGCCTTTTCCATTCAATGCGCAAGTAGCCCTTCAACAATTTAGCCGCCTCAAAACTGGCTGAGGAAGCAATATGGCCACCGATCAATGGAATATGCAGGTAATAAGCCATGCTTTCCAGTAAGGTCGATTTGCCACACCCATTGTCTCCTACAAAAATGGTTACTTTAGGATCCAGCGTTATTTCCTTAGCAAACCTTACCGCTGGAATATTGAAAGGAAACGGATGCTGTTTATCCGTTTCGATGGAAAAGGACTTTATGAATGTCATGAAATGGGTTGAGTAGATAATATACTCAAAATTCCTGGATTCTTCCCCAGTCCCATTCCCGCAAATTCTTCGCAATAGTCCTCCCCTGGGATCAGTGAGTCATTAGAACCTCCCCGAGTTTTTTGTCCAACTCATCCCCATGCAAATTCTTGGCAATTATTTTACCGTTAGGATCCAGCAGGAGGTTAGCGGGAATGGACCCGATATCGTACAGTTTGGCCACGGCATTGTTCCAGAATTTCAGGTCGGAGACGTTCGTCCAGGTCAACTGATCCTTATGAATGGCATTGAGCCATTTATCCTTCCCGTTAGGCTGGTCAAGGGACACGCTGAGCACTGTGAAATTCTTAGTCTCGTATTTGTTGTACGCGGCGACCACATTAGGGTTTTCTCCCCGGCAAGGCACGCACCAGCTAGCCCAGAAATCGACCAGGACGTATTTCCCCCTGAAATCCTTTAAAGAAATGGGTTTGCCGGATGTGTCGTTTTGCGTAAAATCCATTGCGGTCTTACCGATGCCGGTCAACTCGTTTACCCGTATGCTGTTTGCTATCCGTTTGGCCGGGGCATTATCCTTTGCAGCGGGGGACAATTGGTTGAAGATCGCTGCCTTTTTATCCAGGTCTAGTCTTCCCAGGTTGAATGACAGGATAAAGGCGCTTATGGGAGAGGATGGATGTTGCAGAATCCATTGTTCGGTCAGGGCCTGGTCAGTGGAATCCATTTTTTTCAATTCCGGCTCCAGGGCAGCATACCCCACCGAGTCCTTCTTGCTGTAAAGGTCATTGGCTTTTTTATACAACTCCTTCCGTCCGGCCAGTGAGGGACTCGCATCGATAAAATCCCCATAGGCTTTATAATCTTTTATTGCCTGGCCGCCAGATGTTTTTGCATCTTTGAACAGGGGGCCGTCCCCTTGAATGGTGACCGTTCCCTTATCCAGGTAGACGAACGTCAGGCTGTTCTCGACATACTTTTTACCGATCCGTATAATATAGTTATCGCCCTCTCCCTCCGGCACCTGGAGGTTTATTTGAAAGCCGCCGGAAGTGGTCATTATTGAATCCTTTTGTTCACTATTGGATATCGGGTACCAATACACCCACCCTCCGGGCTCGAGTCCTTTAAGGGATGCCGTTACGGCTACATTGTTTTGGGCCAGTGAGTGGCCTGTGTAAAAGATGACGGCAATCAGTACGATTATCTGTTTCATGCGCATATGAGTGTGTTCAATTTTAATATTTCTCCCGGGGATCCAACAGCAGGTTCGTTGGAATGGGAATGAGTTATTTGATTAAATCTGACAATTTTTGATCCAAGGCCATACCCCTCAGGTTTTTGGCGATGATAATGCCATTGGGGTCCACGAGGAAATTGAAGGGGATGCCTTGTATGCCGTATTGCTGCGCTACCTCGTTCTTCCAGCCTTTCAGGTCAGACACCTGGGTCCAGGGCATTCCATCCTGACGGACGGCCTGCCTCCATTTTGAAGAATCTTCGTCCAGGGAAACGCCCAATATAGCCAGCCCTTTGTCTTTGAAATGATTGTATGCTTTCAGCACGTTGGGATTCTCCCCCCGACACGGGCCGCACCAACTCGCCCAGAAATCAAGGAACACGTATCTGCCCTTGTTATATTGGGAAAAGGTGACGGGCCGGCCGTTCATATCATTTTGCGTAAAATCGATCACGGGCTGCCCTATGGCGCTTCTGCTGAGAACCGCGAGCCTTTTTGCCAGCGTTTTCCCTGCCACTGAATTTTGTGCAGACGTATCCAGGTAGTTGAAAAGCGTCTTTAGTCTGGGATAGTCCACCCCGATCGTCATCGAGCTGATCTCATAGACGCTTACGGGACTTTTGGGATGGGCAGCAATATAAGTATAGAGCCTTGACCTTCTTTGCTCCTTCAGCGAATCCAGCCGGATCTCGATGGCCGATCCGGTAACGGAATCCTTCGCCGCATCGTATTGCTGGTACAATGGCCCTTCCATCGCGGTAATATCGGCAATGGAGGCCTTTAAACTGTCATATTCCACCTGAGATGCCGAGCCGGTGATTTTCAGGTTATCCAGGGAGTCTATATTGCCAGATACCTGGATATCGGCATTTTCCAGGAACAATTCGGTATATCGTTCTTTGGTTTCGAGATAGGCCATAGCCGGCTCGGGAAGGGTACCCTTGAATTCAAAATGCCCATCCTTGACAACCGCAGAGTCATTTGTGGCGGAGTCTCCGATGGGAATATGCAAATAGACGTAAGGGGCTTTTATTCCCTTTATATCACCGGTGAGGGTGAAACTATCTCTCTTATTTTGCTTACAGGCACAGAGGCTGGCGAGCAACAAAGGCAGAAGGGAAAACCTTTTCATATGTGCATCTTTCTACTAAAGTCAATCAACTCACCCTTTTCCCTATATAAGTTCAAAAATAAGGTGGCGATAGAAAATAGTCAGTAAGCGTCATGTAAACGAAGCTGGCCATTGGGGCCAAGACATTATGGGCCTTCAAACGTCCTTCAACGTGTATCCCATTCCAATCATGGTATGTATGAGCTTAGGGCTGAACCCTTTGTCAATTTTTGAGCGAAGAAAGTTTATATATACATCGACCACATTGGAGTTGATGTCCCTATTGATACCCCATAGGTATTCTGAGATCTGGCTTCTTGAAAGCACCCTGTTCTTATTGATGATCAGGTATTCTAGGAGTGAAAATTCCTTAGCCGTTAAAATGATTTCTTTTCCGGCTCTGCGCGCCACTTTCTTATATACATCCAATTCCATGTCGGAAACCTTGTAAATCATCTCCGGGGCTATCTGCCTGCTTCGCCGCCAAAGGGCGGTAACCCTGGCCATCAATTCCTCGAAATGAAATGGTTTCGCCAGATAATCATCCGCTCCTGCCTCAAATCCGGTGACTATATCCTGGGTGGTAATCATTGCCGTCAGCATGAGGATGGGAAGATCAGCGTTATATTTTCGGATGCGCTTGCATAAGTCTATGCCGTTCAGACCTGGAATGATGATGTCTAAAATGATAGCATCATAGTCATTTTTCAGAACCAATTGTTCAGCCAGGGTGCCTTCATTGGCGATATCTACGTTATGCAGCTTCTCTTTAAACCCTTTTTTTATGAGTTCAGCGATTTTCGGGTTATCCTCCACTAACAAAATGTTCATCGCAGGCCTATTATGTTAATTATTTTTATGGAAATTCCTGTACGCCCATCCGAAGATGAGCGGGAAAACCCACAAGGAAAATACCATGGCGCTCAGGATTCCACCGATAACAACTCTGGCGAGCGGCCTTGAGCTTTCAGACCCGATCCCGTGAGAAAGGGCGGCAGGCAGCAAGCCAATGGCTGCCATTAACGCCGTCATCATTACCGGGCGTATCCTTTCATGAACGCCTAATTTTATAGAATTATACAAAGAATCATTCCCCCTTAAATGGGCCAGGTTTTCCTTAAACCGGGTGATCAGGATAATCCCATCCTGTATACAAATCCCAAACAAGGCAATAAACCCGATGCCGGCGGATATGCTGAAGTTGGTGTTCGTAATATGCAAAGCCATGATACCCCCGACGATGGCAAACGGCACATTGGTGAATACCAGGAGGGCGTCTTTAAAATTGCTGAACATGCTCAGCAGCAAAATGAATATCAATATCAAACTGATGGGTACCACCTGGGCCAACCGCTTCTGTGCCCTTTCCTGGTTTTCAAAATCACCCTGGAAGGCCATGGAATACCCCCTGTTCAAATGTACTTTTTCCCCGATTTTCTCCTGGGCTTCGGCGATGGTGCTACCCATATCCCTGCCCCTTATCGAAAATTTCAATGCCGCATACCGTTTGTTATCGTCCCTGTAAATGAGGCAGGCTCCCGTTCTTTGGTCTATTGTGGCAATTTCCTTAATGGGTACTTTACCACCGCTCATCGTCGGCACCAATAATTCACCTATCTGCTCGGGTGTTTTCCTGTACTCTTCCGGCAGCCTTACCCTTATATCAAAGGTTCTGATGCCTTCATATAATGTGCTTGCGGGTACGCCTCCGGGCCCCAGGCCTCCGATCGCCATACTCACTACCGCATTTGCCTGGGCGGTAGCCACCCCGTATAACCCCATTTTTTGCTGGTCAAGATTGATGTCCAATTCCGGCTGACCCGTGTTGTGCATGATCCCCAGGTCTTCAATACCCCTTACATTCTTTAAAACGTTGAAACAATTCAAAAGCTGTCCTTCCATATACCCCAAAGAATCCCCGAATATCTTTAAACAGATACTCCCCTTGACGCCCGAAACAGCCTCTTCCACATTATCCATAATTGGCTGGGAAAAATTCAGGTTTACCCCTGGAATAACGGATAGCGCATTGTTCATGGTATCTATCAACTGCGCTTTGGTGATTTTAGGGTTCCAATTCCCTTCCGGGAACATAAGAATGTCAAATTCGTTGTTATAGAAACCCGTGACATCCGTACCGTCATCCGGCCGACCGGTCTGTGAAACACAATATTGCACCTGAGGGAATCGCATAACGATCTTCCGGGCCTGCTCGGCTATTTCTTTGCCTTTGTCCAGCGAGACACTATAATCGCTCTGAATGCGCAGCCAGATACTTCCCTCATCCAATTGGGGCAGGAACTCAGAGCCCAGGAGTTTGAACGAATAGATGCCGGCCACCATCACAATGAGCGCGCACACTACCACTATCTCTTTGCGTTTATAGGCCTTTACAAAGCCTGCCATCATAAAGCGCATTAAGGTATGCACGATAGGGTTATGCCTTTCCTTTACATTTTTCCTCATCAGCAAACTGATCAGCACCGGCACCAGGGTCAGGGTCGTAATAAGTGAACCCAACAAAGCAAAGCTCAGGGTATATGCCAGGGGGGAAAACATTTTGCCTTCCACCTTTTGAAAGGCAAATATGGGGAGCAGAGCTGTAATGATAATCACGTTCAAATAAAACGGCCTCTTCCCAATATCCGCTGCAGCTCTCTTGATAAGGCCCAGTTTGGTTGATTTATTAAACCGCTCCATACCCATTTCCTTTGCTCTATGGTCCAGGATCACAAAGATGCCTTCCACCATCACGATAGTGCCGTCCAGGATGATTCCGAAGTCAACTGCTCCCAAAGACAACAGGTTTGCACTCATGTGCATCAGGCGCAGGCAGATAAATGCAAACAGCAACGACATGGGAATGATGATCGCCACAACCACCGTAGCCCGCCAATCAAACAGGAATAGCGAGATTAGTACGATGACCAGCAATATTCCCTCGATTAAATTATGGAGCACCGTGTGCGTGGCATAGTCAATGAGATTGGTACGGTCATAGTAGGGTACAATCTTGGTATCGGAGGGTAGGACATATTGATTGAGATATCGGATCTTTTGCTCTATCCCTTTAACGACTTCCGAGGGGTTTTCCCCTTTTCTCATAACGACGATGGCCTCCACCACATCCCCCTGATCGGTAACGACGAATTTGCCGGTGGAATCCTTATACCTGTCGCTTCTACCGATCCATCCAAGGCGCGGCACGTTGGATATTTCAACGGTAGCTACATCTTTTACCAGCAACGGAACACCATTGTTGTTCTGTATAATGATGTTCCTGATCTCTTCAATATCGTTCAGGAGGCCGATCCCTCTTACCACGTAGGCCTGGTTATTCTGGATAATCATGTCGCCGCCCACGTTAATATTGGTATTTTGAACGGCGGTAAATATATCAAGTGATGTTAAACCCAGGTTGGTTAACTTTCCCGGATCAACTTTTATTTCATAGGTTTTGGTTTTCCCCCCAAAACTGTTGATATCACCCACTCCCTGTACGCTCCTCAGTTGCCGGTCTATCACCCAGTCCTGTACGGTTTTTAATTCCCTTACATCCCTGAAGGTGCTTTGGATCGTATACCTGTAAAGTTCACCAGTGGGCCCGGTAGGCGGCTGTACAGCCGGTTGAACCCCGGGAGGGAGGGTGGCATTAGGTATCAGGTTCATTACCTGCTGGCGGGCATCTTTATCCAGCACATCATCATCAAAGATCAACTTTACATAAGACAGTCCAAATATGCTGGTTGACCGGAGGCTTATTTTTTGCTGTACCGGGTTCAGGGCTATTTCTATGGGAATGGTAATGAACTTTTCCACTTCTTCAGCGCTACGGCCCGACCATTGCGTGATAACGTCTATCTCCGTGTTGGTGACATCCGGGAACGCCTCGATGGGCATATTCATGAATGTAATGATGCCACTTACAATCAGTAATGACGAACAAAACAGAATGAAATACTTATTCTTAAGGGAGAATCCTATGATTCCTCTGAGAAACTTATTCATTAGATGGATTTAAGAGGATACGACTTAGTTATTCAACTCGGTATAAATTTGTACGACGTCAGATGCGATAACCTGATCTCCTCTGTTCACACCCGCAGTCAAATAGGTTTTATCCCCCAAAACACTCAGCCTGGATACCGGTGTGATATTTGATTTGCCGCCCCCATGATAGACCAGCACATAATACTGACTGTGATCAAACATCATTGCACTGGAGGGGACGTACATCGCGAGCTTGTGTTGTGTATTGGTAACGGTGACGCTGGCAAACATCTGAGGCCTCAATGCGTAATCCGTATTATTAATGACGACACGCATTTTAGTGACCTTGCTATTGGGATCCAGTACGTGCATGATCTTATCTATCTTTCCTCTGAAGACCCTGCCAGGATAGGTCAGGGTAGTGATATCTACACTATCGCCCATATGGATCTTGTCCACATTCGACTCATAGACATTTGCCCAGATCCAGACATTTTTAAGATCAGATATAGTAAACATGTTCCCTCCGTTATCAGCCCGGATCGCCTGGTCATTAGTCACCATTTTCTGAACGATAAAACCACTGATAGGCGATTTTACTTCATACTCCCCCTGGATACTGCCCCCATTGATCTTTAAAACCCTTTGTGACCGCAGCACCTCAGCCTTTGCCTGCTGCATAGCGACTTCCGCACTGAGTGAATCCGTCATGGAGGCAAGTCCGCTCCGGTACATATCCTTTGTTTTAGCCAGGGTTATTTCGGCCAGGCGAAGATTGGTTTCGGCATTCAGAATATCACTACTGTATTGAGCCATTTCGGCACTCTTTATCACTCCCAGGACCTGCCCCTTCTCTACATAGTCACCTAACACTACCTTTATATTCTGGATATTGCCGCTGATCAGGGGAAAGATATTGACCACGTTATCCTGGTTGAAGTCCACCTGGCCCGTCAGCGTGATCGCATTGATCAACTGCCCTTGTCGCACCGAGTCGATGGTAAGGGTTTTCAATAATGAATCAGGTATGATATAGGCTTGCCTATCCGGGGATGCCTTGTCTGCTTCTTCACTACACGACTGGAAAAACAAGGTTCCGGTCAATAAGAACAAGCCGCTTATTAGTCCTGACGCCTTTAATGTCTTTATAATGATCATAACGGTAGATTGATATATAATAAGATAATCAGTGAAATTTTCGAATTAGAACCGGTTACTTCCAGAATAAAAATTCAGGTCTTCAAAAGCACTCACACGGTTAGATTCCGCCAGGCTTCATTGGCGTTTACATTATATCGTTGCGCGAGAAGAGAGAGATTCTGCCTTACAAAGATGTTTTCCGCACTATCCAACCCCAGACGGAGAGTATCAGCTTTCAACTCACCAACATTTTGCGCAAACGAAGGTTGCGCCCCTAAAATCCCTAGAAAAGCCGCCACAGAAAAGGCTTTCAAAATCATAAGAAACCGGATTTGCATATGTTTCATTTAAATAACATCTTGAATTATGCTACAATGCATTTCGTTTCCTAACAAATTAGCAGTCGATATGAAATTGATTGACGCAAAGGTATGTTCACGAATTTGCATAGTATTCTGCCTTCAATTAGAATGTATTAATAAGAAGATTAGAATTTATTAAGGGATTTAAGAACGTTAGAAGAAGTGTAGTGGCATTTGCAAACTCTATTAAAATTGTATATTAAAATGGGATTAAAGTAGAATTAAAATAGCATTAAGAGCAGTCAGCAGAAATGACAAGGCTAATGACCAATTTCGTGTCGACGACGGAGAAACGCCTTGACCAACGCTCAATGGATAATAATATAATTAATATTTTATATGTAATCGATTTCTTATTTTTGTTTTTAATCATTTCACGATATCTTACTGCATCCCATGAAACGATTAATCCTTTTCATTACTATTACAACAGCCGCATCAAGTGTACTCGGCCAGACTTCCTGGACGCAGGGGAGAGATAGCTTGCTAAAAGTATTGTCTGTTTCAAAGGAAGACAGCAATAAGGTCATGGTCATGACTTACCTGGGTATGCAATACCAATATAACCAGCAGGATTCGGCGGTGTATTATTTCAAAGCCGTTTATAAGTTGAGTGATAAGATTCACTATGTGAGAGGTATGGTGAACGGCCTGACGCTGCAGGCGGGCGTATTGAGCGATCAAAATAAGCCCGATGAAGCCATCCTCATCGATTCTCTGGCGATCGGTATAGCCACAAAGGCGCACTACCCCAAGGGTTTAGCAGCCATTTATAATAACATTGCCATCCCGTATAATAACAAGGGCGACCATGCCACCAGTGTTTACTATTATTTGAAAGCAGCTGCGTTGGATGAAGGGCTCCATGATGATCATAATCTGGCGATGGCCTATGCGAATATAGGCGGAGTCTACAATGATCTGAAGGAATTCAATAAAGGATATTCTTATTCATTGAACGGAGTGTTGCTGGGGAGGTCTTTAGATCATCAAAATGCAGTGGAAAGCGGCCTGGTAAACCTAGCGGGGGCGCTCATAGAATTAAAACGGTATGATACGTCACTGGTTGTTCTAAATGATGAAAAGGATCTGGCGATAAAATTGAATGACGAAGGGATGGTCATCAGCGCCAACAATGATATTTGCTCCTTATACATGAGAACGGGAAAATTTGACCTGGCAAAAAAAACGGCCACAGAACTGATCGCCTTCGCTACTGCCGCAAAGAATAATCAAGGGATCTGTCAGGGCTGGAGTGGGTTGAGCGATTATTTTTTTAACGCAAAAGATTATACCAAGGCTAAAGCCTATGATGAGGACATCATCAAATTAGCTGCCCGGGATCACCTTAATGCAGAATTAAGGGCCGCTTATCAGGGATTGGCCACCATTGACCTTGCGCAAAAGAATATTTCCGGGTTCAACTACTACAATGACTTGAGAGACTCGATGGACAATCAGTCCTTTAATGATAAGATACTGAAGAATACACAGGAACTGGAAGCCAAATATTCATTAAATAAAAAACAGGCCGAGATCAATGACCTGAACAAACAGAAGAAAATACAACAGCTTACCCTGGGACAACGCAATATCATGAACTGGGTATTAGCCTTCGCCGCTTTGGTAACGGCATTGATCGGCTTGTTATATAACAGGAACTATCGACAGAAAAAACGGCTCTTGCTGACAAAGGCGCTGCTTCAACAACAGCGCATCACTGAATTTGAAAAGGAGAAGCAATTGACGGCTGCACAAGCCGTACTACAAGGCCAGGTGGAGGAGCGGAGCAGGCTGGCCAAAGACCTGCATGATGGACTGGGAAGCATTTTGTCCGGGGCCAAGTACTCGTTTGCTCATATAAAGGATAACCTGACCGTCACGCCCGAAGATTCAGCGGCATATGAAAGGAGCATGGAGATGCTGGACCTGTCTATCCATGAATTAAGGAGAGTGGCGCACAACATGATGCCGGAGGCTTTGATGAAATTCGGCCTGGATGCAGCGCTAAAGGATTTTTGCAACAGCATAGACCAAAGCGGCGCCGTTAAACTGACCTACCAATCATTTGGATTGAATGAAGTGCCGGTTACGGAAGTCTGCGCGGCGTCAGTGTATCGTATTGTACAAGAGCTGGTAAATAACATATTGAAACATGCGGGAGCTACTACTGCATTAGTTCAGTTGATCAGGGAGAATGAAGTCCTGAGCATCACCGTGGAAGACAATGGCCGGGGCTTTGACACCGGCATTCTTCAAAATAATAATGGGATAGGCTACCTCAATCTGAAGAACCGGGTGGCGTATTTGAATGGCACTATGGATGTTCAAACTGCAGTGGGAAGAGGAACTTCGGTGCATATTGAGATATCCATCCCTCATTAATTCGACTGCGCCATTTTCATTAATTTAATTCGACTGCGCCATTTTGCCCAGTAACTCATTCAATGTGGTTTCCATTTGTAAGGCCATGGGGATCAGTACCTGGTCTTCAATATGGGCATGCACGCGGAGGTCCTGCTCAAAAGCTTCCAATTGCCCCAGTAGGATGCGGTAGAGGGATGCATTGGTGGCGGGTGGCTCATAGAGGCCAATGGCATGCCGTATGTCCCTGAGCTCATCTTCTGTGTCGTGGTGATCGGCGAGAAAGCCCGCGACCGAGTATTTCTGACGGGCTAAAATGTATTGGGAAAGGTGACCGGATACTTTAACGCTTCGACGCAGCAGTTCAATATGAGGCAGTAGCTTTGTTTCTTCTTCCCGGATATGCGTCGTCAGTTCCTCGAAATACTGGTGGAAGAAATTCTGTAAAATGGCTAGTATGGGATGGTGTGAATTATAGAGGCTGGAAAGCAGGACAATGCTTTGTTCTATTTCAGGCAATTTTTTCTGTAGGTAGAAAATATGCGTTCTTTTAATATACTCCACGATCATTTCGACGGGGAAGGCGGAAAAGTCATCCGCGCAAAATGGCTTTTCATCAAAGGCGCGAAGTAACGCAGCAATAAAGGGCTCGTTCACGCCGGACAAAGGGTCGTAAGAGGTATATCGTTGTATTACCTGCGGGTAGTAAGAACTGTTTTCAGGCATGGTTCCCAAAATTATTAAAAAATCTGGAGATTATATCACCTGACTATTTGAGCGTAAGTTATTGACTTTCATTATCTTATTTTATTTAACCGATCATACAAGGCCTGGACCTTGCATGACCGAAGCTGATTTTCCTGTTTTAGCTCGGACAAATAGAAGCTTCCTTCATTCAGGTCAATGAACCTTTTGGAAAGGATGGGCGCCCGGGCTAGGAGGATTCGCAGCTTTTGAAGGACTGCCGGAATATCTTCCCGTCTGAAAGAAGGGGCATTCGCCTGTTGTTCAAGAACCTGGAAAAGGAGATATTGAACGCGGATATCAGCCATCAATTGATAATGCTCAAACTCCCTGGCATTTTTTAATGGTGTGAGGGAGTGTAATACCTTGGCTGCTGCTATACTGCTGTCCGTTGTGGCTTTCAGGGTCAAGGGTAAGGGGCTTTCCACGACGCCATCGGATAATTCATAAGGAGCCGCCTTTAACGCCTGCCAGAAGGCCGTCGCCTGTGACCCGGTAAAGCCGTATTCTGAGGCACAGTATCCTGTAATGAAAGTGGAGATATTCAAAGGCCCCGGGGACCTTATGCTTTCAAGGTAGGCGGCTAAAAGGATATTGAATCCTGTAATAGGGTAGACATGTCTGATGGCATATAGCTCAGCGAGGCTGTTTTCCGATTCGTATAAATAGGAGTAAGCCCCCGAAGTCGACCAGGAAGTGAGCACTATTCCTTTATATCCCATCTGCCTTGCCGCAGGCACGAAATCCCGGATATTATTAAAATGCTTTTCCCACTGGGTTAGGTAATAATTATCCGGATTGCTCCGCAGGGCCGGTGCTCCCCATATTTCAAAGCCACTTTCCACTAATTTTTGGTGGTCTCCAAAGTTATTCATGTCCCAGCCATAGTTCCAGTCCACAAATATGGTTTCCTTCGGCAACGCCTTGATGGCGTCGGGATACTTCAATGCAATATCGGCCCATAGAATGGGCCGTTTCCCTAAACGGATCACGATGTTGCAAAGCATGCGCACGTAATCGATGTATAATTTTGACAAGCCTTCCTTTTCTGCCACCCCATGGCATTTGGGACAATATCCCAGCAAATGCGTCTCGTCACATCCGATATGGATATAGCGTGAATGGTGGGTAGAAGCCAGTTCCGTGTAGAGATCGGTAAACAGGAGACTATCCTGAACACTTTCAAGGGGACAAACCTGCGAAAGATCCTTTTCGTCCTCCCGCAACGCTTTGTACCGGTAATGGCGCAGGATATATTCTACGTGCCCGAAGCTTTGCTGCAAGGGGATCAGATCCACGCCTAATTTGTCGCAAAAGGCAACGAAATTAATGATTTCAGCCTTGGTATATGCGTACCTGCCGGGGATCAGTGGGTGTGTAGAAAAAGGGTAGGTGGCTTCGTATTCCACAATCAGCGTATTGATGCCACCCCTGCGGAGTTTTTGTACAAAAGCTTTCAGGGCGGGCATTTTCATGACTTGTATGCGAAGGTCCAGGTGAAAGGCCCTGATGGAAAATTCATTTGCCGGGTTCCCCGCACCATCGTAGGTCGCACCTTCGGCAGCACCGGCCGCCACGAATAGGAGGATTAAACCCAATAGGCCGTTTTTCATGGTCGTATCATTTTACTGCTGTCCCGATCAAGGAATAATTGAACGGCGGGATGCCTTTTAAAGATGGTGGAAGGGTATCGCTCGGTAACGGGACTGTGCATTGTATGGTAGACCGCCTTGGCCTTTCTTTCTCCGGGCACCATGGCGAATATATAGCGGCCATTCAGTAGTGCGGGTATAGTCAGGGTAATTGCCCGTTCAGGTACGTTTTCCAAGTCTGGAAAACAGCCGTCGTTCACCTGTTGCTGCCGGCAATCCCTATCGAGTGATACGACCTTAACTGCTTCCGGGTGATAAAAATCAGCCACAGGGGGGTCGTTAAAAGCGATATGATTATTCTCACCAATGCCCATGCACACCACGTCGGCAGGAAATTGTTTCAGCAATGCAGCATACCGGTGGCATTCTATCACAGGATCCGGGGCGTTCCCATGGATATAATAGACCGCCTTGAAAGAAACCTTTTCAAACAGGTGTGTATTCAGGTAATACGCGAATGTCTGGGGGGCGTTTTCGTCCAATCCGATATATTCATCCATATGAAAGGCATTGACGCGCTTCCAATCGACGGGGCTCCCGGACAAGGCAGCCAGGAATTCATTTTGAGAAGGCGCTGCTGCGAAAATGACGTTCACTACAGGCTGTTCATTCAAAAGCTGATTGATCTTAGCAGCGGTTGCGTTAGCCGCCGCCGCCCCTAACAATAGCCTGTTATCGTGTATCTCACTGACCATAAGAGCCCCCTTCCTTTGTGTAGACGACCTCGCCGCCGATCATCGTGCAATGGATATTGATCTGATCGTCAAACAAAACAATATCAGCATCTTTTCCGGGAGCTAGGGCCCCTTTCCGGTCTGAAACGCCCATAATGGTGGCGGGGGTGCTGGTGATCATCCGGACGGCATCACACAGAGGTACGTCCGCTAATTGTATCATGTTCCGAACCAGCCTGTCGGCCGTAGCCACGCTACCGGCGAATGCGCTTCGGTCCGGAAGCTTTGCCACCCCATCTTCAATGATCACTTTTAATCCGCTGTGCTTATTTCCCAATATGCTTTCTCCGGGCGGCATGCCTGCTCCCCTCATGGCATCCGTGATCAAAGCGGTCCTGTCTGCGCCCTTGATCTTATAGACCAGCTTCAACAGGGGCGGCGGCAGGTGTATGCCGTCTGCAATGATCTCAACAGTCATATTTTCAATAAGGAATGCGCTTTCCACGACTCCGGCGTATCGTTTGGCGCCTCGCCTGGTTACGCCTGACATGCCGGAATACAGGTGGGTGGCATGGGTGTATCCCCTTTCAAAGCCCTCCAGGACTTCTTCGTATACGGCATCGGTATGGGCGAGTGCTGCCATGACACCCTTTGACCGGAGATATTCAGCGAAATCCAGCGCCCCTTCCAGTTCAGGGGCGGCACTCCATCGCTTAATGGATTTGAAGCGGGACAAGAGTTCCCTGTATTCTCCCGGATCGGGAGGACGGATATAACGCGGATCTTGCGCTCCCCGTTGATTCATGGCAAAGTAGGGACCTTCCAGGTGCATTCCGATGAACCCCGCGCCGGGATAATTCTGTAAAGAGACTTCTTCATAAGTCTGTAGTGTTTGCCACAGATCCGCTTTTTCACAGCTGAGCGTAGTGGGCGTCATGGAAGTGGTGCCGTACCTGGCATGAAGCTTTGCTATAGCCAGGAATGCCGCTGAAGTTCCGTCCATAAAATCATGCCCGCCTCCTCCATGCACGTGAATGTCAATGAAGCCGGGGGCCACGTATTTATCTTCAGCATCTATTAAAACGGCTTCCGGGGCTTCAATATCCTGTTCGCTCACGGCGGAGATTTTGCCTCCTGTAATCAGTATGGTTCCCTTGTGTAATACCCTGTAGGGAGTGATGAGACGTCCGTTAAAGATCTTGATCTGGCGCATGGCCAGCTAAAATACGCAAGAATTGGCTTTCTACCTACGGGCGTTTTGTGGGTTCGGGGCGGCATCGTACATTGCGTTCCAACCTATTATATGGAATTTGTAACGCATGAAGACAAAACCTTTGAAAAGGTCGTATATGCTGAAAAAGTAACCAAAGGGAGAGAATTCCAGGGTTGTGTATTTGAAAAATGTGATTTTACCAACAGCGACTTTTCTTACAATAGATTCCTGGATTGCACCTTTAATTCCTGTAATTTATCAATGATGAAATTCAGCGGATCAACCCTCAGCAATATCAAATTCAATCATTGTAAGATCCTTGGTGTGAATTTCAGCGAATGTGATAGTTTTCTCTTTAAGGTGCAGTTTGAATCCAGCATATTGGATTATGCCTCTTTCATGGGTAAAAAAATGCCCAAGACAAGTTTCATCAGGTCGTCCTTAAAAGAAGTGAGTTTTGTTCAGACCGGCCTTTCAGGATCTGTCTTCGAAGAAACGGATCTGTCCGGCGCTATTTTCAACGCAACCGACCTCACGGGGGCTAACCTGGCTTCGGCATTTAATTATACGATCGACCCGGAGTTGAACATGATTAAAAAGGCCAGCTTTTCTGTGCAGGGCCTGCCGGGGCTTTTAGCCAGGTATAATATTAATATAGTATATTAACCAAGTGGCCGCCACCTAACCCTTTCAAACGCCGCTTGAAGAGAATCCATGCACGGTTTATGAAGCTGATTTGTACATTAATAGGCACTATCCCTTCATTCACCTAAATCTGCATAAGATGCTACAACTAACCGCCAAGCGATTTGCTTCCATGCTGTTCATTGCATCCTTTTCAATGACTGCATGGTCCCAGGGGGTTACCACCCCGCGAATACCCAGCCCGGCTGCTACGGTTTCACAGACGATTGGGATTTCCACTGTTTCTGTGAATTATTCACGGCCTTCGGTAAAAGGCCGTGCGATATGGGGTGCGCTGGTCCCATACGGATGGAATATACAACCGTTCGGTGCAGGTAACCAGGCTCCATGGCGGGCGGGCGCCAATGAAAACACCGTCATCAAATTCTCCCATGGATGTATGATAGAGGGGCACCCCGTTCCGGCAGGCGACTATGGGCTATTTTTTGTTATTAATAAAGATAGTACGGGGGAGATCGTTTTATCAAAGGACAGCAGATCGTGGGGGAGCTTTTGGTATGATCCGGGCAAGGACGAGTTGAGGGCTAAAATACAGTTACGCGCGGTGCCCCAAACGGAGCTACTTACTTACGACTTTATTAATGTGACCAAGACGACAGCTGAACTAGTGCTTAACTGGGACAAGGTGCAATTCCCTGTGAAGATTGAATTTCCTGTAGACGATATTGTCATGGACAACGCCGCTGAAGAATTGAAAGGCGTCCGTGGGTTTACTTGGCAGGGGTATTCAAGTGCCGCTGATTACGCGCTTCAAAACAAGGTCAACTATGATAAAGCCCTTGGCTGGATCGACAAAGCGATAGCAATCAACAAGAGTTTTACAACCCTCAGTATTAAATCTGGACTCCTTTTACAAATGGGAAAGACGGAGGATGCCGAAAAGATCATGAATGACGCGGTAGCCCTGTCCACGGAAAATGAACTGAACGCATATGGATACCAGTTGCTTAACGAAGGAAAACAGGATAAGGCCATAGAAGTATTGACCCTCAATACCCAGCGAAATCCCCAAAGCCCTAATGTATGGGACAGCCTTGGAGAAGCGTACGCAACAAAAGGAGACAAAAAGAACGCGATTACCAATTTTAAGAAATCATTGAGTATGAACCCGCCCGCCAATGTGAGGGCTAATTCGGAGAAATTCCTTACACAATTAGGCGCCAACTGAGTTTTCATCCCATGGGCTGTGACCCGCATTCTTAAAAAAGGAAGGAGACCACTTCATATTATAATAGGGGGGTAGGAATATTACTACAATACCGAAATAGTATATATACTAATGTGGATTCATAACAATTAATATGAATAATTATTATTTTTTTATAAAAAATAATTTATAAATTCATGTTGATTTTAAACCCGTATTGTATGAAAATTACCCTTGCTTTCCTCCAAGTCAATTCCGTACCTGTTTTTTTCAACAGGTATGCGCTTCGAAATCTTTCTGATATGAAGCCTTCTCCCGCTTAGTACAGTCTCTTAAAATGGTGTATCTGATCAGTGATTTGGATGGGTGATAATGTTGCCTTACGAGGCATTATACCCTTACATTTCTCTGCCGGAACGATTATTTGGTATGCCAATGGCATGCTGAATGCCTTCGTGTGTATTTGTTCAACCTGTGCGCTCATGCGGAAAGCTATACCTCTTATCTTTTTCTGTTATTTCCTTTGCCAGTATTCATTGGGTGGGAAACTTTCCGGTGACGGGGGGGCGTGCGGAGCATTTGATACCACAATTCTGATTACAGGGGGCATTGGACAGACAGATACAGCCATTCATCGGGGTAGCCGGAAGGTATCCATGCTGGACGATACGACAGGGTTTGACATGTTGTTTATACGCGGTTCCTGCAAAGAAACGATCTGTGTCATGCACCTGTATCCAATGAAGTATGCTTCAAAAAAATCCGTTCAACCTTTACTTATGAAAAAATTGGCCGCCAGGCAAAATAGAATTCGCGGTGATGTGATGTATGATTACTCAAAACACGCTTCCCCGGATACCTCTTTTCCCGGAAGCAGTTTTGTACAGCAGCAAGCGGTAGTCAATGTGTATGCTCCCCTGATGCATAAATACCCGGTCATATTTCATGCGGGGGTCCTGCAAACGAATGTTCCTTATATTAATAACTATATTGACGTGAGTGTACAGTTTGACAGGAAGAGTTATGGCTCTTCTATGTTGAACCACCTCCAGGATCAGGCAATGAAACAGGAAACAGAGGATGAAAGAAAGGACAGTCTTCTGTACGCGGCTTCGGTGAACCGTTTTGATAATGGACAGGCCCTTTCTACCTGGTTAAACGGTGATAAGGAAGTCCAACAACTGATCGGCAGCAACAACCTGTTGAAACAATACCAGCCCTCATCTCCCAATGACTCGTCGGTCACCAATGCGCTGGGTGAAGTCAGGCAGCTCATACCCATGCTGCCTTCACCTGCCATCGGACAGGCGCTTTCAGCGAGCAGTCCCACGCGCGACAGCTCGGCCGGTGCAATACCTGCGGATAGTGTGCAAAAAGCAGTGGGATTTATACAGGAATATGCGGACAAATTAATGGCCTGGCAAAAGTCGGGGAAGGAACAGGATTCCCTGGAACACCAGTTTGACAGCTCTAGAAATGCGCTTCAGGCCCGGAAGGATTCGGTGGACAAACTGGTGAATAGCGGAAACATTGCACAATTACAAAAGTTATACCCTGATAGCAGCAAAGGAGCGCACAACTATGACTGGCTGATGGGCATCAGGCAGTTGTCGTTGGGAAGGAGCATGGCTAATTACACGGAACTGTCTGCAAAAAATATTAGTCTGATGGGCATCAATGCAGAATATTGCCATCATTATTACTTTGCGCTGGCGGCCGGTAAAATCGATTTCAGGTACCTGGATTTCCTGATGGCCACACCCACTCCCAATCAGTACCTTTTCCTGGGCCGGGTCGGCATAGGAGAGCCGGAACACAAGCACCTGTATTTTACCGTGTATACAGGGAGTAAGGAAGCTTCTTACGTGAATACCAATAATGTACCCGCAGTCAATAAATTGACCGGCATCACCCTGGAGGCCAAGGTTCCCGTGGACCGGAATACTTACTTGACCGGCGAGATCGCTAAGTCCTCTTATCCCGATTATATTGCCACAGGTTCAACGCCCGGCAAGTTACTGGGATTTTCAGACAGGGCTAACGAGGCCTATTCCCTTCAGCTCTTCAGCTATTTACCTGCTACAGACACCCGTATTTACGGTATGTATGACAAGATGGGTGTCTATTTCCAGTCTTTCAACATATTTAATAATAATGCCAGCACGACTAGTTGGCAGGCAAGGCTGGACCAGTACATATGGAAGAAAAGACTTTCCTTGAATGCCTCTGTGAAGAAGAATGATTTTTCTACGCCCTTTATCGTAAATAATTATAAAAGCAAGTCGGTCTTTTATTCCTTGCAGGTTTCCCTCCGGTTGCGTAAGTGGCCTGTATTTACCGCCGGCTTTTTGCCCTATTCCCAATTGACCAGCATTAACGGGCAGTTGGTGGAAAACAGGTTTTATACCCTGATGGGGTCATCCAACTATGCGTACAGGGTCAAGGGCATATTTATGAGTTCTTCACTGGTGTACACTCACTATTTTAATAGTAGTAACCAAACCGGCTTCCTTTTTTATGACGCGCAGAGTTGGTTTTTGAATCATTCGGTGATGTTGAAACAGTTTACACTGACTGCTTCCGGTACCATTACGCAAAGCCCCAGTTATTACCTGTTGTCTGCGGGGCCGGGTATTCAATGGAAGGTTAATCATTCACTCTCTATTGGAGCCGGGGCAAAATACAATGACTTAAATAATGTGAACAAGCCAATGGGATATAATGGAAATGTGGTCTGGCAGGTGGGACACCTGGGCAGGATCAATCTTTCCTATGAACGCGGATATATTCCGGGACAGAATAACAGCCTGTTCCGGAACAATTGGGGACGGGCTACCTATTTTAAAAATTTCTAAAGCATTTGGGATGAAGAAAGTTGCTAAAAATTGGGTGTTGGTCTTTGTTTTTGCCGGTATCATCCGGGGTGCTAACGCACAACTAATGATGGAGCCGCAGTTGCCTTCTCAGGGACTGGTACAGCAAAACCAGCTCTGGAACATACTGGTGGTGAACAATGGTGACCCTATATCGGGCAGCACTATCCAATTGAGCTTCCAGGAAGAAGGCACCGGCAGGAAGATATTCAGCGCCATTACGGGCCCCGTCTACCTTCCGAAGGGGGCGAGCCAACTAAGCGTAAAGGATATGGGCGCCGTGCAATACGATTATTTGTCTTCTTCCTATAGCAGCCTTTCAGCTTCAGCCGGATTATTGCCGGTCGGCCGGTTTGTGGTATGCTATAATTTATTTGAGAGTAAGGTTAAAAGTACCCAGCTTCTGGCCCAGGATTGCCTGCCAATAGCTGTGGAGCCCTTTAGCCCTCCTCAACTCGCTAATCCCGGGGACAAAGCCGTGGTTTCTACCCCTTATCCGGTATTTAGTTGGATAGCTCCCGCACCGGTCAACATGTTTGATAACCTCAGCTATAAGCTGATGGTCACGGAAGTGTTGAACGGACAAAGCCCTTCGGAGGCGCTCCAGCGAAATCCGCTGTTATTCATGCAGACAGGTATCAAAGATGTCGCCCTTACCTATCCTTCTTCCTATATAAGCCTCCAGCCCGGAAAGACCTACGCATGGCAGATAATCGCCCAGAACGATAATACCTATTCGGCAGCTACCGACGTATGGAGCTTTAGCCTGAAGAACGATTCGTTTTCGGTTGTATTGGATAGGGCGGCTTACCCTCACCTTCAACGGGGACCTGCCGCCTCCCGGTTTATTGTTCAGCAGAAGATGAAGTTTTCTTATGATAATGAGGCGGATGATTCACTGCTGGAGGCGAAAGTATATACCTATAACGGTCAAGGAAATATGAGCATATATACGAAAGAAGTGGTATTGAAAAGAGGGATGAATTTTATTGACCTGGACCTGAGTGGAATCAAAGGCCTCCGGCAGGGGGAAGTGTATGTACTGGAAATGGTGAACGGAAGGAAAGAGAATTGGGATCTAAGGTTCAGGTATGAGCCACTCAATGAATGACACTGCCGGATGCAAGCATCTTATCCGAATGTAACCGTAATATATAGAATCAGTAACCTTGAATAATCCAAACCCAGCCATGGTATTCGTCCGTATCCAAAAACACAGGAAAAAAATTGCCGCCGTCTTTCTGTTCACCATTGCCATGCAAGTGGAAGTCACTTGCCTTGCATGGGGAAGACAGCCCTTCAGCGTTAACCGGTCCGCGTTCGCAGCTGATGGTTACGCGGCAACGGATTACGACCTTCCCTTTTTGAGACATTCTCTGCCGGGCGCCTCTCTAGGGGACGTTCCACTGATGGGCATTCCTCCGGAAGCAGTGCCGGATGCGGGAGGCGCGATTGCGCCCGTTCCAAATGAACGCCGGAATGCTGAACGGACAGACCGTAATCCCCTGCAAAAGGCTATGAAGAAACTCGGGCCCGGCCCTGGTCAGCCGGAACAACAAAGTTTCCAATCTGTCAGTTCGCAGAACATGGTTGATTTGTTCAGCGGCGATTTCTCCTATAATATTCCTTTGCTGGATGTAGGAGGCTACCCGGTCAGCATCCATTACCGAAGCGGGGTATCTATGGACCAGGAAGCCAGTTGGGTGGGCCTTGGATGGAATGTCAATCCGGGTTCCGTCAACCGGAACATGCGGGGTATCCCGGATGATTTCAACGGGGATACGGTTACCAAAACCCAGAATTTAAGGACGAACTGGACGGCAGGGATCAACCTGGGCGCCAATCCGGAATTTTTCGGATTGCCGTTAGGGGTAAACCTGGATGCAGGTCTGTTTTATAATAATTACCGGGGCATTGGTTTTGAAACAGGGGGAGGCATCAATGTTTCCCTGACTTCAGGCAAGGGAGCATCCGGCCCGCTCAATGCGGGAGTCGGTATCAACCTGAATAACAATTCTCAAAATGGATTTTCCATAGAACCTTCTTTTTCCCTGAACAGGACGCGGATGGAGGACGATGTAAAAGGCATTAGCAACGGCTTCAGCGTCGGCGCCAATTTCAGCACCCGTGGAGGACTGAAGGACCTGAGTATTAATACGAGTGGATCCCGGTTCAACCTATCCCAGAAACAGGATGAGCGCAGCCCCTCTGCTTTCTCCGGGAGCATCAGCTTTGCTCACCGGGCCTATACGCCTACCATTAATCTGCCTTTTACCAGCTACCAATTCAATTTCGCTGTCAAGCTGGGGACGGAGGATGACGGGTTACATCCATTAGGATCCATTATGGGCTATTTCTCCAGTCAAGCCATAGAGAATTCCGATACGATATTGAATGTGCCTGCCCATGGGTATATGTACCTGCAAAGCGGGTATACTGATCCGGGAAGCATGCTGGATTTCAACCGGGAAAAAGAGTTACCTGCTTATTCCGCCAATCCGCAGACCCCTAACCTGGCCATTCCCAACTATACTTATGACATTTATTCTATCAGCGGGGAAGGCACCGGGGGCATGTTCAGGCCCTATAGGGGCGATATCGGATATGTCCGGGATCCGGTGATGCGTTCTAAATCAGCTTCAGCAGGAGGGTCTGTTGACCTTGGGGTGGGAAGCATCTTTCACGGCGGCATTGATGCGCGGTTCAGCTATACGACGACGACATCCGGTGCATGGACGGATAATAATCTGTTGGCCTCTCAAAATGGATTCACACAGGCGGACAGTACGTATGAAAACGTATACTTCAGGAATCCTGCAGAGAAGGCGATCAACGCCCAGTCCTTTTATGACAAATTGGGAGATACAAAGGTATTACTTCCGGTCATGACCACTGACAATGACCCCACGCTGACCCCTACCATGCAAGGCTATGTCAATGCGGTCAGCAGCGGGCAGCCCCTGAATTTTAATGCTTCCGTGTTAAAAACGACCAGGGACAAACGGTCCCAGGTGATCAGTTTTCTGACCGCTGGAAATGCGTCCCTTTTTGGATTGGACAATGTCATTTTAAATTACCCTTATAACAAATTCAGCTTGTCCAACTGTGGCATCCCAACCGGGGTGCTCACTGAAAGCAGGGTGAATTCCTTTAGGAAAGCCCACCATTTCTCTGAAATTACCGTATTGAACAACGATGGTAAAAGATATATTTATGGACTTCCCGTCTATAACCTGGACCAGGAAGAAGTCAGTTTCTCGGTCAATAAAGCTTCGGCTTCGGGTAATACGGTGCAGTACCTGCCCCACGTGGATAACACCTCGAAAAACAGCCAGGGGAAAGACTACTACTATAGCCGGGAAAAAATCCAGCCGTATGCCAGTTCTTTCCTGATTACCGGATTGGTCTCACCGGATTATGTAGACCGGACAGGGGACGGTATCACTGATGATGATCAAGGGGATGCGGTTAAATTCAACTACACGAAATTATACGGAGATGATAACCCTTACAAATGGCGCACGCCTTACGCACAGAATTCCGCAACCTACCAGGAAGGCCTGAAGACGGATTACTCCGATGATAAAGGCAGTTATGTGTATGGGACAAAAGAAATCTGGTACCTGAATTCGGTGGTCACCAAGACGATGATCGCCACGTTTACCCTGAATGATCCGACCAAGGGAGAAGTCAGGCAAGATGGTTATGGGGTAGTGGATGAAAACGGGGGGATAGACAATAGCCATGGACTGCGTTACTTAAAGCAGATCGACCTGTACACCAAAGCAGATTATTTAAACTTCCTGACCAAAGGCATCGCCGCCACACCTGTGAAAACAGTGCACTTTGTCTATAGCTACCAGTTATGCCCGGGGGCCCCGGGGTCCCTGAGCGGACAAGGGAAATTGACCCTCGATTCCATATGGTTCAGCTACAACGGGAACGACAAAGGGCACCAGAATCCTTACGTGTTCCATTACCACAATAACAACCCTTCCTACAACAACAGCGCCTACGACCGCTGGGGAAACTATAAGGCCGCGTCTTCCAACCCTTCCGGGCTTTCCAATATAGATTACCCCTACGCCTTGCAGGATAGTGTCAGCGGGTGGGACAGTACCCAGGCCGCCTATAATGCCGGGGCCTGGAACCTGGATTCCATCAAGCTGCCTTCCACAGGAGGCATAAAAGTAGATTATGAATCCGATGATTATGCCTACGTACAAAATGTGAGGGCTACTGAAATGATGTCCATCGCGGGCTTTGGGTCTTCGACCAATTTTTCTTCGGAACAGCACATGTTCAATGGTATCCTGGGGGATTATGGCTATGTGTTTATGCGGGTGCCGAATGCCGTGGCCAATCGTACGGACGTCTATAATAAATACCTGCAAGGCATAGGCAAGATTTATTTTACCTATCGGGTAAAGATGCCCTCCGATGTATACGGCAGCGGGTATGAACACGTGGCGGTCTATGCTCAATATGATGATTACGGAGTCAGTTCTTCGGACAGCCATTTAATCTGGGTGCATATGAAAAGCGCGGAAGACGGGATTGCCTATATCAGCCCCATGGCCAAGGCCGCCATACAGGCCCTAAGGCTGAACCTGCCATCCAAGGCCTACCCGGGTTCCGACCTGGAGGGGGCGTTTGATCCGATTGCCTTGGGCAAGGCGTTGATAGGGTACATAGCTAATTTCTCCGAACTGATCTCGAATTTTGCGACCCGCACCCGGTTATTGGGAAATGCCTGCCAGGTGGACGTGAGCAGTTCCTTTGCCCGGCTGGATAATGCGGAATACAGAAAGTTCGGCGGGGGCCACAGGGTTAAACGGATCACGGTCTCCGATAATTTCCAGCAGATGACAGGGCAGAAAAACGCCATATACGGGCAGGAATATGACTATACCACCACCCAAACCATCAATGGAATACCTACAACCATCAGCAGCGGGGTAGCGGCCTGGGAGCCGTCCATAGGGAATGAAGAAAACCCATTCAGGACTCCGATAGAATATACTACACAAGTCTCTCCCCTGGCTCCCACCAATAATATGTACTCGGAAAACCCGCTCGGAGAGGGATATTTTCCTGCGGCTGAAGTGGGCTATAGCAAGGTCCGGGTGCATACGATCAATAGCCAGGTGAGTTCGGCCAATGGGTATGATGAGACCCAATTCTATACCACTTATGACTTTCCCACCATTGTCGAGCAAACGCCCCTGGACGAGCGGACATTCAAGCCTTCCTTCCTGTCGAGCTTGTTCAAGATCAATGCTAAAAGTTACCTGGCACAAACCCAAGGATTTAAAGTTGAGATCAACGACATGAACGGAAAGGAAAAGGAAGTCGCTTCCTACCCTGAAAATGATCCGACCAATCCCATTTCCTATACAAGCTATTATTATAAAACGGACAACGATAGCGCCATTTTTAAGCACCTGAATAATATTGTGCCCGTGGTGGATTCCGCCAGTGGCCATATTAACACGACGGCGCAGGTCGGGAAAGACATAGAAGTGATGGTGGATCTGAGAGAGAATAATACGCAGACCAAGGGGATTGATGTGGAGTATAATGTGGACGCTTTTATATTAGGGCTTATTCCGGTTGGGATACCTATGGTCTGGCCATTTCCTCAGTGGGAGACGGACAGGTACAGGTCAGCGGCGACCATGAAACTGGTGCAGCGATATGGCATTTTGGATAAAGTGCTGCATTATGAAAAGGGCAGCCTCGTGACCACTCAAGACCTGTTGTACGACGCGGAAACAGGGGATGTGGTCCTGAGCAGTACGCAAAATGAGTTCAATGATCCCATTTACCAATTTAACTATCCTGCCCATTGGGCCTACAGCGGCATGGAACCGGCTTATAAAAATATAGGCGCTGTCTTTAGCAATGTATGGTTCTCCGGTGGCAAGATCAAGGCGGCTAATTATCCCAATGTGGAGAAATATTTTGAAAGTGGCGACGAATTGATGGTGCAGAACGTGTACAATGAAACCAGCACCCTCCCTTCGATTAACCCCTGTACCGGTGAAGGCACCTGTGCGGTTAAACAGTTCAGCGGAACCCCGAATACCTTTAAACTGTGGGCGGTAAATGCCTCCAAAATCCAAAATAATAAAGGGCTTACCGGCATTTATTTCATTGACCAATGGGGTAATTTCTTCAATTCCAACAACGGTAATCCGGTCACCATTCAGATCCTGCGGTCCGGTAAGCGCAATATGGCTTCGTCAACGGTAGGGTCAGTACAGTCCCTGGCCTCTCCCTTAAGGTCGGTGAATGGATCGTTGAAACTGGTGTTCGATGACCAGACACGGGTGATCAATACGTCTGCAACAGCATTTGGCGATTTTTGGAAAGTGGAGGACGCAAAGTTTGTATTGTCCGCTACCGTGACTTCCAGGACGCCCGCTCTGCACACCGCGTATATTTTCCCTACCACCCAGAACGCCGAACTCACGATCTCCAATGAACATCCTAACCACGGTAGCCGGCATTTATATGTTTACCCGAACAGGCCTTATTTTGAATCGGGACAATTTGGCAACGGAGGCAGTGGCAACGATATCGCTATATATAGCTGGCTAAAATGGAACATACCCACCACGCCCCAGAGTACAGGTGATATGAACTATATTCCCGCTGGAGCTTCTATTGTCAGTGCATGGCTGTATCTGCGCCCACACCTGGCCACCCATAATGAGCCCGACGGAAGTATGAACTCAAAGGATCATACCAGTACCGAGCCGCATCACGACGATGATTATGGCGCCCACGACTTTATATTATCCAGGGTGACTGATCCGGCATTCAATAACCTTAATTTTTCTTCCATTGCGAACGCCAGTCAAAGCAGCCTTCAATCAATCATCGGGATGTCGGTTGACGGAACGATGGCGGTGGATAAAACGCTCAAACAGAATTCTGTGGAATGGAACATTACCAGCCTGCTCCTGGGTATGGTAGAAAATCCATCGCAGCCGCCCGTCCTGAGATTAGCCCCCGTGTCTTTAGCAAACGACGATCACTTTTCCAGGCTTTGTTTCTGGTCCAGCGATAACTGCCCTTCAATCACCGGTACGGAGGCTGATGCAGTGGCAAAAAGCGTATCGCCTGATGTATATATTCCGCCTGTGTCAAATTCGAGCTGTCAAACGGATAATGAACCCGGTGGCTATACAGGGCCTTCCCAGCCCGGCTGCGCTCTTACCAAAAACGGCGGGGCGTCTTGTCCGGTAGGACCCTACATAAAAGTCAACTATATGTATTGTGCCGGCGGTAGCCAGCAGGAGACGGTTTGCGATACCACCTATTGTATTCAGACCAGTACATCCACTACCTGTAAGTCCAATATCAGCGATACCACCGTAAATCCCTATCGTTTTGGGGCATTGGGCAATTGGCGACCTACTCAATCCTTTGTATACTATGACAACAGGAAAGAGGCAGATTTCAGCCAGCCCACCGATATACGTAATAATGGAACCATCACAGGGTTTTTGCCTTACTGGTCATTCACCACGGGCAAGCTGTCCCCGGCTACGGATACAATAAAATGGGTATGGAATACCGAATCCACGTTATTCAACAAGCGGGGCCTGGAATTGGAGAACTTAAACGCCTTGGGTATCTATAATTCGGTCCAATATGGATTCAATGAAAGTCTGCCACTGGCTGTTACACAGAATTCGCCGTATAAAGCCCAGGCTTATGAAGGATTTGAAGACTATAATTTTAGTGCTGGCCTGACATGCACCAGCTGTGTCATACCGCGTCATATCAATATAGACAGTACGGCCACTAATATCACGACTACCCAGGCCCATACGGGGAAATACAGTCTGTTTATTGGGGCTGGGCATCAAGCGACGGCACAATTTTCTGTTTCTCCCGGAGCGGATAGTGCCGGGCTTCTCTCTATGAGATTGGATACTTCCCATCTTCCCATGTATTATATTACGCCTCAGGGAAGGGGGCTGGCGGATACCCTGTATAAATACAGTTCCAATGCTTCTTACTTAGCTGATAATTATGGGCTGGATAATTTTAACTACAACGACGGGACCTTGCAATATCCTCCCATTGCCAATGTCGGAAATGTAAATTATAACAGCGGAACCAGGAATACAACCCAAAATCCTCTTACCGTAACTAACAGGGGGTATTTTCAGAACAACTATAAAGTAGTCTGGCAGGGAGTATTTTTATCTGATGTGGATTATGTCCAGCGATATTTTAAGGTGTCTTCTACTAACTCGTTTAAACTGTGGATCAACGGGGAGCTCATCGCCAATACCTTTGCCAATGATCCCACCGATTATAATGGGTCTTCCAGCGGCACATTTATATATGCGGGGCCCTATACATTTAGGCGGAGCAAAATATATACCATTCGTATAGAACACCTGGTGGGTAATCAGACAGGGGAGGCCCACCTCTATTGGGGGCCTACCTTGGCTAGCCTGCTTCTGACAAATACAACCATACCTAATGAGTATCTCTATTCTTCGGTAGCGGCGGCTAAGGCGTCTATCCGCACCGTCATTACTCCATGCATTGATACCGTTGGAGTTATTTCCTCGAGCCTGGTATACAAAGAACTGGCTCCTGTTACCGGTTCCCAAATGCTGGTCAGCGTCTGGGTAAAAGAACAACAGGACTGTCATTGCAATACCTATACACATGCTAACATCGGCGTCTATTACAGGGATATTAACGGGAATGGTCTGGGCTATGCTTCGGGCACGCCCGTCTATGCCACCGGCAATATCATTGAGGGCTGGCAGCGCATTGAAGCCTATGTGACTATTCCTTCCAATGCGGCCTCTATGTATGTAACATTAGGAAATAACAATGCCGACGGATACAAAGGACTGGTCTATTTCGATGACCTGAGGATACAACCTTTCAACGGGGAAATGAAGAACTATGTCTATAACGATGATAATCTTCGCCTGATGGCGGAATTGGATGAAAATAACTATGCCACGTTTTTTGAATATGACGATGACGGCTCATTGGTCAGGGTGAAAAAGGAAACGGAACAGGGCATTAAAACCATTAAAGAAACCAGGAACGCCCTGGTAAAAGATATACAATAAACATTCAAAGAGTAAGATAAATATTCCAGAAATCACTAAAATATAGCACTCTATGCGTACCCTAATTTTCTTCAGTTTTTTTTGCCTGACCGGCTTGTTTGCTACGGCACAGGTGCAAACCCAGATCATCGGTGACAGTGTCCGTATCCACGGCAACACCGGTTCGGGGGAGTTGAACCTTGAAAACAGCACGGACTCAGTGCTGGGCTTCCTGTTTAATACCGGGAAAGGCCGTACGCAATTCAGGAGGGGCCTTGTAAAGATGAGTGATACCCTTTACATGATAGGGGCGGATACACTGATTATCCACCCAGCCGCCGCCAATACGACGCCTACGCTGGCTAATGTATTGACGCAAGGCAATCAGGCCATTGCCGGGACAGCCACGAATCCGCCCATTGTCATGCTGCCAGGGACATTAACGACGACTCCGCTGCCGGGAGCCGTGGAATATGACGGCATAGGATACTATATAACAGACTCAACCGGTGTGAGGCATGACCTGACACAAACCAATCGAATATTCAAGATCTACTCGCTTGACTATGATTCTTACGACAGTGACAGTACGCATACCTACACGTTAATTGGCTGGAATGCCTCATATAGCGGCGACGCAAATAGTGCGCCCACGATTGCATCCACGATGGATTTTGAAATAACAGTGCCAAGCGGCACCCCCGCTGGTACGGTCGTAACAGTGCAATTACAGGGGACTACGATATATACTTTAACGGTGACGGGTGCGGTCGCTAATGATTCCTATGTAATAGGAATGACTGTAATAAACCAGGACATTAAGTATCCGAATCTGTATTATATAAGAGGAGCAGTAGAAACAATTGACAGTTCCGGTTCAGTCAGCAGTCGCAATACTGCCTACCGCCTGTATCCGGAATCATTCAGCAATCCGACGCTCGTTTTGTCTGTTTCCAATTCCGGAGGGTCGATTGTAAGAATTGGCAGCACCTATACCATTGATAAAAAGCAACAAGGACACTGGTTGTTTGAATAAACAATTGTAGGACTGGATAGAGGATCGATGGGTAAGTAAAAATCTAAAATATTAAAATGAGCGGAATTAAAATAGTAGGCCTCGTGGCAGCGATGCTGGTGAATATATCGATGACTACCACGAAGGGGCAAACGGCCTCTTATTCTCAGGTGATGAATGACCTGGAACGGGTTCGGGACCATTTCAAACCAGAATCAGGACGGCATGTCAGTTGCCGGGTGAACTACTATTATTCAATGGCGTCGGATCCGGTACACTACCTGGATTCTTTGACCGGACTATACCAACTGGCGGGAGATTCCCGGTATTCCAGGATAGGGAATACCGAGACCATCCTGAGTGATAGTGTGATGATTATAGTCTACAACGATGATCGTACAATGATGGCCGGTCCCTTCGTCCGGCAGGGGTCGGCGGGTACTTCGGGGGGTGATATCTTCCTGAATAATCTGGACTCCGGTTTTGTGGCCAGGAACGCGGTTGCCTTAACCATCACAGCATCGGCCGGAGTAAAAACCATGACTTTTCATTTTTCTGATACGTCCAGGTACTATAACTGTTCATTGACCTATGACGCCAATTCTTATATACCGAGACGTCTGGCATATGTCCTGCGTGGGGCCTCTGGACCTGAAACCGGATCCGAGAATAGAGAGAAGGCATTGGTGACGATTTTTTTCTCCGCATACAGCAATACTCCTTTTGACAATTCAGCGCTACGTGTGAATAAATATATCACCATCGGCATGAACGGAAAGGCCTTTGCCCAGCCGGCATACACCAGTTATCATTTTGTACAGACAGCCAACTTCCCGGTAAACATTAATTAAGTTAAGCCATGAAGGAACTACTCAACATAAAGGCACTCTTTTTTTCCCTGGCGCTCCTGGCATCCCTTGCCTCCCGTGCCCAGATAAACTTCCAGTTTCCCGGGATGCAGGCCCAAACGGCTCCGATCCCGGTTAATGGCACCAGCGGCGGTCCCCAGGTGGGCGATACGGCAGTAGCTGCCAATGCTGAATATATCAGCGACTATATTCAGAAGACGGGGTTGATAGATTCCGCCTTCATTAAAAATATCATCACCTTCAGGCTGAACGAAGCCTTGCCTTTTATGCTGACCAAGCCTTTTACGGCCCAGCTTACCTATAAACTTTATTTCACCGGCAAGGATGGTAAAACGTATGATTCAGTCTCTGCCAACCAGACCCTGACCATCAATTACGATACCGCAAAAGCCGCGACATATCATACTTCCAACAGCCTGGTATTTTACAATGGTTACCAGGTAAAAGTAAGAGTGGTCGGTATTACCGGGGCTGATGCGTCCATTTTGCCCCTGCTAGAAGTCGGCAACACCGTTGTATATCATAATTACTATCATTTTAATTGCGCTAATTCAGCGGTTGCACAGATCAATATCCTGTCACCGACGGTCACGGGATCGTCCATTCCTGATGAGCTTCCAGTGTCTTGGGCTGCCCAACCCGGGGTAAGCGGATATGACCTGGAATGGACTTATGTCGATTCTTCCGCTTTCCTGAGTAATAAATATGGGACACCCGGGACCGCTTCTTTCTATCAAAACGTGTTCCTGAACAATGCAACCAGGGTAAACCTGGATGATACCGCTACCAGCTATGCCATTCCTCTCCTCTTTGAAAAACAAGGGATCGTATATGTGCGGATTCGCTCCGTGCAGAATATACCCAATGGGAGAAGGATGGAATCGGACTGGGAAGCGTATAATAGCTATGGATTCGGTGGACACCAAACCAATCTGAACTGGCAGTCTTCCACTGCCTATGCCGAAGATGGGAAGCGAAATGCCGTGGTACGATATTATGACGGGTCCCTGCGCAGCCGGCAAGTCGTGACCAAGGACAATTCGACGCATACGACAGTGGTTACGGAAAATTTTTATGATTATCAGGGGAGACCCGTCATTAAGGTATTACCTGCTCCTACCATAAGCACCCTTATAGCGTATACCCCGCAGTTTAATAATATAAATAATGGGGAATATGATAAAACACACTTTGACCGATCCATGGCGGCCTATACCTGCAATGCCCACGCTGATAGTATGAGCAACGTCTACAGTGGGGCATCCCAGTATTATTCTCCCAATAATCCCGAAAAGAATACGGCATTCAATCAATGGATTCCAGACGCCCAGGACTATCCTTTTACAGAAGTGAAGTACATGGCCGATAATACCGGGAGAATTGCTAGCCAGGGTGGTGTAGGACCACTACACCAGATAGGTAGCGGCCATGAGACACTGTATTACTACGGTAACCCCGACCAGGTTGAATTGGATGCCTTGTTTGGAACCGAAGTTGGTTATGCCAGCCACTATCTTAAAAACATGATCAGAGATGCGAACGGGCAGTACTCAGTTGCTTATATGGATTTTCGCGGAAGGACCATCGCCACGGCATTAGCCGGAAATGTCCCGGACAGCATAAGGCTGGATTACCTGTCTTCTAAAAAGGACAGTGTCCTGACCAAAACACTTACAGACAGTACCAATAATATTGTCCAGGATCTTACGACAGAATCCTCCAAGAGTCTGATGTTAACCCAGGCGGATAATATCGCCTTCAATTATACCCTTCCTCCTTCCGCGTTGGTGTTGAAAAACTGCAGTGGCCAGCCTGTGAGTTATAACTGTCTCTATGACCTTCAGATCACCATTACGGATGATTGCAATAATCAGAAACTGGGCGGGCAGCCTTATGTATATAGCCGTACGGGTATATCATCTGCTACACCTGTTAGTTTCTCGTTGTCTTTGCCGGAGGGGAGTTATACGGTGACCAAAAAATTGTCCATCAATGAGGCTTCCCTGGCCTATTACGCGGATACGCTGTTCATGCAGAACAACCTCTGTAAGACGCTCAATAATTTTATAAGCGCCTATATCGACAGTTTCAAAGTGGCTAATCCCGGGTGCGGAATTACAGATTGCGGTACCTGCCTGGCGGCTTTGGGCTCCTATGCCAGTTTCAGGACCAATTTTATCAAGCAAAATGGATGGACAGGATTGACCATTAATGCTGCTACGGAGGCCACTATCCAATCGGCCTATAACCTGCAGAAATCCAATTGTAGCTTGCTTTGTCCCACCCAGGCCAATAAAATAGACGAGATCACCAGCGATATGGAGCAGGATATGACGCCCCCTTTCGGGCAATACGCGGATACAACCAATATAGACAACTGGTCCGTATTCCGACACGTGACCGCCATATTGAGTGTATTCCCACTCCGAAATTTCAGTGGACCCCTGTATCAATTACCCACCATTCAGTACCTGGATGAAAATCAGCAGTTGGACCATGTATATATTAACGGAGTGGCGACCCTCCCCAATAACCTTAGCCGGGCGGATTTTGTCAGCAATTTCAAGCCCTCCTGGGCAGACGCCCTCCTGTCTCGTCATCCCGAGTATAATCGCCTGCAATATCTGATCAATAATGTCAGCAGGGCCAGCTTTACCTGGGATAACGATTTCACCAGTGTTACTACTTTTAGTGCTGCTTACGCCCAGGGATACCTCAATCCGACAAATAATACGGCTTTTGTCCACCGGTTTACGGATATCAGCTTCCCGGTCAATGCCAGTCCCGCCATCCGCGATAGTTTCTTTATCCGGAACCCGGCACAGTTGGCTACGATGAATGCCACCATGAATAACTATTACACGAGCCAGGCAGAAGGTACGGTGACGATCTGGGGACTCGCCTCGGGATTGGGGTATTGCAGCCCGACGAATAACGCCTGCGTATTGTCCAATAAGGTAACTCCCTTTGCCGATGTCTCCACCTGTCAGGGCAGTGCGGACATGGCCTGGAAGTCGTTCATGAGCCTGTATGAAACTAAAAAACAGACCCAGATCCAGAATGCGGTGATCGCCAACAACCCGATAGCCACTGCGTTGGAAACTTCTTTTCAGTCCGGCGCTCATACCTCGCAGTTTGAAATGAATGCTTCCACGACCGTGGGAGATAGCCTGGGTATTAACACGACGAACGTTACTCAACAGGGACTGGCGAGTAATGAAGCAGTGATTGCCTCAAGAATGGGTGGATCGACTTCCACCTGTGCCGGTTATGCCACCGTATGGTGGAGCCAGCTAGCGCCCTGTACGACAGCAAAATTGCAATCCGATTCTGCCGCCATCATCAGCAGCTTGATCAAGGTTTGCGAAAAAGGCAGCGATACCCAACACCCTTACGGGGCCAGCTCTATTGCTCCCGACAGCAGCTATACTTTTCACAGTTTTGACGATGTGGTGGCCTATTATGTACACCAGTATAATATTAGTCATAGTGACAGCATCAGCAGGGTGGCTTGTAACGGAGAACTGATCCTCTACCCACAGGGGTACAACGCCACCCCTTCCATGGTAAATGTGCTCCTCTATGCAAAACCGGATTCTTGCCAGTGTTCCAGGATCAGTACGCTGTACGCGGCCTACCAGGTGCAGCCGGCTGCTTATGCATCCTTCAGTGATTATGTCCAGAAGAACCTGAGCGTTTCCATGACCGAAGGCGCATTGGATTCAATCAGGGCTTTGTGCAGCGGTTCCATTACCTGTAACTACCTGGCCAACCCCATCAACATACCACCGGCGCTGCAATGCGGGTACACTTCCGGCTGCGTCAACTGCATAGCTTTCCAGAACTGGGTGGATTCTTTTAATGTGGCATATCCGGGTGTGGCGCCTTCCAACAATTTTTCCGACAGCCTGCAGCAACAGAAGAACCAGTTATTCACGAGCTTCATGAATAACAAGCTGGGTTTCAACAGGCAGTTCGATGATTACCTGACGTTCATGGATACCTGCAGCCATTTTAACTTCACTTCTTCCAATTGCGCATCGTTAAGATGGACGGTTTACAATCCGGGAACCGGTCTGAATATCAATTCGGATTTATACGCTGCGGCTATTGATAATCTTTTACCCATCTACCCATTTTTTGCAGCCAGCGATTTCGCAGGACCATCTGCCAGCCAGGCTTCCGACTATGTATTGGTGGACAAGCTGGACAGCATTGTAACGACCGATAGTTTGGTGATTATGCAATGGAGGGTGAAACCCGCTTCCCTCCAGGATATGGTGAATCCTGTCATTCAAACCGGCAATAATACTTACATTGGTGCCCAATGGACGCGGGATCCCATTGATACAACCTGGCTGATCGCTACCACGAATGTGCAGGTATCGGGCGGATTTGTGAAAGGCATGGGATTGCAATCCAATAGTCATTCCCTGATCGCCAGTTGGGTGACCATCACCAGCGGTAGTTCCGGTACCGTATTATTTACCAATAATTTCGCAGAAGCGGCCAATTGCCCCGGCAGTACATCTATAGTCGGGAGCCCGACGCTTTGCCCCGGGAATGATTCATTGTTACCCGTGTTGGCTCCCGTCGTGGCCTCTCCGTGCGCCGACAGCACCGACTGGGCGACCAGCCGGGCCACCAATGTATATAGTTATTACAGTGATTCGGTGCAAGGTAGTTTCCAGAATGCCTATATAGGCTTGTGCCTCCAGGCAGTCACGAAGGAAAGCTTTACCGCTACACAATCTGTCAGTGAATACCAGTACACCCTCTATTATTATGACCAGGCCGGTAACCTGGTGAAAACTGTACCACCTGCCGGGGTGGTCCGAAATTATGATCCCGTATGGCTGCAACAGGTGGACCAGGCGCGGGCGAAGGGGCAATCACTTACGCCTGCCCACACCCTGGTGGCGCAGTACCGTTATAATACGCTGAATGCTGTTATCACCCATCTGACGCCAGATGGGGAACAAGCCAGTTTCTGGTATGACAGGCTGGGAAGGACTGCCCTGTCTCAAAATGCCAAGCAGTTGGCTGAAGGGAATAATTATGGCTATACAGTCTATGACCCGCTGGGAAGAATTATTGAAACGGGGCAGATTAATGGTGGCATTGGCGCTGTTAGTAAAACGACCACCAGTACTCCCGCACAATGGCAGCAATGGCTCGCTACCAACAATAGTAACCGGTACCAGGTGACTACCACGGTGTTTGACGTTGCTGGCCCTGCCGCTATCTCTCCGTGGTTGGTGCAAATCTCATCCACTTTGCGTAACAGGGTATCTTATAGCAGCATAACACCAGGCCAAAAAGGTACCCAACCTACCTACACGACTTACTATAATTACGATATCGAAGGCAATGTGCAGAATTTCCTGCATGATTACAGTGCTGTTAGCCCCATGGGCTCAAGTGGTCAACGCTATAAACGGATTGATTACCAATACGACTTGATCAGTGGTAAGGTGAACAGCGTCACCTACCAGGCAGGAAGGCCGGATGCCTTTATGCATATTTATCAATATGACGCAGAAAACCGTCTTACTGACGTCTTTACCAGTGCGGATTCCGTTACCGTTGAGCACGAGGTCCATTATACCTATTACAAACACGGACCTTTGGCAAGGGAGCTGCTGGGCGACAATCAGGTCCAGGGGCTTGATTATGCCTATACCTTGGAGGGATGGTTAAAGGGAGTGAACAGCACCGCGCTTAATCCTACGGCTGACATGGGTCAGGATGGCAATAGTGCGGATCAGTATACCCAATATATAGGCCGCGATGCCTACGGCTTCAGCCTTCATTATTATGACGGGGATTATTATGCTATTACCAATCCTTTACTGTTTAATGGGCTTAAGCAGCAGTTGGGGACGGGGTATAAGCCCTTATATAACGGCAATATCAGCAGTATGGCGGTGAATATCGGTTCATTCAACGGCCCGAGGTTGTATAATTATGAATATGACCAGTTGAATCGGATTGCCGCAATGGATGTGCTGAACGGCAGCAACGCCAATACAGGCCTCAACCTTTGGGATAATGGCCTGACTGCGACGAACGAATATAAGGAACGTGTAGCCTATGACCCCAATGGAAATATCCAGCGTTATCTCCGCAACGGATATGGAAACGTATTGGGTATGGATAGCCTCAACTATGCCTATACACCTGGGACGAATCGGTTGGACCATATCAGCGATTCCGTTCCAAGTGGAAATTATACGACAGACATAGACAAGCAGGATACCTTGAATTATGGTTACGATGCCATAGGAGACTTAACCAGGGATCGGCAGTCCGGTATAAGCAATATCCTCTGGACGGTGTATGGTAAAATTGGTACGATTCAAAAGACCGGATCCACCATCAGCTATCAATATGATGCGGCGACTGACCGGATCGGGAAGACGGCATCCGGAGCCAATACATGGTATGTGAGGGATGCACAAGGGAATGTGCTGGCGGTATACGGAGGCGGCAGCATGACATTGCAGGAGCAACACTTATATGGACGCAGCCGTATCGGTATGGTAACTAACCCCGCGGTACTGACCAGTACCGCTCAGTACCTTGGCAGTAAGCTGGGTAGTGGATACTTATATGTCTTTGACAGGGGAAATAAGCGCTTTGAATTAGCCAATCATCTGGGCAATGTGCTCGTCACTGTATCAGATCGGAAGTTTGGGGTGGCGTCGCCGGGTGGTGTTGCAGTCGCTTATTATACGCCGAATGTAGTGAATGCTCAGGACTACTATCCATTTGGAAGCCTGATGCCCGGAAGGGATACCACGTTTAATGGGAACGGGCTGTACCGGTATGGCTTTAATGGAAAGGAAAACGATAATGAAGTAAAGGGAGTAGGAGATCAACAGGATTATGGAATGAGGATTTATGACCCAAGGGTGGGAAGGTTCCTGAGCGTGGATCCGATCACTCAAAAATATCCGGAACTGACCCCTTACCAATTTGCCAGCAACCGGCCAATAGATGGGCTGGACCGGGATGGTTTGGAATTCTTCCAGGCTATGGGAAACAAAGGGGAGAGCATGTTTCACTATAATACCGGAGGATTTAAACGATTGGACGAAGCACCTTCCTGGATGGATCTAAGCTGGCCGGAAAAAACGACAAAAGAGACAAAAGAGATCGTATTTCACTTTTTTGAAGTGGAAGAAAAATTGCCGGATGTCCCGGAGGCAAAGGAAAAGGAGCAGAAATATGACAATAACAATCCTGATGCATTCCAGGGAACCGCACATGCTGCCCTGCAGGAGAAATCAGAGAAGGTGGGCGGCGTAGGAGCAGCGCTTGTAGCGGCCGAGGAACTTACCGAGGGGATCATCAAAATGGTTGATTATAAGACGCATAAGGATCTCTTAGACAATACTGTTTCCAGCCTTACGGCCGTGTCAAGGGCGGAAGAGCTGGTTACCAGCGCCATTGATACCAAAACATTCCCTGCCGCCCTTAAATACGCAGACCAAACAATGTCCTCCGATCTCAACAGAGAATTTCTTGGAAACCTGACGAATTTTCTGGTGGATGGAACCGTTAACTTCGCGAAATATCCAAAGGCTTATACGGACCTGGTTCAGGCATGGGGTAATGTGTTATGGAAGAATCAGGATGCTATAAAAAAGGGGAAGTTTAATTTTTCCGAGAGCATTACAAAGTGGCTTGAATCAAGCAACCCCGGCAATACCGGGAATAACAATGTCCGTGTGTTAGAGAACCTTCCGGACGGGGATCTTAAAACTGCTTATGAGGCATTACACAAGCTGGGTGATAAAGTTGAAACCACACCGGCTACCATTTCTTCCGGTAATTAGATACGTAAGGGCAGCCAGCCGGCTGCCCTTAATCGCCAGTACCGACCCGAATTAGCCAGTTCGGACTAAAGAAATGACCAACTGAGCAAAATGAACAATGAGTGAGGACGTAATTTCAGGCACTAAATATTGCTATATGAAATTACTTACGATTGCTTGTGTCCTGGCCCTGGCAGGGGGCTACGGATGTGCCAAGCCTGCCTCCCATTCAGCCGATGGTCCGGATAACTTACAGAACGGACCAGCTTCTGTGGATGCTTCCTATACCTTTGCAAACGGGGCCGACGTGAGTTGGGTCACCCAGATGGAGGCGTCGGGATATGCATTCTATAACAATAGCGGTGTCCAGCAAAACCTCTTTACCATCCTGGGAGGCAAGGGCATCAACGCCATCAGGCTCCGGGTATGGGTCAATCCGGCTGGCGGGTGGTGCAATACCACTGACGTAGTCAACAAAGCGCTGAGCGCTAAGGCGGCAGGCATGAGTATCCTGATCGACTTCCACTACAGTGATACATGGGCCGATCCCGGAGATCAAACCGTTCCCGCAGCCTGGGCAAGCCTTAGTTTTACCAACCTGATGGCCAAGGTATACAGTTATACGGAAGGCGTATTGGATACCTTGAAATCCAATGGGATCACTCCGACCTGGGTACAGGTAGGAAACGAAACCAATAATGGAATGTTATGGCCTGACGGTGAGGCTTCTCTAAATATGGAACAATATGCCTGGCTGGTGAACTGCGGGTATAATGCCACCAAGGCCGTATTTCCTTCGTGCAAAGTCATCGTACACCTGGCTAATGGGTACGACAATTCAGACTTTGAATGGTTGTTTGACGGCCTGAAGGCCAACGGCGCCAGTTGGGATGTGATCGGGATGTCCCTGTATCCTACCGCCAGCAATTGGGCGACCTATGACTCCGAATGCCTGGCGAACATGCAGGACATGGTGTCCCGTTACGGTAAGCAGGTCATGATCTGTGAAGTAGGTTTCGCGGAGAATGACCCCACGGATGCCGAGGCTTTCCTTAAGGACATTATCGCCAAGACCAAGTCTGTTTCAGGTGGCCTGGGTGTCTTTTACTGGGAACCAGAATGCTACAATAGCTGGCAGGGATACGGATCGGGTGCCTTTGGAAGCAATGGGGAGCCAACGGCGGCCTTGAGCGCCTTTTGAGTTTAAAAAACGAATGGCGCGGCTTTGCTGTAGCGCGGCCGCGCCATTGTCACCGCGCGCGAACCAAACCGTAGTCGCCTAACCCAGCTATGGCAATACCGATACCCGTTGGTTCAATATAAACGCCAGCCTCTCTTTAGCGGATGCAGCAGCCGTCCCCGTCACTTCGTAGCCGGGTTGTGAAGGCCCCGTAGCAGGGATCGTAACCTTTTCTACGGACTGAACCGGTCCCGGAATATTGGCGCCGAACCAATGAGGATCCTCTTTTTGGACCCAGGTGACCAGCGTTAATACGGCCCCGGCCGGGTAGGCATGACCAGTAGTAGTCCTCGCGTTTCCTGCGGCAATATCGTTCCCGTACAAAGTGAACATGGTCTTGCTCCGTGTATCAATACCGGAAGTAATCACTTTGCCCTCCCTGGGATCAATAGGTTTGGTAAAGACAAAATCATTGCCTTGCATGGGTTTATGGCAATTGGTGCATTCAGTGGCAAAGAGCGCATTCTTGCCGTAAGGGACCAGTTGGGTACCCTTTACCCACCTGCCGAATCCCCATCCGTCGGTACTGGCATATTTAGCCTTGTCCTTCACCATAAATTCCACCTGCTTGAACATGCCGGGATGGACACGGCCGGTTGTGTCTATGATCTGATCCCAGGCCACTTTGGCAAAGGTGCTGCCGTCGGGCCAGGGGTTGGTATGCTGCTCTTTTATGGCACGAACGGCTATGTCATTTCCCAGTATCACTCTCATGGTGCCATTGTCAAACCGCTCTGTAGTGCTGATCGCTTCCCAGTTTTTATAGTCAGGCATGAAAGCCAGCCCGTTCGGCACTGGATTGATATCGGTTGTCACAGTAGGGGAGGCTATCCATTTCGTATATTGATCGTCAGCAGCCCTTTCTTTGGAAGAATCCGGAGTGAGTGGGGAAATCAGAGAAGCGAGGTAGTTCCTCAACACGGCCCGGTCCTCACCTGTCATTACGGAAGCAGGGTGGAACCGGCTGTAATCTTTTAATGGCATCACTTCAAAGACCACCTGGTTGAGGCATTCAAATAACTTTCCCTTTTGTTGGTCTTTGGAAAGGCTGTCCCATTCGGAAAAATTCAACACGGCCCTGCCATCCCTGATATGGCCGGCCACCAGCCAGTTGGCGGGCGTTATTTTATCAAACCAGGCCAGGTTCGTTTCATTGGAATGACAATCATAGCATGACTTTCTTAAGACCTGTTCGACTTCAGGGGGAGCCCCTATGTCTAAAGTCACAGGAGGATTGTCTACCCTGGGTCGTATTAATTGCATGCCTGCCAGACACAGGACCACAATGATCAAAATGAAAGCCCATTTTTGGGATAAGGTCTTCTTAATAGTCATTGGTATCCGGTTTAGTTCGGAATGCAAGGTAGACAATCATGTTGGCTTAATCCATGGCATAAGCCTTCAGCTTCCCATAAAAGGATCGCTGTACCCGTGTTTACCCGTTTCCACCCTTCCGGCATATCGCTGCATAAATGGTTCATGTCCCTCTACTGTAATGCTGAAATCATACCATCCATGACTGTTTTCCAGGTTCAGCACCAGGGAGGAATGACTTCCGGGAGCCAGCTTTTTGGAGGGGTAGGTGTTGTTGTAGGCGTGGTCGGTGATGGCAACGGTGTAATCCTCCTGGCCCGCGTTGGCGATTTGCAACAGTACATTTCCGGTTAGCTTGGGGGATGCAGGGGTGATGCGTTGATAATCAAACACGACATCCAGGCTGGCATCTCCGGCATTTCCTTTGAATTCCCGGTAGAAACCGTTCGGCCCATATGCTCTCAGGTGATATTCATTGCCTTCAAATTCGGATAGGGGCCATGTGTCGCTCAAAGTATCTCCCGCCCTTACTCCGTAAGCCCAGGTCCGAACCGGCTCGAATACCTGGGTGTCTTTGTTTATATAGTTGCCCGGCGCATATACATTGAAGGGAGCCCCGGCTGTCTTGGCTCCAAATATTTCGTCTTTATTGGAAAATGCTATGACGAAGGATTGCTTATCAGGGCTCAATTTGCCATCAACATGCAATTGATAAGGTAGGGCGCAGGAAGGGCGAATACCTTTTTCCTGGTGGGTCATATAAGGAGAAGCCGTGGGATGGTTATTGAAAGCAGTGATTTCTTCTGCTGTTAATTGTTTAAAATCCTTGGGTACGTCTTTAAACCGCGCCTTATGAATGCTTTCCAGGAAAGCGTCCTTGGCCAGAAAGGCTGGGGTAGGGATATGGTCGCTATGGTAGGGCCTGAAAATGGAGCTCAGGTCTCCGCAGACGGTGCGTCTCCAATCGGATATATTCGGCTCCGTAACCTTCTTCCCGGTTTTCCTGCTCAAAAAATCTTCCAGGAACTGTAATGTAGAGGTATGATCAAATACTTCTGAATTTACCCAACCGCCTTTGCTCCAGGGGGAGGCAACGACCATTGGAACCCGGAAGCCCAGGCCGATAGAGTTTTCCCGGTCAAACTTTTCCGGGAAGTCTTTGCGGGCTTCTTCTTGCTCCAGGGTCACATATTCCACACGGGTATCGATGTCTGCAGAGACTTTACCCGTGCCATCCTTATGGGAATGCGGAGCGGTAAAAGGAGGAACGTGGTCGAAATAGCCGTCGTTTTCGTCGTAGGTCAGGATGAAAATCGTTTTCTTCCAGACTTCCGGATTTTGGGTCAGGATATCCAGTACTTCCGAAACATACCAGGCCCCGTACCAGGGAGCGCTTGGATGGTCTGAAAAATTCTCTGGGGCGCTGAGCCAGGAAACGGTGGGTAAGGTCCCATTATTTACGTCCTGCCTGAATTGATGCAATACATCCCCCTTTGGAGCCTGCATGGTCCGCGGAGTTCCGTTGTCATCATAGGCCAGTTCGGTCAATTGATGATAGTGTGGATCTTGGGTATTGGTATCGAATGCTTTTTTGTGAATACTTTTGTCTCTCTCCGGGAGTTGGTCAAATGCATCGGGTTGCAGAACGCCTTCATTCTTTTGAATATCCTTTAAGGCCTGTTGTTTGTCGTTCAGATGTTTTTGGAGGTGGTCTATATGGGCGTCTCCTGCGGGAAGGGAAGCTATTTGTTTTTGCAAGGCTTCAATTTCGCCGGGCAACGCCACCAACCGAGTTCTCAGGTAGGCCAGGTGTTCAGGATGCAAGTGAATTTTATATTGGGCGAAGAATTCCAGCGGGTTATCCTGAAAATTGGACAACCATGGATCTTGCTGCCCCTTGAATCCGACGTCAATACTCATTTCATTCTGGTAACATTTCCAGGAAATGCCGTGATCTTCCAGGCGCTCCGGGAAGGTGGCCCATTTCAGGGTACCAAAGTCCATATCGTCATTCCAGACATTGGCCCTGGATGCTTCGTTTTGTTCTTCGCGGACGGTCCCTGTCCAGAAATATAGGCGATTCGGGTTGGTTCCGGTCAATGAAGAACAGAAGTGCTGGTCGCAAACCGTGAAGGCATCCGCCAGTGCATAATAAAAGGGGATATCCTCCCTGTTATGATAACCCAGCGTGAGTGGCATGTCTGAATACTCACGAATGCTATTGCGCTTAACATTCAGCCACTGATCGTATTTGCCGTCGTTTCGGGCGTTGACCTGGTTAGCCCATGAATGGGGCAGGGAACTCATCCAGGTGGCCCTGGTATTTTTAATGTCTAAGTGAAAAGGGGCATACGTTTGTCCTTGCTTGTTAGATTGCAGCCATACCTTGTTTTTATTGGGGAGGTCAATGGCCCTTGGATCGTTATATCCCCTGACGCCTCTCAACGTTCCGAAGGTATGATCGAACGACCGGTTTTCCTGCATCAACAGGACGACATGCTCCGCATCCAGATAAGTACTGCCTTCTGCCGGATTAATAGCCAGGGCTTTTTGAATGGAAGCGGGCAATACGCCGGAAAGCCCGGCTGCACCGGTGAGGAGCGCCGCTTTTTTGATAAAATCTCTTCTGGAATCCATAAAAATGAGGGATAAATTTCAGCCCTCAAATCTAGGAAGAACAGGATAGGTATATATTATCAAATGATTAATCCGGGACCGCTAACCGCACCGCGGTTCGACGCTGATTAATCCAATACCCTGCCGTGCATGGTCCTCTTCTTCACGTCAAATTTATCTACCACGCTTTTATCGATGAGGAGTTTAGCCTCCGTGCCGCCTGGTTGGATATAATAGGTATCGCCTTGATAAATGACCTTTCCGGTGCTATTGATCCAGGCCTGGGCCAGGATCTGGTATACATTGCCGGAACCGGGGCTTGTATAGTTGGGAACGCCGAACGTCAGGTATTGTCCGTCCCCGCTTTCAAAGGCTATATTCAGGGAGCCGGTGTAGAAGCCGGTGCAGATGCCCGGGGTATTCTTCTTTAGCTTGATGATATTGACGTACTTTCCATTGACCAGCCTGACTTTTCCGGAAGTCACTTTGGTATCCCTGGAAGACACCACTCTTCTAAGTTCTACATCCCTGTCGATGTAAAATTGTAATTTATCCACCGATACGGTATGGTTGCTTTCAATCCTGGACCGGACGTCTGAGGTAAAATAGGACTTTGAAGTTCCACAGGCAGACAGGAAGATAACCAGGATAACGGACGCACTTTTTAAAGAATTCATAAATCGAAAAGATTGTTTCATGAGGACGTTTGATCGGTTTTTGACCCGATTGTTTAACGAAGAAAAACCTTTTTTATTGGATCATTTTACCGCCGTATCCCGTTTCCCTGCCGTTTGCCCCGGTTGGTCCCCCTTGATGCCGAATGAGTAGATGGACGAAACAAAGGTTCCCGTGATGATATTTCCGATCACCACATTCATCAAGAGCATCAATTTCAAGCCGTTGGTACTGTCCTTGAAATTACTGACGGGGGCATCGCTCAATCGTTTACCGGAGCTGCCGTAATACCGGAACAGGTGGGGTATGTCAATGGCCAATACAAGACTGGTCATTAAAAAAGCGATCCCAATCCCGATTACCGAAGTCAGGATGCCCGAAGCCACCATGGAAGATGTTTGTGCGTTTTCATTCCGGCGTTTGTTAAAGGCGATCAGGAAAAGGGCAATTCCCCCCGCAAAGAGGATATTGCCAATATATAAAAAATACGAATCCTGGTAGTTATCCTGTAATATGAAATATAAAACAGGCAGGATATATAGGAAAGCGGCTAAAAGGCCGTATCCTGCATACGGGCGGAGGTTCTTCTTTGCAAACATACGAAGGGTGTTTTAGGTGGGTTAGTCCCTGTTTGTAAGGAGAAAAACGTGCCAATCCGGGGAACGGAGCCTTCTAGCCCCGGAATGATTTTAGCTTAACTTTATGATATGAAAGAACCTATTCATGTGGCCATCCTGGACGATTACCAACATGTGGCATTATCCATGGCTGACTGGCCCCTGCTTCAGGGGAAAGCGCAGTTAACCGTATTCAATGACCATTTATCAGATAAGGCCGGTGTCATTGAGCGCCTGCAACCATTCCAGATAGTATGTGTCATGCGGGAACGAACTCCGTTGACAAAGGAAATACTCTCTGCCTTGCCTCGTTTAAAACTCATTGTGTCCACAGGGCAGCGCAATGCTTCCATTGACATAAAGGCCGCCGAAGAACTGGGCATTGAATTAAAACATACCGGGTACGTCATGACCGGCGCACCGGAAATGACATGGGCCCTTTTAATGGCTGCCGCGAGGAATATCGTAGAGGAAAATATCCACTTTAGGGAAGGGGGATGGCAAAAGGGGATGGGGATTGACCTGACGGGGAAAACAATAGGCATTATTGGTCTGGGCAATATAGGCAGCAAAATAGCAAAATATGCGACCGCTTTTGACATGAAAGTGATTGCCTGGAGTGAAAACCTGACCCCTGAAGCGGCTGAAAAGCAGGGAGCCAGTTGGGTCAGCAAAGAAACCCTGATGCGGGAATCGGATTTCGTGACCATTCATATGGTCCTTAGCCATCGTTCCCGCGGGATCATTACGGCCGCCGACTTTGACCAGATGAAGCCAACCGCCTGGTTCATCAATACGTCCAGGGGCCCCCTGGTGGACGAATTTGCTTTGATCGATGCCATCAGGACACGGAAAATAGCTGGCGCTGCACTGGACGTCTTTGACCAGGAGCCCCTTCCAAAAGACCATCCGTTCCGTACAATGGAGCATGTCCTCATCACCCCCCATATCGGGTATGTAACGGAAAACACGTACGGGGTCTTTTACCAGGATACGCTGGAGGCCATCCTGCAGTGGCTATCGGGTCAGGAATGACCCTCGCGTACCCCCCCATGTGTTGCCGTCCGCAGATATTATCGTTGCCAGAGGATCAATTTGTTTTCCAGCGGAACACCCACCCCCTGGAGCCTGGGTATCACCCTCACCGTATAGTCACCGACCGGTCTGCCGGCAGGAAGCGTCACGGTATACACCGGCGGTGTGTCGCTCTCGTGAGCGGGCGCTTCACTACCCGCCTGGGGTTCCACCTTCTTCATTTCCAGGTGTTCGGCGGGACCTCCGTTGACCCCCTTGGCATATAATTCTACCAGCACTTCGCTGGGGTCTATATCCGCAAAGAAGACGGGGGTTTCAAACAAATACTCCGCGGCCAGGCCGGTATCTTCCAGCGTGTCTACCTTCACTTCACCCAGCCTCAGCCGGGGCCATCTCTGTTCAAGGGCTTGCTTCCATTGAACAATCTTTTTCCCTTTCGCCGCCTGGTCCCTTGCCCGCTCATGATAGTAGGCTGCCGCAGGAATATAGTATGCCTCCGTGTATTCCCTGACGGTGCGATTGGCTGAAAAATAGGGCGTTAATGTGGCCATACTCTGGCGCATCTTTTCCGTCCAGGCTACGGGTATTTGATGATCGTTCCGCTGATAGAAGGTAGGAATGACTTGTTCTTCCAGGATCTTGTAGAGTGCCTCCGCCTCAGCGGCATCCCAGGCGGGGTCCTCTCCGTGCTCGTTTCCATCTCCCAGTGCCCAACCGACCGCGGGGGTATAGGCTTCCACCCACCATCCGTCCAGTTCACTGAGATTGAGCCCCCCGTTTACCAATACTTTCATGCCACTGGTCCCGCTGGCTTCCCAGGGCCTTCTGGGCGTGTTCAACCAGACGTCAACCCCTTCCACCAGGTGTTCCGCCAGGAGCATATCATAATCCTCCAGGAAGACAACGTGTTTGGACAAGCCTCTTTGCTGGATGAACTGCACCCATCGCTTGATCAGGTCTCTTCCACCTTGATCAGAAGGAGGCGCCTTTCCGGCAATCACCAGTTGCACCGGTTGCGCGGAATTGGTTAGCAGGCGAACCAGTCGTTCGGGGTCGTGTAACAGCAGATCAGGCCGTTTGTAGGCTACAAAACGCCTGGCAAAGCCCAAAGTCAGGGTGCCCGGTTCAAACAACTGCACGTCTCCTGTCTGCTTGCGGATATAATTGACTAATGAGCCCCGGCAGGCATTTCGCATCTGCCAGAGCCTGCCATCTTCCAACTGGAGTATGTCTTTGGCCAGTTCTTCAGTAGGGCCCATCCACCTATTGATCCCGCAGGCTTGGGTCCAAACCGCATCGGCTTCCGCCGAATCCCAACTGGGTGTATGTATCCCGTTGGTCACATGTCCCACCGGAACTTCCTCCGTGGGCCAGCGATAGAACAATGGTTCAAATAAGTGGCGGCTTACCTGCCCGTGCAGGCGGCTCACTCCATTGACGCCTCCGCTGCCATGAATGGCCAGGTACGCCATATTAAAATTTTCGGAAGGATTGTCTGGATTTTGCCGGCCCAGTGCCAGCAGGTCATACATAGACAGGTGGAGTTTGTCTGACGCGTAGGCGCCCAGGTGTTCCAATACCATGTAAGGATCAAAATGGTCAAAGCCTGCGGCCACTGCCGTATGCGTAGTGAACAGGTTGCCGGCACGGGTGGTCGCAAGCGCCTCTTCAAAGGTGATTCCGTTCTTTTCCATAAAACTCCTGGCCCTTTCGAGTACGGCAAAGGCGGCATGCCCTTCGTTTAAATGGCATACGTCCGGTTCTATCCCCATGGCCTCCAGCAATTTCCATCCGCCAATCCCCAGCACGATCTCCTGCTTAATACGCATATCGGGTCCGCCACCGTATATCTCACTGGTGACGCCGCGATAGGGTGGAGGGTTGGCAGGGTCGTTGCTGTCCAGCAGGAGCAGTTTTACCCTACCTACCTGTACTTCCCATGCCCGCAGCCAGATTGGGGCGCCGGGAAAAGGGATCTGAATCCTGAGCCAATCCCCGCCGGGCTGAAGCAACGGCATTATGGGCAACTGCCCGGGGTCGTTGTAGGGGTAATAGGCCTGCTGTTCCCCGTTTTTATCAATGAGCTGTCTGAAATATCCTTGTTGGTATAGCAGGCCGACGCCTACTACTGGAACGCCCAGATCGCTCGCCGATTTGAGCTGATCTCCCGCTACGTTCCCCAGCCCGCCGACATAAATGGGGAGTGCTTCGCTGAGCATGAATTCCATACTGAAATAGGCGATGCATTTCAGGGAGTCGCCTGAGTGGTTTTTTTCAAACCAGGGGGTTGCCTGATCTGCCGATTCCCTGTTTTTGATAAGGGCATCGATTTTTGAACGGAATGAAGAAGTAGCAAATAGTCGTCCGAGCTGATCGGTGGAGATCGTCTGTAAAATGACCCAGGGATTGTGGGTTTGCTCCCACAAGCCGGCATCCAATTGCTGCCATAAATCGTCTGCCTCGTGATTCCAGGACCAACGCATGTCCAGGGCAAGACTGACCAATGAATCATATCCCGGTATGTCCTTTTTCTGCATATAGAATGACTTTATTTTTTTATCAATGGGCTTGTCTGTTGCCGATGGCTTTTATTTACCAATAGCCCCGTCCACGATGGACTGGGCCTCTGTGAGGATACGTTTCAGGTGGTCGGCGCCCAGGAAACTCTCTCCATAAATTTTGTAGATGTCTTCAGTCCCCGAAGGCCTTGCGGCAAACCAGCCGTTTTGGGTACTGACCTTCAGGCCCCCGATCGGCGCGCCGTTAGAAGGCGCCTTGGTGATCATGGACTGTATTTTTTCTCCGCCCAGCTCTTTCTGTGTAATGCTTTCCGGGGAAAGGGCTCCCAGCAGCTTCTTTTGAGCGGCATTGGCCGTCGTATCGATGCGGTCATATACCGGTTCTCCCAATTCCCTGGTCAGTTCCCTGTAGATTTCTCCGGGGTCTTTTCCCATTCTGGCCGTGATCTCGGCCGAGAGCAACGCAGGTGCAAAACCATCCTTATCAGTCGTCCATACAGCTCCATCCATCCTCAGGAATGAGGCCCCGGCGCTTTCTTCCCCGCCAAATCCGAGTGATCCGTCTAACAGGCCGTCTACAAACCATTTGAATCCTACGGGCACTTCGTGCAACTTTTTCCCCAACCGGGCCGTCACCCGATCGATCAGTTGGCTGCTCACAATGGTTTTTCCCACGGCGGCATTGGCTCCCCAACCGGGCCTATGGGTAAAGAGGTAGTCGATCATCACACACAAATAGTGATTGGGCGGCAATAATCCGTCACCCGGCGTTACGATGCCATGACGATCATGGTCTGTATCGCAGGCGAAGGAAATACCGAACTGATCCTTGCGGTCAATCAAACTTTTCATGGCATAGGGGGAGGAGGGATCCATGCGGATCTGGCCGTCGTGGTCAATCGTCATGAACCGGAAGGTCGGGTCCACGACCTTGTTGATCACGGTCAGGTTCAATTTATAGAGATCGGCGATGACTTGCCAATAGTGAACACCGGCTCCTCCCAGGGGATCAACCCCCATCGTGAGGGGAGAACTTCTGATGACGTCCATGTCTATTACCTTACCCAGCTCGCCGGTGAAGGCGTGAAGATAATCGTGTTGGTGGGTCGTCCCGGCTTTAATGGCCTTATCGTATGGAATCCTTTTTATATCAGAAGAAGGGCCCTGGGAGGCATTGGTCAGAAAGCCGTTGGCGGTTGTTTCGATCCACCCGGTAATGCCAGTTTCTGCCGGTCCGCCATTGGGCGGATTGTACTTAAATCCCCCGTCGGAGGGAGGGTTATGAGATGGCGTAATGATGACCCCATCGGCCAGCCCTGTTATGCGGCCCTTGTTATAGGCCAGGATGGCCTGTGAAACGGCAGGCGTGGGCGTATATTCATTATTCTCTGCAATCATTGTTTCAACGCCGTTCGCAGCCAGTACTTCCAGCGCCGTCACCTGCGCGGGCCAGGACAATGCATGAGTGTCCATGCCTAGGAACAGGGGGCCGTCTATTTTTTCTTTTTTCCTGTACAGGCAAATGGCCTGTGTGATGGCCAGGATGTGCCGCTCATTAAAAGAATTCTGAAGGGATGATCCCCTATGGCCTGAAGTCCCGAAGGAGACCCGCTGGCCCGGTATAGAGGGATCGGGAATGCCTGCGTAGTAAGCGGTGATCAATGCAGGTATATTTACTAAGGTGTCGGGTGCCGGCAATTTTCCGGCATAGGCGCTAAGATCCATTCGTTTTCCAATTGAATATAAAGATGACTCTCTTTACACAGCAAAAGTTGTACAAATAATGGAAATTGTTATATTATTCATATATTAATTATAGACCACCCGCCTCTGTCATAAATATGCGTTAAATCCTGTAAATTCCCATTTGAACAACCTATCGTTATTGTGTCAACCATTCTTGAATTGAGGAACCTGGGAAAGACGTACCAGAGCGCAGGCAAAACCCTTTCTGTATTACAAGGCATCAATTTTTCCATTTCAGCTGGTTCCACCAATGCAATAGTGGGTCCATCCGGCAGCGGGAAGACGACTTTGTTGGGTATTTGTGCAGGCCTCGACCGCCCCACGACCGGAGAAGTAATATTGAAGGATCGCTCCTTGAACCACTTGAGCGAAGACCAACTGGCGCAGGTGCGCAATCAATACGTCGGGTTTGTGTTTCAAAATTTCCAATTGATGGCTTCCCTCACTGCGCTGGAAAATGTAATGGTTCCTTTGGAACTCAGGGGAGACCGTAGTGCGAAGACCCGATCTATGGAACTACTGGATAGGGTAGGCCTTAGAGACCGGTATCATCATTATCCGGTTCAGTTGTCCGGCGGGGAACAACAGAGGGTGGCCATGGCCAGGGCGTTCTCCAATCAGCCTTCCATTCTATTTGCGGACGAGCCGACGGGTAACCTGGATGCGGAAACCAGCGATTGGATCGTGCAATTGTTATTTGGGTTAAACCGGGAATTGGGTACAACACTCATCTTGGTCACGCACAATTTAGAACTCGCCGCACAGACCCAACGCATCATCAAGGTCAAAGGAGGCGTCATCATATGAAAGGACGCTGGCTTTTTCTAATGGCCTGGCGGGATAGTCGCAGGAACCGGTCCCGTTTATTCCTTTTTATGGCGTCGATCGTCTGCGGCATTGCAGCGCTGGTGGCGATCTATTCCTTTGGATATGATCTCAAAAGGAGCGTCGACGAACAGGCCGCCACCCTGGTGGGAGCTGACCTGTCCGTCAATTCAGGAAGGCCGGTGAATAAAACGGAGCGTGCATTCCTGGATTCCCTGGGCATGGACAGGTCCCGGGAAGAACGGTTTGGCTCTATGGTGCTCTTTCCCCGTACGGGTGGCACCCGCCTGGTTCAGATAAGAGCGCTCTCGGGCGCCTTCCCCTATTACGGCCGGCTGGAAACCACACCGGCTTCCGCTGATCAAAGCTTTCGAAAAGGAGGCCGTACCGCCTTAGTGGATAATGCGCTGATGCTTCAGTTTAATGCCAGGCCCGGCGATTCCATTAAAGTAGGTGAAGTCACCTTTTTAATTGCAGGGGCGTTGAACCAGGCGCCGGGGCAAACGGGCATCTCTTCCAGCGTAGCCCCCATTGTGTATATCCCCCTTTCCTATATGGCGGAGACCGGCCTTTCTCAAAAGGGCAGTCGTATTGAATATGCGTATTACTATAAGTTCCCGGCGGGGACAGACGTAGAGAAGCAGGTGAAAGGGATAGAACCTAGACTGGAAAAGGATGACCTGCGGTATGAAACGGTCGAAATGCGCAAAGAGAACACAGGCAGATTTTTTGGAGACCTGACGAATTTTCTCAGCCTGGTGGGCTTCATCGCCTTATTGCTTGGCTGTATAGGCGTCGCCAGCGCCATCCATATTTACATAAAGGAAAAAACGGCCACGATTGCGATCATGCGTTGTCTGGGGGTGACCGCCCGAAAGGCATTTATGATATACCTCATCGAAGTGGTGGCCATCGGGCTGGTGGGAGCTATCATAGGGTCTGCGTTGGGCAGCGGGGTACAGGTACTCTTACCCATGGTGTTAAAAGACTTTCTGCCGTTCGCCATCTCTACCCGTATTTCCGGCAGGGCTGTGGCCCAGGGGTTATGCCTGGGGGGAGTGATCTCCGTTGTTTTCGGCCTTCTCCCCCTGCTCTCGATCCGGAAAATTCCACCCTTGTTTGCGTTGAGGTCTTCTTACGAGCAACAGGCAAGGACCGGTGATCCGTTAAAATGGCTGGTATATGCATTGATGCTGCTGTTCATTGGGGGATTCGCCTATCTCCAGTTGGGCCGGTGGATGCCTACTATATTTTTTACGCTGGGCGTCATCGGCGCCTTCTTGATCCTCGCTGGCGTGGCGCGGGGATTGATGGCTTTCGTAAGGATCATCATCAGGCCTTCCTGGAGTTATCTGTTGAGGCAGGGATTCACCAATCTATACAGGCCGAATAATCAAACGGTCATTTTAATGGTGGCGATCGGTCTGAGTACCGCTTTGATTTCTATATTGTTTTTTACGCAGGGGATTTTGGTAAAACAGCTAGGGCTTGCAGGGAGTAACAACCAGGCCAATATGATCCTTTTTGATATCCAAAGCAGTCAGGAAAAATCAGTGGATTCGCTGACCCTCAAGGAAGGGTTACCCATATTGGAGCGGGTTCCTGTCATTACTGTCCGGATCAATTCCATCAATGGCAAAACCGCTGAAGAAGCCGAGCAGGATACGATAGCGCCCCGCGCGACAGCTGGTGCAGAAGCGCCGCCACACAGTGCGGATGCGTCGCCACGCAGTGCAGACGCGCAGTCCCGCCGACCAGCCGGCGCAGACATGACGCCCCCCAGGGCGCAGCGAAGGGCTTTTAACGAAGAACTGAGGGTGACCTACCGGTCTGTGTTATCGACATCTGAAAAAATAACGGCGGGCAAGTGGACGGGCCAGGCAGGAAGTGCCGGAGAACCGGTGCCCGTATCCCTGGAAGACGGATACGCAAGACATATCGGGGTGCACGTAGGAGACCGGATAAGTTTTAATGTGCAGGGAACCGACATTCCCGCAGTGGTGGGAAGCCTCAGAAAGGTGGAGTGGGGCAGGATGCAGACCAATTTCAGGATATTATTCCCCGCAGGAGTGCTGGAAGATGCTCCCCAATTTCATGTATTGCTCACCCATACCCCTAATACGGAAGCAGCCGTCCGCTACCAGCAAGCCGTGGTGAGGCGTTTTCCCAATGTATCCATCATCGACCTGGGGCTGATTCTGGCCATACTGGACCAGTTACTCGAAAAAATAAATGAAGTCATTCATTTTATGGCGGCCTTTAGTGTAGTAACCGGATTTATCGTGTTGATCGCTTCCGTGAGGAACAGCAAATACCAGCGTATCCAGGAAAGCGTCCTGTTACGTACATTGGGAGCGGTAAGGCGGCAGGTCTTTGCCATTTCGGCTTTGGAGTATCTCTTCCTGGGCGTATTGGCCGCATTGACCGGACTGCTGCTTGCACTGGCAGGGAGTTGGTTGCTGGCCAGGTATTTGTTTAAACTTCCATTTACGGTCGACTGGGTGTCAGCCACCGGATTGTTTTTAGTCGTTTCATTACTCACAATGCTGATTGGATTGTTGAACAGCAGGGGCATTTTGAACAAGCCCACGCTGGAGATCCTGAGAACAGAAGTCTAATAATATGCGTTATACATTATTGAGCAGTTTGGTGGTATTATGGATGGGAATGGCCGGTTGCGGGCATCAAAATCCTTCTCCTCCGTTGGGCGAGACGGCAAAGCCCGATACCGCCCAAAAGTCGTTGAAAACCGTTCTTTTTTTTGGGAACAGCCTCACCGCGGGATATGGACTGGAGGATGTATCACAGTCTTTTCCGTCCCAGATCCAACACAAGATCGATTCCCTGCAGTTGCCTTACAAGGTTATTAACGCCGGGAACAGTGGAGAAACCTCCGCCGGCGGAGCCGGTAGAATTGATTGGGTATTAAAACAGCGGGTTGACGTGTTCGTGCTGGAGCTGGGCGCCAATGACGGACTCAGAGGGATCCCCGCCACCGAAACTTACCGGAACCTTCAAACCATCATAGACAGGGTAAGGGCAAAATACCCCGATGTCAAGCTTGTCATGCTGGGCATGCAGGTGCCCCCTAACTTGGGGAAAGCCTATACGACGGCATTCAAAGACATCTTTCCGACACTGGCTACGAAGAATCAGATGGCGCTTGTTCCCTTTCTCCTGGAAGGGGTGGGGGGCGTGCCTTCCCTTAACCAGGCGGATGGCATACATCCAACAGCAGAAGGCGCCAAAATAGTGGCGCAAAACGTGTGGAAAGTATTAAAGGGCGTTTTATAGCGCCGTCATAGCGAACGAAAGATTACCGCGTACAAGCCGGCAGTGTCAGTGCAGGAGCGCCTGGATATGCGATTCTATGGATTCGGGCTTGACAACCGGTGCAAACCGCTTAATGGGCTTTCCGTTTTCATCAAGCAGGAACTTGGTGAAATTCCATTTGATCCTGCTGCCAAGGAATCCTCCCAGCCTTCGTTTAAGGTATTGAAAAATGGGATGCGCATGTTTCCCGTTCACGTCAATCTTTTCAAACAAAGGAAATGTTACTCCAAAATTGACTTTGCAGGTCGAGACCATCGTGTCATTGCTCTCCGGTTCCTGGTGGGCAAATTGGTTACTGGGGAACCCCAGGACCACCAGGCCCCTGTCCTTGTACTTCTGGTATAAGTGTTCCAGCCCTTCAAACTGGGGCGCCAGCCCGCACTGGGTAGCGGTATTCACCACAAGGATCACCTTTCCTTTATAATCCGACATGGGTATGGTTTTGCCCTGGGGATTGTGGGCGCTCAATTCATAAAAATTGGGGGTCATATTTATTGTACGAGTTTTTCCCATTTCCAGTTCCTTATTTCCGGCATATCCTGCCCGTTCTTATAAATGTATAGTTTATGTTCGATCAGCTTGTCCTGCATTTCCTGTTTCACCCAGGCGCTTTTATTGCCTAATTGAGGAAGACGGTCAATGACATCCTGCACCAGGTGAAAGCGGTCCAGGTCGTTCAATACTGCCATATCAAATGGGGTGGTGATGGTTCCCTCTTCTTTGTACCCCCGGACATGAATATTATCGTGGTTTGTCCTTTTGTAGGTTAACCGGTGGATAAGCCAGGGATATCCGTGATAAGCAAAGATGACCGGCTTGTTCCTCGTGAACAAACTGTCAAAGTCTTCATCGCTCAATCCATGCGGATGTTCGCTATGGGGTTGGAGTTTCATCAGGTCGACCACGTTGACCACGCGTATTTTCAGGTCCGGTATCTTCGCGCGCAAGATGGAAACGGCGCCGAGGATTTCAAGGGTAGGTACATCTCCCGCGCAGGCCATTACGACGTCCGGTTCGGCATTCTCGTCATTGCTGGCCCAGGTCCAGATACCGATTCCTTTGGTGCAATGCGTGACGGCGGTGTCCATTTCCAGCCATTGGGGAGCAGGATGCTTACCGGCTACCACTACATTTACATAATGCCGGCTTCGGAGGCAATGGTCCATGACAGACAGCAGGCAGTTCGCGTCAGGAGGCAGGTATACCCTTACAATCTCCGCCTTTTTATTCATCACGTGATCGATGAATCCGGGATCCTGGTGGGTGAATCCATTATGGTCCTGTCTCCAGACGTGAGAGGCCAGCAGATAATTCAGCGAGGCGATCTTACGGCGCCACGGAATTCCCAAGGTCACCTTCAACCATTTGGCATGCTGGTTAAACATGGAATCTACGATATGGATGAAGGCCTCATAACTGTTGAATAAACCGTGTCTTCCTGTCAATAGGTATCCTTCCAGCCATCCTTCGCACTGATGCTCGCTCAGGACTTCCATCACGCGTCCGTCCCGGTTCAGGAATACATCCCCCGGCACAGTAGTGGCCTCCCATTGGCGATCCGATGCTTCAAACACCCGGTCCAGCCGGTTGGACATCGTCTCGTCGGGGCCAAAGATCCTGAAATTCCGCTGCGCCTGGTTGAGCCGGATGATGTCCCTCAGGAAGCCCCCCAGCACCAGTGTATCCGCGGCCTCTACCTGGCCCGGCGCCGGTATTTGGACCGCATAATCCCGGAAGTCCGGCATCCGCAGTTCTTTCAGCAATAGTCCCCCGTTTGCGTGGGGATTGGCGCCCATCCGTCGCAGACCTTTCGGAGCCAGCGCTGCCAGCTCCGGCAGGAGCTTTCCGCTCTTATCAAAAAGTTCCTCGGGCTTATAGCTTCTCATCCAGGCCTCCAGCAAACCAAGGTGTTCCTGGTTGACAGCCGGATCGGTGATGGGGACCTGGTGCGCACGGAAAGTGCCTTCTATGCGAACGCCATCCACTGCTTTAGGGCCTGTCCATCCTTTGGGCGATTTAAAGACGATCATGGGCCACAAGGGACGAGTAGTGTTTCCTTCTTTTGCTTCTTCACGAATGGCCTGGATCTGTTCGATCACTTTGTCCAGAGTGAACGCCATGGCTTCATGCATGAGCGCCGGGTCGTCTCCTTCCACCCAATAGGGAGTCCAGCCGTAGCCTGAGAATAAAAGGTTCAATTCCTCCCGGCTGATCCGGGCAAGAATAGTGGGGTTGGATATTTTGTATCCGTTCAGGTGTAATATGGGCAGCACCACTCCGTCCGTTAACGGGTTCAGGAATTTATTGGAATGCCATGAAGTGGCCAGGGGGCCTGTTTCGGCCTCTCCATCGCCTACGATGCATGCAACCGTCAAACCGGGATTATCAAATACGGCTCCGAAGGCATGGCTGATCGAATAGCCCAACTCTCCGCCTTCGTGTATGGATCCGGGGCATTCCGGTGATACGTGACTGGGGATCCCGCCGGGAAAGGAGAATTGGGTAAACAGTTTTTTTAGCCCCTCTTCATCCTGGCTGATATGCGGGTATACTTCACTGTAGGTTCCTTCCAGATAAGTATTAGCTACTAACGCCGGCCCTCCGTGCCCGGGTCCTGATACATACACCATATCAAGGTCGTATTTCCGGATAATACGGTTGAGGTGAGCATAAATGAAGTTTTGACCGGGAGTAGTACCCCAGTGACCCAGCAGCATGTGCTTGATATGTTCAGGCTTCAGTGGCTCCCGCAAGAGGGGGTTGTCGTGCAGGTATATCTGGCCGACCGACAGGTAATTGGCGGCTCTCCAATATGCATCCATTTGACGCAAGAACTCGGGACTCATTGCAGAATCCGTTGTCTGGGCGGGTGTTTCTAAAGGTGTAGCTTCCATATAATCATTTAGTTTTTTCCGGCAAAAGGCGATGGGTCTTTTCAGCGATCATCCATTCTTCGTCCGTGGGAATAACATATACCGCGACGCGGCTGGACGGACCTGAAATAATAACTTCATTCCGGTTATTCCGGCCGTTGTCCATCACGATTCCCAGGTACTCCAGCTCCGAACAGATCCTTGAACGTATCGAGGCAATATTCTCCCCGATCCCTCCCGCGAACACGAGCGTGTCCAAGCCTCCCAATACAGCCGTAAAAGATCCTATCCATTTTTTAACCTGATAACAAAATAAGGCAATCGCCTCCGCTGCCCTCATATCCGTCCCTTCCTGCCTGAGCAGGTCTTGCATATCCGAACTGGTTTCCGATACGCCGAGTAATCCGGACTGATGGTTGATCAGGTCATTGAAGGAGGATGCCGACAGCCCCTCTTTTTGGATCATATACCATGCCACACCCGGATCAAGATCCCCCGGCCTGGTCCCCATCACGAGTCCACCCACGGGTGTAAAGCCCATGCTGGTATCAATGCTTTTACCGTCTTTGACAGCAGCGCAGCTTGCACCGTTACCAAGGTGAGCCAGAATAATGCGTCCACTAGCGGTAGCGGGGCCTGCAATCTGTCCCAGCTTTATCATAAGGTATTCGTAGGAAAGGCCATGGAAGCCATATCTGCGGATGCCCGTTTCATCGAAACGCCGGGGTATGGGGAGGAGGCGGGCCACCCTGGGCAAACCCGCATGGAATTCAGTATCAAAACAGGCAACCTGTGGGAGTGTGGGATGCCGGTCCCGGAAGGATTCTATGAGTTCAATTTCCCCCGGCAGGTGATCCGGATCGTATTGGATGATGCCTTTCAGTTCCGCCAGGAGGTCCTGGTCAATCAATGCAGGCAGGTTCCTTTCCATGCCATGCACGATTCTATGACCTATGGCTTTTACACGATCAAAGCCGGCCTGCTCTTCCAGCCAGCTGATAAGGAAGCGTACGGCTTCCTTCAGATCATGCGCTTGTGCCGGGGAGCTTTTATGAGCATGCCCTAGAGCGTCTGTGTAGGTTAAGGTCGGATCGGGGAGCCCGATCCTGTCAATCTTACCCTTGAACTGTAACTCCAAAGACGGAACCGATTGATATAACGAAAACTTAATACTGGATGAACCGCCGTTGATGGTTAGTATCATGTCGTATAGTGTATAGGTGATTCCAAGCTCATTAATACATTCAGGTTGGTGGCTAATACATCAGGTCAGTGGCGCCTTCCTTTTTTTTGTAACGGAATGAATCAAACACGTAGAGGGCGCCCAGCACCATTGCAAAAATTCCTATGAAAATGGTGATGCCGGTCGCAGTCGCCAGGGGATTGTACATGATCAGTACGCCGAAAACGATCGACAGGATACCGGTCGAAAATACAATGAACCATCCCCCTATCATTTTTCTTAAGCTTAAGGAGGCCGCGATCTTGAGAAAGCCTTTTCCCATCACCCAGGAGCCAATCAGGAAGGGAAAGGCAATAAAAGAAAAGAAGGGATTAAACAGCAACGCAGCGCCAAAGGCAAAGTCCAGCACGCTTTCGGTTACCAGCCATTCCTTTTCCTGAAGACTGCTGGTATTAGTGAAGGCCGTGACCAGGAGGAAAATACCGTTGAGCGCGATCGTCAGGCCGGAATATTGAACCAGCATAAGGTAAGCGTTGAGCGGGCTCACCAGTGCAAAAGCTCCCAGGGCGATCAGCAAAAGTCCTGCCACCGCCAATATCCACCAGTTATTAAGCTTTTTCATGAGGAAAAGTATAGCTGTAAGATACGCCGCCGATTTCGATTATTTCATCTCCTGCAAAAATTGGGAAGGGGTCTTCCCGAATTCCTTTTTAAAAGCTTTAGTAAAATAGGACTGGCTTTGTATCCCGATCCGGTACATGATCTCTGTAAAGGGAACGTCCTCGTGCAACATGATGTGAACGGCCTTTTTTAGGCGGATCGTACGCACAAATTCGCCTATGGATTGACCCGTGATGCTTTTGATCTTTTGATAGAGCTTGGTACGACTCATGCCCAGTTGGCTACACAGGAAATCCACGTCCAGATCAGGATTGACTAATTGTGATTCTATGATTTCCAGGAGGCTGTCCATAAAGGCCTTGTCCTTTTCGGAATGCACCAGGTCCCGGGCCTGCATTTGGTAGTCCCTGGTATAATGTTCCTTCAGCTTTTGCCCCCGGGCAAGGATATTGCGCACGGTCAATAGCAGCAGGTCGATACTGACCGGCTTTGTAAAATAGGCGTCCGCACCCGACTGAACGCCTTCGATATTGGACTCTTCGGCGCTTTTAGCCGTCAACATCAAAAAGGGAATATGACTGGTTGCCATATCTTGTTTTACCAGGCGGCAGAATTCATTCCCATCCATGCCGGGCATCATGACGTCACTGATGATCAGGTCAGGAAATAATTCCCGTACTTTCTCCAAGCCCGTCTTTCCATCGGCCGCCTCAGCTATCTTATAAAAGGAGCTAAAGCTATCCCGCAGGAATTGCCTCAATTCTTCATTGTCTTCCACGATCAGTATCAGCGGCGCGTCCCTTGGATCCGGCGCTTCCTGGGGCAATGCAAGGCTCTCTAATTGGACACGCCCGGCGGCACTGGCCTGGGTCCATTTTTCAGCATCTGCATAACTCGATTCTTCCATGGGGATGCCCACGATGATCTCCGTCCCTTTATGCCGCTCGCTGTACACCAGGATGTCTCCTTTATGCAACTGCGTCAGGCTTCGGACAAAGGCCAGGCCCACCCCTGATCCTAAATGGGATTCGGATATTCTGTAATAGCGTTCAAAGAGGTGTTTGATGGATTCCCCCGAAATGCCAATGCCGGTGTCGGCTACCCTGATATAAACATAGCGTGCCTGCCGGTACTCATTTTTTAGGATGAGCTCATTGGAAAATGAAGGCGTAAAGGTCTCCAGGCCGGGGAGCACTTCCAAGACGATATCTCCTCCTTTGCCGGTGTATTTAAAAGCATTGTGCAGCAGGTTCAGGACAATCTTCTCCAGCATTTGCCGGTCAAACCAGGAGGGCTCCCTTTCTTCCCCGGTCAGGCTTTCCTCGCCCGTCCGGACGGTGAAGGTGATTGATTTTTCCATGGCCCAATCGGTGAACGATAAGGCGACTTCTTCCAGGAACAGTGAAAGGTTTCCCGGCATCACGTGCAGGGTGAGCGCACCCGTTTCCAATTTTCTGAAATCCATCAGCTCATTGATGAGGCCCATTAAACGCTGGGCATTGCGATGGATGGAATGATAATAGTGCCTGATGGCAGGAGTCACTTCGGTTTGAAGCAATTTTTCCACGGGCCCGAGGATCAGGGCCAGCGGTGTGCGCAGCTCGTGGGAGATATTGGTAAAGAACTGGAGTTGCACCCGGTGGATTTCTTCCCGCTTCTTCTCTTCGAGGCGGGCTAGTTCGAGGCTGCGCTTAAACCTGAAAAAGGCGTAGGCGCTCCCGATGATAATGAAGGACACCAGCAGCAGAAACCACCCTGTTTTCCAAAAGGGGGGCGTGATGATAATCCGGATAGAAGCGCCCTGCTCATTCCATACTCCATCGTTATTGGCGGCCTTTACATGGAATACATAAGACCCTGGATCCAGGTTGGTATAGTTCGCTTTATGCTCGCTCCCCGAATAATGCCAATCATTGTCAAAGGGTTCCAGTTTATAGGCGTACTGGTTATTTTCAGGAACCGTATAATTCAGCGCTGCGAAAGTAAAGGAGAATGTAGATTGCCGGTAGCCTAGGGAGATCAGGTCTGTCATATCTCCTACATCCATTTTCTGGTTGAATACCTGGAACCCGGTGATATACACGGGAGGAACGTAGGGGTTCTTTTGAATATCCGATGGATAGAAGGCGTTAAAACCATTGGTGCCTCCGAACAGCATTTCCCCGGAACGGGTTTGCAAATAGGCGCCGGCCTCAAATTCCAGTCCTTGCAGGCCATCCCCCGTATTGTACTTTGTAAAGGACTTCGTATCCGGGTTAAAACGGGTCAGCCCGGTCCCTGTGGCAATCCAGAAATTACCCTGGGCATCTTCTGTGATCCCTTTGATGAATTCATGACCCAGCCCGGCCGTTTCCGTGAAAGAAGCAAAGGTGTCGCCGGCCGCGGAATAGAGATAAAGTCCTGATTGCCCTATCCATAAACGGCCTTTGTGATCCGTAAAGATGACCCTCAGGTCGGGGCTTTTTTCGTCATGGTTGAAATAATGGGAAAAACGGCCCGTATTGATGTCACACCGGTTGAGTCCCCCGTCGTCACTGCCAATCCAGATATTGCCTCCTCTGTCCTCTTCAATCGATACAATATTATTCCCGTATAATTTTGTCCTGCTGGCCGAATCTCCCGTTACGCGGGTGAAAGTGCCTTTGAGCGGATCCAGCAAGTTGAGTCCTCCGAAATAGGTAGCCACCCAAAGCCTTCCCTTCCGGTCTTCAAATGTTTTCTGTACGTAGTTGGAACTGATAGAATGAGGTTTTGCCGGATCGTGGATGAAATGGCTAAAGGAACCCGTGGCCGGATGGAACAGGTCCAGCCCGCCTTCCCAGGTTGAGATCCAACGATTCCCCTTACGATCTTCCATGATATGCAATACCGCATCGGAACTGAGGCTTTGGGCGTTGTAGGGATCGTTCCGGAAAGCCTTGAATTTACCCGTACGCGGGTCCCATACATTAATACCTCCTCCATCCGTTCCGATCCAGATCTGCCCTCGCGGATCCTCATAGAAAGCGCGGACGTCGTTGTTCGTCAAAGGGGTTGGGGCATTGCCCACCCCCGTCCCCGCGGGATAGCGGCCGAACTTGCTGGCCCCTGGCATATACACATTTAATCCCCCCCTGTGCGTGCCTGCCCAAAGATTCCCCTGGTTGTCTTCGAACAGGGAAGAGACCGTTCTTTGTGATAGGCTGGCGGGATCATCGGGTTCATTCTGGTAGTGGTAGAACGAGTGCGTCGCCGGATGGAATAGGTTAAGGCCTGCATTAATAGCGCCTATCCATACGTTGCCTTTCTTGTCCACCAGCATGCTCCTGACCTGGTTTCCCGCCAGGCTGGAGGAGTCCTTGTCAGAATGGAGAAAGGAAACAAAAGTTTGGGTCGACAAGTTAAACACCAACAGCCCGTTCCCTGAAGTTCCCAGCCAAAGGTTCCCCTGTTGATCCGCCCGGATGACCTGAATGGAGGTGGAAGAAGCCCCGGTAGGGTCATTCACTTTACGGAAGGTGGTTTGCCGGGTGTCCAGGCAGTTCAGCCCACTGTCCGTTCCAATCCAGAGATCCCCGTTGGGGCCTTCATATAAAGTATTTACGTGATCGTCAACCAGGCTGTTGGCGGATCCCGCCTCGTGCCGGAAATGAATAAATCCTTTGGACATACCTTCCGTCGAACATTCCAGGAGATCCAGTCCCCCTCCGCCGGTCCCTATCCAAAGCAGGCCCTGTTTGTCTGCATAGAGGGTATTCACTGCATTATAGCTTAGGCTTCCGGAATCACCGGAATGGTGCTTATACCGGGTGAAGGTTTTGGTTTCCGGGTTGAACCGGTCCAGCCCGTCTGAGGTCCCTATCCACAGATGGTGTTCCCGGTCCTCGCATAAACAACGGATATAGTTATCGGAAAGGCTGGTACTGTCCTTTGGGTTGTTCCGGAAAGTGATCATTTCATTTCCGTCATAGCGGTTGAGTCCGTCCCTGGTGCCTATCCATATAAACCCCCGGTCGTCCTGAAAAATCGTTTCTACAGTGGCATTGGATAGCCCTTGCTCGTAGGTAATATGACGGAAAGAGAGGGGAGGAGCCTGAGCCCATACCCGCCCGGTTGGAAACAGCGCGCTTGAGAAAAGACAAACCAGGAAAGAAAGCGGTCTACAGGGGAGATACCACATAGCGGCGGACTCAGCTTGAAATACCTAAAATTAAGCCTTTTGGCGTCGCGGACAGAACCGGCCGTCAAAAAAACACGGGAGAGCAACAAAAATGAATAGCAGGGCTACCATCTAACGCCATTTTGTGGGTTCTTTGCTGGATGAGGCCGTATTACTCCTGCATCCTGCTCTTGATTATCTTTTCACAGGCCAAGGCTCAAACTGATTTCAATCATGGTTGGGAATTTGTGAAGGACGTGGATTCATCCCTTTTAGATAAAACATCCTGGGAAGCCGTTTCCCTTCCGCATACCCCCCGTATAGAACCCCTGGTAAAGACAGAACAGCAATGGCAGGGCACCTGTTATTACCGTAAATCATTCACCGTTCCGTCCGAAGACAGAGACAAGCACATTGCCTTACAATTTGACGGAGCCATGCACGAGGCAGACATATACCTCAATGGAAAACACATTTTCAGGCACCTGGGAGGCTTTCTGCCCTTTTATATAAACATTACACACGAAGTCAGATGGGGAGCATCCAATATCCTGCTCGTTAAGCTGAATAACCAGGATAACTCTGTCATTCCTCCCGGCAAGCCCATCAAAGACCTGGACTTTAATTATTACGGAGGCCTTTACCGCAATGTCAGGCTGATTATTAAGGATCAGCTATATATCACGGATGCTATTCAGGCCGGCCATACCGCAGGCGGGGGTGTCCTGCTGCACGACTCGGCCGTCAGTGCCGAAAGAGCGATCCTGGTGGTTAAAACCGAATTAAAGAACGACGCCGGCCGGCAGAGGACAGCCCTTGTGAAAGTGACAATGACAGATAGTAAGGGAAAGGAAACCGGCGTGTTCGCATCAGATACGCTCCTGATCAAAGCCCATGAGTTCGGGAACCTGGAGCAGTCACTGACCCTTTCAAATCCGGTTTTGTGGTCTCCGGCCCATCCTTATCTATATCGACTCCATATACAGATATTGACGGATGGAAAGGTTATTGACGAGCAATGGCTGAAGACGGGGATCAGGACTTTTTCGTTTAAGCCGGGCGGATTTTTCTTAAACGGGCAAAAGCTGGATATCACAGGCACCAACAGGCACCAGGAATATCCCTATATTGGGTATGCCCTAAGCGACAATGCCCAGTACAGGGATGCGTATAAGATCAAAACGGCAGGATTAAACTTTGTAAGGTGCTCGCACTATCCGCCTTCCCCAGCCTTTTTGGACGCTTGCGATGAATTGGGGATACTCGTGATGGATGCTATTCCCGGGTGGCAGTTTTTCGGCGACTCCGTTTTCCAGGAAAACAGCTTTCAAAATATCCGGGACATGATCCGCAGGGATAGGAACCATGCGTCCGTCGTGCTTTGGGAAGCCGCCCTGAATGAATCAGGAATGAGCAAGGCCTATATGGAGAAGGCCCATCAGATTGTTCATCAGGAATTGCCCTTTGCCGATGTATTCAGCTCCGGTTGGATTGACTATGCCTATGACGTGTCCAATCCAGCCCGCCAACATGCAAAAGCCCCCGATTACTGGAAAAAGTACGATCACCCGAAACCCCTTTTGCTTGCAGAATACGGGGATTGGGAGTATTATGCTCAAAACGCAGGCTTCAATCAAAAGGAGTACGCCGGCCTCAAGGCGGAAGAGCGTAATTCCCGCCAGTTCAGGGGAGACGGGCAGCAGAGGCTCCTTCAGCAGGCCCTGAATTTCCAGGAGGCGCACAACGACAATTTGAACGGGCCGTCTGTGGGCGACGCCAGTTGGGCGATGTTCGACTATAAAAGAGGGTATGCCCCGGATATAGAGGCTTCCGGTATGATGGATATCTTCAGGCTGCCTAAATTCGCCTACTACTTCTTTCAAAGTCAGTATGGCCCCCTTCCGGACAGTGGCGGCTTTGGGAATCCCATGGTGTTTATTGCCAATTATTGGAATAGCCCCTCCGATACGATCGTTAAAATCTATAGCAATTGCGGCCAGGTTGAATTGCTATTGAATGGCCGATCCCTCGGAATGCAGTTCCCGGATTCGGATCGCTATTCCTCCCATTTATTGCATCCTCCGTTTACCTTTCGTGTCCCTGCTTACTTTCCGGGTTCATTAATAGCCGTAGGGTATATCAATCATCAAAAGGCAGCCGCCGATACAAGGAGCACCCCTGGGCTGCCGGGTAAAATCGTCCTTAAAGTCGATACCAGTGGGAAAAATCTGCAGGCAGGAGAGAATGATGTGGTGTTTTTGTATGGGTATATAACGGATGAGCACGGCGTATTGATACCAGATGCTGCCAATACCATTGATTTTCACGTAAGTGGCGGGGGGCAGATTGTAGGTCCCTCCTCCGTGCGGGCAGAAGCGGGAATAGCCACCGTTTTGCTAAAGGGGTCGGATGAAGGGGGAAAAGTGACCATTTCCGCCTCCGCTGCCCATATAAAACCGGCAGTTTTGTCGTTAGAGCTAAAGAAATGAATATCCGGGCTAATCCCAAAATGACAAGGAACGTATTTTTAAATTGTATTAATTCATCTGAAATGAAGCTGCGGACGATTGCTTATTCCCTCTTACTGATCCCCTTGGTGGGATCCATCAACGGCGGGTGCAGCAAAGGCGGAAATGCCAAGACTACCACGACCACGGATACCACCACGACGACCGGGGGAACCACCAGTACGACCGATACCTCTTTTGTGAACGGAGCCGATATAAGCTGGGTTACCCAGATGGAAGCGTCCGGCATCTCCTTTTACGACAGCAGCGGAACACAGCAGGATCTGTTGACCATCCTGGGGGGTAAAGGCATCAATGCGATCAGGCTCAGGGCATGGGTGAATCCATCGGCCGGATACAACAATACGGCAGATGTAGTGGCCAAAGCCTTAAGAGCGAAGGCCGCTAATATGAGCATCCTGATCGATTTTCATTACAGTGATACCTGGGCCGATCCCGGTGACCAGACCAAACCGGCCGCCTGGGTCAACCTGGATTTTGCAGACCTGGATACGGCCTTATACCATTATACGGAAGGGGTGCTGGATACGTTGAAGGCCAACGGCATAACCCCCACCTGGGTGCAAGTAGGCAATGAGACATCGAATGGGATGTTGTGGCCGGAGGGAGAAGCGTCTTTAAATATGGGGCAATACGCCGCCTTGGTCAGTAGCGGTTATAATGCTACCAAGTCCGTATTCCCTAACTGCAAAGTCATCGTGCACCTGGCCAATGGATATGATAATACCACCTACAGATGGCTATTTGACGGACTGAAAGCCGGGGGGGCGTCATGGGATGTAATCGGGATGTCCTTATATCCTACAGCCAGCAACTGGTCGACCTACGACACTGAGTGCCTGGCGAACATGCAGGATATGATATCCCGTTATGGTAAGCAGGTCATGATCTGTGAAGTGGGCTTTGCAGAGAATGATCCCACCGATGCCGAGGCTTTTCTTAAAGATATCATCGCCAAAACCAAATCGGTTTCGGGACTGGGTGTTTTTTACTGGGAACCTGAATGTTATAATAGCTGGCAGGGATATGGGTTGGGCGCCTTTGGCAACACTGGAGAGCCGACCATCGCCCTGAATGCTTTTTAATCTGCTTAAGAATCGGTCAACCCGGCGTTGCAAAGAAGATATCCGACGGGCTATCTCTGGCAACGAAGCGGGTGGGGGTCGCCGGGCCCCCTGGCCGAAACTTGAATTTCCCCATCAAGCTACTATGAAAATATAGCTTGATGGGGAAATTCGTTTTATGATGGCCCTTCGGGCGGCGGCCCGTGGCCCGCCTGTTGCGCCGCCGCTTTCTTTTGTATCTTCGCCCGCATGCCCACGAGCGATCAGGTCATTGAGCAAACGCGTAATTGGATCACCCAAGTGGTGATCGGGTGCAATTTCTGTCCCTTTGCCGCCAGGGAAATGTGGAAGAACAGCGTCCATTTCCAGGTGGAGCCCTCCACCGATCCCGCGGAATGCCTGAATGCTTTTCTGCAGGAATGCCTGAGGCTCGACAACGATCCTTCTATTGAAACAAGCCTGCTGATCTTCCCTGTGGCCTTTGCCGGGTTTAATGACTATTTGAAAATTGTTTCCCAGGCCGAAACGCTGCTCAGAAAACGGGGGTACGAAGGCACCTATCAGGTAGCCACCTTCCACCCTCTATATCAATTCGCTAAAACCCGGGCGGAAGATGCGGCCAATTATACCAACCGGTCCATATATCCCATGTTGCATTTGCTGAGGGAGGCCGGGGTTGAGCAAGCATTATCACATTACCCGGATGCGGATAAGATCCCTGCCCGGAATATTATTTTTGCCCGTAAAATGGGAATAGCCTATATGCAGAAATTGAGAGACGGTTGTTAAAGCTCATCGTCTTCATCGTCATTCTCAAAGTTTTCGAAGTCCGGCTCTTCTAATTCCGCTTGTTCGTCCAGTACATCTTTTTCGTCGGCAGCGTCCTCGTTTTCTATCGAATCATACAGCTCTTCATCGCCGGTGATATTTTCGTCATCATCCTCCGCGTCATCCGGATCATGTGCGTCTTCATCGTCATGAATATCACCGGTGGTCAGGTCTTCACTAGTTGTTCTGCCGGTTTTTTTTTCGGTATTGAATATGTCTTCGTCACTCTTATATAGGTCGTCCGTGTAGGGGGTGTTTTTCTGCTTTGCCATAAAAATGATTTTACTGTAAATATACAATTTCCGTACCGGCCATAGTCTGTTTCCTATCCTGTTGATTCCTAGTTATTAATAAGCAAGCCTGGGTTACAGTTTTAAAAATAACCATCTTTTTTGAGGCAAAAAAACTGCACTGGCGGAATCTATCTTTGATTTCGATGATAAGATAATACAATTATTAACAATCCTAAATGTAAAACAATGAGAAAAAACAGATCGTTCGCAAAAAGGGCCATGATCATTTGTTTGATGGGAACTTCATTTTTCCTGTTATCGTCGTTCGTATCCTCGTCGGAAGACGGGGGCGGAGGCGTATTTTGGTCGAGGATACTTCATCCAAATTATCCATGCCCTGCTACGACGGTTACCTGGATAACCTATTTGCATGGCACAGCCGTGGTCTCGATCAACTACAGCAATGGCGCAGTAGCGGCAGGGGCGGCTTTTGGCCAGTCGGTTACCTCGCAAACAACGGGCGGCCCTGCGGTTTATCCAGGCTTCAATGTAACCTGGATTGAATGCAGTCCTGAGACAGGGTCGGGCTGTACCTCCTGTCCCCCGCCTACAGCCTGCATATTGGGTTGTCCTCAGTCTTGATAATCTATTTTGAGGACAAAATCTGACAGGGCAATTATTCCGAAATAACGAAAATGATTGCCCTGTCATTTAGTTTAAATCCATCTTTAATTTACGACCATGAAGCTCGGAAAATGGAAAAGCATTGCATCGGCATTATTTATACTGTGTGTTTTCTCCTGTACTACTAATGAGTTAGACAAAAAAGCCATCGAATTGTTTCCTAAGGGCGAAAGCCCCGACTATACGACGGTGCTAAAAATACCGGCGGATTTAGACACCTTAAGCTTTGATTACAATCAAATGCTGACTGACATAAGGTATGTAAAGTTGGAAACGAAAAACAACTGCTTAATAGGAAATATCAATAAGATACTGGCTACCAGGAATGGATTTGTCGTAGCGGACTACTATATATCTAATTCCATTTTTTTCTTCGACAAAACAGGCCGTTTTATTAACAAGGTAGCCCTCAAAGGGTCGGGCAGATCCATCAAAAGCTTGAAGGATATCGCATACAATTACGATAACAATACCGTTTATATATATGACAATATCGGTTCTGCTATTTACTGCTATGATGAAAATGGCACGTACTTAAACAGATATCCGGTTAAGAATATTTATTTCCGCCGAATCGCCTACCTGGGCGATTCTTTGTTGTTATTTTATCATCCGTCCCTTAAAGAAAGGGGAGGGCTTAATAATTATGAATTGTGTATAGGGGATGTGTCTGGGAATATCAAATATAAGGCGTTTGAAAGAAAACAGGAGTCAGGAGATGGCTTCGACTATAATTTCAGCATAACCACAGAGGGATCCGATGTTTACTATAGCCGGAGGTTTTCAAAGTATATATATAAGATTGCAAAGGATTCATTAGCCATTTTCCCTGGGATCAGGCTTGATTTCCCGGAGAATAAGTCTGTAATCGACAAAGTGACGGAATCCACCACCTTGCCCGAACTTAAGCTGTTGCTTTCCGCCGACAACTATAATTTTGACGGCGAGATACTTTCTGTCAATAATGTCCTTTATACCGGGATATATAAGAAATCCATGAATATGGGCGTGTTTTATTCAGAGAAAAACGGCAGAATAGCTGGGGGGCATTTAGTTTCCCGGCTGTCGATCAATGATACTGCCAATGCGGAATACTATTCCTATCCGATTGCCTCCTCAAATAATGAGTTTATAAGCGTAATGAATCCGGATGTTATAGTAAAAAGCGAACAGAACTTTGAGCGCTCAAGGAAAGCGATGCATATACCTGTTCCTCACCGGGAGAGGCAGCTAGATGCTATAATGAGCACAATGCGGGTGGACGATAACCCGGTCCTTGTCCTCTATAAAATAAAGCCGTTCTAAACATTCTTATCAGACATCACTTTAGGAAATGAAAAAGACCAATTTATTGAATAAAATATTGTTTCCGGCACTATTGATTTTTTTCCTGGCATCGGTATATTTTATCGTATATATCAGGAGTAAAAAATCAGGTGACCATGCGCTATCCTTAGGCACAATTTCATTGTCAGCCAAAAATGAATTGCTGACCAGTCAAGTGTTATTGCAAAGCAGGATCTGTTCATTGCCGTTGAAAAGGAATGCCATCGTTGAAGATACCAACGGGGTCAAATATCATCTAAGCGAATTATTTGATACGACTAAAGTGATCGTATATAGAATATCTGATCTATATTGTATGGAATGCGTTAAGTCGCAATTACCATACTTGAAAACATTGTCCGACCGGTTGGGCAAAAAGCATGTAATGCTGCTTGCGTCATTTGAAACGTTTAAAGAATTTAAGATATTCATGCAGACAGGGGAATTTGATGCCAGGGCGTATAATATCCAGCAACAGGACCTGTCTAATATACCCATTGAAGCCCTGAATGTTCCTTATTTCTTTGAAGCGAATGGAACGGTTAATGCGGATTACGTTTTTATACCTGCCAAGGAGATTCCGGACCTGTCTAAGGCATATTGTGATGAAGTTATAAGGAGTTTCTAAAATTTTTATATGCTGAGATTTTCTTTTCTGTCGTACTGTGTTATCATGGCAATAACCGCATTTGGGCAGGATGAGGCTCCGGTCTCTATTCGTATTGATCCTTACAATGCTGTCGGAAGTACGGCGGGGCAAACGTTCGATGAGGTTATTTATACCCCGCTGGAGACATCTGGGGAAAGCCTGTTTGGGAGCGTTGATCAGCTCGTCGTAACGGATAAGTTCTTTATTATAAAAGATAGAAATACCAATTGTATTTTGCTTTTCTTCAAGGATGGGAAATTTCATTGTAAAATCAGGGGAGGGGATGTCGGTAATAATCAATTGAACGAGATTCATAGTTTCTCCGTAAATAGATCAAAGAATGAGATTGCCTTCAAAAGGGGCCGGGACAGGATGCTGTACTATGATTTTAACGGGAAAAAGTTGCGGGAAGAAAGGGCTGTTGTTGGTGGCATGACCTTTCGGTTTTTTTCCCGGGACGCAATTGTCTTCTTGGATTATAACGTAAACAAATTGGTTCTGCCGGACTCCATAAACTATGAATTGAAATACACAAGGAATAACAAGGTATACGCGACTAGCTTCCCCTATAACATGCAGTCGGGGCCTTTACCAAGCGGCGATATTTCCTATCCGGACCATTCTCCTTTTTATGAAATCGGCAACGATACGGCTGTTTTATATTGGCGACCCTATAATTATGGTATTTATATGCTGACCCCCAACCGTGTAAAGGAAATATACCGGTTTGTTTTTCCCCTGGCCAATTCCCTGCCCGATGATTTTGTCGCAAATGCCGCGTTCTACGGCAAGAGATGGGACTATATCAGCAGCCATCCAAGTGT
>Ga0302312_10000113_pt1 | contig 73515 bp, 120 predicted proteins | sample III_Palsa_N2_1_FD_200529 | JGI IMG/M metagenome (GOLD analysis project Ga0302312, IMG submission 200529) | Peat permafrost microbial communities from Stordalen Mire near Abisko, Sweden - III_Palsa_N2_1 | ecosystem: Environmental > Terrestrial > Soil > Palsa > Peat permafrost | place: Sweden... | reverse complement strand
GTCTTTGGGCGTTCGGTCATGGCCGCGAGGATCGTCGAGATTCGATAGGATTCGATTATACCGACATTGGGCGCTTGTCAAGCTAAAAAGTTCGATACGGCTATGCAGCGGTAGAAAACTGACGATTGCATTACTGCAAAACAATATAGCCTTTCAGTTTGCCGCAAGTGTTTGATTTGATAGCAAATTACGTTCCTTACACAGTTGACATAATGAATTCTATCGATCTTTCAGTGTGCAGGCGTATTGAAAGAATATGACAAGTGTCGCTTGTCACTTTACGGTCTAGTTGGGATATCCAGCACTCTTGACTCTCTCAACTATCCGTTCAACTTTCGAAAGTCCAAGCCAGCAAACGGATTGCGGTTGATAGTTGTATATATATATAATTGTATGATCTATATATATATATATATACATTACACACCCATATGCTTTGGGCGGTATTTTTAACTTCCACTCCAACTAACTTGCCAACTATCAAAGTCACAACTATTCGCGGCAATGTCCAGTATATTCAACAACCTGCGCGGACATCCTCAAGTATTTCCTTAGCTATTCACTCGACGTCACGCCTTTGCCATGGCTTCGCGGCTCTCAGGTGTGACCTTCCGACGCCGGGCAGCAGACAGGGCGTTCCTATACCCATAGAAGCGACAGTGGAAGGTTCGCGCAGTGCTTCCAATGGAAAAGCCGCCCGAAGGCGACCTGACCACATACACGCCGCACATAGACTAGAATCCCGTAACCTTGGCTTTCCGGGGCGTACCGGTCGCGGAGTCGACATGACCGTCCCCCTCGAAATCTTTCATATTCCCTACTTCTTCATCGAACGACTTGACGTCCGTAAACTGGCTAAACAGATACCCGGCATAGCCGCCCGTGAACAGGTGCTCTTTCGCGCCAAGCGCGAGCATCTTTGGCCGAAGGTGTTTCCAGAACGGTTTGACGTGTTTAAGCGTATCCTGAAAAAACATCTTGAACTCGCTGGTCTTGACCCCAATACAGCGGTGACCGCCTACCTTACGAATCCATACGAACTTGCCGGGAAACTGCTTCAGCATTTCAACCAGGTAGATGTCAAACACATCGTCGTTGATCGTGCCTCTATCCTGAGACATTTCCGTGATGCTGAAGTCAAATACCCTCTTCGACACCCGTCGAACCATGTCGCGGTACTCGTCGATGCCGTTCGACTCGATCCATGCGCGGGCTTCTGCCATGATCTGCCAGAGGTTTTCGCGCACAAGGGAAAAGTCGGCCTTGAAATCCTGCTTCCATTGCTGCTTACCGGCGACGTCGGGCAACTGGCCACAGAACATCGGGTAAAAGCGACGATTGCCGGTGTCGTCCCGTAACAGACCCTCGTACTTGTTCGCATCCATGATCGTAATCCACTGGCGCGGTTGATGAATGACGCCCTCGAACTTGTACGAGAACTTGTCATGCGTACGTGTGATGGTGTCTTTCATGCGATTCAGGTCGGATTTTGAGAAGCCGCTCATTTCGCCGACCGAGGCTATCACCGACTGACCCGTGATTTCACGAAGGAAATCGACCTTGTTGCCGTCGAGATTAAGCTGAACGCTATCCGACTCAGGATCGCCCGTCACGATGCGCGTCAACAGCTTTCCGAAGTAGGATTTACCGCACCCTTGCGAACCGATCAGCGTCAGGACGATCGGCGCTTCTTCGCCGGGAAACATGCAGCGACAATAAAGAGACAGCCAGAAGTAGAAGCCGAACTCCTTGTTGAGCGGCGTTGTCTGGCTGTCGAACATATCGATCAGGGCCGTCTGCATGCGATCAACCCCATCCCATTCCGGGATCAGCTTCTCAAGCCTGACCTTCAGGTCATTCTGGCGATTCCGCAGCGCGTACTGGCGCACGGCCTTGATGACCTTGTCGAGTTCCAGCTTACGCAACCCTACAGCATTGTAAGCGTCCAGATAGTCGGTACCATCATAAAAATCATCCATGATGACACCCTTGTGATCGACGATCCGGCCGCGAAACTCGTCGAAGTGCGGGCGCTGGCCGGTACCCTTGAACAGGTAGTCGAGCACGATGCGCTTGTTCGTATCGGTCGGTTCCGGCATGGCGATAAACATGTCGCCCATGCGAACCTTTTTGATGTCCGCGAACTGGATAACATCGGCGATTTCCTTGCCGCGCTCCACCAGTGATTCAATCTTGACGGCTTCCTCGACCCGTTGCTCTTTTTCCCGGTATGCAACGACGCGCGCGGCCTTCTGTTCGGTCGCCACCTCTTCGGCCTGCTCTGCATAGCCCTGCGCTTCCAGTTCGAACATGTCGATCGTCTGGTTGTCCTCTTCGACTTCGCTAGGTTTGGTAATTTTTCGTGCCATATCGACTACGCTCCGATTCTTTCAGACAGTAATCCTGTCATTTTCAATGTTTGTCGACCGTTCTCGAATGTCTTAGAGATTTCACGAAGCAAATCTCGACCGTGAATTTCTTCGATTCCTATATCACTTCCCGTTAAGTACTTACCCTCGTTCATTACAACGGTGACGCCGGAAGTACTTATTACCGATTTACTATTCGGAGATTCGAGCCACCCCAAAAACACGTTACGGGTGAAAACTTCAGTCATTCCGCTGTCGATAAGATGCGGCCCATCGAAGTCGATTTCGTAACGGTCGGATTTATATAAACGCTTGATTCTCCGCTCCACGTCGGCGCATAGTCGACCATCTTCGAAATGAACAAGCGATCGAAGCGGCATAGATAATCCTTCGATCGCACCGAATTGAGAGGCTCTATTTGCCGGTTCGAAGTTAGTAATTCCAATCTTGAAATTTCCAGGACGAATAATCCCACCTTCACTCAGGAATTCACGAGAGTACAGGAACCCTGGAATGTCTGGATTGAACCCTCCCGTACCGCGCTCCATATGGACGCATATCTCGTCAAGCCACCTATTTCTCCACGCAGCGTCGTACGCACTCATTGACCCCTTCTTAAATTCGTTCCGAGTCCTACACCCCTTAGCTTCCAACCTGCACGTTTCTAATGTCCATGTCGTACGGACCTTTTCCATATGAGCGCATATCTCGTCAAGCCAACCATTATTCCGCGCGGCTTGGTATATACCACTTGACCCCTTCTGAAATTCGTACCGCGTCCGATACCCCTTAGCTTCTGACTTGCACCTTTCGAAGGTCCACGCCGTACGGACCTTTTCCATATGAGCGCAGATTTCATCAATCCACCTATTTCGAAAAGCGGCTTGGTATGTACCACCTGACCCCTTCTGAAATTCGTACCGCGTCCGATACTTCGCCGCTTCTGACTTGCACCTTTCGAAGGTCCATTTTGCCGGGAGACCCATCCCCTCAAATCCTCGCGTCAAACGAATAACTCACATACTGCGGCGCTTCGAGCCCGGCCGCGAACTTTGCGACTTCCTCTTTGGTCGGCTGCACGATCTTGAACGACACTTCGCGCGCCGGTTTCATCGGCCACACCGACAGACACCACGCTTGCGGATTGTTTGCGGAGGCATCATGTGAGCGCTCGACGCAGTTCGCCCAACGACCCATTGCATATTCGAACGCGACGTCGATCGAAGACGCCTTGACGCAGTCAATCACCTTTCCCGTTTCGCCGTCATTCCGTGACTTCCGCACGACATACCATTCGATCGACCTGGCGTCCATAATCCTTTCTTTATCAATCATTTGACAATCTCCGAATATTCAGATAATGCAAAGTCCTGTTGCTGGCGGTTGCGGATTTCCAGCAGGTCGGTGATGTAACGTATCACGATGTAATCGACAAATGTCGACCAGGTGCGTTTGTTGGTCTTGCGACAGGTGTCATGCGCGCAACCGAACACGTAGTCGTATTCGGCGCCGGGAATGCGATCGCGGAAGTAGGCGCCTCCGGTATCGCCGTTAGAGTGCTCGTCTCCCCACGGGCATTGAATGCGGTACTTGCCGCTCATGTTCTGGACGACGGCTCCGTTCGAGCCCTCACCCATTTGCATGTCGTCAAGGATTTTGACGGCCAGCTTCAGCCAATAGTGATTGAACCAGTCGTCGATATCGGCGTTGGCGAGTTCAGATTCGCTTCGGACCTTTGCGACGGGCTTGACCACTGAAAATCCAAAGCGTGCTGCGATATGAGCAATTCCATACCGTCTCGCATAGTCTGCACAAACCAGTCGAGCTCGATACGGATTTTCTCCCGCTGCTCCGGTGTCATTTGATAAGGGATACTTAAGGGTTCCATCAGGCTTACGTTTGTTATTGATCCCCACGGGCATCCGGCCATAGCGCGAGACGTCTCGAATCGTGGTGTCTCCGCCCTTTTTGACAAGTACTCCCGCGACGAATCCGGTAAGGAACGCTTTAAACTGAACCATGTCGGCGCAAGGCTCATCCAGGAAGTACCAGCATTGATAGTTGTTGGGGGAAGTCTCAACGATGGCAGTAGGCTCAAGTACTCGTCGAATATCGTCAAGTCCGAGTCCGCCTTTGGACCCAGTGCCTGTGCCGACATCGTCAACCATGAGTGCAAGCCCATGGCCGAAAGACTGTTCGCCGCGCCAGTAGCGCATTTGTCCGGTGCGCGGGTTGGGTGTTTTGATGGACGATGAAATGCACGCATAGCAGTTGTCGTTCCCATTGATGTACTTGCCGTCTGACCACGCGACCGGCCACCATCCGGCATTCAGTTTCTTGCCGTCCGCGTCGACCTGTACCGTTGCTTCCCTGGCATAACCAACCATCACCCGCTCTTCTTCGGGTATGCCCCTACCGAGTTCTCGAAGAAACTCTTCGGCCATGGCTACCTGTTCACGCAAGTTCAATTTCTGGTCCCTTTCTAGTCTTTCGTCGACAAGTGGCGATCTTACGCTACCGCTTTTCGGTAAGCAATACATAGTTGTGAAAAATTCCCCAACTTTTACCGGTTGAAATCTCGACGGTTCTCGACTACTATCCATATGCCCGGTGTGCGCCGGGTCCGCTTGTTGCGGTGAACACCAAAAGAAAGGCTTAGAAATGTCAAATATGAGCGACGTGCCCGGCAAGACCTTTTCGTTCAACGAAGGCCAGCTAGAAGCAATCCGCCTGATAAAGAAGTGGTATAGCGATTACGTATTGGGGCGCACGACGAAGCAGTGTTTCTTCCTGAACGGCGACGCGGGCACGGGCAAGACGTCGGTCGCGAAGGCTGCTGCGATCGAGTGCATGGGTGGCGAGTCGATGCTGTACCGCGTCAAGTTCATTGCGCCGACGGGTAAGGCTGCGTCGCGGCTGCGTCAGAAAGGATGTGCGGGCGCCGGTACGCTTCACCAGTTCGTTTATCGCGTGCTGGGTGAAGACGAAGAGGGCGACCCGCAATTTATGGAGAAGGTGAAGCACGACGAGAATCCGTCGCTCGTGGTGTGTGATGAGATTTCGATGATCACCGCATACGACTTTGGTACTGTCAGGCGTCGCGGTATTCCCATCCTGCAACTGGGTGACCTGAAGCAGGTACCGCCGGTCAAGGGTACGCCGTGCGTGACGCATCAGGATGCCGATTACACCCTGACCGAGACCATGCGCCAGGTAGATGAAAACGGCCAGCCCAAGCCATTGTCGAACATTATCCGGGCTGCGATGTTTCTGAGCGAAGGCAAACAGTTGCCGTGTCGCGAGTATGACGACGTCCAGGTGCGCGCCGGTATGCCGCCAATCGCCGATCTTCTGGCGCACGTCGACGAGAACGCCCAAATCCTGTGTTCGTACAATTCGACTCGCGTCGGCATCAACACCGACATCAGGAAGGCGCTTGGATTTGACGGCCCCACGCCGCAAGTGGGAGAAAAGGTAATGTGCTGGTTTAATCAGCATGGCAAGAATTTCATGAATGGTGAGCAGGGGATCGTGCTGGGGTATCGTGAGCCCGACACGGAAGAGTGCGCCGAGGGCGACGCGCCGCAAATGCTAATGCTTACACTGCGCTCGCTCACCGACGGCCGTGAGCGTACGGTAAAGTTCAACCCCCTATCGTTCGACGCGGACGACGCGGTTGCCAAGGAAGCGCTCAAGGCGCCCGGTGGATTCCAGTTCGGGTATTGCTGCACGGCACACAAGGCCCAAGGTTCTGAGTGGGATCGCGTACTCGTGATCGAAGAGCGCATGGGTGATTACGCCAAGTTGGGCTACACAAAGGCTACACGGGCTGCGAAGAATCTTCGCTGGTATCGGCCATAGTCTGTACTGACGATTCTTGATCAACCCAGCACGGCCCGAAGTGTAGAACAGAACCCTCTTCGGGCCGCTATTCAAGGAATGAAAGTGTCGCTAAAATTTCTCAAGGTAAACCCGGAAACGGCAAACATTACCGCTGGCATCGCATTTATTTGTGCTGTGTTTGCGTTCTCGTTCGGCTGCTGGTACCTGGTGCTATTCAAGCTGTTGCCGTACCTGATTCATCACCTGTCGTTTAGCTGCGCGGCTAGAGTAAATCCTCTAGTTACTTTCTCGACGATTGTCGATAAGCTTCGTCAATAGAATCGACCCAACACAGAAAGGAATAGATCATGAAAAAGTTCACCCTCTCAGAAGTGCTAGTAATCGTTATGTTGTTCGCGGCTGTAATGGTCGTCGCGCGCCCGACACAGGCCCATACCGTTTGCGGACCCTACGCATGCCAGCCCGCGCCGGTGTTCGAGCCGCACGTTCTCGCCGATTATGAGCAGTCGGTCGAAGGGCATCGCCAGCGCATGACCCTGACCGATTTCGCGTGCAACGGGCGCGGTCGCGAAGCGGTGTTTGTCGACGGAAACCCCAACCATTTCATGCGCGGTTGCTGGTCGAATGGGCCACAGAACATGATCGAGATTGCATGGCCCAATGGCAACGTCGCTGAAATCCCGTATGGCGAACTGGTTAGCACGCCTTACGGTGAGAAGGTCGGTTTCTGAATGGACTTCCTTCACGTTCTCGCCTTTACCGCTGGCGTGTTGCTCGTAAGCAGGTTCACGGCCGCGCCCGTGTTCGTCGGTATCGTTCTACTGTGCTACGCGGGCGGGTTTATCTGATATGCGTCGACGCTACCGACCGCCGTCTGTGTTCGATTGCCTGTTGCTGGTTGGCGGCGTACTACTGATCATCGGCCATAACGTACTGATCGGCCTTGTGCTGATCCTGATTTCTATGCAGGAATTTTTCGAGGGAATTTAACCTATGTCGGTTATCGTTTTCATCGGCGGTTGCGTGCTCGTCTCGTGCGATCATCCCATCATGGGCGTACTGCTGATCCTGTGTGCGTTTGGAGTGTTCTCGTGAAAATTATCGCCACGATCCGCTATCACGCGGACAACGACCCGGACGAAACACCGTTCTCGAACCCTGTCGACGCGAATCGCCATGGTGATCGGCTGGCGATCGTCAAGAAAATTCGCGCGCATATGGCAAATGTTTGGGTCTTCGGCGCCGAGCAGCATGTTTACGAACTGACGAATAATGACTGGATCGAAATCGTCTCGATCGTGCAGCGAGAAACACCAACGTAACTCGACAAGTGTCGCTTTACACGTTACGCCGGATTAGTTTACAATTCGACCCAATGTAATCTATTGGGGTTGATCATGATCGACGAGCAAAAGGCGCGCAAGCTCGAAGCGCTCGAAGAAATTCGACGCATGCGTGAAGAGAACAGAAAGAAGGATGCCGAAGAACGTCGATCAAACCTGATCAAGAAAGCCAAAGAACGCGACCAGGCCATTCGTGACCGTCACGACCGAAACATAGAAGGTAACCGCCGTCGACGCGGAGCGATTGGCGTATTCTGGACTAGCAGGGGTATTACCAAGCTTCACCCTTACTCGACGCGGGCCATGATCGTGCGATGGATGCGCGAGCACCTTGCCGAAGGGCAATCGATCGATATCGACGAGCTTCACAAGAAGTGCTCGCCCTTCCTGTACGGCGCCAAGATTCGACAGCACCTGGTTCGCCTCGAAGAGTTCGGCCATATCGAGTACGTATTTAAAACGTAAGGAATCCTTATGAGAATCAAGACTCTCACGATTGCAGAAGCCAAGGTCGCTCGTGAGTCGTGGCGCCGTACGTTCGCCCTGTTTCCTGTCAGGGTTGCCGATGGGGAATGGCGCTGGCTTGAGTTCGTCGAGCGTAGAGAACTGTCGACGGTATCGAGATATGTAAGAACCTTTACGGTTCAGCATCGCGCGCCCGGCGCTGTCGATTTTTACCCGCCCTACCCTTGGCTCGTCGGAGACGGTCGTAACCGTATTTGCAATCAGGATTTTGAAGTTGAACAGCGCCGCTCCAACCGAGACCGACCTGAATTCCCCAAATCAGAAATCATAAAGGATCATCGTGCAAGCTAATGACCGACCGCTTTACATCTTCGATCTTGACGGGACATTGGCCCTGATCGATCACCGACGACCGCTTGTCGAGGCGCCGTATATTTTCGTCGGTGACGCCGCGAATACGCACTCGATCCATGACCCGAATCACCCGCGCAAGTACAAGACGATCGACGGGATGGTGTATCAGCAAGACCCCAATTTCAAGCCGGATTGGTCCGCGTTCTATGACGCGTGCCACCTGGACGTGCCGAACATGCCGGTCGTGCGCACATTCAACCAGCTTTACACGATCGGCGCCGAACTCATGATCTGGTCGGGTCGCGAGGATAGCGTTCAGGATAAGTCGATTCAATGGCTGTCGCGTGTCCTGAACATTCACGGCCATATGCTCGCGCAAATGCTCAGGATGCGCCCAACCGGCGACTACACGCCCGACGAGCAGCTTAAGCGCAAATGGCTCAACCAGCTTCAGCCGTCGCAGCGTCAACGCCTGACCGCCGTTTTCGACGATCGAGACAAGGTCGTAAAGATGTGGCGCGGCGAAGGCGTTACGTGCTTTCAGGTGGCGCCGGGAGAATTCTAGTCATAGCACGAAATAATATCGATCATCAATTTTAACATTACTACCAGGATAAATAATGTTCTCACTACTAATCACAACCCTTAACGCAACGACGACCAACGGCAATCGCAAGTCTCCGCCGCGCCTGATCCCGGTAGGCTCGCACACCACATCGTTTATGTCGGAAGAGTTACGAGAAGCAGCGATTACTGCGATCGACAAGTACAACGCCGATCGCTACAGCGAGGCTGTTGCGCATATCGTCGGCCATATCTCGTACATGTACGTGCGCCTGTAAATCGTCGCGAATCGTAACAATCAAGGAATCCTCATGAATCAACCAATCAAGCGCGAAATGTCCGGTCGTATCGTCGTGATTAACATCGACGGCTGTATCAGTGACGATCGCTGGCGCCGGGCTCGCGTACCGGAAGGTGCCAATCAACCCGAACACTTCGCGCACTATCACGCTGGCGCAAGCGACGATCCACCGTTGCATTTCGGTTCGGCCATTCTCATGAATCACATCGCTAACGGCGATTTCATCGTTTTCGCGACCGGTCGCTATGCGAAAGAGGCGGAATCGACCGCCGCATGGATTAGCCGGAATTTCCGTATCGAGCCGGTTACCGACTTTTCCATCCTCATGCGCGCCGACGAAGACCAACGCCCGGTCGTCGAAGTGAAGCGAGAGTTTGCCGCATACCTGAATAATTCGTTCTGCCAACAGAAGGGAATGAAAGTCGTCGCGGCATACGACAACCGTCGGGACGTTGTTGAAGTCTATCGCGAAGCCGGATTCGAATCGACCATCCTGAACGAGAACGGTGAGTTCGTCCCGTATGAAGGCGACGGCGACGACCAGAAGGCGTCGAGCGATCAACCGCTGGTTCCGACCGGCCTGCACGTACCATCGATTCAGACCGTTCGGAACGTACCGTTGCCTACCGAAATCAGAATAAACGACTTGGTGAACGTTTCAACAATGAACACGAGCGGCGCGGAGAACAGTGTTGCGCGCGACGGGTTCGAAAAGAATATTGCCGAACTCGTCGCGTCGATCGGTTCAATAGGCTCTCTCGGCGTCGCGCTCGACGCGGGCGTTATGAAGGATGTCGGGATTCCATCGGCGCTCCCACTCGCGGAAAAAGTCGACTATAGCAACCGGAAGCACTCGCACTATTTCAAGGACGTTCGACACCTTGATTACGTCGACGTCTACCGCGTACTGCAACTGTTCAACGTCACGGACAACGCAATCGGACACGCGATCAAGAAACTTCTTGTCGCCGGTTGTCGCGGCTCGAAGCCCAAAAACAGGGATATCTCCGAGGCAATCGACTCTTTGGAGCGCTGGCTCGAACTGAACGCCGAAGACTTTTTCAACCAGAACGCGACATAGTCGATCCTTGTCGAATTAGCTCGAAATGTTGTACACTGGCTGCTCCTCGTCTCGTAAAGACACTCAGGAGGAACAGCCAGAAAGACCGCTCAAGACAAATCCGCCCGGCCGTTTCTGGTTCGGCTCTGGTCTTCAGCCGTAACCCGTCGCACCGCACGAACATAGAAAGAGGATAGAAAGAATGACAGATAAAGCATGGTCTATCGATAGCGAAGAAGAGTTGCGCAATACTCAACTTCGTCTGCAGGAACTGAAGCGTCAGAAGGATATGTCGACGGCGCGGATTCACGACAAGATCGGAAAGTACATCGACAAGACCGTTGCGGGTCACGAACTGGATTTGAGAGGGGTCAATGACTTTCTGGTTGTCCATCGTTGGGAACTGATCAATATCCTGACCGAGGGCGAGTATGCGAAACTCTTGCAGTTTCGCGCCCTTTCATTGGAACAGACCGAGAATGACTGAACGTACACGTCGAGCGCTCGCGCGTCGCGATTTTTTCAAGGGATACACACCGAACAGGCCGTCGGCAATCGCCAATTCTTTCGGTGCACCGATTCATAAGCCGCTGTGCATCCGCAGCATGCGCCAGTATTATCGCGCCGTGAAGCTTCACAACGAGCGTGCTACTGCCGCGAGCCCGAACGGAGAAAACCTCCTTCACATGCTGCGCGGGCAATCGCCTCATGACCATTTGAAGGACATGTCGAGTAGCCGGATTGCTCGTGACGTTCGAGACGCAAAGCGCCGCATGAGGATCGATCATGCTGTTTAGCATCTTCGATACCGAAACGACAGGCCTCACTAAGCATCCCGAAGCGTCGATCGAAGATCAGCCGAAGATTATCGAGTTCGGCGGAATCATCACCGACGGCGTGAGCGTGCTCGAAGAGCTTGAGTTCAAATGTAATCCCGGGCAGGCGCTCGAAGCGGTGATTACGAAGATCACGGGATTGACCGACGCCGACCTAAAGGACAAGCCTCCGTTCGCGTCGTACGTCGAAGACCTTCGCAACTACTTCACGAAGACGCGCGGTCGGATCGCGCATAACCTTTCCTTCGACCGTGACATGCTGTACTACGATTGCGAGCGTGCCGGGCTGAAGCTATCCGACATCGGCTATTACGTTGACGCGCCCGGCGGATCGACAACGATCGAGATTTGTACCGTCGAGCAAAGCTTCTTCGAGTATGGCCGAAACATGAAGCTTCAGGAACTGATCGAAATCGTCAAGGGCGAATACGTTCAGAAGCACAGGGCGCTCGACGACGTTTTACAACTGTTCGACGTGGCGAAGTTTTTGGGTATCTTCGAGGTGTTCGCATAATGCAGGTTCTTTACATGACGGTGCAAAAGAAGCTTCCACTTACGCCGCGCGAGTGTTCGCAAATCTCCCGCGACTGTAACGTTCAAATCGTCGCGCTCGAATCGCTGTCGACAGGCTTTTTCTATTCGGTCGAGTTTATGGAAGGATCGAACAACGAAAACGTGTCGACCGTCCTTTGTCAGGTGGCTGATCCCGTATGAGTATGCAATATCTAAATGGCGGGTTCGAAGTGCTCGTTATCATGGCGCTTTTGCCGGACGGAAAAATTGCAGTGTGCGACGTTGATCGTGCGGGCGATGATCCGCTTGTTTCTATGGATGGCGCGCGACGTTTCGAGGTTGCAATCCAGTTTCCGCAGAAAGAAATCACGCGAGTAGAGGCAAAATGATCCAGTTCCCCCAATTGCGGGTCCGTACCGGCTTCAGCTTCAAGAAGGCATACGGACACCTTGACGACGTCACGGAACGCCTTCAGGCGATCAATACGGGGTCCGCCGGTATCGTCGACGCGGGCACATGGGGCCATGTGAAGTACGAAGATGCCATGAAGAAAGCGGGTATCACGCCGATGTTCGGCGCCGAACTCCCGGTGATCACTGAAGGTTCCGACTTCAAGCCGCGCGCCTGGGTACTCGCGAAGGATACGCGTAAGCTGTACAACATCACGTCGCGAGCCGAACGCAACGGCGGTGTATCTGCTGTCGAACTGGCGCATTCGCGAGAAGGGCTAATCAGGTTTATGGGCGGCGCAATCCACGCACCGCACGGCGCCTTCGATTACGTCGATATCAACCCTGCGTCGATCACGCATGCGCTCAAGGCGGTTCGCTACGCGCGGCGTTTCAACATGCCAATGGTGCTTACATCGTACAACGACATGCCCGACTACAGGCATGAGTCGGACGCGTACGCATGGGAGGTTCGACAGTCTGTCGGGCCGCGCATCATTTCGGATGTCGGCGCGCTGCATGAATACCTGGTTGAGGATGCCGGTATCATGACGAACGCGGAATTTACCGACGCCGTCTATAGCACACATGCGATCGCCGATCAATTGAAAGACGTCAAGCTTCAGAAGGCACCACTGATCGAACTCGAAGGCGATATGGTCGCAGAAGCGCGCGAGGGCATGCGAGAACGCCTGGCGCTGGGGCACATCAAGGAATGGACACCTGAATATGAAGCGCGCTTCAATAGCGAAATTGAAATTATCAAGGCGAAAGCGTTTGACTCTTACTTTCTGTGCGTGGCGGACCTTATCCGCTTCGCAAAAAAGAAGATGCTCGTTGGCCCGGCGCGCGGCTCGTCGGCCGGTTCACTCATTTGCTATCTACTTAGAATTACTGAAGTTGATCCGATCAAATATGGCCTTCTCTTCTATCGGTTCATTGACATCAGTCGTTCAGACTTCCCGGATATCGACATCGACTTCGCCGACACTAAACGTTACATGGTGTTTGACTACCTGAAGGAAAAGTACGGTGAACAAAACGTATCTAAGCTTGGAAACGTCAGTTTCCTTAAAGGACTGTCGACGCTTGAAAAAGTCCGTCAAAAGTTTGCGCTCCCGTTTAGTGCGACGGACCAGGTTAAAGCCTCGCTTGTTGATTACCCTGAAGGCGACCCGCGCTATGGTTTCGCTGTACAGGACACCATTAATCAGACAGAAGCGGGGCGCGAGTTTGGTCGACGCTTTGAATCGGCCGCCGCTTGCGCGAGTGCTATCGAAGTCCATCCGTCGCATAGCAGCGTACACGCGGCTGGGATCATCGTGTGTAACGACCCAATTAGCGACTATGCGACCGTCACGGCGGACGGCATTGCGCAAGTCGATAAACGCGATGCTGAAAAGCTTAACCTGCTCAAAATTGATGCGCTGGGCCTTCGGACCCTTGGCGTGATCGACGACGCCAATTGCGTTACGCACGACGAACTGTATGCGCTTGAACCTGTCGATCCGGCCTGTTTCAAGATGCTGGACGACGATAAGGTCGGCGGTCTGTTTCAGTTCGAGGGCGACGCGGTGCGCTCGATCACGCGCCAAATGACGATTGACCGTTTCGACCAGATTGATCACATCACATCACTGGCGCGACCCGGCCCGATGTCGTCTGGTATGGCGAACGCCTATATCAGGAGGGCGAACGGAAAGGAGTCCGTAACATACGACATTCCGCAGCTTCGACCCATTCTGGAATCGACGCACGGCGTTATCGTGTATCAGGAACAGATTATGTCGATCGTGAAGGACGTCGCCGGGTTCGACTGGGAACAGACATCCTCGATCCGCCGTGCGATGGGCAAGAAGATGGGCGAAGAGTACTTTAATAAAAAACTCGAAGAGTTCGTCGATGGATGTGCCAAAACGTCAGGTGTTGCGCGCGACGACGCGACGAAGATATGGCAACAAATGCGCACGTTCGGCGCGTACGGCTTCAACCGGTCCCACAGCGTGAGTTACGGTCTTGTCACGTACTGGACGCTGTACATGAAGGTGTATCACCGTCTGGATTATGCAGCGGCTTCCTTGCGCGCCGCCAAGGACGACGAACAGGTATATGCAATCCTTCGAGAACTCGCCGCAGAAGGGGTTCCGTACACACCGATGGACCCTGACTATTCGGAAACTAACTGGATGGTCGCAGCGGGCCGTCTAGTGGGCGGCATACAAAACGCCAAGGGATACGGCCCGGTTACCGCGCTGAAGTATATCGAGAAGCGTCGACTAGGAATGATCACAGAGAAAGATCGGGCCAAGCTGGCGAAAGCAGAAGTCAAGTTCTCCGATATCGCAGAAGCACGGACGCGATGGGGCTGGGCCTATGATGACCCGACGGCGATCGGCGTCACGAGCGGAAACCCCATCGTCACAATTAAAGAGGTTCGCGAGCGCGACGACTGTCTTATAATCGTCAAGCTTCGAAAGAAATCACTTGAAGACGAGAACGACCCTGTTCGACAGAAGCGTCGCGTCGAAAATGGAAAGGCCGAAAAGTATCGAGGGGCGTCGCAATTTCTAGACATGCACTGTGTCGATGATAGCGTTGACTCCCCTGTAAAGGTTCGTTTGCGCCCGAAAGAATTTATGACGCACGGCGCATCGATCGCAAAGAACGATCCGGTAGGCGCATGGTACCTCGTAAAAGCATGGCGTATCGGCAGTGTCTTCATTGTTAAAAACATCATTCGCATCGACGATAAGGACTGGACCCAGTGAAGCTATCAGAACTCATGCGAGACCAGAATCGCGTAATCAAAAATGCCATTCCGGAAGCGCTCAAAACGGTACGCGGCGCTATGGCGATGGCGCTCGACTCGCCAGTCCCAGAATTTGTCGAAATGGGTCGAGAACTGGCGAGCAAAGAAGCGGTTTTTATGGCGATGGGCGCTTTCCAGTGTTACTTCGACATGATGGAACTGGTAATAAAGATCATCGATGCGGCGGAGCGGTCGCAGGAGGGTCAAGGTAATGGGTAACAAACAGCGCGAGTCCGCCGCGTGGAGTAATTTCTCCGACTCTATCGATAGGGGTCGACTTCTGACGCATCGCGTCGAGAACATGGAAGGCAACGGCACGCCCGACGTTATCATGAAAAATAGCTACGGGACCGTTATATGGTGCGAGAACAAGGCGCTCGAAGTATGGCCTAAGCGCCCTACTACCTGCCCCCTAAAAAATTCGTTCGAGCGCGGTCAACTAGGCTGGATGCGTGAATGGAAATTTAAAAACGGTCACGCGTTCTGCCTGCTGCGCGTCGAAGATAAGGAGTTCTATCTGCTCGATCCGGCATGGCGCATTGAAAATAAGACGCGCGCCGAACTGCTAATTCTGGCGAAAGCGACCGGCAAGACACAGATTATCGAATTCCTGTACGAGCTACGGAACAATGGACTATGAAAACCAAAGGAATGAAACACCAGTTGCGCGGTCTCGACGCGAGCGAAGGCAAGCGAAACTTCGCTTTCTTTATGGAGCAGGGAACGGGAAAGACATGGGTAACGCTGGCCGACGGCGAACGATGCTTCGTCGGTAACAAGATCGATGCTGTCGTTGTGTTCGCCCCTAAAGGCGTTCACTCGAACTGGGTTCTGCGTGAGATTCCTAAACACCTTGGTGTTGCGAGCGTTTCTTTCGCATGGAATGGGCCTGTCAAGACGAAAAAACAGAAAGAGGGTCTCGCCCGCCTGTACACGTCGGAAAGTCGCTTTACCGAGCCAACCCTTCGAATCCTGTCGATCAATTTCGAGGCGATGCTGCGACCTGAAGCGATCGAGGTTGTCCGGGAATTTATGAACAGCTTCCGCGTAATGGCTGTTGTCGACGAATCGAAGAAAATCGGCAATCCAAAGGCGAAGCGGACCGTCAACATCATTAATGCCGGGCGCGCGGCAACCGCTCGACGAATCCTGTCGGGTAAGCCCCTTACCAAGGCGCCGATGGACCTTTTTTCTCAGTTCGATTTTCTGAAAGAGGGGTTACTTGGCACTACTTCGTATCGGGCGTTCGTGAGCGAATACGCCGTTCTGCTCGACCCCCAGTCGCCCCAAATGCAGGGTTTGATTCGCAAGATGGGTCCGAAAGCAGCGTTCGCACAGGTCGTCGCGACGGAGAAGGTCGTCGACGAGGAAACCGGCGCTACGGTCGAACGCAAGCAATACAAAAACCTCGACAAGCTCGCGGCGATGATTGCGCCGCATGTATTTCGCGTACGCAAGTCTGAGTGTCTGGACCTTCCGCCAAAGGTTTACAAGAAGGTTTATTTCGACATGACCGACGCGCAGCAGGCCGTCTATGACGAACTGAAAAACGAACTGGCATACGCGAGCCAACAGGAGGGTCCGCAGTCGTTCGTTGCAATCGCCGCGCGCGCCAAGATGCAACAGTGTACCAGCGGCTATATCAACGTCAACGGTAAGCCCGAGATCATGGCGCCTGAAGACAATCCGCGCATGCGAGAGTATCTGGACGTCGTCGATGATATCCCCGAAGACAAATCGTTCATTACGTGGGCGATCGGGCGCGAAGAGATTCGACAGATTTGCGTCGCGCTCGAAGCAGAGGGGATATCGTATGTTGAGTATCACGGCGGCGTAAGCGACGAAGATCGGGAAATTGCAATCGATGATTTCCAGAATGGTCGGGTCCGCGCGTTCGTCTGCAACAAGGCCGCGTATGCAGGGCTTACCCTGACGCGTGCAACGTACTCGCTTTACTACTCGTGTGATTTCGACAACGACGTGCGCGGTCAATCCGAGGATCGCTGTCACCGTATCGGCACGACCGAAAGCGTGCTGTACGTTGACTTCATCGCTCGCGGAACGATCAATGAAGATGTTGCCGCGAGCCTGGCGTTCAAGGATCACATCGCCGATATCGTGATCGACAATGATCGAAAAGAGGTTGCGACATTCGTCGAGAATGGGTAAAGTGAGGGCTCTCACCGAAAGGTTGTCGTCGCGTTCATCTAGCGGTTAGGATCACAGGGTTTCATCCTGTTAACACGAGTTCGAATCTCGTACGCGACTCCAAAGAGCCCTTAAGAGAATTTATAGAAAGGATCAGAAATGTATGAATGAACCCCGCGTTTTCGTACCGCAAGTCGTCGAGCGTTACAACAATGACAAGGGTCGATTCGAGCCTGTCTTTGACCTTTCGACGGCAACGGTTTTCGGCACGCTAACCCCGATCCTGAATCCGACCGACAACCCGATTTACCTCGCGCGCTTAACGAGTCGTATCCGCGATGGACTGAAAGACTTCGACGCGGACCGGGACTGTTTTCTTGCAATTGGTGATCCGTCACTGATCGCCGTTTGCTCTGGACTTATCCTGCGTCGTCAGAAGCAGTTCAAGATGTTGAAATGGGATAAGAAGATGACCCGCTACATTGTTATGGATATCAACCCATGAGCGATATTCAACCGCAGCAACCCGACACGTTTGACGATGAGCCGGGGATCAGTGCCGATGATATCTTCGGCGTGGGCGACGCGCCCGACATGACCGCTGCAGAACAGGGCGACGCGCTCGAAAAACTGATCGAGCTTGCAGAACAGTTGCGCGCCAAAGACGCCGATGTTGTGCTCGCGAACGAAGCGCTCGCGCTGGTCAAAGGCGAAGCGGACACGCTTCGTTCGCGGACTATTCCGAACCTTATGCAGCGCCTGAAAATGATGTCTTTCACGCTCGAAGATGGTTCGGAAATCAAGATTAAGCCCGATATCAAGTGCTCGTTGACCGTCGAAAAGAAACCGGCCGCGCTTGCCTGGGTTCGCGCTCGCGGCGACGACGGGATTATCAGGAAGGAGCTTACGCTGTCATTTGGTAAGGAAGACGAAGAGAACGCAAAGAAAGCCGAAAAGCTTTTGCGTGAACAGGGTTTTACACCAGACATCGGCGAAAATATTCACCCGCAAACGCTGAAGTCGTATGTCAAGGAGCGCATGGAAGCGGGCGATAACATTCCGCTCGACACGTTTAGCGTGTTCGAATACAAAGAAGCGAAAATAACGCTTCCCAAAAAGAAAAAGTCGAAGTAGCATTCAATCCGCTGTACCAACAATTTTTCAGAAAGGAATCAGAAATTATGGCAACTGCAAAGAAAACCGCGTCGAGGCCTGTCGATCAGGAAGCGAAGCAAGAGGTTCTGGCGTCTGCTTCGACGGCTGTCGCCGAAGTCAAGCGCACCGCGATCGCCGCGCCGTCGTTTATGGACGCTGCGGACATGGGCGCGGGTTTCGAGGGTGCGAGCGCGGACGCTTATGCAATCCCCTTCCTGCAACTGCTTCAAAAGATGTCGCCGGTTGTCGACGAGGACAATCCGAAGCACATCCCAGGCGCCAAGGCCGGGATGTTCCTGAACACGTTGACCGGCAAGCTGTACGATGTGAAGTCGAGGCCGCTCGACATCGTACAGTCGGCGTACAAACATTCGTTCATTCTTTGGGGCTCCCGCGACGGTGATCAGGGCGGTTTCAAGGGCGAAATCTCGCCGGAAGACATGGATTCGATCGTCGCCGACGGCAAGGTCGAGAACGTGAACGGCAAGCTGATCGTGAAGAACGCCGACGGAACGTTCGATGTCAAGAAGTCCGATTACTACTCGGACACGCGCGCCCATTACGTGATCGTGATCGACCCGGATACCGGCGAGAGCATGGCTGCGATTCTGTCGCTGGCGTCGACGCAAATCAAGTCGTCGAAAACGCTCATGACGATGCTGCAGAACAAGAAGGTCAGTATCGGCAACAAGATCGGCACGCCCGCGACGTACGCCAATCGCATCAAGCTCACGACGACCGTTCAACAGAACGATCAAGGTACCTGGTCGACCGCCAAGTTCGATCTTGACGGTCTCGTGACGGACGCCGAAATCTTCGTTCAGGCGAAGGAGTTCCATAAGGCCGTCGCGACCGGTAAAGCGAACGTCGACTATTCGAAATCGGTCGATACGGGCGAAGGCAATGTGACCGGCGCACCGAAGCAGGCAGAAGGCTTCTAAACGTTTTCCGCTGCACTGGGCAGCATCTAACCGGCCGGGCCTGTCATGGCCCGTCTATCAAAACTTTGTAGGAGTATTGCAAATGTCCATTATCAACAGTATCGAAGAAGGCGCGGAAAAGGTTCTAAAGGAAGTCGAAAGCGTCTTTTCCGGCGGTGAAGTGAAGAAGGTCGAGGAAGAAATCGTCGGTGAGGCGGAAGCCGTTGCCGGTGACGTCGAGACGGATGCGAAGGATGTCGTCGCGGAAGTCGATCCGAAGACAGAAGCACCTAGCACGCCGACTACACCGACTACGCCCGCTGCATAAGCGAACATGAAGAAGTAGACGGGCAAGTTTCATAGCAGAACGACAGGGCGCTTTGTGTGCCCTGTTCCACCATCAAGAAAGGAAAGAATATGCCATCAAAATCCCCAGCGAAAGCTGCGGCGGCAACGGGAGTCGACCAAAACAAAGAGCAACAGTGTTCTTTGCCTACGGCGCGCGTCACCGTTCAGTCGGAAATCGAATCGATCTTTAACGCGCTCGTTACGACCGGCGCGGAAATCGAAGCGCTCGAAAATACTCTTCTGCCGATTGCGCACGGTGGCGTCGTCGGCTCTGGCCAGTGCGGCGACACGGAACCCCCTCCGCAACCGCAAGTGATCGACAGCCTTCGCGGCCTGTTGTCGGGCGTCGAGTCATACAACATTCGACTGTCGAATCTGCGTCACCGCCTGGCACTTTAAGGCGTTATCGTGGGCATTCGGAAAGTCTTTATCGACTGCTGCAGCGAGAACGACGGTCAGAGCTATGACCTTCCTCGCGTTGCAGCCTTCTTCATGGTCTTTACCGGTTTTCCATCCTTTCTTGCCCTGACCGCGTACAGTGTTTATTCCGGCCCAGACCACCATTTCGACATGATCGCGTTCGGTACCGCGTTCGGTGCGATCCTTTCCGGTGTTGCGATGGTGACGGGCTCGATCGCATTCAAGCAACGCAGCGATTTATAAGGAATCCAGAAATGAGTAATGAACGGACCCTCACCCGCAAACAGCTAGTCGCGGCGTTCGAGGAATGGGAAGAAGAGCGCCGCGCAGAGCCGGAAAATCACGGATTCGAGAATCTGGATGATGGACCCGTCTCAACGGTCGCAAAAATTCAGGTCGATTACGTCTTTGAACTGGTCGACCGCCAGGAGAAGGCTTAATGAGCATTCTGACAGACCTTGTACCCGGATCGCTCGCGGCGAAAGCGCTGATCGCTGTTGCGGTCTGCGATTTCGCCCTCGCGATCGGCGGGTATTACTACGGCCATAAGCAGGAAAAGGCCGCTTTCGACGACTATGTGCAGACGCAGAAGGCCGCAGCCGAAGCACAGGTTATCGCCAACCAGGCCGCGCTCAAAAAGCAGTCGGCCGACTTCGCCGCGCAAGTGGCGTCGATCCATTCGGAGTACACCGACAATGCACAGCATCTTCAATCGGCGCGTGATGCCGCTCTGGCTTCCGCTGCTAGTTATTCTGGCGAGTTGCAGCGCTACCTCGCCAGTCCCCACATCATCCGCGTTACAGTGCCCGGCGCTCCCGCCAGCGCCAGCGGAGTTGACGCAGCCGGTTCAGGCGGACTTCTTGACGGGGTATCAAGCCTTAATTGGTACCTCACCCAGCGGTTCAGCGACGCCGACGCCGACGCCAACGCCCTCAACGAAGCCATCGCCCTGATTGCAAAAGATCGAGCAGAGTGCAATGGCTCTTTGCCGGGAGTGACGCCGCAATGATCAAACACGCCGGTCACATCCTGGCGTTCGACAAAGAACGCTTCGGAATGGGTCAGTTAGGCCCGCTCGTTAGCATGAATCCGAAGTCGTTCTTTGAAGCGGCGTACGCGTCGCTTTTCATCGGGCGCCGTCACGAACTCGAAACCGACGAACGCTTCGGGCAGTTTCTTCCCTATGTGATTCTGCGTAGGATCGCTCAGGACGGCTCCGTGACGCTGTTCGAATACCAGCGCACCAAAAAAGTCGGGGAAGACCGCCTAGGTGGCAAGAAATCGTTCGGCGTAGGCGGTCACGTCGATTTGGCCGATGTATGGATCGACGACAACAGCGTTATTGATGTTGTCGCCACGACGGCGCATGCGATCGCCCGCGAAATGAACGAGGAAATCCTGTTCAGACTCGATCCGCAAGACCCGGTCGAGTCGATAACCATCACGTTCGATGAAGCTCGATACGGAAAGGCTAAAAGCGGCGAGCGAGAATTCGAGTTCGAGCGAAACTCACTCGTGCCGATTTTTCACGGGATCATCAATGACCTGTCGGACCCCGTCGGCCGGGTTCACTTCGGCTGCGTTTTCACGATCGACATTCCGGCGTATCTTGAGCCCATGTGCCGCGAGTCGGAACTGATCACCATCGGTATGCGACCGGTATCGGACATCTCAGGCGACGACCTTGAAAACTGGTCGCGGCTGCTCCTGAACGACATCGATTTTCTTAAGGTGACTGCGTGAGCGAATTTCAGTGGCGAAAGCCCATGAAGGCCGAAGACTTCGTCGACGAAGCCCTTGTGTTTCCGTATTACGCGTCGGTCAAGCTCGACGGTTACCGGACCATCGTCGACGAATGTATCGCGCGCACATCGAGCGGCGCTCCGATCGGTAATGATTTCGTCCGCGATTTCCTGTCGCACGAAAGCCTTGAAGGGCTCGACGGCGAACTGATCGTCGGAGCATGGAACGACAAGCGCGCGTTTCACAACACCAGCGGCCCGGTTCGACGGAAGCACGACAATCCCGATTTTCGCCTGTTCCTGTTCGACGATCGTACGCGGCCGGGCGATACGTTCTCGACACGCTTCAGCATGCTTAAGCATCGCGTATCGGTGATCCAGTCCAGGCACAAACGCCCGATCGAAGCGCGAATCGAAGTTATCCCGCAAACGCTGATATATAACCGGGAAGAATTATCCCGCTTCGAAGAGTCCTCGATTATGGGCGGTTTCGAAGGCGTCATGCTTACGCACCCTGAAGGGCATTACAAGTTCGGTCGTTCGACGTTGAACGAGAACCTTCGACTAAAGGTGAAACGTTTTATCACCGAAGAGGCGCAAATCGTCGGCTACGTCGAGCAGTTACGCACGCCTGAAGGTGGCATGATCGCTAACGAGCATACCGGAATGGTTGGCGCGTTCAAGGTGCATTCCGCGAAGTGGGGCGATTTCGACATTCAGGCGACGTCGCTTTCTTTCAAAGAGCGCAAAGAGGCATTCGACAATTTCGGCGCGATGTACAACCGCCAGATTGCATCGTTTGAATACTTCCCGCATGGCACGATTGACCGGCCGCGCCATGGCATTTTCCGGGGAATCCGGGGCAAAGAGGACATGGCAGAATGACAGTGAAACTTACAACCGATATTCTGGTTGCTGGCTGCGGCTCTTCGACGGCACTTGCCGGGCAATGGCTCGCCGCGATTCAGGCCGCATGCGATGCGCAAGGTATCAGCAACAGCGCTTCAAGCACCGCTGCGTTTCTCGCGAACGTCGGTGTAGAGTCGATGGGCCTGACGAACCTTGCGGAGAACCTGAACTACACGGCGGTTCGTCTCGCCCAGGTATGGCCGCAGCGTTACGCCGTGAGCCCGCAAACAGACACCAAGATTCCGAACAATCTCGCCGTGCTACTCGCTGGTCAGGGCCCACAAGCGATCGCGAACGATGTGTACGCTAACCGCATGGGGAACGGCCCGGCATCGAGCGGAGACGGCTGGAATTATCGTGGTCAGGGTTTGATTCAGTTGACCGGGCGTGCGCAGTATATGAATTTTTTCGCGGCCATCGACGTACCGTTGAACACCGATACGTCAGAACTGCAAACGACCGAACTGGGCGCGTCGTCGGCCGCGTGGTTCTTTGTTGATAGCGACGCGAACGACGCGGGTATTCAGGGGGACTTCGATACGACCGTCCAGAAGATCAACGGCCAGCCGCCATGCGCGGGTAACCAGGGGTCGCTGCGACAGGCGCGCTACGCGGCTGCGTTACCGCTATGTTCAGCAGCGAATATTGTTGCGAAGAGTCAGTCGACGAAGAAAACCCAAACCACGCCCCCAGTCCCGCAACAATAGCAGTCAGGACCGCGCGCAACATGCGGTCTTTCACCGTCGAACCGATCACCTTCACGGCGATGGATGCGATCAGCCCCGCTAACTCTGGCGATGCCAAAAAGTTAGCGGGGCTTTTTTCATGGTGTTCTATCGGCTCGCGGTCGCGCTTGCGAAAGCCGTGCCAGAATTTCTTCATCAAGCCCCCGTATACATCACAAAGACTGCTGCCAGATACGGCGGAACGATGCTGAATGCCGTACCGCTTCCGGTGTTGCCCGACGTCGCCGTGATGCTCGTACCCGCGCCATTGACCGAAATCGGAATCGTGTTCGCCGCGACCGATACGCCGGTACCGTTACCGAAGATCTCTATCCCGGTACCGCTTACGGCCGTCGCCATATTCCCGCTCTGCTGCTGAACCGTATTTCCGCCAGCCGCACCCTGACCGAGACCCGGCGAAGAGTTTACGATGTGTGCATGGCCGGGGTCACTAACCGCGTGCGCGTGTCCTGGATCGTTAACGACGTGCGCGTGTGCGCTTTGACTCAGGCCATGAGTATGACCGGGATCATTAACGTTGACCGGGTGATTATGTTGCGGCAAGTTACCGGTCGACAGTGTCGCGGTAGAAGAGCCCCCGGTCGCGCCAGCAGCGAGCGTCGGACCCGCGCCGATCGGGAATACGCCAGCATAGTTCGGCGTGCCGTTCAGGCCATTGCACAGGTGCCAGCCGGGTCCGTAAGCGGCCTGTACTGCCGCTTCGGTCGCCGTGCCGAACCACATCCGAATTTCGCCAATGACGTATTGTGTCGAGTTCGCCCAAATCTTCCATGCGGTCCACGATCCGTTTGAGCCGCCGCGCATGAATCCAAGGCCATTACGATCGCGATAGAACTGTGTGTAATAGGTCGTCGCGCCGTTCACCCATGACATGATCTCGAGTATCCCGGCTGCAGCCTGGTTGCCGCCATTCGACGGGGTATTTGGCGAGCCCGAAACGATTGCGTCCGACTGAAACTGAAACGTGCCCGAACTCAACAGCGTGTTGAAGTCGGTCGCCTGCGTAATCAGCATGACGCCGGGACCGCCGGGACCGCCGGAAGGCATTGGAACGTTTTTGATCATCTCGCCCGAACCCTGGATATATTCCCAGTTCGGAGAAGAGCCCGGCGCCGCGACATTTCCCGCGACCAGCGAGCGGTATGGTACGGGAACGCCAGAGCCATTAGCCGCAACTACTTCGGCGTACTGTGCATATCCCCCAGGGAAGCCTGCATACCATGGCGGACGGTTCGACGTTTGCCATGCCTGCACGGCCAGCGTCAGGGCGTTGAAAAGATAGTTCTGAATGCCGCGCTCGACCGCCTTCGCTTGCGGGTCGCCCGAGCCAAGATTGATTTCGTAATCGGGCGTATAGCCGTTTGCAAAGTTGACGAATCCGTTCGGATCGGTCGGCGGAATAACCGTCTGATCGCCCGCATTTGCGAAAGGCGTCAGGATAAGCGGCGGGACGATAAGTGCCATTTGTTAGGACTCCTGGACAACAGCGTAAGCTGTACCGGCGCACTGCGGCATGATGCCGTATGCAGGATTGTTGAGGATATCGAGAAACTGCGAAGACAGATTCATGTTCGACCCGACGCGATATTCCATATAACCACCCTGTGTAAGCGCGGGAATTGCGCCGGGGGGTGCGGTTAGCGTGAAATCGACGTTCGAGCCGTTGCCCGTGCCGAACTGTTGCGGACCCGTCGTCGTTGCCCATTGCCACGTACCCGACCAATAAAGAATCGCGCCGGTAGAGGGTACGAACGACGTCACAACGGCGCCGGTCACGTCGTTTAGCGTGTAGTCGGTCTGACTCTCAACGGTGCCGCTGGTTCTGATAAGAAGACCGCCAACCGTACCCAGTTCAAGCTGCGGATACGACAAGGTAATGGCCTTGTTGGACCCGGTCGGATCGGGCGTTACAACCGTCGCGGCGGTCGCACTGTTCCCGCTGTTGAACGAAATCTGAACACGGTACCAGCCGGGCGTATTGGTCGCGGATATGGAAGCCGTAGCAGAGCCGCCAGCGACTGCAATCGTCGGCGTAGAGCCCCATGTAATCGTCGCGGTCGCCGGTCCGCACGCTACCTTTGATTGTGTCGCGGTTCCCGGCTCGATATAGCAAGACAGCACGTAAATCGTGTTCAGGGCGACCGTTGATGCCGGGCCTGTCATGGCGCCAGCCGCGCTCGTCGGGGTTACCAGAACGCCGCCGTTGGCCGTACCGTCGATCCCTGTCTCGGTTGTCCTGGTTGCGTTCGCAACGGTCCACGACCCCGACGCGACGATGTCGGTGTTCGTGGATATCAGGTTCGTGCGCGACGAGGCAGACATCGGCAACGTTCCGCCGAAGCCCGTAATCGTGAGGGATTCTCCCGTCACGTTTTGAGCCGCCTGGGTATTGTCGGTCAGGTAGAAATAAGTCCCGGCCGCGAAGTTCCATGGCTCGCCGCCATTGAAAATGTATTGCAGCATTTGGTTAATCCACTGCTGCCGACCGTTCGACACGAGAGCGACGTATCGAAGCTGGCACGCGTAGCGGATTTCACTCAATAGGCCGACGACATTCGAACCGCCGCCGTAGAAGTTGTTGCCCACTTCGTTGTAATTTTCCGAGTCCGATGGGATCAGACTGAACGATGTCGTCGTGCCGTCGCCCGTACCGAATACGCGCGGCTGCTGAATGATCATCATCTGACCGGTGTTCTGCTGCGTTACTGTTGCCGTCCACGTCAGGGTCGCGCCAAGGGCCGGGGGCGTCGTGAACGTTACCTCATCCGTGGTGATGTTAAGCGACCAGTCTGCCGCAGGAACCGTTGTTCCGGCTTTCTGGATTGCGAGTGTACTGCCGACAAACTGAATGGGTGCGACGTTGCCGCCACCGTCGAGGAAGTTTCCGCGTTGTGCGCCATAGGCGAACGCATTCGTGATTGGATCGAAAACAAAGATGTCAAGTGGAAGGCCCAAAATGATGCACCAGACAACGAGCCCGAAAGCGTTTGCCGTCTGAAGGTCGAAGACGTTCTCTTCCCAGTTTGACCAGAACGCGGTGTTGTATTTGGTGTACCAGGTCTGCTTCGCATTGATGATCGACTGAATGTTGGGCGCGTTGTTTTGCATCCACTTCAGCGAGCGGGTCAGGGACGGATTCCAGGGCGTCATACTCATGACAGGTTCACCGTCACATTACCAATTTGCAAGTTGCCCTGCTGGAATCGGGTCATAACAACCTCGTACACATACGCGCCAGGGAAAGAAGGCGCGGCGTCGCCTTGCGGTACGCATGCTACCTGGCACGTCTTGACATAGAGACCCGGATACGCAGTAAGCACGGCGCCGCTCATTTCGAAGGCGTTCACATTGGCGCCCGCGACAAGGCCCGGCTCGCCCGCAACCAGACCATCGGCATAGTCCAGAATCGACTGGGCGATATTCGGTGCTCCGGGGGACTGTTGCGGGGTCTGCTGTACCGTTATGTTCACATAGGCGTCGTACATGATGGGCGTCGTGAACAGGACATAATACGAGACGCCGGTAACCGGGTCTTGCGTCAAAACTCCGTTCGGGCTCTGAACCGGATTACCCATCCCTGCCGCACCAAAATCCCACGGGCATCCGCTATTGTGCGAGGCATACATTGCAGCGGCGACAGCAGCCGGAGAAGGCGTACCAGCGACGCACACCCAAAGTGCTGAACCCTTGGTAAATGTCACGCCCGCGACGACGCCCGGCGATCCGGTGTTGTTCTCGACGACCTGAACTGACGTTACATTCGGAACGTTCAACAGGTTCGCATAGACGGCAGCAGCGCTTGCTGTGCCCTGTACCGCGAGTTGCTGATTTCGCTGATTCTTAAGCTGGGGGTCGGTCAGTTGTGATGCGCCCGGCGTAACGGTCGTTCCGGTTGTGCATGTCACGGAGCCAATGCCAACCTGACCGTCGATAATCTCCATTGCCCCTAGCGGGAATGGTATTGCACCGAACGCCTGAGACTGGAAAGTTGCCGAGACCGTCCCGCTGTTCGGGATGTCGATCGCCGACAGGAGGGCGAACGCGTCGCCGTTTGGCGTTTGCACGCGCGAGCCAGCAGCCCATACAGTCGTTGCATCGCCCGCGACCACGACGCCTTGCGCCACCGTCGATTTGTTAGTGCCGCGACCAATGCCGAGCAGTGAGCACGTCGCGTCCAGAAAAGTCCCGTACGCTAGTCCGGGGTTCTGCATGTTCGCTAGTTCGGCATTATTCTTCATGACTGAAGTACGCGCCGTCGTCTCGCTCGCGATCATTGTTCCTTGCGGCGTGCTCGCGTCAGTATCCAGGGTTGCGCCGAAAGCACCAGTCCATTCCCCTTCGACGTCCGACAAAAGATCGGTCGTGTCGATCGAAATCGTTCCGGTATCCAGAAGGTAAGTGTAGGAAGCGCTCATTATGTGATCATCCCGCCCGCCGTGCGCCCGCTCGTGCCGTCCTGCTCGTGGCCGTGCCCTGCGACGACGATGCTGTCAATGGTTGTCGAAGCAGGCAGGGTGCATACCTCGTCGCCGCTCGTTCCGGTCGCCGTGAAGCCGCCATTTACTGCGGTTAGGCCGGTCACGGTCAGGTTCTGATCGATCTGAAGATTTCCCGTGATCACTCCGTTACCGTTCAGAGTCCACGTTGGTGTGGTTACAGCGCACGAGCCCGGCGCGGTGATGTTTACGACACCATCGCCGATACTGACCCGCGTCGTGCCATCGACCGACTGAATCACCATGTTCGCGGTGTCGGCGCCGTTAATCGTGTACTTTCGAAAGACGTCAGGAACGAACCAGGAATCTTCGAAGCGGTGCTTTCGATATGAATTTGGCGGGGCCGGTGAGAGATTTTCGAGGAAGGTCGAAATATCCTTGTCCGCCGCGAGAATCCATCCCAAATCGCCCTTTTTCAGAGGGAAGTTGATATGAAAGCCGCCGCCGCCCAACGACAGAACCGGCGCGCTGGCAATCTGGTTACGCGCTCGCGTGTTGTCGTTCACGTCAACCAGCATCACGAGCGGCTGAACGGTCGCGACGTTGGTTGTTCGGTTGTAATTGATGACTTGCGCCGGAAGCAGCTTGTTCGTCTTCAGACCGTTTGCGTTAAACAGTGCAGCCATACCCGAAGCGAAAAAACTATTTTCGCCCGGCTGTTGATTAGCTAACGGTTTGTTCTGTAGAGACGACAAAAGACACGCCCGAAAAAGGTCGATTACGGGCGATTTTACAGCGTCGATCGTCTATATTAAGGCCGAAACAGTAATCTACTTTCGGCCCTTCTGCGCATGCTCATTTGCGAATGCCTCGCTCACTCCCTTGGCGACCATAACGTCGAACATCTTGAGCGCGTCTTCGAGCGAGTAATATTCCTCAAGCTCGCGCAAACGCGCCATATCAGCCCCAAGGAGCGCGGCGATAACCGGATCGACATAGGCCGACTCACGCGTCGCTACACCCTGCCCATCGGCTGTAAATCGCGTCGGCACACGAACCCCCTTCCACCCCCTTGCGATCGACCACGAGTGATCGCCGACCGTCTTCAGGAGCGCTTTTAGCACGATGCGTGGTGCGAGAACATCGGCTCGATCGAGGACGTACTGATTCACCCGTTCGCGGCTGTCAAGCGCGACCCAGTCTTCGCCAACGAGCACGTCGGTAAATTCAAGGACTGCGAGTGGAGACGAGTCGACGTCAGTTGCCAGTTCGAGCGCACGCACGGCCGCAAACTGGCGGGTTCGATATGTCACGCCGAACATTTCAAAGGTCTTGGTCTTGGTAGCCATTATGCAGGAGGCGCCCCGTTTGCCTTGATATCGAAAGGGGTATCGCGAGAAGTCAGATTATATTCAAGTGCGTAAATAACATATCCAACGTTATTAAGGCTGGGATTCATCGTCGACACGAGGGTTGCCGCGCACGACAAAAGGAGTTGCGAATTAAAAAGCACTTCGAATTCGCATCCCCATTCATCCCAAAGTGGCATGTTAATAAATTCGTCAAGCGTAACCTGACCGGCCGATGCAATGACCGCATTAACATCCTTGACATACAGGGTATTATTGTCTACATAAGCCGCAACATTAGGGCGGTAATATGACTGAAGGTCGACAAGCAAATCTCCGACGGTATGAACCGACGCGCCGGGGTTCGTAATGACCTGATCATCATAGCTCGTCTGGCAAGCCAGATTGACGCCCATTTGCGCAGCGATAAAAGCCGCGTATGCCTTAAACGTCATTTGTCCCGGCGGAATCTGTGTGATGTACTGGACCTTGTTGATCTGCTGCGAATAAGCCGTGATCTTCACGGCCATATTCGGCAATTCTCCAATAGGACCGGCGAGCGCGACCTGACCGACGAACACCGTAATTACGTTAGATTGTTGACCCGGATTAGAATAACCAGCCTGTACCGTCACGCCGATATAACTCTGTTGGGTCGCGTTCGGTTGCCCGTTTTCTATATTGCGCTTGTTCCACGCCGAAAACTGGGTGATAAGGGACGCGCGAAGACTCACCGACAAATTTGTGACGACGACTTCGCACTGCTGCTGCTGCGCGAGCGCGGCTTTCGTAATCTTGACTTTCAGGTCAAGAGATTCGTCGAGCACCACATTACCCTGCGGCATTGCAAGGGTAATGGTCAGAACGCGGGTTCCCAACGGCATGATTAACCCTTTTCCTGATTCGTGACGCTATTCACAGCGTTTTGCATATGGTACTGCATGCGGTCGTCGATCGCTTTCGCGAGTGTTTTTGCGTCCATTCCCGCACCGCTGATATAGAAATTCATCGTTGGCGGCGTTGCCATGACCCCGCCGACACGCTGCGCGGTGAGTGATGTCGAGCCGTTCGATCCGTCGATAATCTGCTTCTTGTACGTTTCCATCGCCGCGAGCCCGCGCTGCGCGACGAGAAGCTGATTCTTGAAATCGGCGATCTGTATTTGCGACAGGCCGATCGGATTCTGAAGGCGCGAGTTCGCCTGGTTCGCGCTATTCAGATAGCCCGCTTCGAGGTTATCGACGGTGTATTGGACGTCGCCTTTACCGATACCGCCTTGCTTCAACTGCTGCACGGGAACGCCCAGCGCGCCCGCGATCGCGTTCTGTACCTGTGTGAGCATGAGTGTGTCGCGGTTCTGGCCGATACCCGAACTCGAACCGCCGTAGTGCCCGGCGACTTTCGCTTGATAGTTAGGGTCGGAATTGCCGTTGTAATAGCCAAGTCCCTTCGACACATCGCCGCCAGCACGCTTCAGGCTTTCCGCGTAGATGCGGGCGCCAACCATGATGTTCGCGCCCGGGTCCATTACGTCGGAGCCGCCGCCATAGGCTTTCCAGTTGCCCTTCGTTACCTGCATAAGACCGCCCGCGCCGGTCGACGAATACTGACCGTTTCGACCGTGCGATTCAGTCTGCATGATCGCATAGAGCATTTGCGGATCGAGCCCGTACGCCGCTGCGCCCGCTGCAATTTGCGCGCTGTACTGGCTATTTTTCCAGTCGCCGTTACCTCCGCCGCTCGTCGACATGTTGGACGGACCAGACGAGCCAGAGGCGCCCTTGACGCCCCCCGCCTGCCCGATGTTACCCGCCCATGCCGCCCACGCCTGGTGAATGTCCACGGCCTGTGAGAACGACGCTACGGACGCCGCGAACAGGTTCATTGCAAGCGTCGTCTGGTTGGCCGTCTGGATACCGGCCTTGTTCGACTCGTCCATCTTGTCGACGATATCGCTTGCTTTTTTCTGCTCTTTTTTCTTGTCTTCGGCCTGCTTCGTTTCAGCCTGTTTTTGAGCAGGCGACGGCGCGTCGGGAATCCAGAAGTGGCCCGGTCCAAAGTGACCAGGGCCGGTCGCGCCAGGTGTCGACGATGCGGGTTGACTGGGTACAAAGTGGCCGTTGACGATTTTCCCGGGTGTCGGCGCGTTTGGCGTCGTTACCTTGTTCATTGCGTCGACGATCTTCGTGATCCATCCAACGAACTTTTCTGCGGCGGGTAACAGGTGCTCACCGAGCGATATTTCGAGTTCGTTTATCGTTTCCTTGAACTTTCCAAGCTCGTCGTTAAATTTTGCGAGACTATCTTCTGACTGCTGGCGTTGCGTGATTTCTGTCGTCGTAAGCTGGTTGATGTCGCCGATCGCCGGTCCAAGCTTTTGAAGCGTCAAAAGCCAGTCCTGAGAGAAGCCGGTCGACTTCGCGATACCCTTCACCTGATCGGACGACTTGCCTTGAAGCGACGAAGCAATCTGGCGCATTTCGTCGTTCAGACCGGTCGGCTTATCGTACGATCCCGGATCGACGCCAAGGAACTGCTTCATTTGGAAACGCTTCATTCCCGACGGATCGGCGAACGCGTCATTCGACATTTGCGACAGGCGCTTGACGCCTTCTAGCGCACCGTCACGGCTCACCATGCCGCCCGAGCCATTGGCGAAGGCTCGTTGGTAGTTCTCGATCCGCAAGCCCGACACACCCAGTTGCATTCCCGCCGCGCGCTGGGCGTTAAATTGCTCGCGAAGGTCCATTACCGACTTGACGCCGATCGCGAGTGCGCCAACTGCGACGGCTGCGACGGCGAATTCGGCGCCTAGACCCTTGACGGCGGTCGCGACGGCGTTCAATCCCGGAACCATTTGATCGAGTTCCTTCGCCGCGCCGGATGCGAACTCTTTAAGCCCCTTACCGGCCTTCGACCCCGATTTTTCTACACCGTCCATCTTCGTCTGTAGCTTCTCAAGACGAGAAATACTGTCTTTTAGCTCGACGGTGTACTGAAGTACGAACTTGTCAAGATCGTCGGCCATTTATTGAATCCTAGTTACCCTGTTGCGCCGCGAGACCGATAGCCGGTCCCATAATGCGAGTGATTTCGACCGCGAAAGATGTCGCCATTTCGGCGCCAGCCTTCTCCCAAAACACGGGCCGGTCGGCGTGCGTCTTGGGGTCGATGCCGTTGTGTTCGAGGATTGCTTCGAAGACGCTCTCGACGTTTTGCCACGACCCAAGATGGTTGTCGATCAGTTGCGGCGTCTTCATTTCGATGCGCGCGCCGTTGTTTATCACGACCGCATAGGCGAGCACTTCGAGCGTGTAGGCGCGACGGAATGTCTTGTCGTGCGACGCCGCGAACTCGACAAAACGCTGCTGGATATCCCATCCGTCGAGCGCCGGGAAGCGACTGATTTCGACGGCACGTTTTGTTCCGTCGGGAAGCGTAATTTCAAAATTCATGCGGAAGCCCAAAGGAAGGTCGACAAAGAGCACTCATTATCGACCCCCTTCGAGTTGCGGGCAAGCTTTACAGTTCGGCATCGAGCGCTATATTTGCCAACGCCAAAAACAGACCGGCGGCGGGGGTATTCGCGTTCGGAGTAATGTTGTTGCTTGTCGCGCCGCAGCCAATCGACGTCACGTTACTGGAACTAGAAATGTTAGCTGTTACGGCTGGCGTCGTGCGCATCGAAACTGGAATAGGAAGGCCTGACGTCGTGGCATTCCCCGCCGAAGGGTTGTATCCTGCTATGGCAATCCCGTTGAATCCGATGCTGTTGTGATAGCGAAGACATCGATATCCTGTAATTCCGACATCTTCTTCTTCGAACGGCGTGCAAACAGAACCAGCCTCAAGTTGGACTTTTGTAACCCCAATCGTCGCGCCAACGGTCTGACTCCATTGTGTAGTCCCGGTGGCGCACAAGAAAGCCCCACCAGACTGCCACACATTAAGAGTCGAAGTTGCAATTCCTCCGTTGTTGATACCGCCGATGCGCAACCAAAGGCCCATTGCACTTGAACGCGGAATTGTCGCCCCGGACGGAATCGCGGGCCAGTTTATATTTACCAGTTTCGGGGTATTTGCTACGGCAGTGAACGTCCCTACGATGCTGAAGTTTGATGTACTGTCGCAAAGTGAAACGGAATAAGTACCGCTAATGCTTGCCGTGAACAGGAACTGGACTGATATCGGCTGACCAACCATATCGTAACAGTTGAACCCTTCAATCTGTTGCGTGATTCCGATCCAGTTATTAGTCCCGGAAAAGCTAGACGCTGCGCTTACACTCGAAGCTTGGGCGGTACTGTACGTTACACCGTTAAAAGTTAGGGTTCCAGAAGAAAGGCTGTAGCTTCCGCCCGCGCCGTTGACCGCGCCGCAGTAACGATCGGGTCCGCCATATACGCGCGCTCCTGCAATCGTTACTGCGGCGCGTTGCGCGAACATGCACTGGCCGTTAATTATCTTGTTCTTTCCCGATGCAGCGCTAATCTGCTGCGATCCGTCCGAGAAAGTAAGCGGGCCGCTCGCGATTGTTGGATTCGCCGTACTCATGGACGATGTCGCGGCGAACGACGCCTCTTGCGAATAGAGCGTCGCAAACGCGCTGTTTTCGATCTTAATACGCTTAAACCCAACCCCCAACGCAGTAGCTGCAACCGACCCGCCGCTAATCGACTTTGTCAGTTGTACGTACGCGGTGTTTGCCGGTGTCGTGCCGGTGGCGGTCTCGCGCGTGAAGGCGGTTCCGTTGGCGAGTGTGATTGAGCACACCGTACCAAGGTTGGCATTTGCCGAACTGAAGGCCGTCAACGTCAATGCGATGGTTCCGCTGGTCACACCGCTGGTTAGAATATCGCCAGTAAGAGACAGGGGGACCGCTGCGCCAACCGGGATGTTCTGAGAGACGTCGCTTGCTGCAGTCGTGAGCGCTAGGATGTTCGAAAACATAGAACCGCCCGCGCCCGTAGCGTCGTTCTGACCGCTGAACGTGGTACCGGTCCAGCCGATATTTCCGAATTCACCCGTACTGTTGTAGAGCAGGTTGGAATGTCCCTTGGCGCCGATCAAACCAGAAATCGTCGTATCACTTCCGATCGTCGCACCGCCAGCGACATTCAACGCGCCAGCTACGCCAGCGCCGCCAGCGACGATCAGGGCACCTGTCGTCGGCGACGTGGAAGCCGTAGCATTGGTCACGTCTACGGCACCCGCAAACGTCGAGGCGACCGCAGCGTTCGTTGTCGCTACATGGTCGGAAGATACGAGACCAGACGCATTGATCGCGCCGCCTACGCCTACGCCGCCCGCAACGATCAGGGCGCCCGTGGTAGGGGAAGTTGACGCGGTCGCAGACACGATATCAACGGCGCCGTCAAGCGTCGCGGTACCTCCTACCGAAAGATTACCGGTCGAATTGATTGCACCGCCGACGCCGACGCCACCCGTAACGACGAGCGCGCCGGTTGACGGAGAAGTGGACGCGGTAGCGGCAGCGACCGACGCGGTTTGGGTAGTGACCTTTTGGGCGACCTGAAGATTCTTGCTGATACCGACGCCACCCGTAACGATCAGGGCGCCCGTTGTCGGGCCGGTCGTATCAGTCGTCGCGGTTATCTGCGCGGCACCCGCCACGTTTAGGGTCTCGCCGACGGTAAGGTTATCGCCGACCGTAACCGACAGAGCGACGCCAAGGCCACCCTCAACGATGATTGCGCCCGTCGTCGTGCTGGTCGAGTCTTCGGTACTGGCAGCTTCGATCGGATCGGTTACGGTCAACGAGCCCGCGATGCCAACGGAGCCGCCGATATTGACGTTTCCGCCAATACCAACGCCGCCAATCACGACGATTGCGCCTGTCGTATTACTAGTCGATTGGGTCGTGGCGTTGGCGATCACCTCACCCTCGACCGTGACGTCTCCGCCGACCTGCATGTCGAGTTCAACCCCCACGCCTCCCGCGACCGTGAGCGCGCCGGTAACTGGTGACGTCGAATCGGCTGTTCCGGTAATCTGAAGGGACGTAAGGCCCGCGATCGTACCGCCTGTGATTGCAGCTTCCGCCGCGTCGACCTTTGCGTCGAACGAAGCGTTAAGCGCGGCTGCGGTTAGAATCTGACCAGGCGTATAGTTAGACGTGCTCATGATAGTCTGCTCGTATCCAGAGTAAAGGGGTTCCCAAGTCCGTCGATAAGCGCGCCGGAAACAATAGGCGTGATGCTACCGACCGCAGCCGAAATAGCTTTCGTGAGTGTGGCGAGGGGAACGACAGAAGGCGGGTTTGCGATGCTGATTCCATACGTCGATTCGTCGGCCGGTTGTTCGGGTGCGTAACCGGTAGATTCGGCCGGTTGTGCCTGTTCGAAAACGACCACAATGCGCACGGCGGAAATCATTTCGCCTGACTGCTCTATATCGCATTCGGACATCACCATAGACCGCGTGATTACCGACTTGGTATTGATCGACATCGTTGCTGTCAGGTTGCTGAAATAGGATATTACACTCTTTACGGTCGACAAGTCGGAGCACAACGCCGTCACTCGAACGCGGTCTGGCGAAATGATTTTTACACTCGCGATGTCCGCCGAAAGGATCGACTGATAGACCGTCGAATCATTAATCTGCTGGTTAGACAGCGGCTGATCAGTGTTGTCAGACGGCGTAGTAATCTCGACGTCGACTATCCCAAGGTCCGTCCAGATAGCGGAACCGGTCGAATCGTCGGTAACCGAAAAAGAAGGCGCACCGAGTACGGTTGAGAGGATTGAGCCGGGCATTACGCGCCCCCTTTGATCGTATTCATCCGAGCACGCTCGAATCGAGAACGAACGAACCGCCAGAGACATCAACCAGTGCGTCGCCAACAACCGGAACGATCACGGAAGCGGCCGTCGCGGCAATGGACGCCGCCAATCCCCCGACAGACTGCACCGCCGAAGAAATCGTCTGAAGACCCTTGTCAATCAGTGTCGAGTCGGCGGGTTGCGCAACGGTCTGCTGGCCCGTGCTGCTTTTGTTCTGCGTCAACAGTTCCTTGAATGCCAGTCTGACCGGGCTCGCCGACAACATATCGGCAGTTTGCTTGATCGCGGCTTCGTTCATCATCATGTTGCGAAGCACCAGGCCGCGCGACTTGATTGTGTACGTGCTCGTGCGATCGAGCAGGGCAGAGTTAAGCATGGCGAGACTGTCGAGCGTCGGCGCGAACACGTCGATTTCCGTCACCATCGGCTCGACAACGCGCGCATCGACAACCGTTGTTCCGTCTTCCCGCTTGTGGCGAAAAATCTTCGAGCGCAGCTTTATCACGACCTTTGACACGCCGCACGCCTGTGCGATGTTGATCGCTGTCGCATCGCTGGTGACGGTCAGGGAAGGCGCCGAAAGTGCGCTCGAAAGGATCGTGTTCGCCATGGCGCTTTACAGCAGAGGTCCGATGTTTTGTGCGACGCTCTGGACGAGTTCAGACGCGCTCTGAGCCCCCGCGAACGTCCCGAACACGAAGTGATAGACATTCCCCTTCTTGCGCCCTTGCGCGGTCAGGGAGTCGGCCAGAGCGCCGGAAAGAATGGTACCGTTCGACATCGCGACCTTGCCGCCATCCGCGTAGCAAATGACGCACGATGTCGTGTCCACGATCGGCAACAATTGCGGGCTCGACTTGCGCATTTGCATCAGGACTTTCAGGTTAGAGTCGTCGCTGCTGTTCGGTATGACGCCTACAGAAAGAAGCAGTGGAGACGTCTTATCGAACGTGAAAATCGATCCGTCGTAAAGCTTTTCGTACCCCGAAACTTCTGTGTTCTCGACATTCAGCGCGTCTTCATCATCCGCGAAAGACGACAGGGTGAAGCCGACCGGAAACGACGTCGTTGCAATAATCGTTATGCCGGTCCCGAAACCGCTGATATCGATCATGCGCTATTACGCGGCCGGTGCAACGTTGGCGGCGTCCTTTTGAAGTTGTTCGGCTGCAGCCTGAAGTGCGACCGCTTCTTCAGCGATCTGCGCGGACGTTTTATGGACAACAACAGATTCCGGCGTCGGACCGGTCGAAATCGGATGCGCCGTGAGAGGGGCTTCTGCCTGAAGCACTGACGAAGGCTTCGACGCCTTGAAATTCTTGACGTCGATGTTGATCACGCCGTGCGATACAGATTGTGCGGTCATCATTTCACCTATACGGATGCTTGATTTGATGTCGAAGTGTTCGATACGGTGATCTGGTCATAGATCGTCGTCACGTCCGCTTCGTACGTAAACTGGGCCTCACTCAGGCCGCTGTTCGGATTGATCGCCGTCGTCGGTGTGATCGTCAACGACGAAATCCCCGTGACGTCCGGGGCTTCGAGAATGTTATTTTCGAGCGACTCGCGCGCCAGGTCGTAATCCGGCTGGGGCGTAAATACCGTTCCAAAATAGTCGACTCCATCCGCCGTGTTGTACTGGTTTTCGCCGAGTACCATCAACGTTTTTTGCAGGATGTTTTGTGCGCACGCGGGCGCTCCGGTCAGAAAGCCAAGGTTGCGGCCGTCAACCAGATACATATCATTGTTTTCGTTGCATGCGATGGTCATGGTTGCCATCAAATCACCCCAGCTTGAAGCGCATCCGTGAACTCCGCTATTTCATCCTGTTCGAGGTAGTACAGATTGCACGACGCACTAAACTCGGTCCAGTCTGCGTCGCTGTCGAACATGAAGTTGCCGAAATTCGGCTGATACATGTAAGGGTAAGGAAGCAGACCGATACCGCCGAAACAGCGAATTCCGTTTATAAGCGGAAAAGGACTTGCCGAACCGGCGGGGTCGGTTGATAGAACAGAACGGCTCACGTCCGCACACATATGATTCACGGCCTGATAGACGTGAATCGTCCACAAAACCCCGTCTGCGTTGAACGAGATTTGCTGGTTAGGTACCTGTTCGAGCGGAATCGCGAGCATGCATTACGCCGTCGTTCCCGGCGGGTTCTGGCGCGTCACCTGGCCGAACTTGAACGAAAAACGCTTGCTCTTCGCCTTGCCCTCTGCGGTACCCGACTGGACAACCGGACCGGTCACCATCTTGCCGTCCGAGCACGTCACGACCATGCCGTTCGGATACGTCCAGACGATAGTAATTTCGTCCTGCGCGCTCGTCTTGCCCTTCGCAACGCGGTTGGCATCTTCGAGAACGGTCAGGTTCACGTCGTCGTTGGACTGCGGAATGATGGTCGTGGTGATTTCGACCAGTTGCGGCCGGGACCATGTCACGGTATCGCCGTTCGGGCCGATCGCCATATCAGCGATTTCCAGGTCGGGCGAATCGAGCGGGTCGCCGTCGTTGGCGAATGCCGTGATGTTGATACCGTTCGGGAAGGTTGTCGAGGCGACGACGTTGGCTTCTAGGCCAAATACGCTAATGTCTTGAGCCATTGCATAAACTCCTGTGTGATTCGGATTGTACCGGTCGAAGGGGTTCGACTAGCGCCGAAAACCCCTTCTTCGACAGCGTTAGATCATCACATCGGAGCCGACAACCGACCGGATAGCGTCCGACTTCGAGTACACGAACTGGTAATTTGCAACCCATTCCGTAAGCTCGCTGTTCGGGTTCTCTTGCGACGTGAACGTGATCGACAGCCAGTATCCCAGCGTCTGAACCTGACGCCATGCCGTCGTGTCGCCAGTGATCGACGAAATCAACTGTTGCTGTACGGCGCTCAACGGCTTGCCGACGGAAATTACACCGTTGGTCTTCGCCGTCTGGATCGTCGGCGTCATGACGCCTAGCAGCATCGCGGCGCCGCTGTCGTCGGCCGGTACTTCAGGCACGTTCAGGAACAGGCTCATGAATTGCGCGCTGAAAGACGACTTCAGCCACATTTCATTCGCGAAGGTGTTCATATCGGTAGCGGCTTGCGATCCGCCGCAGAGAACGCCGCGCTGATAAAACGCCAGTTGTTGACCGGCCGACTGCGTCACGCCGATATAGTTTCCTCGCGATGCATCGACCAGGTTCGCCGTGTTGTCGTCGGACACTGTAATGTTCCGGTTGGCGAACTGGTAGTACATGTAATTCTGCGACGCAGCCGCCTGACTATAGTTTGTCGCCGCGAGGATTTCGCCCGGCGACTGCTCGATATAGTCATTGGCCTGGGTCGTCGACAGGATGTTGATTCCGACGCCGCTAAAGCCGCCGATCAGCGCAAACAGCGTTTGCAGGTTCGCCAGCGGCGTCGCGAGCAAATACATGTACTGGTTGTTCTGCGAATCGGTCCACGCCGAAATCGCTTCGATCTGCGTGTTCGTGAGCGGGGTCGACGGCGTGCAGTATGCGAACGAACCGAAGTTGTTCGAGATTGCGGCCGAACTGGAAATCGCGACGTCAGGCGTTGCCGCAGCTTGACCCGGTACAAGGATTGTGCCGCCGGTCGTCCATCCCAATAGCGCGGAGATATCGGTCGACAGTCCCGTCGGGGTTGCCGACAACGTCCCGGCACCCGAATTCGATCCGGTCAGGACGAACTGGTTCGTGTTGGTGTTATAGGTCACCGTGCAGTTCGTCAACTGCGTATCGACGTTTAGGCGAAGAGCCGTTTGCAGTGCAGCCGCGACCGCCGTCAAGGTCGAGCAGCCAGCGAACGATATAGCCGAGATCGGGATCGCTGTCGCGCCGTCATTCAACGTCAACGTGCCGGTTGTAACGCTCACGAACGAAGCGAGTACCTTGGCGATCGTGTCGCCGACGATCATCGGGGCGATAGCGGTCGAGACCCAGCGCACGAAGCTGATCAGGGACGGGCTATTGATCTTCTTGTTGACGAACGAGAAGTACGCTTGCGCACGCAGGTACTCTTCGGACTGCGTACCGAAGTATGCGCCGACAGATAGCGCGTTCGAGAACTGGGCGACAAGGCCCGGCGGAAGCACTGAGTTCTGCGTAACGAGTCGCAGGATTAGCTGGCGCTGCGCGACCGCCGCGCCCGCGCCTACGCCGGAAATGATGCTGATATACCTGCTCATCGAAATCATGAATGTGACTCCACTTGGGTGATTGGTTACTGTTTCGGCTTCTGTTTGCCGTTGACTGAGCTTGCTACGCCTTGCCAGGCTTGAGAAGTGTCGATCAGCGGTTTGTCGAAGCCCTTCTGTTCAATCGTCGATTTCGCGTTGGGAGCCCAGTCACCGTCTCGAATAGCGTCGACGATACAGCCTTCGAGTTCGAGCGCGATTTGGCCTAGAACCTTTTCGGGAGCAAGCTTGCCTTTCAGCAAATCTTCGGCCATGCGCGCCTGAATTTTCTTTCGTCTTTGAAGAAATCGCGAGTACGCCAATTGCATAAACGGACGGGGCGGAATTCTGATTATTTTCCCATCCTTACGCTTGATCGTTGCGCCGAAATTCTGTATACGCATGATCCATGCGATAGACATGCCGACTTTTTTCGGGTCTATTTCGCGATCTTTCGTTTTAACCTTTTTTCCCTGCCTATCCTTTACCGTTTTACCGCTCACCTTACCGGCTTTATAGCGGGCCGATTCGAACCAGCCAGCTTCTATTTCGTTCTGCTTTCCAAGCGCCTGAAGCGCGGCTATATGACGGTCGACGAGTCGTGTTTTTGCCATGGCTATACAGGGAAAGTGCCCGCTCCCTTGATACCCTCGACGACGGCACCCTGAACAATGTTTGTTGCGGGTATCGTCACTGCCAGTTGCGCCTGATACTGAACGATCAGGTCGAATGAAGGCGTCGCTTCGTAAATGTCGCGATCGTCTTTATCCCACGGATTGCGGACGGTACCGACCTTCAGTACCGATACGTTACTCGTGCGCGTCAGTTGCTTGACGATCGTGCGCATGTTCAGGTACTGAGCGCAATAACGCACGACGTCGAGCGCGGTCGGCAATGTCAGGTCTGAAGGGTTCTGGATTACCATGGCCGAAACCTGAAAATGCGCTTCGATCCACTGCTTTTCCGTCTTCGTGTAAGTACCCTGCGGATTGGGCGGCGTATCCGGCGTCGGCGGGTTATACGTGCTCTGAACAGCGGGCCAGCCGTACCGATCGTCAAACTGACGCTCAAGGTAGATCGTCCCTGCGGTAACGGCACCCTGCGGCGACGGCTGATCGCGTTGCACGGTGAGATAGTTCCAACCGGCGAGAGCGGACGCCGCGTCGAGCGTATCGGCGACCAGGGCGAACAGTGTATTGTCGGTGTAGAGCGTCGTCACAGTACTGGGCCGGTTGCGCCGTTCTTTATGCGGCATGCGAGAACGGTCGACCATCCATCCTGTTGAAACCAGTTCTCGCCATCCGCGAAGGCGTACAGGTCTCCGTTATAGATGAAACGGTCGCCGCTCGTGTCGCGATCGAGCGCGACCATTGCGAGAGACGCCCATACGCGTACGTAGAATTTGTTGAAATCAAGCCCCTCCTTCTGGTAGTTCGCTCGCGGTACTGCCTGGACGCTTGCAGAAAGGGTTGCTGCCTCGCCAAACGAAGCGATCCACTGACGCGCCGTATTCATCGTACGGCCGGTCGTGGCGTAATACTGTACCGATCCGAACTTGATCAGCTTGCGCGCGCGCTTGAGAAGGTTCGAGCCCGGATTGCTCACCAGAAAGTACCCCCAGCCTTGCGAAAGCCGCTGCGTTCTGGCGTCGGATTACCGCCGATATATAGACCGCCGACGGCCTTGACCGCCAGCAGTGCGAGCAACTGTTGACCGTACCGCGTCTGATTCAGCCAGTAGCGCCATGGGTCATCGTCGATCGGCGGAGGGAGACTTCCAACAGAGACCGAACCGACAGAAGCCGATGTCTCGATCGATCCCGGTTCGCCCGGGTCTTCTCCCTCATCGACGTTGTTCTGATCGGCGGTGAAAAGGGTAAGGATGTGCGCGCACAACAGGTCGAGCGCCAACTGCAAAGAGTTGCCGTTCAGGATGTTGAACGAAGAATCGTACGTGCTGATATAGTCTGAAGCCACTCCCCAGTACGTCAAGATTGTGGCTTCAGGATATGTTGCAGCATTCCCAAAAACGGTGAATAGCGCTCGAAAATTCGTGTCGTTGTACGCGGGCACGGCTTACGCTCCCCATTCCTGGGCGATTTCCTTCATCGGGGTTTTGACCTTGATTCGTTGTGCGACCGAATCCTTGGTCAGTTGCGCCTGGTTGTCGGACGGCTTCATGTTGTCTTCGACGACGCGGGCGATCGCTTTGTGATTGCTCGAAATGTCTCGATTGACGACTTCCATGCGACCATTTTTAAGGTGCTTTTGGAACAGCCAATGACCCTTCAGACTCTCGTACTGATCTTCCGTGATGGACGTCACAACGCCGCGCGCGGTCCACAAAACGTTTCCGTTTAAATCCTGAGTCTGTTCGCCGAAACCAAGACGCTGGCTAGGCCGATTGGCGCCGCCGCGAATGGTGATGGTTTCTTCGTTAATCGGCGCGACGATACGCGGTCCCTTTTCAGGGTTTTCCAGACCGATCGTGCGATACACACGATACGACATGGAATTCGTCATGGTCGACAAGATGTAAACGTTGGACATTTTGAAACCTCTTTATCAAGTCCGGGTATGGTGCTCGAAGGCTTACCGGATCGGTAGAAAAGCGCGAGGTTTTAAACCTCGCGCTCGACATAGACCGACGTCGCCGCCGGTCGACAAGCTTAGATGCCAGCGACGCGGACGACTGCCCATGGGCGCTTGCAGAGTGTACCGGCCGTACCGTTCGAATAATCTTCGATGTACGACTTGGCACGCTTTTCGACACCAAGCGTAACGAACTTGGTCTGAACCAGTTGGGCGAAGGTCTCGCCGCCGTCCGTCGAGCCGTCGATTTCAGACGAGATTTCTTCTGCGAACAGATAGAAAACGTCGTCGCTACCGTCGGCCGCGCCCAGTTCCGGCGCCGATTCAACGCGAATCTTTTTGTACGTCTGGTCGAGCCAGTCGCGCACGCTCACGCCGAAGTCGGTCGTCACGGTCAGGTAATCGACTTTGTCCGTCGGCAGAGCCAACGTCATATCGACCTTTTCCGGGTTGATCTGATCTTGCGATTGCGTACGCAGTTGCACCACGGCCATACGGATGTCGCCCGTGATCGCCTGGAAAGTGCCGTTTGCCGAACCCCAACCGCCGGTAACGGACGACGAGATATAGGCTGGCAAGTTCGGATCGTTCAGGAAACCGTACGTCTGGTTGTTGCCGCTATTCCAGCCGTAGAAACCGACTGCATTTCGGAAGATTTCCAGGCCGACAGCCGAACCTTGACGCTTCGTTTCCGCGCTCGACAGACGCATCGCGGCCGAACGACCTTCTTCGAGCAGACCGACCTGGATGCCGATTTCACCGCGAACGATCGTCCGTTTGATGAAGTTCGTATTCCAGAGTGCGAGCGGAATGTTCGTGAAGTCGCCGTATTCGGTCGCGGTCGCGGCCGGTTCGACGATGCCCTGCACGATTTCCTGATCTTCCCAGCTACCGACGGTCTTCACGCCGATCAGGTCATCGATCTTGCGAGCCGATGTCATGACCTTGATGAAACCCGGCAACCAGGTTTGCAGGAACTGGACCGGCGTCGGAACGCTCGCTGCTGTTGCGGGCGCAACGAAGGCGGCATCCATCGCCGCGCCTGAGCCCGCGCCACCTTCGTACAGCAAGTGGACCTGTCGCAGTACGGTTGCGTGATCGAACACGATGCCAAATTCGCGTGCAATCTCTTGCACCGCTTTGGATGTGATTTGTTTCGCATCCATCGTCAACGGCACAATCTTGCGACCGCTGATCGACGAGCGAATTACGGAAGGCTTCAGCATTTGTGAGAACTCCTAAAGTAGTCTCGTTGATGTCAGGCGCCTGTTTTAGCGCGCCTGTGCGGTCAATTACAGTTGAACGATTGCCAGGGCCGATACGGGAGCGCCGACGGCGGATGCGCCAAGCGGCGTGTTCGTAACGATGATCGGGTTGCCCGGCACAGCCAACATACCGGTCGGTACTGCCGAGCCCTTCGGAACGTACACCAGACCGCCCAACGGAATCACCATCGTGTTGTCGCCACCCGGTACGCCGACCGGAACGTAGGCGAGCGTGTCGCCGTAGTTCATCGTGACAGCGCCAGCCGTACCGTTGAAAATCTCGCACACCATACCGGTGAACATGTCGAACATTTCACCTTCCGTGCCTTGCGGAAGGTCGATCGTCGGCGCCAGCGCGCTACCAATCTGACCGTACGATGCATAGCGTTCGGGGTGGCCCAGGATGCCGTAGAAGTCGACACCGCCGACCACGACGAGATCGCTATCTGCCGCGAGCGTGGTACCGCCGGGAACGCTGCCGTCGGCCGAATAGCCGAACACGCGCGACATCCGGTTTGTGGAAAGCGCCGGGTCACTCCCGATCGAAGCCGACGTAATGCGCGCTACCTTGCCGCGCGTTGGGCCGTGGCGTACGATCTGGCCTTGGAAACCAGTTGTGTACGCGCGCTTGACAGAAGTCTGAAGTTGACCGTTGCTCATTAGCTCACCTTTTTGAGGTATGCCGAGACGACCGAATCACCATCGGCACCATCAGCGGCTTGGGTTGGAACAGGATTTTGTTGAACGACAACGCCGTTTCGCAGGTTCTCGTGCGCGGTAAGGAACGCGTCGAGGGCCGTGGATTCGTGACCTTTCGGGCACTTGATTTTCAGGGCTTTTACCCCGTAAACAGCGACGTCAGTAGATGTGCAAGATGCAATATCAAGGGCGCCGTCGAATGTGCCAACCAGTTTAGACACGCCGTCCACGAAGCGAGTCTTGCGAGTAGCGTCAGCATAGAAATTACGCAGCGCAGCATCAGCACCCGTGTGCTTTCCTGCCGAAGGGCCAGGCGACGCAGAGCCTTGTCCACCTTCGCCGCTCGCCGCGCCCGGTTCGCCTTCATCCGTTCCCTCACGGACCTCAGCGGTAAGTCCCTCGACGGCGTCTTCGGTTGATTCTCCATTGGGTTCCCCGGTCTCGCCGCTCGACGCTTCGGCGCCCATTTCGTCGCCTTCCTTTTTCGGGGTGGCGGGCGTTGCTGGTGCTGCGGCCGGTTGTGCTGGCGCGGCTTCTTCGCTACCGCCCAATGCGGCGCCTAGCTGTTTGAAAAGCTCGATCATTTGAGCGACGATCGCCTTCGGGTCGGCGCCGCCGGTATCCGTTTCGCCTTCGCCCTGCTCGACGGCGCCGCCAGTAGCGGCTGAAGCAGGCGCGGCAGGAGCACCAGCGCCACCAGCAGTTGCACCTTCCGCAGCGACTTCGCCCGTTCCCGTTTCACCGCCAGCGACTTCGCCCGTTCCCGTTTCACCGCCAGCGACAGGCGCGGCAGGAGCCGTTGCGGCGCTCGCGGCTTCACCAGCAGCGGCACCAGCGGACGGGTCCGTCGCGACCGCAGCCGGATCGGTACCGGCGGGAGCGGGGGCAGCGGCCGGAGCGACTCCGTTGTGTGCCGGTTCTGCAGCTTCTTCGCCCATGAATTGTTCGAAGGCCGGAAGCAACTGCTTCATGAGGGCTTGAACCTGTGCTGCTGCATTCGCATCGAACGAACGGCGCGGTACGGTAGGCTTCGCCATTGCATAACCTCTCTGGTCAATGTTGGTTGAGATGGAAAACGACAGCGAGTCAAAACACAGCCGCTTCCCGTCGAGAACACGCGCGCCGGGCACGCGCCCAACTTCCACGAGCGCGATGTGATTGCCGCGCATGTTCGTTTGAATGACTTCGCATTCAACACCATCGACGACAACCGTCCGAACTTCGAAATCGCAGGTATAGCCAAGCGACAGGTCTTTCTTTCCGCTCGACAGGTCGGCCTGCATAGACCGACTGAAAATCTTGATACTTCCCTTGACCCATGGCTGTGCGTACAGCACGTCGAACAGCACACCATCAATGCCCTTTTCTTCCGGCGCCGTTGCGCTCGTGTCGCCCTGGAAGCCGCTCAACATTTCGTGATCGTTGATCAGCGGAATGAGTTGCAGCGAGGCGAGGTATTCGGCGTCGGAGACAGATTCCGGCGGTCGATAAACGTTGACAATCCGGTTGGGGTCGCCGGGCAATCCGACTTGAGCCGCGCTGTACTGAAAAACGCCGCTCGACGCAATTGGGCATCCCTTGACAAAGAGATAGCCGTTTTGGTCCTGAAGGCGGGCGCTGGCTGGCATTCGTGGCTTAAATAAGGTTTGCTGTTGAACTTTCGTGCGATTATCGTCGAAAGTACTTGAACGTTTACGCCGAATTTGTTAGAGCCGGATCGAGATGCGAATGATTGGGTATGGGTCGGGAGTTGCCGCGAGGATAAGACCGGCACAACTTTCCGAAAGCCGCGCCAGCAAAAGGTCTCAGGATGATAGTTGTATTATTATAATAATTATTAATATATATATTTATATATACACACTACATACCTATATGGTTTAGAGGGTGAAAATAATCTCCACCCAACTTAACTTTCCAACTTGCACGGCTAACGTATGAGGAAGAGCGCCAGAATCGCCAGGTCAAGCATGACAAGGCGCGGCTTGAGCACGGGAAGCCTCTCGACGAACTCGACGACGTTCGCCAGGCTATGCTTGAAGGACCAGCGACCAGAATCGATCGGAGCGGCTATTGCGTTGCTTTCGGTTGTCTTCATGGCGTATGGTATATGAAAGGTTAGTGGATGAAATTCAATCGTCGTCTATGTCGCCTTCGCGGTACCCGATCAGCGGGCGCATTCGGCATCGGCAGTTAATCGCCCATCCCGGCGGTCCCTGATCGGCCTTTGGGCCTTCCCAAAGGCGCGGATCGTCGATCTTGTACACTTCCCCGTCCCGGTCAAGGTGAGTCTGCCTTGGCACCCTCCCGGCGCTACTATGCATCCATCGGAAGTACTCGACGCCGTTGTCGTCCAGACGCTTGATATTCAGACTCGAATACAGCTTGGCGTTCTGGTCGCGGGCGATTAGCTCGATCCGCTTTTCGCTGAACTTCCCTATCTCGCGAAGCGCGTTGGTGATCCCGCTCACACCCTGTTGTTCCGGGTCAGGGCTCGTAAGCGACAGCATTACAGCGCTGTAAACTTTCTCGTGTACTTCTTCGCTGATATTCGTAATCAGCGTGAAATTGAAATCCTTGCTGGCGTCGATCGTCTGACGAACCGAATCCGTGTAACGAACTCGCGGCTCTTCGATCCCCATCGCCGACATACTGAACCATGACGAAGTCTTGGACGTCTGGTCGACTTTGTCAACGAAATCATCGGAAAGTTTTGCAGCAGCACCCTTGAAAACGTCATTCCACTTTTTGCGAAGACGATTCAGAATGCGCTTGAAAAGCTCGTCGGTCGCCGCGTCCTGCGCGAAGAAGCGTTCGGCTTCAGGATGGTCGATCGCCTCTTTCAGTTCCTTGCGATAGTCGTCGACCATCGCCGAACAAAGCGCGCGCAGTTGCGCCCTATACCACGCCTCGACGGCTGTATTGGGAATAAGAGTCTTCCCCTCGCCAACAGGCTTCGGGGCGCGCTTCTGGCGCTTTCTGGACGCGGTAAAGGTCATTACGCCGTGATCTGGAACGACGGAAGGCCAGCCGCTCCGGTCGTGGTCGCTACCGTATAGCCGACTGAGCGCAACTGCTGGATTGCAATGGCCGGGTTCTGGCACAGGTACGCCGTCGGCGCGAGCGCGAGAATTTCTGCAGCAGTAAGGGGCGCCGCCTTCAGTGCAGCGGCCAAACCCTGAATGTCCATTGTCGTTGCCATGTCTTAGCCTTCCTGTGCAGTTTGATAAATTTGGGCTTGACGGCATGCGTTGCCCGCGTCAAGCCAGTTTTTAAAGTCGTCGATCGACATGCGCTGGCACGCGCCAAAGCCGTCCCATCCGTCCGTGAACGAATCGTTATACCCGCCGATAGCGGCCTGCTCGTCGTCAAAGCCCAACATGCACTTGTATTCGTCGAACTCGCCGTCTTCGTTGTTTTGGGTAATCACGTAGACGTCCCTCGCGCGCATGTTAGGTCCGACGAAGCAGTCGACTTCATCACCGTCCGCGCCGTCATAGCCTTTGATGTACCCGTAATGGTGCGGCATTTCGACCGACCATTCCTCGCCGTTCAGGTCGATCCCCTCGCGGAACGTACCGCGCGGATTCTCGATCACCAGATTGAGCCCGGCGATGCGTATTTTGGGCAGTCTATCGGCCTTCATCTTGCCAACGACGGCAGAGTCTTCGCCGCGACGAACGGTCGGTCGTACGGTGCGCTGGATGCCCGGTTTCGTCCCCTGGATCGCGGGCGAATCGTCTCCACCGATCTTGTTCGAAAGCTGATACAGCAACATGAGTGTCATTGCCTGCAGCGGGTCGACCTTTGGCTTGCCCGCGCCACCCTGAACCATTTGCTGCAGCAGGATGGGCATAAGCGTCGCCATGGTCGCCGGTTGCGTACCGGTCGCACCAACTGGAAGGTCGTCCTCTTCACCCTGGGTACCTTCAGCACCGCTATTCGGGCTCACAGGCGTCCCGGCGGTTGTTTCTGCTGCCTGACCCTTCTCCTGTGCCGCGCCTGCCTTCTGGAAGGCTGCAATGTTTTCCGGCGACAGGCCCGGCGTCTCGTTGGCATCTTCGTCGGTGAGTTCGTTATATCCGCTATGCTCGTCCTCGCGCAACGTGTTGCGGTATTCGGCAGGCGACACGGCACCGATGTCGTTCACCTGGATAGCTGCGGTTTGCGCCTTCATGTAATTGAGTTCGGCGCGTTCCTTGGCGGTCATGCTGTCGACCGCGTTACAAACGGCTTCGAGGTTCGTGCCCAAGTCTAGCGAACGTGCCAAGATGTCATAGTGCCGTTCGAGCAACGGCATAAAGACGTGCTCCTGAACCGATTCGAGCTCTTCATGATACGAGCGCATTTCGAATTCGCCCGTCGCGTTGAACCCCTTCGGAGACGTCCCCAGCAGCTTTGTCGACGGCGTACGCGCGATCGCCGAAACAAGCTGATACTGATTCATGATGATCGAGTCAAAATCCGACAGATTAGTGTCGAACTGCTCCATCGATTCTTCTTTACCCAACACCTTGACGCCGTGATTGTCGCGGTAGCGAATCCAGAGTGCGAGGCGCTGTTCGAATTCCGCCTGGTTGGCGAGCGCGCGCTGCATGTCGACGTGAATCGCGCTCGTGCGCTTGCTCATCGCGAGCAGCGGCGATTCGTTGGCGGTGCGTTCGGCCGCGTAGATGCGTTCGTAGATGCGCTGAGTAAGCGGAACCCCGCCGAAAATGTATGTCGGTTTCAGGATGTCGGCGGGTTGGGGGCCGCGCGCAATGACAAGGTGAGACTTGTGATATTTCTTGCCGCTGATCACCCAGTATTCCGGGTCGTAGAAACCGATCGACGCCGGGTCGCTTGTCCCCTTCGTCGTCATTACCGGCATCATCCAGTACGGATCGATCTGAGAAATGCCCTGGTACGAGTCCTTTGCGACCCCGTCGATATTGAACGGCTTTTCGTAATACAGCGGGTCGGTCGATTCGACCTTGAAAATTGCGACGCGTATGCCGAATACGTTTTTGAAACGGTTCAGTTCTATCAGGTTGTGCTTGAGCGTGAAGCGCTTGTCGGCTTCCTTGATCAGGTCTGAGTTTTCCGTACTGAGTTTCTTTCCGCCGCGCGCCTTGATCGTCCATCCATTGCGGGCCGCGTCCTCGCCTGACATTGAACAGGCTTTGTCGACGAGCCAGTGCTGTGCAATGATCGCGCACGACTGGTACCCGATAAAGCCTTGCGACATATACCAGCGCTGGATTCCTTCCGGTACCGTGTATTCGCTGTTCGGCCCTTCCTTCAGCATGCCCGTGTCGTCATCCATCGACGCCATTACGCCGTCGTCGATAAGTCTCGTGCGTGCCGCCGTTGACGCGTCGTCGAATGCCGCCTGGCGCTCGCCAGCCAGTGCGTTGAAAATGGGGAAATCCTTCACCGATCGAAGTTCGACCGGTCTGCGCTCGCTCTCTCTATCCCAGTCCTTCAGTTTCTGGATAGGGTCTAGCGGATCGACGATTTTCGCGACCGGGCGCTCTTCCTTTTCCGGCTCGACGGGCTTCGCCTCGCTACCGAACACACGCCGAAGGAATTTAAGCATTTGTATAGGGACCATGGGTAGATGCGCACACGCGCGTGTGTCGGATGATAACCCGGAATTCCCATCAATCCAATCCTAAGTGATTGATTCCAAAGGATAAAGCCGATTTGTTTGATGTTTTCGGCTTAAAAGTGGTTGACGTGATCGAGAAACGTCGACAGAATCCGGTTCAGGGTCGATTTACCCTATAGAAAGAAACCAGAAAGGATATGCGCCATGAAAGCACCTTCCCAGCAAGACTTCGAGTTTTACGACGGCTTCCGCCCGCTCGTATTGAGCCCTGAAAAGTCCGTTCCTACCGCGCGCGAGCCAAGGCGTTATCCTGTGCGGGTTGACGTAAGCAAGCTTTCAAAAGCGTTCGATAACGCCAAGGAAAAAGGTCTTCGTTTTGTCAAGATGCGCCTTCTTGGAAACGGCATCGCGCTACGCTTCGAACCCGCCGGTCCGCGCGCGAAGGCCGAAAACGCCGGTGCAATCTACGCGCTCGACGACAAGTATTCGACGTACCTCGGAAAGATCATCGGCGGTCGCTTCATGCGCTCGCATGCGTGCTCCGACGAACAGAATGCAGCAGTGATTGCTGCGTGCGGTTCGCCTCTCGACGCGGCCGTAGCGTTCGGCAAGAAATTCGGTATATGCTCGTGCTGCGGAAGGGAACTGTCGAACGAACTTTCCGTTGAGCTTGGTATCGGCCCGATCTGTCGCGGAAAGTTTTTCGGTTAATAAGGAAACCTGATTGAAGACACTGATTAAAGATGTGTGTACGGCTGATCTGCAGCCGTACAATTACGACATGGATACGTGTCCTGTCGGCCAGCGCTGTATTTTGCTGGGAAAGGGCGGGGTAGCGCATATCACACAAGGATCGCGCGAACCCTTTTGGATAGCTTGGGCGCCAATTCCTAAACGGGACAAGGCAGAAGAGCAACGACGAGGACTTTTTACATGACCAAAGATTCTATCGACCCTCCTGTTCGTTTTGACGACAACATTCGGGTCATCCACAATTCGAGTTTCTTCGACACGCCGCGAGACGAATCGGAAAACGAGAAAGATGTACCGTATATTCCGAACGAGCGCGAGTGGATGGCTCTGAGATCGGAAGTAAGGTTTCATTCTTTCACCACTGGTTTCGCTATCGGTCTGGCGGCATTCGCTTTAATTATTGGGATCGTTGTATTTGCAACGAAATAACCTGTATCCCGCGATACAATTGTGAAACATTTATCGCGGGCTTCTCCCCATGCTTTCACTTGACGTTCTGGCCCGTTTTAAGACCGAAATAGCGATATGCTGGTTAGCCGTTCTATTCGTCAACTTCGTCGTCGAGCCCAACACAATCTCAAAATTCACGACGCCTATCAAGCGTCTTTTTTCGTTGCTTCTTAACCAGCTAAAAAGGGCTATTTGTGGAAATTACAAAGGATGGTAGGGCCGAATCCGTCACGGTAGAAGACGGTATCGCCGCGAGGGTTGAAATGTACGTCGACGAACACGGCGATTTCCGGGTAATGTGCCAGGTGTTGTTCGTCGACGAAGAGGTTGCTAGGATTAACCAAAGAACGTCGCCGCGTCTCTTTTCGGACGGATCATCGACATAATCAATGCGTCCGCCACGTTAGGCGATTTGATACCGCGCTCACGTAGATCGATCTTTGCCTCTACCTTGAATTTACCCAGCCGGTCAACATCCTTGCGCGGTGACGCAAGTTCAAACTTCATTTGGTCGACGAACTCTTTTCCAACGCCGTCAAGGTCTATCGAAATGAGTTCGTCAATCGGATGCTTTATCCCCAGTACGATGTACTCGTATGTCTTGCGGAAACGCGTTGCTACTTCATCCCACTTCTGAGCCTTGATGTTGCTGAAATGATCCTTGTTCAGGATATCGACGTGCGGAAGCTTCATGTACGAGCCGTCTGGATCGTCCACGCGACCGCCAGCATTGAAAGGGTCGTACTGAATACTCTGCCTGAACTCGTCGTTTAGCTCACCAAACTTTGCGCCGCAGTGCGCGCCGACGCCGATAGAATCCCAGGTAATCGAAGAGCCAAGCTCTCGCGCCATGTTCCATACGCGCGTACACGACTTAAGCAGTTCGTCTTCGAGACCGCGCCATTCCTGCACCCTCATAATGACGTTTCCGTGGCTGTACACGGTCGCGCACTTGTCGTCCCCATCGTCGGCAACGTCGAATCCTATGCGCTTTATACCGGACGGTTCCCAACCGGCCCGGATGCATACGTGATGCTTAGGATTATTGATGTTTTGTAGGCGCCATCTAACACGCGCCTCTACACTCAACCCATCGGGCTCGCCGCGCCACTCGAACTTGATATTCTTGTGCGCATTGATCGCGGCTTCGACATATTTCAGTGGGATGACTGACTTGTCCGCACCATCACGCGGAATACCGCCGTAGACGTGTTCCGCTTCTTCGGGCTCGCGCCGGTAGTATTCGTAAATGATCTTGAGCATCGTCTCTGACAGGTACGGATTCTCCTGCCAGTTGATTTCCCTCTTGACCGTATCGAGCGGCGGATTGACGACGAAGTTCTGATAGACGAAGTCGGTAATCTGGTCCGGGTTAAAAATCAGCCATACCTGCGAACCCTGCTTACGAATCGTCGGCTCGATCGTCTTCCACTGGTCCGCATTCAGATAGTGGGCTTCTTCGAGCCAGAGGATATCGACGCCTTCTGTCGACTTGATTTCTTCGAGGTTGCGCTCGATACCGTAGAAAAGGAATTCGCTACCCGTGACGCGGTGACGGATGGATGTCTTTAGAATTTCGAAGTCTTGCCGGAACGGGCTCGCCGCGATCTTGTCTTTGATCAGCGTGTAGACCGACTCACTGATCTTGTTCTGAAACTTACGGGCGCATAGAATCTTGACGGTATAGTGCGCCGCGAGGAACACCGCGTACCCGGCCGCGTCGTGCGACTTCGACGAGCCGCGACCGCCGTACAGTACCTTGTAACGCGACCGCGTGCGCCAGAATGACTTAAGCGCCGGGTTAAGGGTGTACATCGGCAAGTCGGCACTTGCGAGCGTCTCCACGCCCGTGTAAAGTGCCTCATTCAATGCCCGAACGACTTCGAGCTTTTCCGGGTCGTAATATGCGACCGGTAGCGGGCGTTCCAATGTAATTTCGTCGACGTCGAGCGGTAGCATATTTAGAGGGTTTTGTCTAATTTTCCGCTTGCATTGTCGACGTATTTCGATAAAAATGCAAATTCAGACAGAAAGGTATATGAAAGATGCAATTAGTAAAGCCTCGTTGCAAGCCGGTTCGCGGTGGATGGGTCGTTTACGGACTTGGTATCACGAAGTTCAGTTGGGTATCTATCGATCGTGCTCTGAGCCTTTGGCAATCCGTCGCGCTTATGACTGTTCTGAAGGGGACGGGTCAGTGATTGGCATGAAACCGTCAAATGTCGAATTCCTTCGCAAGCTGCGCGCATGGCATTACGCACAAGCCCTTAGTTATCGCGGGCGAGCGGAAGCCGTTGGACAACTGGATCAGCAGGCCGGTGAACGAACCGCGAGCGTTTTTCACCATCGATCGAACGAGCATCGTCGATTCGTTGAGCAACTGAACGAGTTTTTCCCGGAAACTGATCGCGTTATGTGAGGAAGCGAACATCCACGGATTTGCTATAGTTGTTTTTGTCGCCTATAGTCGTCGTGTGGAATATCCACTCCAACCCTAGAAAGGAACAGAAATCATGAATGCAAACCTGAACGTATCGCAGTCGAGCCCGTCTGCCCTTGACGCCCTTCGACAAGCCCAGGCCGAAGCGCTGGCGCCCAAGCCGCGCGTGACGCAGCATACCCCTCCGCAGTACATGACGAAGCAGCAAGGCTTTGTTCTGAAGATGTCGCAGGACGCCGGATGGGTTATCCGGTCGATGGTCGCCAACACCAAAACGCACAAGGTCGCGATTTCGATCGAAAAGGATGGTGAAGTTGCCTGGATTGCTTCCGACGGCGCGCTCAAATCCGAATCGGAAGTTGTCAAGGCAAGCGGTTCCGTGTAAGGTCAGTTTTTCCCCGAACAAAGCGGGGGATTTACAGGCCCGGTCGCATATCCCTCTAGGTGCGCCGGGCTTCTTTTTTAGAAAGGGTCAGAAATGGAAATCAAGTACGGAACTGGAATAGCTACGGAAGGCCCCGGTATCGACATCAAGCTAACCGGCGACGAGGTTGCAATCGCAATACGGGCATGGCTCGTTGCGAGAGGCGTCGTTACGGTCGGACCGATCACGATCCGCGTGAACGGAGAACTCTGCCGAGAGGGTAACGTGTATGTGGACCCGGCCGGATACGTCAACGTCAATGACCAGCACACGGTATTTGGTCATGGTATTGATCGGGTACCCTTTGGTAATGATACTGATCTTGTGAGGGGTAAGTTCGCTGGTTTCTGCGTGGAAGGCGAGAAACATTGTGTCTGTGGCGGAGACTTGCCGCGCGTTCGTGCTGATTGCACAAACTGGCGTAAGGCGTAGAATTCCTTCGAGAACGGTCGAAATTTTAACCAGTATAACGAAGGACGAAACATGACATTCAATTTCAACCAGGCTAGTGTACGGTCGCACAAGGCCGGTTCCAAGGTTCACGTTATCAAGGCGCTTATCTGCCTGAAAGAAGATCGCCCTCGCAAGCCTTCCGAACTCGACGTTCTGACGAAGGCGATCGACTACATCAAGTCGCTTGAGGCGGAAGTGTCGCGTCAACAGTCGAGCGTTGTCGTTGAAAATTTCAGCGTTCGTATGGAAAGCGAATCTGGCACGCTGCAGAAGATCGGCGAAGCTGTCGGCCGTGGTGCGCTTGGACGCCTGTTCGGCGGAAAACAATGGCAAATCAATGAATAACGGAATCGATAAAGCCGCCGTGATGTCGAAGGGCATCGAGCAATGGCGAGAACATTACATGACATCGCACGATGAAGCTCGACAAGCTTCTGTCGACCCCGACAGGAAAGAAGCTTCCATAAGGATCGAGAATGCAAGGAGCAGAAAGCGGTCGGCTCTCGCGTGTATGGCCGCGACATTGCTACTTCACGATCGAGCGGTAGTTGACGTATCGAACCGACGCAAGAAAATCCGCGCCGATTTCGAGGCGGCCGGAATGCTGTTACCCGGCTATCGGTTGGGCTTTATTGGCGATCGACCTATAGCGATTTCGATCGATATCCCGCTAGTCGTAAAGAATCCGTTTCATATCGCAGGCTTGACGGGAATCTAATGGCTCTCGAAAAGATTGGATTCATCCCTGTCGATCCCGTAGGCGGATCGGAGTCAGCGGCGCGAAATGGATGGTCAGGTGACATTCATCCGAACTGCATTCGGTCGACAAAGGAAGGTGCTGCGAAAGCATGGTTTCTTCGCCAGACATGGGACATCAACCAGCAACACGCCTTCTATACGGCGACCAGTGGCGCCGCCTGGTGTGAGTTCCTTGGCGTTCAGTTCAAGACGGTCTTTGTAGGAGAACTTACTAATGCTTTCCAGTCATAAGCCCAATTTTGTCGAGGACGGCATGCATAAGCCCGGCGCGCTCGCGAACAAGCCGGAAGAGTTCGTGTTTGTGACTGCCTCAGTTCCATACGGTTATCGATGGTATCAGGTGGCGATGTGCCAGGACGATATAGACCGTGATGTTCACGACCTGTTCGCGCATAGCCTTCAATCAACGGTCTTCGTCGGGCTCCATGACGGGACGTTCAAAACCTTTACGACGCTCACGGCATGGAGCGAATTTCTGTCAGGCTTCCGAGGGGCGGTCAATGATAAACGGACTTCTTGAATTTCGGGAAGAGCGCGACGAAGCTCGCATGCGCTTGCGAACGGAAATATTTCGTCAGACGCTAGACCAGTCATCGCGGGGTCGATCCGTCTGGAGATCGTTCCTCGCGATGGGCGATCAGGCTCTACATACTAGCGTCGGAACCCCACGTAGCGCCAAGGAGAGGTGGCGTGATGCGTATCGCGATACTCGAAAACGCGATAGGGAGATTTGCAAGTCGATTTCAAGCATTACAAGCCAATGGATGTCAACGTACGTCAAATGCATCGTTGCGCCGCGCAAGATAGATTCATTGCTAGGTCGACCTAGTGGTTTTTAGAATTGTCGACGCGTTTCGATTGATGTAGTATCGGGTCTCGTCGACGTTGTTCGACTTTTATAGAAAGGAACAGAAAATGAAAGAATTTCCACTGTCAATACTTCGCGAAGCAAACATCAAGCGTCTTCCGCAGTTTCGCGATCGCCAAGGAAACCTTGCACACACGCATCCGCAGGGGAAGTGCTGGTCGCCGGATCGATGGATGAATGCTGTAACCGGCGAAGTGGGCGAACTTGCTGGCGAGCTTAAAAAGGCTGCGCGCGGTGACTATGGCCTGGATACGCGGTACGCGATGGACCATAACGTCGACGCCATTCCTGAATCCGTCAAGTTAAAGATCGCTCAAGAAATGGCCGACGTGGTTACATACCTTGATTTGCTGGCGATTCAATTCGACATCGATCTAGGTCAGGCGATCAAGGATAAGTTCAACATCGTTTCGGGACGCGTCAACTCGTCGATTTGCATCGTCGAGTTTTCCGACGGAACGTTTGTTGTTTCCGACGGCAACGAAATCCCCTTCTGACCGGTTTATATGGCCCGCTTTCACTGCCGTTGCCGTCACTGTCGCACGCGTCGGGTGCTGAAGCAACACCCAACCGGGTACACGGCTGTTCCGCAGTGCCGCGTGTGTGGAAAACGCTTCTATACGTTCAAAAACAAGCTGGTCGGTCCTATATTCGTCGTCGACAAATGGATGCAGCGCCGTACGAAGAAGAATCGCGCAATGGGCTGTATGTGCATCGGCTATAAATGGGAAGGTAACATGACCGGAGCCATGCATCGTCGCGGCTCGAAGCAATGCTGGTTCAGGGCGAACGGCGATCAACGCGTGTACGGTGACTCGGATTATTTTATGGACCCTGACATAGAAAGGATGGATTATGAAAGCAACACAGAAGTTTTACGCGCGGCCTGATAAAGCGCCGACGACCGAAGTCGTACCCGTACTCGCGAATCACGCGGTCGACGGCGATCGCGGCGTGAACCTTCGCTTTATCGCCGTCGGTGAAAGCGCAGCATCCGGCGAAATGCATGTTCGCATGTCGAGCTTCGAAGCGCTGTCGCTCGCGGCTGAAATCGTGCTGAAGGTTGCGCGAGCGAAAGTGTTCTAATGCAACGCGCCTTTACGCTAGATGGCTGGGGTAATGGCCCGCTCTTCGCACCTGTCGTGAAGCAAAGACCGCTCGCACGCCCGAAAGGTCTTCAGGGTACGGTTAGAAGGCGTCAGGAGAGGGGGCGTACGCCTCGCTGGGCCGATCGGAAGGCAATGGCGGCAATCTACCGTCAAGCGCGCCTGTTGACCCGTCTAACGGGCGAATTATGGGTCGTTGACCATATCGTTCCACTGTTCGGAAAGTACAACGGCGCCCATATCGTGAACGGCTTGCATTGGGAAGGGAACATGCGGGTCGTTCATTGGCGTGAAAACGCACTCAAGGGGAATTTTGAATGGCCCGATATGCCGGTTAAACAGTTAGAGTTTTTACTCTAATTTGGGCGATTGACGTCGAGAAAGGTCGAGAATACTATTCGTCTAACGGTTCGCAACGTGCGTTCCGATCCACAGAAAGGAATAGAAAGAAATGAAAAAGATCGCTTTCGCCGTTGCAGTCGCCTTCGCTTCGATCAATGCCCACGCAGACGACTGGATGCCGCGCATTCAGGTCGGTTCCGGCTATCAGTTCTCTAAGGACATGGGCGATGGAACCTGGATTCAGCAAGGCGCATTCAACAATCACGAGCAGACAAACGGCGCGGCGTTATCGATTGGACTCACGGGTCGTATCTGGACTAGCGGTCCATGGTCGGTCGACTATCACCTTGACTATGTGTATTACGGCCAGCAGTCGGCCAGTGTCGACGGCGTTCCCGACAACCAGTACAACGCGCAAACCCATCGCATTGTCGGATATCAGGGTGAACGCCTGAGCCCGTTTAACGGTCAAGGCCACGTTCAAGGTATTCCGCTCACGCTCGATATCGGCTACACGTACAACGGATGGCGCGTATCGGCTGAAGGCGGCGCTTGGGAGTACTGGAATACGTGGCACGAGTCGCTGTATGATCTGTCGAACCAATGGGTCGACCTTTCTCACGTCACCAAGCCGCAGACTGGATTCGTCGTTGGCGCTCGCGTCGAGCATGGCCCGCTGTCGCTGTCGTACCGGTACTACCAAGTCAAAGAACAGTGGAATCCGCAACCGGGACTTGTGACAGGTACTCAAATGCTCATGCTACAGTACAAGTTCTAAACTCTGTAAGGACTGTTTATCATGCCAGAAAGAAAACTTTTGTCGATCTTTGTCGAGTGGCGCGATGAAAAGGGCGATCGCGATTCGGTCACGTACTACGCCGAAACGCTTGGGGATTCACGCGCCAGGCTTCGTGCTGCGCAACGGGTCGAGATTTGTCGATCGTCTCAGTTCGTGATCACCGCGTATCGTTTCGAACATAGCGACGGTTCGGTAACCAACGCTATTTAGAGTCTTTCCTCTAATTTTCAGGTTCCGTTCGTCGAGATTGTTCGATAAGATTCTTTCACGGTCGACGAACGGCCGGAACCTAGAAAGGAATAGAAAGATCATGGACAAGATTCGGATTACGCCGCTCGACACGAAAAATCTTGACGAAATTACCTTGGTCGATCCACTAATTACCGCGTTTCGCAACGCGATGCGCTTCGGAAACTCCACGGTTATCGCGATGATCAAGGGTTCTCCGTACATTTTCTTCGTCGAAAAATCTTCTCTTGGGCTCGACAAGTTTTACGCCCGACTGCTGAATGAGAACGGCGAAATCGTTGCAATCTGCGACTTCGACAGTTTCGATATGTAAATCAACCGGGCGCCGCGAGCGCCCATTTCTTTCGTTTTGGAGAACGAACCATGCGCACTGGACCTAACTTCCGATCGCTTCAAATCCTGCTGAAGACCCGCGAGCAGCGTCGCGTCGACGAAGCGTTCGACGAAGCGTTCGACGATGTCACATACGATCGCTCACGCGCCGTCGAACTGGCGAAACTCGAAGACGCCGAAAAGGCGTATCACCTTTCGGCTCAATTCCGCCTTGACGTGATTCAGGAACTGATCGACGAAGGCCGCACACGCCAGCAAGCGGAAGGCATGACGCGGGATCAAGCGCGCCTGTTCCGTGAAGCACAACGCCTGGGCGCAATGTGAACAGCGGCGCAACCATAAGCGAGTGCGGTCTGTACCGGATGGACCTGTTCCGCATTGTTAGCAAACCAACGGCAGAGCCGATCGAGATAGTTTACGTTGGTGTGAATCCGTCGACGGCCGGTCCTTTAAATGACGACCAGACCATCGCAAAACTTCGCGAGTTCACGAGGCGATCTGGCGCCTTCAAGTTCTCTATTGTCAATCTGTTCGCCTATCGCTCGACCGACGTAAAGGAACTCGCCAAGGTTTCGGACCCGGTCGGAAAATTGAACAACAGGGCTATTAGCGATGCGCTCGCGCGCTCGGATATCGTCGTCCCAATGTGGGGGTCGCGGAACAAGCTTCCGAAGGTTCTATGGCCGCGCATCGATGAAGTTGTCGACGGGATTCGACGCTCGAACAAGCTGGTTATGACGTTCGGATTCACAAAGACCGGCGACCCTAAACACCCTTTGATGCTTGGGTACGACACCAAGCTAACACTATGGAACCTGGAATGAAATTCGCATCTAGCCTTTGGCTCGTTAGCGTCTATGCTGAAAGATCACACACGAATCCTTCGTGGACGACAAACGTACGAGCGACGAGCAAGCATGGCGCGATCATTTGCGCCATGACCGTTTATCAAGGGGCGATTGGTCGCATCGAGTGCGAGCCTTTCGACGGATACGGCGAAGCGTCGCCGGAATGGACGGGCGAATGAAGTCCGATCTTAAAGAAGGCGACACACCGCCGGAAGACGTTGGCGAGATTTACGCCGACATGCACCTTCAGTTCGAGGCGCGGTATCCGACGGCGTCGCACCGCAAGATCGCGACAATGGTCGCCGTTCACTATATCGAAGAGTCGTTGCGCGTTACGCGCGAACGTGACTTGCTTCAGCTTGCGTTCGATAACCTGAAGGAGGCGGCGAAGTCGGTCGATTAGAGTGTTTCCTCTATTGCGCCGGTCGACGCTTGTCGATAGTATTCGTTCACGGTCGCGTGACCGGCGCAACGCAGAAAGGAACAGAAATGCGTACTTTTGACGATCATAGCGGCTTGCTCAAGACCCTGGATGAAAAGCACTTCAGCGAGTTTCGCACGAAGCACGGCGCAATCCTGTTCATCGTCGGCTGTGCGCTTGTAGGCCTCCTGGTTCCCCTGTGCGGTGTTCTGTGCTTCACTAACTGGCTCGACCCGCTCTTTCACTGAATCATGACCGCGAGCCTGCTAGACGACGATTCAATAAGCCTGGTCCGCAAGTTCGTTGCGGTCTTTGGCGCCGACGCGTACGAACGCCTGTGCGACAAGTTCGCCGGGCAACCGGACGAGCGTTTAATCTCAACCATGAAAAGGGCCTTGTATGGCGACCCGCAAGAAACCGATCCCCGTACCGATTGAAGACGCGCGCTTCATTGCGCATGGCGTAACCGACCCGGAACTTACCGAGGCCCGTACGAAGGGCTATTCGGTCGCGTTCCTGTACGAGACGAAGGGTATATCGCTCGACGAATGGCAAAAGGTCTGGTTTGCATTCCGCCCCTCGAAAGAAGAGGAAATGGAGCGGACCATGTCCGAAGCCGTCCGCACAGGCAACGCCCGCAACCCCGTTCGAATCGAGTTTTGATCATGCCAAACACAATCAGACATACCCATCGCCTCATGCGAATCAAAGACGGCCTGTCGTTCGTCGTCGAAATCGAACTGAACATTGATGAAATCGCACAGTCGCTGGCGGCACGCGCGATCGAGTCGAAGAGTCAGAAGTCGCAAGCCTTGAACGGCGATATCAAATGCAGGGTGATTTCTACCGGCGACGATATCCAGAAGAAGACACTACAGGTTTGAGCCGTGGCAAAGGACCGTTCAGACTATCTCTTTACGCGCAAGACCATTCGAGAGAGTATCCCCCTCAGAAGTGGCCTTGAGGCCCGCGAGATAGCGGCTGTGAGCGGTTACTCGCTGATTTCTGTACGCAGGGTCATTGCAGAACTAAAAGCCGCTGGTGACGTCTTCATCATTAGCTGGAAGGTCGAGCGAGACGAGGAAGGATTTCCAACAGGCCAGCCGCGAGCACTTTATGCGCGTGGTGCGAAACGACCGGATGCACCGCGACCGGCGCCGATACCTAAGCCGCTTGTTTACAAGCGCTATCGCGGGCGACGTGATCGCAAGCGCATTCACTTACGTTTATTTGGGGATGTCAATGAGTCTTGAAGAATTGATGAATAGCATGGCCGGAAATCTGTTGTTCCGCTCGAACCGGTTCAAGGGAACGGTCATTGCGCTGTGCAATCTGACGACGAACTTCGTCGAGCCGTGGATTGTTGGCGGATACCTCGTGATCATGGTCGACCCGCAGCACGAGCGCACGTACTTTGACGGCTTCGCGGTGTATCGCATCAAGTCGACGATTCTCGAAGCGCTTCCCTTCCTTCGTCGCGCCATGATGCAAACGAAAGTCGTTTTCGTCGCTGGCTTTCCGCCTTGCACCGATATGGCGGTGAGCGGGGCTCGCTGGTTCGAGCACAAGCGCAAGCTTGACTCGATGTTTCAGGCGAAGGCGGTCGCGGTTGCCGAACAGTGTCGAATGGTTGGCGAGCTATCCGGCGCACCGTACCTTGTCGAGCAACCTGTAAGCGTGCTATCGCGTGTTTTTGGTAAGCCGCAGCATAGCTTTCATCCATGGCAATACACAGCCTACTGCGACGAGGACAATTACACGAAGCGTACGAACCTATGGACGGGCAACGGCTTCGTCATGCCTGGTCCGAGTCGCTTCCCTGATACGCCAGCGCCCGATGACCGCATTCATAAAGCGCCGCCGGGAGAAGATCGAGCGAACTTCCGCAGCGCAACGCCAAAGGGCTTCGCGCGAGCGGTCTATTGCCACAATGCACCGCATATTGTCGAAATGCGTCGACTGGAAATGGAAGCTTACCCGGACTCCCTGTAATGGAAGATACCCTCACAACCGCCGGTTGCCTTGTGGTGATCATTCTTGTCTGCTGGATTTTCGCGGAAGGAATAAATCTCTTCGGGCGCTGGCTGTGGAGCAGGAAACGATGAGAACGCAAGACCTTGAACGAGCTATTGTCCAGTGTAAGAAATTCTTTGTCAGTCCTAAGCATGGTCGCGCCGTCTATGAGTACAGCGATATTCGTGAGGTGCTCGCGACGAACAAGGTCGACGCGACAAAGATTACTAACGGAATGATGGGTCGCATGATCGCCAGATTTGGCGGGTTTGTTCTCCATCAGTCGACGATCGGCGGTAGAACTGTTTCGACGGTTCAGGCCGCGCCGGAACGTATCGAGCAATTGCGCAAGCTGGTGTCGAGCTACGTCGACAAGCCGTCAAAAGGGTCGAACGGCGTGCGTTTTGGCGCCGGTCCAAAATACTCAACAAGGGCGAGGTTCTAATGAGTCAGTCGCGCAAGGGTTCGGCGTTCGAGGCGCTAACCAACATTGCAATCGGAATCGTCGTGTCGATGATCGCGAACGCTACCGTTTTTCCGCTTTTCAACTTCCATCCGTCGGGCTCGCAAAACTTCGAGATTACGGCAATCTACACCGGCATTTCCTTCGTGCGATCGTACCTGATTCGTCGGATGTGGAATTCCATAGGGACAAGGGTCTAATCATGTATTGGGATTCAGAAGGGGAATGTTTCCGCTACAAGATCACGGAAATTAACTGGTCGGACATCGCCAAGGCGTACGCGCGCTGCAATGCTATCGTCATATCGAACATCGTCGGCTGGACCCAGTACGGTTTTCGGGATATTTCGACCGGCGCGACGATCATGGAGACGCGCATAGGTGTAACCTCCTATCGTGCGCTGTACGTTGCCATGGTCAAATATGTCGCAAGCAAACAAGGTGCGTCGAAATGAATCGAAGCGAAGCGATGGATATTATTCAGCGGTCGATCAATGACGCGAAGATGAGCCTTCCCTGTTTTCTGGTCGACCTTGGCAAGGTGTTCGGCGGTGCATACGCAGGAATTGCAATCGTGTTCGCGGACAACGAAGACGCTGCAGCGCGCCTCGTGAACCAGACATACAAAGACGCCCTTCACCTGAACCCGTCTTCGTTCGGCCAGCACACCAACCGCGAGCGTCAGTGCAAGGCTTCTGATTGCGATCGCATGGACTCGTCGGTGCCGGGCGCATTTATCGTAATGGGGTGATATCGTGAAAGAATCGAAACGCGTCGACAACCGGGTATTTTGCGATACATGCAACAGCTTGCGATCGAAAGACTGCAGCCGGGCAGATTGCGGTATGCGCATCGAGGTTACAGCCGTTCCAAAGGATGATGTCTACTTTATCGCTGAAGGCTGCAGCGTAACCACACGTAAGGCCATGCTGGATTAGGAAGGTGTCGCGATGGACGATTTCGGAACGCTTATTTCGAACACGCCAGCGTACGCGCACGGCGCATGCCTTTGCGGTTTCTTCGTGTTTATGATGTGTGCGGAGTGCAACATGTCCGAACACTTTCACGACGAACTGCTTCGCGCGTACGGTGCGATTGAATGAACCAATCGTACATGTTAATGTTCGTTTTTGGCTTCTTTACCGGGCTCGTTGCTGTCGGATGGTTCATTGTATTTTTGTCGCGGTATCGTGAAGTGCAGTTTAAGAAATTGGAGAATTCGACATGGGTCGACAAACGATTTGGGATGGTCGAGGACTACCCGAAATAGGCGACGAGGTTCTGTTCGATACGGCTTCGTCTGGCTGGTGTCGGGGATTCGTAGACCGCTTCGAAGTTGTTAGAAAGAATCCAAGCCAGTGCAAGCATGATTCGTACGCATGGCGGATCGAAGTGCATATGGTCTGTCGCGATGCCGGGCGCGAGACGTATCCCATGATGCGTTTTCTTGAGGAAGTGTTTCCGCTTACGCATCAAATATTGATCAAGGCGGAGAAATGAAGCGCGACTCCATCCAGGCGCGTGATATCACGCCGGGAATGACCATTGTTCCGCCGATCCGCACCATGCGCCACGCGCTCGTCGAGCGGGTCAGGCGCGATGGCGACGGGCTCGTGATCGATACGCAAGGCACACCATTCGATAAGAATGACATTCCGCGAAACATGCGCAATCACAACACATCCTATATAGTTCTCGTGACCGACATCGGCCTGAAATCTTACGACGCAAACCAGGTCGTTGACGTTCTGGTATATGAACCTCATGGCTAAACCAAGCGGAGGGAGGGGTATTCGTCGGCGCGGCCTGATATGGGGTCAATCGTTCGAAGGTCCGGGTACGATTGGATACTGTTACATCAAGTGTCTTAAATGCCCCAATGCGACGCAGCGCGACAGACCTTTGTGTCGGCTGTGCAGTGAGAAAGAAAACAGAAGGCGGATGAAATGAGCGCAACGTATGTGTATTTAGTATCCGCGTACACGTCGCACGAGTCCTGCAATGTCATCGCATGCTTCTCGCTTGAGCGCGATGCCAAGGCGTTCGCGGATCGCTGCAGAAAGTATGATGAGAAGAAGCCGCATGTTCCTTATCTCAACGAACCAGACGAAAACTGGACGCGTTGGGAAAAGGCGAACGGGCGCTGGTACGATCGGCATCCGGCGAAGCTGCATTCAGAGCCAGACGCTTATATCGTTGAGGGTATCAGGTTGCGACCGGCCGTCATGAAAAAGGTCCCGAAATGAACCTTGATAACGTTTTGGTCGTATCGTTCGAAACGCTCGTCGAGTCTGTACGGCATATCTCTATGGACCCGGAGAAGATCAGGATTCTGATTCTTATATCGAAGACAGATAAGCCTCACTACGTCACAAATTGGGACGGAAAGGTTTTGAAAGTTAACCCGCCTGTCAGGATGACATGTCCCTTAGACTCTGTTGAGTTTCCATGCAATAACAAGATCGCCACCGAGTTCGATCCGTTGTCGGCGTTGTCGGCGTGCTTTCGTTGCCGCGCTGTCGTTTGTGCCGTCGACAAAGGTCGAATCTTTTCGGATTAGAGTGTTTCCTCTAGGCATGTTAGCGATACACTAGACGCCTAAACCAGAAAGGAATCAGAATGTCCGATCCAAGGCAAACCCATCTTCGCTTTCTCCTTGACGCAGAGTACCGTTATCTAGGCGAGCCCATGGCGAAGGTAATAGACGACGTTCTGCTTCTGTTGCCCGACCTGGTAGAGGATCGCGACGCGCTCGCGCAGGATGTCAACGCCGGTTTGAGTGAAGAGCACCGCGAGGCACAGAAGCGCCTCGAAAAGAAGCGCCGCGAGTTCTCGTCTGTTCTCTGTCAGGTCGAGCACCTTCGACAGGTAATCAGGCAGTATTACAGGAACACTTCGATATGAACAAGACACCGTTTATCACGATGAAGAAGCAGGTTCGCCACATCATACCGGGCGATATCATCGTAAGCTCGACCATGGGCGCCAAGCTCGTTACGTACGCTGCACGAAGCATTGATGGTAACTTCGTTTTTTTCTTCGGACTGCCTAACGAAAAGGGCGAGTTCGACGACGAAAAGGGGACGGGCAGACGCGTTAGTGTCGACCGATTTTGGGGCGAAACTGAGTTCACCGTGATCGTTGGCGTTACCCCGACGAGTGCCGAGATTCTGCTTTTGCGAGAACAACTCGCCGCGCGTGATGCTGCGCTGGACGCGGTACTGAAGCTTGCCACGTCTCAGGCCGGTCCGCTCAATCCGGCCTGCTTCGACATCGTTGCTTTGCTTGATCGGAACGGGGTTCGGATATGAACGAGAAAACCACCCCCGTGTCGCGCCGTCGCTTCGAGGTTGAAATTCGTGTTGTCGAAGTCGTTGACAACCCGGCGTACTACGACCCGTACGCAGAACAAAATTTTCGCTCGACAACGACCCATGATCTTTTCGACGCGGGCAATCCAAAGTTCGGCATGAAGTCAGGGTCGGATGTCCAGAAGACGATCAAGAAAGACGTCGGATATGCCGAAGTATCGTTCGACTTTAGCCTGTTGGAATTCTCGAAGTACTTGCGCGACGGTGCGATGGAAGCGATGCTGGAAGATCGCGTAAAGAATGCGGTGTTCGCATGCATCGTCGACAAGTCTTTTGGTATCGTTACGCAGCTTGTCAAGTGGTTTAAAAGGAATCCATCATGAAAATAAGAGCCGTTCGCGTGGGCGAGCTTAGACTGGGCGCGATTATTCGTTGGCCGATCGACCAGACGCTCTACCATCGCGTCAAGGGTATCACGCGCAACCCCGGTAACACGGCGCTTGTAAAGGTCGACGGCGGACGTTCTATTGGCTTCTCGATCGACGAGCATGTCTATGTGCTTGAAGACGAACCGGCGCTGATCGTACTGGACGCTTTACAACTCGGATGACAGTCGACGAGCTTCGAGCCCTGATCAACGACCCGTCTGTTCGCGGTGACCTTGTTGTAATGGTTCCTGACGATATGGCGTTGTTTGGTGAGTCATCACCCGATGTCGCGCGCGTATCAAGACCAAGATTCTTCATCGGTTCCGACAAGTGCGAGCCCGACGACCCGAAAGCAAACTTCTTCTACATCGGACCAAAAGGATTTAACGAATGAAGCCCAATTCAAACACCTATTTCGGTCGCTATCGAATTTACCTTCGAGAGGCGTCGACCGGTATGTTGATCGCGCCGTTCAGTCCGCACCTTTGGGATAGATTCATCGACAGCCTGGTTGACGTCATTATGACGCTGGTAACGTTCGCCTTCCTTATTGGGTGTATCTGCGTCTATCCGGTCGCCGTGGCACTCTTCGCCCTTTTCGCGTGCGAGGGTGACCGACTCAGAGCAAAGCGATACGAAGCATACTTGTCTCGCATGTCGAAGGAAATCAAGAGTTTCAGCAATGCCGACAAGGTCGAGTTTCTGAGCGTGCCGGACGGGTATTGTGACAAACCAATGGACGATGTGTGGATATGTACTCGCGGTAGGGGTCACGAAGGCCCGTGCGCGGACGAACGCCCATGACCGATCCCGTCACGGAAGATACGGAGCCGTACCGCTCCCGCGATTTCTTTACATGCGGTTTATGCGGCGGCTCTGGCTGGGTGCCTCGCGACCCTGACATCGGAACCGATCAGGAATGTTTCGTTTGCGACGGGAAGGGAGAAGTTACAGATTAGAGGCTTCACTCTAATTTAGTTAGTGACAAGCGTCGACCGCATTCGATATGATTCGTTTGCGGTCGACGTGATCGCGATACCAGAAAGAGATAGAAATGTCCGCACTTTCCGAAATCAACAGCAAGCGCTTCAATCGTGCTTCGCGTTTGTCCTTCAAGTTGATCGATCAGCAAGCCTCGAAGGCTATCGATCCGCGCGTAACGCGCCGGTTGGCTCGCATCGTTCTTTCCGCGATGCGTAACGGAATTCTCAAAGACGGTTATAAGCCGTCCAACGGTCTGAAGCGTGTCGCTCGCTACGGCCACAAGCGCAGGGCGCAACCCAAGGTTAATCCGTGACTTGGGAAACAACCCTTCAGGCTTTAGGTGCGGGCTCGCATTGCGTCGAACTCGCGTCGAGCAACGGGCGCTTTACCGCGCTCGTGAAGGTAACCGACAAGGGCTTTGTCCACCTGTTCAAGAAGCCCGACGAAGGCGACATGTACACGCCTTGGCTGCTCGTGCGCGGCGATCGCCTCGAACACCTGGCGAAGATCGAAGTAGAATTGTGGGCGTATCAGAACGCGGAACTAATGCGCCAGTTTGAACAGCCGCAAACGCGTCATTTTCAAGGATCAATCGTGAGCAAATTTCAAGTAGACCAAATCTGGCGCGCGAAACAACCAGCGAACTCGGGCGGTCTCGTTAATGACCGCGTGATCATATACGTCGGTTCGTTCGGGCAGGTCCAGTACGACTCGCCTTCCGTTGCACACGGCCGTCGCTATCCAACCGTCGGCGAAGCCGTGTTCGATAAATGGGCCGGTCGCCTTATCGAAGAAAAAGAACTGCCTCTGGACGAATGGGCGCCGTGGAACTTTCAGAACAGGGTCGCAAACAAATGAAGCTACTACTCGACGGCGAGCGCAAGGAAGTCCGCGCATCGCGACAATGGTCTATGTTCAAGCACAAAGGATTCAGAGTGACCGCGCATCGGGAAGACTGCGATACGCCTTTCGTCGAGGTTGAACTTGCGTTCGGAACCGACGTTAAAGACGGTTCTTTGAAGTACCACATGACCGATGTCGAAGCGCTCGACCTGATTGATCGTCTGCAATCCGCCCTTTCTATTTTGCCTTCGAGTAAGTAGTGAAACGCCCTTCGTTTATACGCATCGACTTTGTCGAGAATGGTCTGTACTTCAGCGTATCATTCAATGGTAGAGTGCCTTAAGGCGTTAATCGCACGCGTTCCCGGAGGAGGTTGATTGTGACTGTCGTGACGAAGAAGTTTCCCGAAGAGTGGATGACGCTAGACGGTCGCCGGATCGCCGTGTCTGACATGGACGAGGATCACGTACGCGCCGTACTGAACATGATCCTGAAGCGTCGCCGGTTACGCGCACGCTTGCGTCTGGAACTGAAAGCTCTTGATGAATGGGCCGAAGAATGCATCAACGACGATGCGAAGTGGGGTAAGTCTTGAACCATCCGTTAGAAGACCTAAGCGTCCATCTGTAAAAGGCCTACGTCGATATCGCCGAGGCGTTCAATGCGACGTTTCCGCCGATCGGCGATGCTCATGTAATATCGAAGGTGCGGTCGCTCATGCAGGAGGCTTCAGACAAGCTCGAACATGCTAAGGGCCTGGTTACGAGTGAGATATGCCGATCGCGTTAGAGCCTTTCCTCTAATTCTCCGCTAGACGCATGTCGACACTTTTCGATATTATTCGCTTGCGGTCGACGAAGACCGGGCCTAGAAAGGAACAGAAAGATCATGGCGACCATCCAAATCCGCGCGCAAGACCTGAAGATTGGCGACAGGCTGGTTTTCTCCGCACACAAGACCGTCGAGCTAACCGACGTCGTCAAGGCGCCCACTTCCGGCCGTGTGTACGTCTCCTGGATGGAATCGAACGAGACGCGTACCGGCATGATCGAGCACGATTACCACTTCGATTCGTACCTGTCGTTCGCAGCGATTGAAGTCGTCGAGGGCTTGCGCGAGATTGACGCCGACGGCTTCGCGACGTATCACCTTCCGTTCAAGCTGTAAAATCAAGCGAGCCCGGCGCGAGTCGGGTTTATGCGTATAAACTCTTCGCTTAACAGAAAGGAATAGAACATGAAAACCCTGATTATCGAGCCGTTCAAGCAAATGACCTTCCGCATGCTCCCGTTCGATCGCGTATGGGACTTGGAAATGATCGGCGGTATTCTCGAACTGATCGACAGCGGCGTCGGATATTGGGCGGTCGACGAGGCGCCGGAGCCGCACCAATTGCCGTTGCTCTTCGTGCTCACCGAACAAGAGCCATTGAGTGCTGAAGGTCCGCAAACGCACCGCGTCGACCTGGCGACTGTCGCATGCGGTATCAATCGCATTCTGTCGGGCTCGTGCGAAGTGAACGTCGACGCGATCGGCAACATCGCGAAGTTCGTCGCGACAAACGACCTATCGCACGTCGATATCGAAGACATGGACCTGATCGTCCAGGCTGGCGTGTACGGCAAGATCGTGTTCGGGTGAAAATACGCCACCTGAAGAAACGACCGCGACCCGTCGAGCGAGCATGGATTTACGGCGGTCGTTTCACCGTACCAAAAGAGACGGTCGACGCGATCACCGCTTGGCTTAAGTCTTTCATTCGCATGTAAAACCGCGCGACTTTATGCGCATAAACTTTGAGGTAAGCATCATGGCACGAAAGAAAATGAATGCGGCCGAACGTATCGCTGCGCTGGTTGAGCGGGCAAAGTTAAATGGTCGTGCGCGTATCACGCTGAAGCGCAACCACAGGCTAGGGTTTAGCCGCGAGGTAGTCGAGTGCTACCTGTCGGGTACCGTCTACCGAAACGGGCAGTACGTCGGCCGGCGACTGTTTTTCAGTCTTAACGGAAATAGAATCTCCCGTTCTAAGCTGCTGGGCATCATGATGGATTGGCTTGAATGAGCCTCGTCCACGTAAGCGGATACGCGCACGTCAATCCGGTCGACGTCGCCAAGGTCGAGGGGTTTCCTCTGACGCTGTCGATCGTCGTCACGATGCGCAATGGCGACGCGCTCACGCGGTACGTCGACGAGAAGGACATCGCCGAACTCATGGAGCCTTCTACGGATGACCCGGCGACCTGGTCTGAAAGGCAGTTTAATTTGTGGCTTACGATCCACCATCCGAGTATGGGAGACTACACATCAGAGGCGGGCCGAAGATACCAAATGTATACGAACAAGGGTCGCCGGATGACCGTGTTCGATTGGGAACTTGAAGCGGTGAACGACCATAAGCCTTGCGTCGACCGCGAGAGCGCGTTTGCCCTTAAGCTGTCTTCGTACGTGGCGCTTTTTAATCGGGCCAGTTAGAATCATCGACATGCATATTCTTCGAATCCTTTTCGCGCTTGTGTCGCTCCCGTGCGTGGGAATGGCTTGGCGCCAACCGCTGATCGATCGACAAAAGTCGACGCGTCGCAATACCCGGCCGGGTCAACTTGATTATGGCTAGGTGATCGCGGTTCGATCGTCACGCACGACGGTTGACCGCCGACGACAATCTGACGCCGATAGAAGAATCGCCCGCGCTGGACGTAGACCGTTAATCTACTGGCGCGGGCGATTTGCTTTTAGAGGGATCGCTCTAATTTTTCTGTTTGCGACGTCGAGAAACGTCGATATGATTCGGTCATGGGTTGCAGCACGGAGCCGCGACCGGATAGAAAGGAATAGAAATCATGTCACAAGCCCAATACCTCGTTGCAGATAAAGCGGTAGAGGCGTATGACGCTTTCGTGTTCACTTCGGTTGGGCGCGAGTTCAATCAGGGCCGTGCCGACGTTCTGGCTTGGGTTGCTGCGGACGAATGTAAGAAAGCTGCGCGCGACAAGGCGCTGAACCATATGACTCAAATGTATTATCACGAGCAGGCGAAAAACTTCGTCGCGATCATTGCGGATTAAAGATCACGGCGCGTCGCGGGTTTCCAGTACCGATCAGGCGACGCGCAAAGAGCGCTGCGTTCGAGCGTGTGAATCCGACGGCACAAAGAGAAAGGCCCGAAGCGCTTATGACGCGACGGGCTTTTGTGCTTTCAGACTCGCGCAAAGTTTATGCGCATAAAGTCGACGGTTATCGGGGCTTCGTCGGCCAGGTCGAGTTCACGCTACCATGCATCGTGTCCATCGCGTTACCGGCTTGCGAACCGCCCACCTTGAACGCTTGACGCTGTTCGGTGAGTGCCGCGCCCGAGTTCGCCTTGGCCTTGATTTCTGCCTTCGCCTCGTCCATTACCGACGGGCTTTTGGTCGTGCGCAACTCGCCTTCAGGTTCGGTCTTCACGCCTTCGCCCACGATTGCGTGGTCGACGACCGGAACCTTCAATTCGACATGCTGTTCGCCAAACGATTCGCCCGTGTGCTCGACTTCGACGTTGATCACGCCTTGCGCCGGTTCGGTTGACGTGATGGTTGCGCCGATCACTTGCGGCTCGACAGCGGTCACAGGTTCTGTAGCGCCGATAGGCTTCACTTCAAGCGGATCGTTACCCGGCGTTGCGATCGACGCAACTGCAGCTTGAGCTTCGTTTGCAGCGGTCAATGCTGCCTGGACTGCTTGCGACTCGGTTACATCGGCTTCGGTTGATTGGACGTCGGACATATCATTTTCCTTACAATTGATTAGAGCCCTTTAGACGGGCCGTTGGGAATTTTGGCTACCCTATCCTTAGTAGAACATCACGAACGGAAAGGATGCCGTGCTAACGCGATTTAGCTGGCATTTTCAGAAGGTGTTTCGCCTCTCATTTTCGCCTCGAACGCGATCGCTTCTGGCGAACCAGGCGAAGGGTGTTTGAAAGCTTGCGGATTGCCCTCGCTCGAACCCGGATCGCGGTCCAGTTCGTCGCGATAGAAATCGTCGAGCGACTTCGTTGCCTTCGTCGTTCCCGCCTCGTCGACGACCGTAATTCCGTAGATCACCTGAAGCGAATCGATAGCCTTGGCGCGAACGGTCTCGCGCACAAACGGATTGTTGAGCAGCGACAACCAATGCCAAATGGCGTGCTTGACCGAAAACATGCGCGAAAGCGGCGTGGCGCCGAAGCGCTTGGCGAACACCTGGCGATAGACGATGTTGTGCTCAAGCGCTTCGATGCGCGCGAACAGGTGCATGTCGCCGTAGTCGGTGCCAAAGACGCGGATGAATGCCCGCTCTGGATTCCAACCCATCACGCGGTAGTCGGCGTAGTCGCTGATCAGTCCGATATTGTCGTTGGCAAACCCCTGATCGCGAAAGGCTCTGGCGGGCTGCACCTCACTCGTGACGATATCGCGCTCGCGGTTCTCGTCCATCCATTCGTCGAGGTTTTTGGCGACATCGCCGCGAGTCGAATCGTTAAGCGCCTTGACCGCAGCTTCGAATTCTCCCGGCGAGCGCGTGTCGTGGACTTCCCAGTTATCCGGCTTCTTGTCGGGCATGCGGGATTCACGCTTTGTCCGGGCTGCAGACTTAGCCGCGACCTTCAAACGCTCTTCGTGCGTATCCAGTGCGGGATTGACCGGCTTTATGCGGTTCGGTGCCTTGGGCTTGGCTGGCGTGATGCGTTTAGCCGCTGCGCTCGTACTGGCGTTCTTTCCGGGCTGCTTGGGCGTCTTTGGGCGTTCGGTCATGGCCGCGAGGATCGTCGAGATTCGATAGGATTCGATTATACCGACATTGGGCGCTTGTCAAGCTAAAAAGTTCGATACGGCTATGCAGCGGTAGAAAACTGACGATTACATTACTGCAAAACAATATAGCCTTTCAGTTTGCCGCAAGTGTTTGATTTGATAGCAAATTACGTTCCTTACACAGTTGACATAATGAATTCTATCGATCTTTCAGTGTGCAGGCGTATTGAAAGA